>ERZ795050.2723-NODE-2723-length-18813-cov-4.573249_pt1 | contig 18813 bp, 12 predicted proteins | sample MGYA00375134_ERZ795050 | MGnify/ENA primary metagenome ERZ795050 (study PRJEB30179, sample SAMN05720221) | activated sludge metagenome | isolation source: Anaerobic digester | place: Japan | collected 2015-05-26 ... | reverse complement strand
TTTGACTTTAATGTTATAATTTGTGAATGGTGCCTCTCCTCCTATATGTATCCCTATCGGCATCCTGTCGGCCTTGTATTCGGTTAGTCTCCCGTTGCTTACTATGAACAGAGGGTTAAATGCCCCGGCATACTGAAGCAGACGCTTGTCTTTTGATAAAATACAGAAAGAGATATCCATGCCGTCAGCAGCTTCTCCCTCCTTTCCTGTCTGGTGAAGGGCGTCCATAACCTTCTTTCTCAGGAGGTTCAGTACCATGCCCGCATCGAGCCGGTTGTTGTTGGCAATGATCTCATTAAGTGTCGATATTCCGAGAGTACTCATAAAAGCTCCCGGCACACCGTGTCCGGTGCAATCCGCCACAGTGAAATAAAGGTTCTCCTCATCTTCTGCAAACCAGTAAAAATCGCCGCTTACCAGCTCCCTCGGTTTAAAGACCATGAAGTAATCACCAAGTTTTTTTGAGAAGTTTTCTTCAGAGGGCAGCATTGCATTTTGTATGCGGCTTGCATATGCGATACTTGAGGTTATCTCTTCTTTCTGGGCTTCAATCTCTGCGGTGCGTTCTTTTACCTTCTCTTCAAGTATCCTTTTCTCGGCCCTGAGCCGCCTCTCCCTGAATTTTATCAGTCCGAAAATGAATACAAGAAATAAAACCGACAAAAGAGCATAAAAGAATGCCGTACGCGTAAAAGGCGTTTCAATTGTAAAGTAGACAGTCTGAATTTCGCTTTCATTTCCCCATAAATCGCGTGCCCTGACTTTTAAAGTATACTTACCCGGCTGAAGCATAAGATTGATTACGGAAGCCGGTGACCATTTCGACCAGTCGGACATCACTTTGTCGACAATATACTGGTACTGAACAGATTTCTGCTTTACGTATGAAGGAGATGAAATTTCAAAATAAATGTTGTTATCACGGCTTCCGAAAATGACATTATCCAGGCTGAAATATTCTCCCCTGTCGTTGGATATGCTTCTTATGAAAAGTGTTAGTCCGGAATTGATGGTTTTTATCTCATTGCGCCTGACCCGGTAAATATTGTTGCCGGCATTCCCGACCCAAATTGCTTTATCATCAGAATAGATGGCAATGATATCATCAAACACCTTCAGAAGGTCCCTGTCGGCCTGAGCAATGGCCTTTTTTCGATTAAGGGGCAGCCATTCGTCATTTATTTTTATCCATGGTTCTCCGGGCATTGAAAGGACATACCCTGATCTCAATTCTCCTGTATTCTGAAATTCGCAGTATATACTGAATTTGTTTTTTTCACGGTCCATAAAATAGATACCCGATTCAGTAAACAGGAATAGAGTATCATTCACATATTCGGGAATATAGCGCTGAGGGTAGTCTGTTTTTAATGAGTAGCCGGTATAAACCGGGACTTCGGTCAGGCATACCATGGTCACGCCATTGTCCACTCCCATCCAGATCGTATCTTTACCTGTTGCAGATATTGAATAGACAGGGGTCTGGTATGCAGGATCGGGGATGATTGCAGTCCATTTTCCGGCTTTGTATGATGCCCTGAAGAATCCGTCCGATGCAGATATCCAGTAAGCATCCTTCTCAAAACCCGGATTTATGGAATAAATATATTTATTGGCGGCAATATAATCTGCTTTTTGGTCCCTGATTACCACCAGACCTCTGTTGGTGGCTGCCAGGATGCCGCCTGCGGTGGGTATAAGATTCCGGCATTTCTCATCCAGCCCGGATACTTTCTTAAAAACAAAGTCAACCGATTTCAGCTTCCTGATGGTTCTTTTTTCCACCTCCGGTCTAACCTGGGGCTGTGAACCTGTTGATTCGCCTGCTGATGAGGGAGAAACAACGACTTCGCCCGCTTCAGCCTGTTCTGTGTTGACTGTCTGAGGCTCCTGTCGCCTTCTGAATATCCTCGACAACAGTCCTTTATTTTCTTTTGCCGGTTTCTGTGGCACTTCGGCAGCCTGTATCCGGGTACCCGGTTGGATTTCATTTATCTCAGCCACTTTACTTACTCCGGGACTGATTTTTTCAGTGACGGTGCGAACAAAAATTTCTTCGCTGATATATTGCTTCTCTTCAGTGAGATAGAAAACACCTTCGCTTGTTGATACGTATAACCGGTTATCATATATAACCATCCCTGTAAGGTTGCCTTTGAGACCCGGATAAACCGAAAAATTTCCTACCGGGAGCATCAGGTCGGCTCTTGTAAGACCGAACTGGTGTGAAATCCATATCCCCCCGTTTCTGTCGTATCCCAGTGCAAACACTTCATCGTCGGGAAGACCGCTGGCATAGTTGATGGTATGAACTATCCTCCCGCTGTTTCTTTCGACAACCAAAACTCCGCCGTCAAGAGTGGCAAAGGCATAAAGTGAATCTGAAACCAATATCCCTTCCGACAGGATATTCTGCCTCAGATACCCGTTATCATTAATCGGGTAGTCGTAAAATTTAATACCGTCAAAAAGCTGAAGTCTTCCGTCATCAAGTCCCAGAAGTACAAGCTTTTCATTGTACGGAAGGTAAAAAAGTATTCTGACGTCCTTAAGCAGATAACCGGTCACAATCGGGAAAAGCGTATCGCTTTCGAGCCTGAAGAGCCCCTCGCCGTGAACATTTAAAAAAACATTCTTCGGGGTTATTACAATACCGCTGAACGGGTTATTGCCCCTTTTTCCGATGAATAAATCACCTCTGCCGGCATCAAGATTAAACCTGCTTACCGAATTCTCGCCGTAAAAATATACAGAGGATCCTGAAAAATATATCCCGGTAACAGCACCATAATTAACAGTGTCGGAAGAGAGCTTATTATAATTATAGAAGCCTTTTTCATCCTGTTCAATATATCCGTAGCTGTTCAGACCGCCTAAGAATGTTGTATTGATTTCAGGATTGAATTTGATAGCATAGGGTACTACCGGGATTTTTATAAGGTTCCAGGTCTGGCCGTCAAATGTTAGCACTCCTCTTCTGTTGATGAACATCATCAGGTTGTTTTCGTCCTGGCTTATGCCCCAGTTCTGATTCTCCGCATCCCTGCTTTCACGGTAATGAGTAAGGAGGGGTGATCCTGTCTGCGACAGCAGGCTCACCTGTAAATACCAGAAGGCATATGATAACAGTAATAACCTTTGCTTAAATATAATCCTGGTTATGAGCATCATTCTCATTTGCCGTGAGGCTCAAAATTAAATAAATTTCTTCACAATGAATGAACGTTTCTGTTGCCAGGCCTCTCTGCCTGTCCGAAACGAGGATTATAAGAATTCAGGTAACGGACAAATTAAATTAATAAACTTACTGAAAAAGTTATGACCAGCCCTGTTACGGCAATTATTGTTTCCATCATTGTCCAGGACTTTAGTGTTTGTTTCTCATTCATACCAAGGTACTTGCTTACAATCCAGAAACCGCTGTCGTTGACATGCGATAAGATAGTTGAGCCCGAAGCGGTTGAGATGACGATCAGGGCGGTTTCAGGCTGACTGAGGTTAAAGGAGCCGAGCATGGGTGCAACAATGCCGGCTGCGGTAATCATGGCTACAGTAGCCGAGCCCTGTGTAATTCTCACCAGAGCGGCTATTATCCATGCCAGAACAATCAGCGGGAAAGAACTTCCCGAAACTGATCCGGCAATAACACTCCCGATACCGCTGTCAACGAGAATCTGCTTCAGAACACCGCCGGCGCCTGTCACCAGAATAATTATACCTGCAGGCCCCAGGGCTTTCGTACTAAGATCAAGTATCTCATTCCCCTTGTATCCTCTTCTGAGGCACAGCAGAACAGACAGCAGGGTGGCGATGATAAGGGCGGTGAACGGATGACCCAGGAATATTACAATATTAACCGGGACTGACTTCCTGAGTATTTCTTTTTCAACCCCAAGATTAAAGAATGTTCCGGCAATTATAAGTATAAGGGGAAGCGCTATCAGCAAAAAGACAACGCCGAAGGAAGGCTGAGTTTTTTCTCCTTCCCCGGGTTTCTTTTGTATTTCGGCAAGTATATCCGGGACCTTAATGAACATTCTTTTTGCTATGTACCTGCCATATACCGGTCCGGCAAGTATTGCTGCCGGGATCCCTGCAGCCAGTCCGAAGATAACCACCCAGCCGAGATCCACTCCAAGTATCTGGGCGACTGCCGTCGGACCGGGCGTTGGCGGCACAAGTGCATGAGTGGCAGCAAGACCGGCCATGAGAGGAGCCGCGTAATACAACAACGATTTTCCGGTATTTTTTGAAATGGCATACACCAATGGTACAAGTATTATTAACCCTATATCAAAAAAAATAGGGATGCCCACCATAAAACCTGTCAGCATAAGCGCCCATGAAGACTTATCAGTACCGAATTTTCCCAGGAGATACCCTGCAAGTGCCCCGGCACCTCCGGAACTTTCAAGCATCTGTCCGAAGATGGCACCCAGTCCGACCACAGTGGCAATAAAGCCAAGTGTGCTCCCCATGCCGTTCTGTATGCTTGTTATTATTGAAGAAAGCGGCATTCCTGCAAGAATGCCTGCGAAAATTGCAGTGATCAGCAATGCCACAAATGCACTCAGCCTGAATTTTAGTACCATGAGAAGCAGTAACAGGACTGCCGAGATTACTATGAAAAATATATACAGCGGGGACATAACTGGGTTTCGTGATGAGGATTATCGGTTGAGGATCCTTTTTTACGGGCCTGACCTGGACGCAAACCGGAATTATTGCTTATTCTTCCCCTGTTTTGACCTGAAAAACCCGGGTAAGGCGGTCATGAATAACAGTGTTATTATCACCGAAATAACATAAACGGCAAGAATAATAAAGGATAATCCGGCCACAATCCATTCAAGTTTCAGGTCTTCACCCCCTTTTGATATGTCAGATAATGCCAGGAACAGCAATACCAGCGCGATTACCGAGAAAAATGTCATTATTGCTGTGAACTTCGAAACACTGCGCAGCCTTCTGTAAACATCAGTTACTTTGCCGGTTTCAGAGGACTCGCCCGACGAATCAATATTTCTGTTCTCTTCCATTCTTTTAGCATTGTTACAAATTATTCCAAATTTAATCATTCTGAAATCAATACCACCACAATGTCCATCACATTTGTAAATGTTGGTCCCGTGATAATATGACCTCCCGCTTCCCTGAAGAAATTAAAGGAATCGTAATTTTCAAGGTAGTATTCAGGATCGATTCTGTTTAGAACGGCACCGGTCCATGTGTTGTTATCCGCTACCGCCCCCGCTGCATGCGTGGGTCCGTCGGTTCCGTCAGTCCCCCCGCACAGTACGGTAATACCGGTATGCCGTCTCAGCAGTTTTGCGCACAGCATGGCAAGGTGCTGGTTTCTTCCGCCTTTTCCGGAGCCTTTTACAGCCAGTGTGGTTTCACCCCCGAACAAAAGACACCGGGGTTTGCGTCTGTTTTCATCATTTCTGTAAAAAAGTGCTTTTTCAATTATCTGTTTTGAGGCAGTCTCAACATCTGCGAAGAGGGAGTTTTCAAAAATAAAAGTCTCAAAGCCAAGTTCATCAGCCTTAGCTGCTGAGGCTGAGAGTGCAGCAGCATTGTTTCCTATAATTATATTATGCACCCTTTCAAATATTCTGTCTCCGTTCCGGGGGTTATCCGGAATTATTCCATCAATTCCTTTTTGCAGGTGACTGATCAGACTTCGCGGGAACTTATCCCTGAGTCGGTACTTTTCAATTACAGCCATTGCGTCTGCAAAGGTAGTTCGGTCGGGTACTGTCGGCCCTGAAGCAATCACTGCCGGATCGTCTCCGGGAACATCCGACAGGATAAGGTTAACCAGTGTTGCCGGATATGCAATCCTTGCAAGCTGACCGCCCTTGATATTTGAAAGATGTTTGCGTACGGTGTTTATTTCGGAGATTGAGGCGCCGCATTTCACCAGCAGGTTATTCATAATTATCATATCCTCTTCGGAAGCTCCTTCCGGATAGTCGGCAAGAAGGGATGAGCCCCCGCCTGACATCAGGCAGATCAAAAGGTCGCCTTCCGCCGCTTTTTTTGCAATCTCAATCAGGGCCTTTGTGCCGGCAAACCCGTTATGATCAGGCTCCGGATGTCCGGCTTCGGTAATCCGGATTCTCTTTAAAGGCCTTGAATGGCCGTACTTTACAATTACATGCCCTTCGCTGATATTGTCGCCCAAAACCTCCTCAAGGCCCCCGGCCATGGCCCCCGATGCTTTTCCCGCTCCTGTCACCAGGATTTTCCCCGGTACGTTAAGAATAATATTATTAATTATTAATCCTCCTTCGGTTTGTCCGATAAATTTTCTTATCAGCCGGGAAGGATGAACGGCATTTATGCCGGCAAGGAATACTTCTTCGGCAAGAAGCCTTTTGTCGGTTAATTCTGAAGTCATAGTTTACTTTAAAGCGGTATATAAATATTAATCAGTCTCAAAAGTGTTTTATAACATAAAAAAAGACGAAATCCAGGTTACAGTGAATACTACCATTCCCATCACGGCTGTGGACGATGAAAACACTTTCAGGTTTGCAGCGGTTTCAACACCCCCGAAGCTCGAGACAACCCAGAAGAAAGAGTCGTTTGCGTGTGAGAAAACCATTGAACCCGCCCCCATGGAAAGCATCGCCAGAAGCCTGCCGGCCTCAGAACCGAGTCCGAGTGATGAAAGCATGGGTTCGACGAATGATGCGGCAGTGATTATTGCAACTGTTGACGAGCCCTGTGCGGTTTTAAGCAATGCGGCAAGTACAAATGGCACCATCAGCCCGAGGCCTGTAGTCGAAAGAAAAGTGCCGGCGGCCTCTCCCATTCCCGTAGCCTTAATCACCATTCCGAAGGTTCCGCCGGCTGCTGTGACTATCAGAATAGGTCCGGCCTTTATCATAGCATCCGAAAACAGGTTATTGAAGGAACTTATACTCTTATCTTTCACAAGAAAGAGTGCAATTATTACCCCTGTAAAAAGAGCAATAACAGGGTCGCCGATTACCCCCAGAATCCTTGCAGCCAGCGATCCGCTTATTCCTTCTGACACAGTGAGAACCGATCTTCCCGTTATCAGGAGCAGGGGAACCGCAACGGGCATCAATGAAAGAAAAACAGGGGGCAGATCTTCCCTCCTGATACGCTCTGTCCCTTCAGAAGTTTCATCTGACCGGTAATTTCCGCGCCTTGCAATCATTTTGCTCCAGAAAAATGCGCTTAAGGCACCGGGAATAGCAAACAGGGATCCTAAAATCACCAGGTGACCGATATCGGCTCCTATGATCCCTGCGGCAGCTGTTGCTCCGGGGTGAGGCGGAATAAGACAGTGAACCGAATAGAGAGATGTTGCGAGAACCGTGGTCATAAACGGCAAAGCCAGGCCTGACTGCCGGCTGAACGATCTGGCAAGCCCGCTCAGCACAATGAATCCTGAATCGCAGAAGATAGGCAGCCCGGTAATATATCCGGTAATGCCAAGGGCAGCCGCGCTTTTCTTTCTCCCGGTTTTTGAAAGGATAAAATCTGCTATGCTTAATGTTGCCCCGGTCTTGTCGAGTATTACGCCTATCATCGCCCCGAATATTATCAGGAAGCCTATTGATGCCATTGTCGAACCAAAGCCATCCTTCAGGGTGCTGACCACCTTCTGCACCGGTATCACCGCTGCAGCAAGCAGGAATGAAATGAGAAAGAGAGCAATAAAAGCATTTATTCTCAGCCTTGATGTAAGCCATATTACTGCGGCAATGGAAACAATTACAAGTACCAGGATAAGGGCTGTACTCATATCATTAAGTTGAATCAGATGAGCTAAAGATATAAGATAAAAGACAGAAGAACCGTTCACTTTGCATTAAAAATTCTTTAAATGCCCGTAAAAATGCTAAGTTTGCCTTTTATTTCTGACTCTTTTCTTCTTTCATATGAAAATACTCCCCGCAATCCTCCTGGCTTCACTGACGCCATGCATTGCCGCCGGACAGGATATTGTAAAACTTGTATCCAATGAAATATGCTTATGCATAGACACACTGGCCGGCATGAATGACCTTGAAACAAAGCTTGACAGCTGCCTTAACGTAGCACTCGAAAATGTGATCGGTCTTCTGGATGAAGATCAGCAGGAAATGATGGCAGATGAGCAGACAATAGACAAAACGGTCAGTGATGTGTCTGAAAAACTTCTTTTCTATTGTCCGAAAATCAGGGATTTTGTTCTTTCGGAAAGGGAAAAGACGTATTACAGAATATCCGACTCTGAAAAGGCAAATGAATATTATGATGCGGGTGTTAAGTCTATGGATGCGAAGGAATACAGGAAAGCGGAAAAGTATTTCCTTAAGGCCGTCAAAGCCGACAGGTCATGGGTGTATCCCCTGGATGATCTGGGACTGAATTACAGATTGATGGGGAAATACAAAAAGGCTGTTAAGTATTACGGCAAATCACTTTCAATATACCCTGAAGGATCTTATGCGCTCCAGAACCAGGCTGTGGCCTATACCTATATTAAGGATTTTGACAAAGCCCTGAGGAATTACAATCTGCTTGCTTTTCTTTATCCCGACAACCCGGAGGGTTTTTTCGGTACAGCGAGGGTTCATTTCCTTACAGGGAACTACGAAGACGCACTGCAATATGCTTTCTATGCACACAGGATGTATATTAACCAGCAGTCGGAATACAAAAAAGATTCTGAAAAACTGATCTCTTTGATACGCGACAAGCTGTCAGAACAGGGAAAGTCAGACGTTTATAATGATACCGCAAGGAAATTCGGCTTTGATCCCGGAGATAAATGAAACAGCGGCGGGCTCAGTCAAATAATCAGCTGAAGAACATATAGGCAACCAATATTGCCGCTACAATGCCCGCAAAGTCGGCAATCAGGCTGCAGCCGACAGCATGCCTTGTGTTTTTTATTCCTACCGAACCAAAATAGACTGCGATAATATAAAATGTAGTGTCAGTTGCGCCCTGAAGTGTGCACGCCAGCCGTCCCACAAATGAATCGGCCCCGTAGGTTGTCATGGCATCAACCATCAGTCCTCTGGCTCCGCTGCCGCTTAGAGGCTTCATGAAAGCAACGGGCAGCGCTTTTGTGAATTCCGTATCAAAACCTATCCATCCGAAAAATGAAGCAAACCCTGATATAATGAAATCCATCGCCCCTGACGCCCTGAATATGCCAATGGCGACAAGTATGGCAACAAGGAAAGGTATTATTTTCACGGCAATGCCGAAACCATCCTTAGCGCCTTCAATAAATGCTTCATAAACATTTACCCTTCTTAAGAGCGCAAGAACAATAAATGCTATTATTATAAGGATAAGCGTGAAATTGGCAGCCAGTGTCGAAATCTCCTTAATCTGGTCCTTCGACATTGTGCTGAAAAAGATGATAATCCCCGCAATTATTGCTGTAACCCCTCCCAGGTAAGCCATGACAACCCTGTCGAAAAGATTGATCTTCTGCACAATTGCCACGGCAATCAATCCGGCCAGCGTCGAAATAAAAGTTGCTATAAGGATCGGAATGAAAATATCGGACGGGTTTGCGGCACCAAGCTGAAAGCGGTAAACCATGATGCTTACCGGGATAATGGTAAGTCCTGAAGCGTTCAGGACCAGAAACATTATCTGAGCATCGGAAGCGGTATCCTTTTTCGGGTTGGCTTCCTGCATTTCATTCATTGCCTTTAATCCCATCGGTGTGGCGGCATTATCGAGGCCCAGCATATTGGCGGCAATATTCAGGGTTATTGAACCGTAAGCCGGATGACCGGCAGGCAGTCCGGGGAAAAGCCTCCGGAACAAAGGTCCCATTACCTTCGACAGAACAGCTATCACACCACCTTTCTCTCCCACCCTCAGGAGGCCCATCCACAGTGTAAGCGCACCTGTAAGCCCGAGAGAAATTTCAAAACCGGTCTTTGCATTTTCAAAAACGGCACTCACCAGATCATTGAATATATCTGTGCGGCCCAGGAAAACAAGCTGCACAAGGGCAAAAAGAAACCCGATAAGAAAAAAGCCTATCCAGATATAGTTCAATGCCATCTGCCAATGCAATTAAGGGTACAGGTGTAAAGTTATAAAAATATTGTTCCGGCAGTCATGTCTTGCTATTATTGCGATTTTGGGTACATTTGCGATATAACTCATATACTATGGCAAGGTTTAACAGGATAGACGTTGTATTAAAAATGCGTGAAGCCGGAATTGTTCCTGTCTTTTACCATAAGGACACGGATGTATGCCGGAATGTAATAAAAGCCTCCTTCGACGCCGGAATCAGGGTGTTTGAATTTACAAACAGGGGCGATTTCGCCAACGATATGTTCAGCGAACTCAATAAATGGGCGGCAAAGGAGTTACCCGACATGATAATGGGAGTTGGCTCTGTTGTCGACCCTGCCACGGCAGCAATATTTATCCAGGCCGGAGCCAATTTTGTAGTATCTCCTGTTCTTAATCCCGAAATGGCAAAAGTGTGCAACCGGAGAAAAATCCTCTGGATACCCGGCTGCGGCTCTCTTTCCGAAATAAATCTGGCCGAAGAACTCGGCGCCGAAATAGTTAAGATATTCCCCGGACTGGCAACCGGCGGACCAGATTTTGTCAAAGCAGTAAAGGGACCATGCCCGTGGACAAGCATAATGCCTACCGGAGGGGTGGAACCAACAGTGGAAAATCTCCAGGAGTGGTTCGAAGCCGGTGTAACCTGCGTGGGAATAGGATCAAACCTGATTACGAAAGAACTCATCCAGAAGAAAAACTGGAAAGGGCTTTCAGCCAGAATCAGCGCTGCCCTGAAAATTGTGAAAATGTTCCGGCCTGAAGAATAAGGATTTAAGAAACTGATAATCAGACAAACCTATTCGCCGGGCGCCCTGAAAAGCTGAATCTCTGAAACTGCAGGTGCTGCTTTTGCCTGATTTATTTCAACCTTTATCCGTGATGTCTTTATTACAGGGAATTTCCTGATTATTTTATGACCGATTGTGGTACCCTCAACAACAGGTTTCCATTCGCCTCCGGCATAAGCGCTTACCCTGAACCTCTGAATCCTTTGGCCGAGTTTTATGTATTCCTGAATCAATATCCTGTTTATCTCCGTTTCACTGCCAAGGTCTATTGTAAGTGAAGCTTCCGAAGATTTACCATCTGCCATCCAGAAGGTTCCGGGATCGCCATCGGTTACCATTGACGCTGAATATTTCCGTCCCAGGGAATTATCCGAAACGGCTTTCTTTCCCTTTGCAACTTCAGTCCTGAATTCCTCATCAAGAAGTTTCTTAAATCCCATAAGCGATGCCACATCGTTTTCATGTATCAACCCCCTTTTGTCAGGCGGCACATTCAGAAGCAGGTTGCAGTTCCTGCCGACAGAATTGTAATAGATTTCAAGCAATTCCTGCGGTGTTTTAACCAGGCTGTCCTCCTTTTCGTGCCAGAACCATCCGGGCCGGATTGAAACATCCACTTCTGCGGGCACCCAGTAACTGCCGTTCTCATGGCCCTCTCCGAGTATCTTTGCAAACGGGCCTCCCGGGTACATTTCATCCCTGTTCAGCAGGCACCAGTTGGTAAGGCTTCCTATGCCTCTTTCGTTGCCCACCCATCTCACATCGGGACCTGCGTCGCTGAACATCACCGCACCCGGCTGTAGTTCTCTTACAATTTCTATGGTATTGGGCCAGTCGTAATATGTACGGTTGTCGATACGTCTTGTTTCCCGGGCGCCTCCGTAATAACCGTTTCCTCCATTGGCGCCGTCGAACCAGACCTCGAAGATTTCTCCGTATTTTGTAAGCAGTTCCCTTAACTGGTTACGGTAATAGTTAAGATATTCCGGCGTTGCATAAACGGCACTGTTACGGTCCCATGGGGACAGGTACACACCCATTTTCAGTCCGTACTCATCGCATGCCTGTCTCAGGTCGAGGAGCACATCACCTTTGCCGTCTTTCCATGGTGAGTTTTTAACCGAGTGTTCGGTATACTGCGAGGGCCAGAGGCAGAACCCGTCATGGTGTTTGGCTGTGATAATTATTCCTTTCATCCCGGCGTCACGGGCAACACGTGCCCATTGCCGGCAGTCGGCCTGAGAGGGATTGAAGACTTCCGGTGATTCATCTCCGTAACCCCACTCCTTGCCCGTAAAGGTGTTTACGGTGAAATGGACGAACATATAATATTCCATATCATGCCAGGCGAGCTGGCGCCCGGCAGGCACAGGACCAAAAGGTTCGGGCGTCTTCTGCGATGTGCATGAATATATTGCCAGAAGACCTGCAAGCAGGGAAACCAAACTTCTCATTTTCAAATATATATTTTCTAAAGCTCCTTAATTCTAATGTTTCTGAACTTCACAACCGACCCGTGTCCAAGAAAACCAATATGGCCTTTATTGTTTTTCAGGCCCGGATGATCCCTGCCGTCCATTGTACCTTTCTCTCTGGCTTCCGCAATATCGCCGTCCACGATAACAGTTCCGTTGAGGGTTATTTTTATTTTGGTACCTTTCACCATAACCTCCTCGTAATTCCATTCGCCAACCGGTTTCAGGTAACCTCTTTTGGCGGGTATCACGCCGTATACTGAGCCGTGGTACTGGTATGGCTGGAGGTTGGCGTAAACAGGAGCGCTGTCATCAAGAATCTGGAGTTCCATACCTACATATGCGGCATCGCCTGTAAGAGGTGCCCGGATGCCAAGGCCGTTGTTGGCAGCAGGGGTAAGCTGAAACTCGAATCTGAAAATGAAATCGGAATATTCCTTTTCGGTGTAGAGATTGCCTCCTCCCTGTTCACCGGGTTTAATCACCACTGTGCCGTCCTCCACCACGTATGAGACTTTGTCCCCTACCCATCCATCGAGGTTGCGACCGTTAAAAAGTGAAACAAAACCCTGATCGCGCTCTTCCTGCGTGAGGTTATAAACTTTCTCATTAATCTCTCTTACATATATATCCCTGAAGGCCAGATCGGTGCCATGAGCCTGGAGCTCTATGGGGCCTTTCGGAAAGACAGGAATTGACCTGTCCCAGTAATTTTCGAGAACAACATCATCCACCACCAGTATCCCGTTAAGCCAGACTGATACTTTTTCCCCGATCATCACTATCCTGAATGAGTTCCATTCGCCCACCGGGTTATCAGCCACAACGAGTGGTTTCGAAGGATTCTTCTGATTATTGTACAATCCTCCCGATCCCACCTGAGCGCCGACGTCAACCCTTGAGGTGTCCCAAATCTGTACCTGTGGCGTACCGCGGAGATAAATACCGCTGTCACCCTTTTTGGTTATTTTCCAGTCGACAAGCAGTTCAAAATCGCCGTACTCTTTTACAGAACAGAGGTTATCACCCGAGCCGTTAAACCATATACAGCCGTCGCGTACACTCCAGTTCTCAAGCATCTTTTTGTTGGCTTCCGCCTGTTTGCTGGCAAGCTCTGCAGGACTCATTTTAGCCCTTGTAACCGGATTGCCAACGAGGCCCTGCCAGCCGGTGAGGTCTCTGCCGTTAAACATCGGAACAAATCCTTCGTCGGGAGGCATCGATGCGAGGTACTTTCTGATGAGTTCCCTTTCGTATTCAATCTCATTGCCGGTGAGTTTTACTATTACCTTACCAAGAATCTCTCTTACAAGGGTGCCGTACATTCCGTCCTTTCCTTCCGCCGTGGGCAGGGCGATATACATGGCTGCCCTTGCTGCCGCCGGGCTTGTCTCCGGATCGTCAAGATAGCGTGCAATGAAGAAGAGAGCCTGCCATGTTCTGATTTTCCCTATTTCCGCCAGAACCTGGTTCTTTCTTTCGGCTGTAACGGCCATTGGCATTATTTTACGGTAGAGAAGCAGTCTCTGATCGGGAGTCACGGGAGCAGACCTTACAAGCCGCACATATGCATTGAAGGCAGGGGCTTCGTACGTTTTGTTACCCGATGCACAAATCTCATAAAGAGCTGATGCTGCAGTGTAATCTTTCCATGAAGAGAGGGTTCTGAAACATATTTCCCTCATTTCGGGAGAACCGTTCTCAAATTCGTCAAGCACATATTTCAGGGCTGCACTGCCTCCGGTATTTGCGAGTACCGGTATTATTTTCTCCCTTTCGGTTTTCAGCAGGGATGAGTGTAATATAATGTCCGATCTTCTCTCAGGATCCTTTATCTGGTTAGCGGCATTTGAAAGTGCCATCTGAAGGTCGGCTATATATGAAGGATTATCTGTTGCTGCTATAAGTTCAAGTATCTTGTCCTGGTCGCCTTCGGAGGCAAGAGCAGGAAGAGCCTTATATGCAGATGCTCTTACAGATTCATTTTCTGAAGAAACAAGCGGCAGAACAGATCTGAAATACTCCGGCTGTCGGCTCCAGGCCAGAAGCTCCGTTACCGATCTGCGTGCTTCATCAGGGCCCTCTTCGAGTACAGGCAGAAGCTGCGTCAGCCTCCTGCTGTCGAGAACCGTAACCAGTGCTCCCTTTACCGCGTCCTGATCAGCAGCGGCCGGATTCTTTTTCATGAACGAAACAAGTTCCGGAACTGCATCCTGTCCTTTCATCTTTACCAGTGCCGTAACGGCCTCCTTCCTGACTGCCTGATCCGCACTGCCCAGAGATGAAATAACAAGCGGAAGTGCCGTGTCATCTTTCCTCTGACCCAGCATTGCAATTATCTCAGGCCTGGAAAATGAAGGAGCCTTGGCGAAATAATCCATCCATTTGCGTGTTACCTGTATTCCCGGCAGCGTAAGCGACAGCTGCATCGCCTTCATCCTGTAGCTGTTATCAGGAAAAGATGCCGCATCAAGAAGGTAGTTCATGGCATCGGTACCTTTGTACTTAACGAGTGTTTCGAGAGCACCGGACCTGAACTGCAAATTTGTCCGGTCTTTGCATTTTTCGATAAGAGTTTTGCATATTTTTTCCATGGTGACTATGTCGCCTTTCTCTGCCACTCTGCCGGCATATTCAAGCAGTGATGCTGTTGCCCCGGAGTATTCCCATTTATAAGCCGCTGCCCGGGCCGCCTTATCAAGCACAGGATAGGCGGCCTGGCTTCCGCTCCGGGCAAGACCACGGTATGCTGCAGCCCTGATCTGAATATCCTTATTCTGCGACCATGTAATAAATTGATTAACTGCAAGTTCAGAATTTACAGAAGCAAGAGTGTTCATAACGGAAGCAGCACATGGAAGGTTTGGATCGGAAAGAGCTTCCGACAGTATCTTTTCAGAAGCCGCACCTTTAACCGATGCAAGCACGCCCACAGCGGGCGAACAGAGGTTCTTATCGGTAAGATAAATTTTCACTGCCTGAACAGAGGCTTCACCTCCTATAAGCTGAAGCTGCTTGATAAAAAAGTCTTTGACAGTAATCTCTTTCGAAGACTCCATCATGCTGATGCAGATCTTCTCCCATTTTGCTCTTTCGGCGTCGTTTCCGTAGGCTGACAGGTGTCGTGAAAAGCTTTCAACCGCAAACCGGGGACGGACGTCGTCGCCGCTCCCTGCAGGCAGAACCTGGCTGCAGATCATTTTCAAACCTGCATCGCCGAGTGAAAGCATTTCAGTCATAAGTCTTCCGGCAGAGCTGTTATCCCTTGCCGGCATCTGAGCGAGAAGGTCGGCTACTTTTGTCTCCAGTGTACGGAGATCCTGGGAACCGGCATCAAAGGCCGTTATAAGCAGGGTTAATCCGATAAATAATGATTTTATATATCTCATATTCTGTGTTTTTTAGATGGTCCAGGGTTCACGCATCGGCTGGTTTATAAGCCTGTTTGCCCCCTCATCGTCAATAAATCTCTGTTTTAAAGGGTCATATTTCAGGTTGCGGCCAAGCCGCAGGGCTATAACCCCGAGGTTGACAATAGTACATGATCTGTGGCCGTTTTCCTCGTTAAGTGCAAACTTTTTTCTCGTCAGCACCGATTCAGTAAAGGTTGTAATCTGCGGTTCAGGATCCGGAAGAGTATCGATAAGTTTCTGCAGATCAGGAATGTCAGATCTGAAACCTCTGAATATTTTACCATAAGGGCCTTCAATATATGCGGCATCTTTGTCCCGGTTCTCACCGTCGAGGATTATCCGGCAGCCGTCGGCATAGGTAAAAGTGATTCTTCGCCAGGAACCGACGGCGTCCCAGTGTTGCTGCGGTGCATCGATTTCAATGTACACAGGGCTTGTATCATCCTTGCCGAGCAGGTACTGTACGGGGTCGAGGTAATGCTGTCCCATATCACCCAGTCCGCCTCCGTCATAATCCCAGTAACCCCTGAATTTGGAATGTACCCTTTCGGGGTTATATGGTTTCCATGGTGCGGGACCAAGCCAGAAGTCATAATCGAGTTCGGGAGGAACAGGTTCCGGTTTAAGGTTATGAAGGCCCGACCAGTAGAATTTCCAGTCGAAACCTGTAATGCCGCTTACGGTTACCTTAAGGGGCCACCCCAGCACGCCGCTGTCGATAACTTTCTTAACAGGTTTTACGGTGGTATTCATACCGTAGAAATTGTCTTTGAACCTGAACCATGTATTAAGGCGGAACATCCTTCCGTGTTTTCTGACCGCTTCCACAACCTTTATTCCCTCACCTATTGTTCTTGTCATAGGCTTCTCGCACCAGATGTCCTTTCCGGCCTCGGCAGCCATTCTGGCCATAATCCCGTGCCAGTGAGGTGGCGTGGCGATATGAACGATGTCTATATCGGGTTGTGCAAGCAGTTCGCGAAAATCGTGATATGCCCTTACGTTTCCTTTTGCAAGGCTCACAGCCTGTTCGAGGTGAGATTTATCAACGTCGCAAACAGCTATCAGCCGGGTGCCTTCATAACAAATATGACCGCGGCCCATGCCTCCGGTCCCGATTATTGCCTTGGTAAGCTGATCGCCCGGAGAAGTATACCCCCTGCCTCCGAGAACATGCCGGGGAATAATGGTAAATGCTGCTGCAGCCGTCCCTGCCTTCTTCAGGAATAAGCGTCTGCCTGATTTTTTCATCTGGCTGAGGTTTGATTCAAAAATAAGTAAAAAGAGGGATGATTGGTGTACATTATTTATTTTTAACAGTTAAGTCCTGCTTGGGATAAATAACGTTCACGGTGCTTCCACTGGGAAGTGTGCGGAATTAAAAGATTAATAACTGCCGGAGATTTATTTGTCGAAACTCTGCACGGTATTACATCAGCGGCAGTGCATGCTGAACAGCTTTCCAGAATTCTTCATCGAAAAGGAATGCGCTTCCGAGAAGGGCAGCATCTTCTTTCAGCTCCGAAACGGCAACGTCTCCGTTCCATCCTTCAGCTTTAAGTCTTTTTTCAAGTACCGGTCCGAAAATATTGAAGGCGTTTGAGATATTACCTCCCGCCACCAGCACCTCCGCTCCGAACTTTTTCAGCCATGGAGCAAGAAATGACGCGAGGTCATTGCCAAATTTTTCAAAAAGCCCTGAAACAATTCTATCATGGCCCGCAAGGGAGGCAAGCTCTTTAACTCCCTGCAGTTCCTTGCCGGTCATCTCCCTGTATGAATTAATAAACCAGCGTGTGGAGAAATAGTTATCTGCTATGCTTTCTCCGTACGGAAGGTGATATACACATCCGTTCTGCGGTACATCCGGACCGTCAACAACAGGAATCCTGTCATTAATGAAAGCCGATCCCAATCCTGTGCCGAGTGTAATTGACATGGATTTCCTGTATTTCTTCGCCTTACCGGCCCATGCCTCCCCAACAGCAAAGGCTGTTGCGTCGTTTATGAACCTGACTCCAAAGTGGTCTGGTGCCTCAATACTGCTGATAATGGCATCGCCGATATTGAACCCGTAAAGGTTTTCATATTTTGAAACGCCCTTTATATAGCTCACACCATTGACATAGTCGAAAGGTCCGGGCATGGCAAAACCGATGCCAAGCAGATCATCAAATCCGATCCGTTTTATTACCTCCGATACGCTTTCCGACCATATACTAATGATCTCAAATGCCTGAGCCTGGTTATTGACACGTCTTTCCGTAAGCGAATTTCTGATGATTTCTCCGGTTCCGAGGTTAACCGCAGCGCATGTAATATGACTTCCGCCTATATCAACTCCTATCGCATATTTTTGCTTCATAGCTCATTTTCAATATCATAAATCAAAAAAAAGGATCATTAAAACCAGGTTGAAAATATTTAAAATTGTTAAATATTCAAAATATCTACCCGGATGCAGCTTTTTATGCAAATCTGTTTCATTTGGTAATAATCTGAATGTTTATCTTTAAAAAGCCAATTTGTGAAATGTAAAATACCTTAATAATTTAACGTCTGCCATGAAGAAAATATTGGTTTATCTTGCTTATGCAATTACGTTTATGCTCTTGCCGGGTGAGCTTTTTTCGCAGGAACCCTGGAAAAAAGATTTTCACACATGGGCGTTAACACCGCCCATGGGATGGAACAGCTGGGATTGTTTCGGTCCTACCGTTACGGAAGATGAAGTAAAGGCAAATGCCGACTATATGGCAAAATACCTGAAGCAATACAACTGGGAATATATTGTGGTCGACATCAGGTGGTATGTTGCCAACGATAAGGCGCACGGGTATAATCAGACCGATCCTCAGTATTCCATTGATAAATACGGCCGGTTCATGCCTGCAACAAACCGTTTCCCGTCATCAGCAAACGGAGCCGGATTTAAGCCCCTGGCTGACTATATTCATTCAAAGGGACTGAAATTCGGAATACATGTAATGAGAGGAGTGCCGGTAATTGCAGTAAAAAACCGTATGCCTGTACTGGGCACAAATCTTACCGCAGCAGATA
>ERZ795050.2711-NODE-2711-length-18886-cov-3.966598_pt1 | contig 18886 bp, 13 predicted proteins | sample MGYA00375134_ERZ795050 | MGnify/ENA primary metagenome ERZ795050 (study PRJEB30179, sample SAMN05720221) | activated sludge metagenome | isolation source: Anaerobic digester | place: Japan | collected 2015-05-26 ... | reverse complement strand
GCTGCGGCGTAAACTGGACCCTGCCCGAACGCACCGCCTCGATAGCGGGCTCCGCCAGCGGCTTCATGCGCACGAACCACTGTCTCGACAGCCGCGGCTCCACCACCGTGTCGCAGCGGTAACAGTGGCCCACGGCATGCTGGTGCGGGTCGACCTTAACGAGGAAGCCGCCGGCCTCGAGATCGGCGACCACCTGCTTGCGGCAGGCGAAACGGTCCATGCCGTCGTAGGGGCCGGCCGCCTCGTTCATGGTCCCGTCGCCATGCATGACGTTCAGGATCGGCAGGTTGTGGCGCTTCGCCACCTGGAAATCGTTCGGGTCATGCGCCGGGGTGATCTTCACGACGCCCGTGCCGAATGCGCGGTCCACGTAGTCGTCCGCCACCACCGGAATCTCGCGGTTCATGAGCGGCAGCATCACGGTCTTGCCGACCAGCGATTGGTAACGCTCGTCCGCAGGGTTCACGGCCACCGCCGTATCGCCCAGCATCGTCTCGGGCCGCGTAGTCGCCACGACCACCTCGCCGCCGCCGGGGATCGGGTAGCGGATGTGCCAGAGGTTGCCGGCTGTATCCTGATGCTCGCTCTCCTCGTCCGACAGCGCGGTGTGGCAGCGCGGACACCAGTTGACAATATAGTTGCCGCGGTAGATCAGCCCCTCGTCGTAGAGGCGGCAGAAGACTTCGGCGACGGCCTCGCTCAAGCCCTCGTCCATGGTGAAGCGTTCGCGCTGCCAGTCGCAGCTCGCTCCGAGCTTGCGAAGCTGGCGCACGATGGTGCCGCCGTACTCCGCGCGCCACTCCCAGACGCGCTCCAGGAATTTCTCGCGTCCGAGGTCGCGGCGCGACACGCCCTCCTTGCGCAGCGCCTTCTCCACCACGTTCTGCGTGGCAATGCCGGCGTGGTCGGTGCCCGGCATCCAGACGGTATTGCGGCCCTGCATGCGGCGCCAACGGACGAGCACGTCCTGAATGGTGTTGTTGAGGGCGTGGCCCATGTGCAGGATACCCGTCACGTTCGGCGGGGGAATCACCACGCTGTAGGCCTCGCCCCCCTGGGAGGCGTCAGCGTGAAAAAAGCCATTCTGCTCCCACCAGGCATACCATTTGTTCTCGACGGCTTGCGGGTCGTAGTGCTTGTCCATAAGTCCTGTTATCCGTTTGTTGCCTCGCTCCGGTCAGCGGGGGTCGAGGCGGTATTTAAGCACAACGTCGGCGTGCTGACAAAGCCGAATCCTCTTGACGCCGTTGCCGATGGCAGGAAAACCGCATCCTTCAGTGATAATTTTAGCCACTGAACACCTTTCTTATTCGTATGGCCATGTATTTTGCTAAAGTAACAACCATCGTAATGGAGGAAAAACGGATGAAGATCGGATGTTTTGCCTGCGTGGAACCATTCGCGCCTTTGGCGCGCCAGTTCGCGGCGATCAGGGAGATGGGTTTCGCTTATGCCGACGTGACGGACAATCACGACGGCGCGGCGCTGGGAGAGGAGTTCGGGTTTGCGCCGACGGCGAGCCTCGACGCGCACCCGGAAAAACTGCGGACGCTGGCCCGCGAGGCCGGCATCCGGCTCAGCGCGTTCTGCTGTCACGCGAACCTGCTGGACCCGACTTCGCCGGACACGTATGGGACCGCTCAGATCATCAAGGCGCTCCGTCTGGCGAAGCTGCTCGGCATCAAGGAGGTGATTACTTGCGACGGCGAACCGCACACCGCCTTTGGCCATGCGCTGAAACCCGGCGAACGCCTGCTGATCCTGCGCGAGAAACTGCAGACGCCGATCGCCTGGGCCGAGGAGCTGGGCGTCAAGCTGTTGCTGGAAACGCACGGGCCGGTCACCGACAACCTCGGCCTGATGGGCGACCTGCTGGAGAAACTGGGTCACGAGGAGACGGTCGGCGTCTGCCTCGACACCGGCAACTGCTGGCTCGGCGGCGGCGAGCCGCTGGGCTACATCAAGGCGTTCGGCACGCGCATTGGCCACGTGCACTGGAAAGACATGCCGGCGAACATGGAGAAACAGCGCGGCAAGGTGTTCGGCTGCGGCATGGCCGTCATTGCGCTGGGCGACGGTGTGATAGGGATCGAAGGCATCGTGAAGGCGCTCAAGCAAGCCGGGATCGATGTGGCGACCACCCTCGAGATCGCCGGAGCCGAGGCTGTGAAGGTATCCGCTAAACGGCTGAAGGCCTGGGCGCGGTAGGGGTGCGAGAGCAGTAGGGCGGGACGTCTCGGACCGCCCCGTGCATGACGCGCGAAGGGCTGGCGATCGGCGGGCCGGGACGTCCCGCCGTACTGTCAGGGACCGGATGAGAGAGGAAAGAGACATGAAGCGAACGGATACGAGCCGCAGAGGGTTTATCAAAGGCGCGCTGGCGGCGGGTGCGGCGCCGCTGGTGGTTCCGGCGCAGATACTGTATGGCGCAAGTACGCCGTCGAATCGTGTGAACCTCGCCAGCATTGGCGTAGGCAATCAGGGTAGCGGATTGTTCAATACGCTGTTGCAGCCGGACTGGATTCGCGTGGTGGCCGTTGCCGATTGTTTCCGCGACCGGCGCGAAACGCGTGCCGCGCAGGCCAACCAGAAGTACGGCGGCGAGGTCTGCAAGGCCTACCGCGATTTTCGCGAGATTCTGGCCCGACCGGATGTGGACGGCGTGGTGGTCGCCACGCCCGACCACTGGCACCACGGCGTGACTTCGCTGGCCATGCAGGCCGGCAAGGACGTCTATTGCGAGAAACCGCTGACGCTCAGCATCGACGATAACAAGGACCTGCTCGCCGCCGCGCGGCGGTACGGCCGCATCTTCCAGTACGGCACGCAACAGCGCTCCTCCACCCACATCCGCGTAGGTTGCGAGCTGGTGCGCGCCGGCGTTCTCGACAAGTTGTTCCGTATCGAGGTCGACGCGCCAGGCGGCCACAAGGGCGGCGGCAGCCTGGAGCCCGCCCCGGTGCCCGAGGGTCTGGATTACGACATGTGGCTTGGCCCGTCGCGCGATCGCCCTTATACCCGGGACCGCTGTTCCAGCCTCGGTTCCTACCACAGTACCGATTGCTCGATCGGCTTCATCGCGGGCTGGGGCGCGCACCCGCTCGACGTGATGACCTGGGCGCTCGGCGACGGTCCCGACTCGGTGCCGGTTTCCTTCGAGGGCACGGGCCTGTTCGGCTCAGGCCTCTATGACGCCTGCCACTCATGGGACGTAAAGGGCCGCTTCGCCAATGGAGTCGAGTTCGTCTTCAAGCCCGGTAGCGACCGCACGACCTTCATCGGCGAGCGCGGATCGATCAGCATCAGCCGCGGCGCCCTCAAGGCCGAGCCCGCAAGTCTGCTGCGCGAGGCGCTGCCGCCGCGGCGCGACCCGCTGCGCGCCAACACGACGGGTTTCCACCACACCGCAGATTTCGCGCAATGCATCCGCACGCGCGAGCAGCCGTGCAGCCCGATTCACGCCGCGTACCATTCGGACAACATCTCGCATCTCGCGCTGATCGCGATCAAGACCGGACGTAGGATCGCGTGGGACGCAGACCGACAGACAATTGTCGGCGACGAGGAGGCGCGTCGGTTGATGGGTCGGAAAATCGCGCGTTATCCGTATGTGGTATAGAGAATCGGAATCTCGCCACACTTCAAACCTGGAACCTCGCGATGGAAATAAACATGATGAAACGAATCTTCTTACTGATGGCTCTGTGCGGGCTCATGGCGAGCGGCGCCGATGAGGCGGCGCTTCTGACCGGCGCGCCGCGGGATCGGGCGGCGGCGATTCAGGCGGCGAGTTACGCGCGGGACGTTTCGGCGGTGCCCGCGCTGGCAAAAGCCGCACAGGACGCCGACTCCGTAATCGCTTATGCGGCCGCGGAAGCGCTGGGCGCGATCGGCACGGAAGCGGCCGCCGAGGCGCTGCTCAAGGCGTGGGAAACAGGCGCGCCGGCAACGCTCGGAAACGGACTGCTGCGCTGCGCCGAGGCACGGAGGGACGCGAAGGACTCGGCTCGCGCGCGGGCCCTGTACGCCGCTTGCGCGGCCAAGGGAACGGAGACCCAGCGGGCGGCCGCGCGGACGGGACTCGCGGCGCTTGAGCCAAAGACCGCCGAAGCGGCGAAGCTGCCGCTGCTTGAGCGGCTCCGCGACGCCTCGCCGTGGGTGCGGCTGCCCGCGATCCGCGAGGCCGCATGTTCGGCGGACGCCGCGGCGCTGCCTGTTCTTTTCGAGTTGTCCATGAAGCCGGATGAGGAGGGGCGCGCGGCGACGCTGGCGCTGGCGGCGACGCTGGCCGAGGGCGCTGACGATTTTCTGTACGGCGAGCTCAAGAAGGCCGGAGCCGGACGCGTCAAGGCGATCGAGGTCCTGGCGGCGCGCGGCCGCAAGGATCTGGCCACGCGGCTGTGCGACGCGTCGCTGTACGCGGACGCGCCGGAGGCCGCCGCGGCGGCGGGAAGCGCTTGGCGCGCGTGCCTGCGGCAGGAGGATTTCGCCGCCGCGCTGGCCTTCACGTTCGGGCCGCTCAAACCCGAGCGGCACGATCCTTTTGTCGCGGCGCTGACGGCTGTGGCGCAGCAATTGCCGGACCAGGCGCTCGTCGTCAAGGCTGTCGACGCCCTCTTCGATACGCGAACCGCTGAGGAGCGCCGGGAACTCTTGCCGCTCTATGCGGTTCTTCAGACCCCCGAAGTCGGCAGAAAACTCGCCGCCGAGCTGAACCATCCGGAAGTCGAATACCGCAAAGAGGTCGTTCGTACGTTGGGCAAATGGAATCGCGTTGAAGCGTTGGACGCGCTGGTACGGTGCGCGGCGGAGAATAGCGACGCCGGCGTCAAGGTGCTGGCGCTGCGCAGTGCGCTGGCGATGATGAACAAAGAGGGGCTGGCCGACAACAACCGCAAGATCGCCGTCCTGCGGACATTGGCGGACGCAGCCGAGCGCGAGGCGGAACAGCGCATGATCTTCCAAGAGGTAAAGCGGGTGCCGACGCAAGAGGCGCGAGCGGTGCGCGGGGAGCTGGCCGCGCGATTCAAGTTCGCGGATACGGCGAAGCCGGTGATCGCGATCAACGTCGGCGGGCCGGCCGTCGGAAACTTTGTCGCCGACTCTTTCTTCGAGGGCGGGACGGTTTACGCGAAGGACATCCCGATCGACCTTTCGGATGTATCCGATGCGGCTCCGAAGGCGGTCTATCAGAGTTCGCGGTATCGCGATTGTGTGTACCGCTTGGCGGGGTTCGAGCCGGAGGGCCGATATACGCTCAGGCTGCACCATGCGGAGTTGTATCACGAGCGGGCCGGCGGTCGCGCCGGCAGCGTGACGGTCAACGGCGTCAAGGTGGTCGACAACCTGCCCTCGCGCGAGCGGGGCAAGGCCTTCGTCATCGAGCGCCCGGTTGTTGCGGACGCGCAGGGCCGGCTCGAGATCGCGTTCTCGACCACCCGCGACCAGGTGAAGGTCAATGGTATCGAGATCCTCGCCGAGGGCGAGGCGGCGAAGAAAGAGCTGAAGATAACCGGCTTTGCGCCTGACACCGCGTTCGCGCCTGTTCCGAAAGCGGTGGCAGGCAAGCTCAACGTCCTGCTGCTCACCGGCGCCAATAACCACAACTGGCAGGAGACGACCGCGGCGCTGCGAGAGGTCTTTGCCTCGGACGCGCGCTTCGCCGTGGCCGTAGTGGAGAATCCGTGGGACATGAAACCGGCGGATATCGCGGGCTTCGATCTGCTGTTCAGCAACTGGAACACTTACGGCAAAGACAAACGCGAATGTAATGCGGCGATGAAGGACGCTTTTCTGGAATGGGTGAAGCAGGGCGGCGGTTTCTTCGTGCTGCACGCGGGCGGCAGCCTGTTTTACGACTGGCCCGAGTTCCAACTTCTGACCGGCGGCTCGTGGGAGAAGGGTACGTTCCACCCGCACATGCAGAACTTCAAGGTGACGGTCGCGGACAAAGAGCATCCCGTGACGCGCGGGCTTGCGGACTTCGAGATCTTCGACGAGCCGTGGCAGAAGACCGGCAACCGCAACGCGGCGCGCCGTGTGCTGCTGACAGCGGTGATCGGCAAAGAGAACAAGGGTACGGGCGAGGTCGAACCGTTCGCGTGGACGACCCAGCTTGGTAAAGGACGTTGTTTCACGCTGATCCTCGGGCATGACGCCAAGGCGATTCGCACTGCCGGCTGCCGGAGCCTCATTCTTCGCGGATGCGAATGGGCCGCAACCGGGGAGGTGAGGTAGGGCGGGACGTCCCGGACCGCCCATGCGTTTGCCGGGCGCGGGGTACGCAATCGTGCGTCCGGGACGTCCGCACGTACAGAAAACAATAGAAGAGGTGAAAATATGAACAAGAGAATCAGTTATGCGGGTGTCGTGTGTATGTCGTTGCTTCTGGATCTGTCGGCGGAAACCACCCGCATCTGGGCTGTGAATGCAGGCAGCGCGACGCGTTACGGCGATTTCGCGCCCGACGCCAACACAGGGGGGTGGTATGCGTTACCCGGCGCCACCAATCTCTCTGATGTGGCGAATCCCGCGCCCGCCGGAGTGTACGAGTCGCTGAAATACAACGCTACGGCTTTCAACTATACCCTTGCGTCGCTGCAGCCCGGCGGCAGCTATACACTGCGGCTGCACTACAACGACAACTGGTACAACCACACCTTCTCGCTGGCCGTGAACGGATCACAGGTCGAGGCGGCGTTCAATCCGGTGGTCGCGGCGGGCAACCGGCTCAAGTACGCGGTGATCCGAGAGTATCCGGTCGTGGCCTCGTCCACCGGAACGGTCGCACTGGCCTTCGCGGCGGCTGGCGGCGGCTGCGTGGTCAGTGGCATCGAGGTGGTCGAGGGCGCCACGAACAACCTCATCCGGCCGCGTACGGCGTTCTGGCCGGCGCGGGTTCCGGGTTCGGATCCTGTGGAATATTCTACTGTTGGCGGAGTGTACTGGTCCGATCAGGTTTACGGTAATATGGCGACAAACGTATTCACGGTGTTCAGGGCGACCAATAGTGTGGCTGTTTTCTCGGCGGTCGCCGTTGTCACAAATCTTGCGCGGTTTACGGACGCGGATGTTCTGCCAGGCGCGACCAACCGTTACTTTGTCAAGCGGGGTGCATTCGAAGGGATCTTTTCGGGTCAGCCGTCCTCGAACGAGGTTGCGACGCTCGTGCTGCCGCTGGCAGAGGGGTATGCAACGCCCTATCGCCGGGTGTGGGCCGTTAACTGCGGCTACTCCGGTATCGATGTTTCAGATCAGTTCGCGCCTGACCGGGAATATTCGTTGCCGAGTTCCACCGCATCTTCAGGCGCAACGATCGAGGTGCCGTCCACCCTGGATGCCCCCGCGCCGATGAGTGTGTATCAGAGCTGTCGCTACGGAGCCTTTTCCTACACATTCGCCGTTCTGCCGGACCGTGTTTACCGTCTGCGCATGCACTTTGCCGAGGCGTGGGGTGTTACAAGCCGCGCATTCAATATCGCCGTGAACGGAAGCGTCGTAGCGAATAACTTCTCTCCGGCGGGGGTTGCAGGCGGGGTGAACCGCGCGGCAATCCTGGATTATGACTGCTGGGCGGATGTAAATGGTAATATCAGCGTCATTTTTTCGCCTGGGGCTAAGAACAACCCGCAGGTCGGCGGTATCGAGCTGGTGGAGTCGATTTTCGCGCCGCCGCCGGAAGGTGAGTTGCCCGTCACGGTGGCGAACACCTGGGAGTCTGTTGCCGAACTGAAGTCGCGGGTCGGAAATACGTCGGCCTATACGGGAACGGTCTGGCGGGCGGAGGCGCCGTCGGGGGCATACGTCTCGCTCGGTCGGAGGCCATTCAATGGCGGTGTGTGGGGCGATACGCCTGAGAGCGGCCTGCAGACGAACCTGAGCTACCGGTATGTCGTGCGGCTGGACGGGGCGGAGCCGGTCGCGGAAGAGCCGGGCGTTGCGCTGAACGGTTTTGTGCGTAACCGCCGCTCGGTCTGGATGGGTAGCTCGAATCTGCTGCACTATGTGCCGCCGACGGGGTTTCTGACCTCGGGGTCGACGCTACACACGGTCATGAGGAGCATCGACCGCGCCTATGTGAGCGGTGCCGCGCCGCTGGCGGCCTATCAGCAGCAGCGGTACAACAGTCCGCTCAGCTTCGCGTTCAGCAATCTGCACGCTCTGGCAACCTACCGCCTGCGACTACATGCGGCGGAAACCTATTTCTCGGCGCTTGGGGCGCGGAAGGTTAACATTATCGTCAACGGACAGACCCTTTACGGTAGTTTTGATGCGGCGACGTATGCCGGGGCCGCAGACCGCGCGGCCGCGCCGGAGTTCACGGTGCAGGCCGATGCTCAGGGTGTACTAGCATTGACGCTGACGTCTGTGAACCAGAACCCGCTGCTTGGCGGAGTTGAGATACGCGCCGTGCCGATCACCGCCGCGCCCGTCGCGCTAACGGCGGTTCCGGGCAGCGCCAAGGTCGCGCTGACCTGGGACGCCGTCGCAGGGGCGGACGGTTATGTGGTGTACCGCAGGGCTGAGGGGGGCGAGCCTGAACCGCTGGGTACGGTTTTGGGTGGCATTTTCGCCGACGTGACGGGTACGGTCGGGGGGGTGTACACTTACACGGTGCGGGCGTACAACGAGTTCGGCGAGGGCCCGGAGGCGAGCGTGTCCGGCATCCGGTTCCCGGCCCTGAAGGGGACGTTGATCAGCGTGTTGTGACCGGCGAAACAGAGGGTGTTGTGAAAGTCATCCGCTTTCAAAACGGCAACGAGGTTCATCGTGCGGACGACTGTCTGCCGCTGACGCGAGCGGTTGCGGCGGGCGAGATGGAGTTGCACGCGCTGGGGCGGCACAGCTATCCGGGGGTGGCGCTCAAAGAGGGCGAGGCGCCGGGGGTCTGTTCGCTTGGGGTCTGGAAGGCGCAGGGCGAGCAGCACTACGGCCTGCCGCCTCACCGCAACGAAGGCATTGAGTTCACGATGTCGCTGATGGGCGAGACGCCTGTGACCGTGGAAGGGCGTCGTTACACCTTGCGTCCGGGTGGGCTGATGGTCACGCGTCCCTGGCAGGCGCACTCGATCGGCGGTCCGATGTTCGCCCCGGGAAAAGTGGGGTGGCTGATTATAGACGTGGGCGTGCGCCATCCCCATCAGGAGTGGCAGTGGCCGTCTTGGGTAATCTTATCGCGGTCGGAAATCGGTTTTTTAACGCGAGCGCTGCGGCAGAATGAGGATGCTGTTCGGCCGGTGCCGGAGTCGCTGATCGCGGCGTTCGAACGGCTCACGGCCATTCCCCGGCAACCGAACGCCACGCACCGCGGCTCGCGCATCGTGGTGGCGGTGAACGCCTTCTTGCTGGAGCTGTTCGATCTTTTCGAGGCCCGTCCAGTGAGGTACAGCGCCGAGTTGACCGGAGCCTCCCGCAGCGTGCGGCTGTTTTTGGAGGAGTTGCGCGGTCGGTTGGCCGAGCCCTGGACGGTTCGCGGTATGGCCGAGGCTTGCGGCTTGGGCATCACGCATTTTACACGGCATGTGCAGCGGGTCGCGGGTGAAGCGCCGGCGCGTTATCTGTTGCGGATGCGTTTGGAAATGGCCTCGCGCCGGTTGAAGGAAGAGCCCTGTACGCCGATCGCCGAGATTGCGCGCGGGGCGGGGTTCGCTCATCCGAGTTATTTCACGCGCGTGTTTGTTCAACGGTATGGCTGCACGCCGGCCGTCTGGCGGCGGCAGGCGCGGTGAACCCGCGGGCCCGCGACGTGCCGAGCGGCTTATTTGGGCTGACCTCTCTCGCGGAGGCTGTCCAACTCAGCCAGGATTCTGCGGCAGCCCAGCACCTTTTCAAGCAGATCCTGCGGAATGTAGAAGTAGTGGTTCGAGGACTCGTAACCGATGCGCGCGTCGGCCCGCGCCAGCGGCAGCAGCGCCTTCGCGCACGCCAGCTCGGCGTTCACGGCCGCGCGCATTTCCGCAAGGATCGCCGCGCGCGCCGCGTCGCTCTCAGCCGCGGAAAGCCTGTCGCGCGCCGCCACGAAACGCGCCTGGTTTGCGCACGAGGCGAAATGCAGGCCGATGGCGCGATACAATCCCGCTTCACGCGCAGCCTCGGCGCGCGCCGCGCCTGCGGTCTGGGCCACCGCTTGCTCCCACAGCGCGCTGCCGCGTTCGAATCCCGCGCGGACCTTTTCCATCTGCCCGATCCATACATCGGCCGGATAGATCGCGCGCCAGGCCTTGAGATCGTCGTACGGCAGCCCGACCATCGTTGCCGCATAGCCGGTCGGTTGCAGGTAGAGCGGGTTCGCGGGACCCATGTGTTGGGGTCCTTTGTAAAGGGTCGTGATGTGGTAGGGATACTCGCGAAACCCCTCTGAAAATGCCGTCCACGCCTGTCGCACGCATGGCGCGGCGGCCGCGCCGTAACGCCGTTCCGCCACACGATCAAGCACCGTCCCAATGTCCGTGTCGCCTGTGGAGAACGCTTGGAAAACCTCCAGATTCGGCGAAGGGTAACAGCCAAGGCTCCAGCTCAGCATGAGTCCGTTGACGCCCGACGCGGCGAGATTGCGCGCGTGCTCGGCCGCCAGGTCGAGTGCCGGAAGGTACGGAACCGCGCTGAACTCCCACGTCGCGGCGACCTGCACCTTGGCGCAGGTCTTGAGTCCCGCCTGCCTTGCCAAAGCCCAGTGCCTGGTTGCGCGCGGGCCGGGCCCGACAGCCGAGATCGCATACTCGCCGACAGCCGATTTCACGCCGCCGCGTTCGATCGGCAACGCCCACTCGCTGACCGACTGGAACCAGCAGTTCTTGGGCAGCCGCGCGATAATCTCGCCCGCCTGCGCGTCGTCCCAGCCCCAGTCCCACACGATGGTCTTGGCCGCGGGGTTGCCGCGCGCTACGCCCTGCGCGACGGTCGCATTCACTTCCGCGATAATCTCCGCGTACGGCCGGCTCTTGCAACGTTCGCACCTCCCCTGTTGCCGGTGCGACGCGCAGCTCGTGGGATTCTCCGATGCCGTGATGGTGAATACGCCGCCCAGCCCGGGCACCTGAGCGAAGACCGACGCCAGCGCGTCGGACATCCAGCGCCGCACCTCGGGATGTGACGTGCAGAGGCGGGCCGTGTCCGCAGCCGCGTCCACGCCCCGCATCGCCGCCCGCTCGGGACGCGCGTCGAAGAAGGAACGGTGCATCGCGCGCGGCTCGTTGAGATAGAGGTAGACGTCGATACCGTACTTCTTGCCGCGCGCAACCAGTGTGCGCAGCCCTTCCAAACGTTTCTCGCACCCCTCGCCGAATTCGGGAAAGGCCGGATCCTTGGCCAGCGTGCGCAGCACGGTGTGGACCCACACCCCGTTCACGCCCACAGCCGCCAGACGCTGCAACAGACCGTCTGGATACGAGGCGACAGCCGGATCGATCAGCGGGTCGCCGTAATCCGCGAAGCAAGAGAAGATAAAACGCAATTCAAAAGGCGAGGCGCCGCCGCTCGGGACGGCCGGAAGCGACGGGTCGGTCTGCGACAGCTTGCGCACGAACGCGAAGCCGGCTCCTCATCGCCCGGGTCTTCGAGACCTTCCTCGCGCAGCCACCCGGCGAGCCGCGCGGCGGCGGCGTCCTCGGCCGGCGCGGGCGGCGCGTAGAGCAGCGGCTCGCAGGCGGGCTTGACGCTGCCGAGCTTGATGAACAGGAAGTCGTCCTCCAGCAGCGCATACCGCAGACGCTCGCGCGAGAAGCCGAGCAGTTCGGTCAGTTGCGAATAGGGCAGCAGGTGCCAGTTGCGCCGCAGTACCGTGATGTAACCCCGATCTTGCCATTCGGGCAGAATCGCCATCTGCTGCGGCAGGCCCAACGATGCCGCGATCCGCGCCACGTTCCCGGGCGAGGTCTTCAGCACCTGCGCCAGCCGATCCTGCGGTACGACGGCCCAGTTGCGCCATATAAACTGATGCAGCCGGCTCGGAAACGGTTCGCACCCCAGCGCAGCCCTGCAGCCGTTTTCGTCCGGCAGCGGCACCTCCGCCTCCCCGTTCCACCCCATCAGAGCCACGCCGCATGCAATCATCGCGATTCGTTTCATGGCTTACCTCCTCAACACCGAATCTGGCGCGATTCTTCCTGCCTTCGCGCTAATGCGATCTCTGTCTGATGATAACAAACCAGCGCGCCGTCAGAATCCAAAATGTGTATGGGGTTGAGTTTTGATTGTTGAAATGCTCGGCCCCAGAGGATAGACTTCCGGGTGACATCGTCGATTCCTCATGCTTATGCCGTTACGGTCATGCGGGCGCTCAATCTGAACCGCTCGGCATCGTGCTGATTCTCTTTATGAAAACAATCCCCGTGGCACCGTAATGAACATGAAATGCGGGGTGTATAATAATTGTGGTTGCAATATGGACATCATGTGTCTATATTATATCCATGACAACGGTAAACACTGCAACGCTTAAGCAAAAACTGAGCCACTACTTGGCGGTGGCGCGGAAGGAGAAGGAGGTGCTGATCACCAGCCACAAACGGGTGATCGCGCGACTTCTCGCCGACGATGGCGATGCGGGGCGATTGCCTCTCATCGCGCCGACCCGTCCGGCTTCGGATCTCAAGGCGATCGGCGGCTTCGGGCTCGAGTCCGATCCTGTCAAACAACTCATACAGGAAAGAAGGAAAAGATGACGGTCTATCTCGACTCCACACTTGTGATGCGCCATCTGGTCGGGACAAAAACGCCCTGGCCCGGCTGGGGGGAGTGGAAGGCCGCTTATGCCAGCACGCTGATGCGCACGGAATGCTCGCGCATGGCCAACCTGTTGCGACTGAGCGGCAAGCTGGATGACGCGCAGCGAGCCCGGCTCGGCACATGGATCGAGCGCGTCTGCGAGAGCGTGACGCTCGTACCGGTAACCGAAGGCGTGCTGCGGCGCGCGGCCGACGCGTTTCCCACCGCGGTGGGCACATTACAGGCCATCCACCTCGCGACGATGCTGGAACTCCGTTCCGCACACGGGGTGGCGTGCCAGCTCGCGACGGAGGACGAGGAACTTCTGCGCGCGGCGGAAAGCCTGGGTTTTTCGGACGCGCGCACGGCCGATCCCGTTCCCGCCGAGTCGGCGGCCGCGCCTGCGCCCGCGGCGGCAACAGTGTAGGATTGGGCCGGGGCCGTTCGGGTACCGCCCCAAACGGCCGGTTTGTCGCCATGCACTTTCTTTCCCAACTGGCCATACAGGGCGCGGTCGGATTCGTGATCGGAGCCGGTACGAACGAACTCGCTATTCGCTGGGTCTTCTGGGCGATCTTCGCGAAAAAAAAGCGGGTGATCGCCGCCGCCGTCCAGCGGGTCGTCAGTTGCGAGTTGATGAGCCCTGACAAGATCGCCCGCCGGCTTAACTCGCCGGAAGTGTCGCAGAACCTGCACGAGGCCCTGCTCACAACCCTGACGGATGCCGCCGCGCGCCACTGGCCGCCGCTTGACGCGCTGGTTCGCGATACGGCGGGGTTAAACCTCGAAACCGTGCGGCATCAGCTTTCGAAACTCGCCGCCGAAGCAGTCGCGTCCCGTTTGGCCGAGCCCGCCTTTCGGGACGAGGTGCTGCGCCCGTTCCTGTGCGAGCGGTGGGGGTACGTGTCGTCGCAGCGGCCGGCCGAACTCCTGCCGCACTCCGCACGCGCGCTGTTGGACGGGCTGCCGGCGCGCCTGGCCGATGCCGTGCTCGCGCCGGAACATCGCAGAAAGCTCTGTGCGGTGATTGCGGAAGGTCTTCGCTCCTGGATGAAGGACTATCCCTCGCCGGCGGCCTTTCTCGGGCCTGCCAGCGTGGACGAAATCGCGGCGCTGGCGAGTTCGCGCACGCGCCTGCTCGGCGAAGAACTGGCGGTGCTGCTCGCGACGCCGCCCGCACAAGAGGCGTTGCGCGCGGCCATACGCGGCGCGGTTCAATCCCGGCTCAACGAGCAGGGCGCACTCGGCCATTTGCTCAGCGGACTCGCGGGGGCAGCCATTGTGGAGAACCAGCTTGCCAGATTCTGCGAGACCATCCCCTCCGCCGTTCGCGCCCAACTGGACGACGAAGCCGCGGCGGGCAGGATGCGGACTCTCGTGGAATCTGCGGCCCGCAAACTGCTCAATCGCACGTGGCGCGAGTTGGTTGACACGGAGTCCGCCGGTACGCTGGAGCGGCATGTTCAGTCGCTGCTCGACTCGGACGCCGTGCGCGACATGGTCCGCCACGGCTTCGAAAGCGTCGCAGCTTCGATGATCGGAAATCTGGAGAAAGGGACGCTGGCGGACGCATCTTGCCTTCTGGCGGTGGACGGCGATGTGTCGGCTTACCTCGGCTGGGCCGCGGATGTTCTGCATACCGCGCTCCGTTCCGACGATGTACGGCAACAGCTTGAACGCCAGGCGGAACAGGCCGTCCGGGAACTTTGCGCACGCCCGATCGGACCGCTTGACACCTTCTTGCCCGCAGGCGCCAAATCGCGGCTGGCGGCGCTTCTGGTCGACCAGATTCTGTCTTTTGCCAACGCCAATATGCTGGAGTTGGTCGAACGGACGCGGATCTGGGATGTCATTTCCGAGTCGATCATCGTTTACGACGAGAAGAAGATGGAACAGCTCACGCGTAGCGTGGCTAATCGGGAACTCGTCTGGGTGACCATCTCAGGGGGCATTATCGGGCTGTTCGTGGGTCTCGCGCAGAGCGTTGTGCTGTACATCCTGAACCGTTGACCGGCATCGGGGGAACCGCCCAACAATTCGCGCTCAGCGCTGTTCCGTCACGAGTTCGACGTTGTCGAGATAGAAGACCGTCTCCGCAGTGGCTAGGGAGATGAAACCCACCCAGTTGAGCCTTTTGAAGGCGGCGCCGCACGGCAGCCCCTCGAAACGCCGCGGCGGCTGGCCGGGCAACGTCACAGCAAGCCGCCATGTGGCGTCGGCCTGCACGCCCGTGCCGCACGCGACCTCGACGCGCACCCACTGGCCCGCCGGTACGTTCAGCAGCCGCCGGCCGCCAGCCATCAACGCACCGTCAGCGTTGACGCGCAGGTTCGGTCCGGACTGATAACTCTGGCCCGCCGGCCAGTCGCGCCACTCGTACGACAAAACCGCGCCGGTCTCATGCCGCAGATCGAACGCGCCGCGCAGCCGCCCCTGCGGAAACTCGCGCGAGTCAGCATCCAAGAACAGCGGATCGGCCACGCGGCCGTTACGGTCAAAACCCTCCGCCTGCCACGTCGCAAACGAGCGCCCTGCAAAATCCGGCGCGTTTGTCGCGGTGCTCCAATACAGATTTCGGTCCGCGCTGAAATTGCCGTCCTTTTTCCAACCCGACCCGCCGAGCAGATGCGCCGCAGGACCGTAGACGATGTTGCGGACGAGGGCGACGTGCTGCGTCTCGTAGTTCATCTCCGTGTTGCGGATCAGCTCCGCGTCTTGCGAGAAAGCGAAGATGTTGTTGCTGACGATGTTACCCCACGGGTAGCTGTGGTTGTGCGTAATCGTGTTGTAGCTCGCGCTGCCCCCCAGAAAGACGCCGCAGGCGGCGCGGAAGATGTGTCCGCCGTCATGGATGAATTTGTTGTCGACCGTGTTGTGCGCCGTCAGATAGGCGTCATCCCTCCGGGCCGGCGCTCCCTCAGAGAGGTAGACGCCGCCGCCGCCCAGGTCGTGGAAGCGGCAGTGCCGGACGACGTTGGAGTGGCAATACTCACGCAGCGAGACGCCGTGCTCGCCCAGACGCGTGAAAACGCAGTCTTCGATCCGCGAGTCGCGCATCCCGGTCGCGACGAGTGCGCCGCTCTGCGTGTGCGCGCCCTGCACGCTGTGCGGATAGTCGGGCGCGAGGTTCGCGTCCGTGTGCTGGAACGAGAGCCCGCGGAAGGTGAGGCGTTCCACCCCGCATCTCCTTGCACTCACAAGCGGTTTCGGGTATTGTGCTTCCTCTGGATCGTTATACGAATTTAACATGCTGATTGTCAACGAGAGAGTTGATCTTCAGCACAGCCGTTTAGTGAGGATTCGCCCTGTTTTCATGCGTGCATTTTTGGTACTGTATGAATGCCATGACGCCTTTGCCGATCACCTCGCTCGCGAACCCCAAAGTCAAGCACGCCGTCAAACTGCGGCAGCGCTCCCATCGCGACGAGGCTGGACAAATGCTGGTCGAAGGATACCGCGAGTGCAAACGCGCCCTCGACAACGGTTATTTGCCGCAGATGCTTTTCTTCTGCGAGGACCTCTATCTCAAGAACCTCAACGAACCCGAAATCGTCAGGCGTTGCGGCGAACTCGGAGCGGAACTCTACGCCTGTACCGCGCCGGTCTTCGAGAAGCTGGCCTACCGGGAGCGTCCCGAAGGACTATTGATTGTCGGCCCTCAACTTTCGCGCGGCCTCGACGACCTGAATCTGCCCGAGCACGCGCTGGTGGTGGCGGCGGAGGCCATTGAGAAACCGGGAAACCTCGGCACGATTCTGCGCTCGGCCGACGCGGCGGGCGTGCATGCGGTGATCGTCTGTGACCGCTGTACCGATATCCACAACCCCAACGTGGTGCGCGCCTCGACCGGCACGCTCTTCTCCGTACCGGTGGTCGAGGCCGACAGCGACGCGGCCCTCGCCTTCCTGCGCGCCCGGGGTTTCAACATTCTGGCGGCCACCCCGCACGCCGAACACCTGCACTCGGAGGTGCCGCTCACCGGCAACGTGGCCATCGCCGTCGGCACGGAGCAATATGGCCTGACGGAAAAATGGATAGCGGCGGCTGACCTGCGCGTGCGCATCCCGATGTTTGGGCTTGCGGACTCGCTCAACGTCGCTGCCGCCACCACGATCCTGCTCTTCGAGGCTGTGCGGCAGCGTATCGCCGCTGGCCAGCTCGTCGCGCCGCCCGCAGAGGCCTGGCACGGCGCTGAAACGTTCGATGCGTGACACATGCTCTCCGCCGTACTCACATCCGTCCTGCCGGTCTGCCTGCTCTTGTCGCTCGGGGCCGCGCTGTGCCGAGTCCGCTTTCTGCCGGAGGCGTTCTTCGCGTCGCTGAACCGCCTCGGTTTCTGGGTGCTGTTGCCGAGCCTGCTCTTTTGCACCATCAGCCAAGCGCCCGCCGCCGCCGGCAGGGCAGGCCTGCGGATCGGCCTGCTGCTTTGCGTCTGCGCGGCGGCGGTGACGGTCCTCGCCTGGGCCGCGGCCCGGCTCTTGGCGCTGCCGCCACCCTCGGCGCGGGCGCTGATGCAGGCCGCCATGCGCGGCAATCTGGCCTACACCGCCTTGCCGGTCATCATCTATGCCTTCGGCGAACACGCCCAAGCCTCGGCCGCAGCGACCTTCGCGCTGGCCCCGACGATCCCATTCTACAACTTCTTGGCCGTGCTGATCCTAACGCGTCCGGAGGGCGGAGGGCGGACGCACCTGTTGCTGCGCACGGCCGCTGCCGTGGCGCGCAACCCGCTCATCCTCGGCTGCGCGTTCGGCCTGCTGGTCCGCGCGGCGGGCTGGCCGTTTCCTGTACCCCTGTTGAAGACAGTAGAAGCGCTCGGGCGCGCCGCGCTGCCGTGCGCACTGCTGGCGCTGGGATCGGACCTGACCCCGGAACGGCTGAGAACCAACTTGCGCCCGGCATCCGCGGCCACGCTGTTGAAACTGGTCTGCATGCCGCTGCTCGGATTGGCGATCGGACGGATGGTGAAGATGGACGGCGAGTCTCTGCTGATCGCCCTGCTCTTTCTCGCCAGCCCCAGCGCGGTAACCTCCTACGTGATGGCAGACCAGATGGGCGCGGACAAGTCGCTCGCCGGCTCCGCCATCGCCCTCAGCACCCTCCTCTGCCTGCCGGTAATGGCGCTGATCTTGGTGCTTTTCGGATAGAAAAAAACCGGGGCCGGTGTTACCCGGCCCCGGTGCTGCATGACAGGAGTGGTCTTATATATAGTTTGGGTTGTGTGGTTAGTCGCTTGTTCGCAGTTGCAGGAAAATCGTCCCTCGATCAGTCTTGACGCGCAACAGAATGTTGCCACCCTTGCTCTTCCTCACTGCTTCGCCAAATTGTTTAACGCTGTTCACCTCGACTCGGTTCACCTCCAAAATCAACATGCCAGGCTTCAGCCCCGCTTCCTCGGCATCGGATCCGGGCTCAACCTCGGAAATGATCACCCCGTGGCCTGTCTCGTAACCGAACCTTCTCGCCAAATCATCCGTCAAGTCCTGAACTTGGAGCCCGATCTTCTCAGTCGGATCTGACGTCCCGTTTCCGGCATCTTCACCGCCCTCTTCATCCGGGAAGGCGCCCACAGTTACGGTCACTTTGCGAGTCTTTCCGTCCCGGCTGATCACCAGATCGGCTTTAGTATTAGGCAAGATCTGTGCCACTTCCTTTCTGAAGGTCGTGTTGCCATCAACTTTTTTGCCGTTCAGCTCGATGATGATATCGCCGCTCTTGATGCCAGCCTTGTCCGCCGGTCCGTCTTTCTGGACCTCCGCAATCAGGACGCCACCCGATTCCTTGCGGCCAAAAGATTTGGCAAGGTCTTCGTTCACCTCCCCGGGGTTCAGAATAACTCCGATGTAACCTCTTGTCACTTTGCCATTTGCGATGAGCTGATCCTTGATGGTCATCGCCATGTCGATTGGCACTGCAAAGCCGATTCCCATGTAACCACCGCTTTGGCTAAAGATCGCCGTGTTGATCCCGACGACCTCGCCGTCGATGTTCAAAAGAGGTCCTCCTGAGTTTCCCGGGTTGATCGCCGCGTCGGTCTGGATGAAATCCTCGTAGTCCGTGATACCGATGTTACTGCGTCCTTTAGCACTCACCACGCCCACCGTAAGTGTCTCTTTCAGTCCGAAAGGGTTGCCGATGGCCACCACCCACTCGCCGGTCATCAGCTTGTTGGGGTCACCCG
>ERZ795050.2695-NODE-2695-length-18979-cov-7.017015_pt1 | contig 18979 bp, 21 predicted proteins | sample MGYA00375134_ERZ795050 | MGnify/ENA primary metagenome ERZ795050 (study PRJEB30179, sample SAMN05720221) | activated sludge metagenome | isolation source: Anaerobic digester | place: Japan | collected 2015-05-26 ... | reverse complement strand
CTCTGCCAGAGCCGGTACAGTCGGGCTGTGTCAGATACGGGCCTGATGTTCGATGTAGACCAGGCCCAACCCCCTCAAGAATTTTTGATATGTGAAGCATTCCTCCAGGTCCATCGCCGCACTGCCTACGGAGGCGATCCCTTCGGTGCGATTGACGAGTTCGCCTTTCGCGTTGGTTTTTTTGAAACTGGCATCGCGGCTTTTTTTGACGTTTTCCGCAATCTTTTCAAACGCCCATTCCCACTCGACTTCCTTCCACTCGGTCGCGAAAGGCGCACGGTAAAGCGGCTTGCCCAAACGGTTTTCGTTGACGGCCATCTGATAAATTGAACCGCCTTTGCTGCACAGAGACCCTCTGTTGATGGGGCTGTCGGGATCCCCCTCAGTGTTGACGACCTTCCCGTCGCGCACGGACACGATAATGCTGCATCCGACGGAGCAGTACGGACAAACCGTCGTGGTTTCTTTGGCGTACTTGATCTTCAGCTCCTTCGCATGCGCGGCGGTCGGCTTCAGGGTGATGCCCAAACCGCTCGCCGCGGCGACGGCGCCGGAGAGTTTCAAGAAACCTCTTCTGCTGACGTTCATGAATTCTTTCTCCTTTCCTAAGGAATTTAGGTGTCTTCTTTATACCCCGCTCCCTTGGCTGCCGGATGAAAAGCTTTTCAGCGGGGAAATTTGATCTCCAGGATAAACATGGGGCAATAGCCAGCGCCTGCCACCCGAAAAACTGTAATTTCACGCGGAAATTCTATATATGGAATGCAAGTCATTGTCAACGCAAAAAAATGAGTCATTTCATTGATTAATGTCATATTTGGCATAATATAAAAGTCCTGTCAGATCGTAGCAATGCGGTTTTCTCCCTATGGGCGAAAGAGTTGATGACCTTTAGTCAAAACGTGAAAAAGCCGCCTTCGTCCATACAGGATTCATTTCGGGGCGATGAATTGAGTTGACACTAATCAGCGGCAAATTTATAGTGAAATACAACAGCGAAGGCAAGGCGGCCCGGACGATTCAAATCATCAACGGTCCGGAAAAGGGCCGACAAAGCCTTAAGCGGAAAACCCGCGGGAACCCTCACCCATCAATCCTGAACCGTGCAGAACGAAGGAAAGGCCAATGGAAGAAATCAAAAGAGCGTCGCGCAAAGAGCTGTTCGGATGGGCCATGTTTGATTTCGCCAACTCATCCTATACGACCGTAATCATCACCGTGGTATTTTGCGTCATTTTTCCGCGGCTCATCGTCGGAGACGGACCGGAATTTCGATGGGGCAATCTCCTGTGGAGCGCTTCCATCTCCATAAGCTACCTGATCGTGCTGTTCACCGCGCCGCTTCTGGGCGCCATTATGGACTATGCCGGATCCAAAAAAAAATTCCTTCTCGGCAGCTGCTGGCTTTGCGCACTCGCCACTGCCGCACTTTATTTTGTGGGACCGGGCGATATTCTGGCGGGAATGCTGCTCATCATCCTTTCCAATATCGGTTTTTCCTACAGCGAAGCGTTTATATCCAGCTTTCTTCCGGGGCTGGGCCCTTCCCGGGATCTGGGAAAAATTTCGGGCTACGCCTGGGGGCTCGGCTATATGGGCGGTCTGACCTCCACGGCCATCGTCATCTTCGGGCTGGGAGCGGGCGTTTACACGCCGGAGAATTTCTTCCGTCTGCGGTGGGTGGGACCGGCCACGGGCCTGTTTTTCCTCATCGCCGCGATTCCGACGTTTCTCTGGGTTCGGGAACGGACCCTCGCCAGGGTCCTGCCGCCCAATGAAAATTATTTTTCGATCGGCGCGAAAAGGCTCCAAAAGACCTTTACCGACATTCGGGATTACAAAGATCTGATCGTTCTTCTTTCCTCCTTCTTTTTCGCGTATGCCGGCCTCTCCATCGTGATCGCCTTCGCCTTTATTTACGGAGACCAGGTCATCCGGTGGACGGGCAAGACGCAGATTCTGATGTTTGTGATCACGCAATTCACAGCGGCCGGCGGCGCTCTTCTTTTCGGCGTTCTTCAGGACGTCTGGGGAGCGAAGCGGACCTTCATCCTGACGCTCATCATCTGGGTGGCGGCCGTCAGCCTGATTTACGGCGTTGCTCCCGTCACCGCATGGGTGAACGGCCTTGCGGGAACGACTTTAAAAGAGGAGCACATTTTCCTGCTCATCGGATCGATCGCCGGTCTGGGGCTGGGATCGACGCAGTCCGCGTGCCGCGCGATGGTGGGGCTGTTCTCGCCGGACACCAAAGCCGGTGAGTTCTTCGGCCTGTGGAGCCTCACCAGCCGCCTGTCCGCCATCGCGGGGCTCATGGGGCTGGGCCTGCTGCAGGCTTGGTTCGGCCTTCACAACGCGATTCTGGTCTGTTCCGCTTTTTTCCTTATCGCCGTCGTGATCGTTTTGTTCGTCGATGAAGAACGGGGCAAGAGGACCGCGCGCGCCCACGCGGGCGAATAAATCCGCCGGGAACAGCCTCCAATCGTTTCATGAGGTCGGGTCAAAGCCCGAGGTCCGTAAACGGGAAAGGCCCTGGTGCGGGAGAGGAGGCTGCTGCTGACTTTGCGATGGATGCCCGGACGGCCGGCGCCGCCTTCTCACTTGCCGATGTTCAGATTCACAAAGCGCAAATAGGGACGAAGAGCCGGTGTGCCGCCGCCTTCGGAGATGATGCGCAGAACGCGGGCGCTGTCGGCAACGACGGCGCCGCCCAGATGCGTGACGGGCATATCCTTGAATGCTTCGGGCACAAGCGGAGTGGAAGGACCGATCAACGCGACGATGCGCGGCGCTCCCAAAAGGCCGACGGTTTCTTCAAAGGTGTTATTGAGCAGAGTTGTAGCCGTGATGATGGCAACATTGCATTCGACCAGCGCTTTGCGCCTTTCTTCCGGAGACAGCAGATCGATGCGTTCCGGATTTTTTTCAATGACCGTCAGCGTCGCGCCGGTCCCGCGGATGCGTTCGACCAGCGGTGCAAAAAGACCGACCATCGCAACATTTTCGCCCGGTTTCAAATCAAAACAGGTGGTAGCCTCGCAGTTTTCCGAAGGATTTCCGGGACTTCCCGTAAGCGCATTGGCGACCGCTAAGCCCAGGGCGCGATGCAGGGCATTTTTGCCGTTGACAAGATACTGCAGCACATCGGAAGCCGATGAACCCGCAAATGTCCCCGCACCTTTCAAAACGGTGCATCCTCGCGGCGAGGAATCCGACCATACGGCCGCCAGCCCCGCCGCTCCGTTATCCATGAGAACACCCGCATAGCTCAAGCCGATGCGCAAATCGGCAATCCACCGGTTTTTTGCGGCCGGCATGAGCCTCTCATAAAGGCGGTGCAGCGAGATACCCTTGTCGAACTCGGTCATTTCTTTTCGTTCCCGGCAGCCAAATCCTTGTAGGGAGACTCTCCCCCGCAGCCGCGGCACCTGTCTCCGTCGCGGGTCGGATAGGCCTCCCCGCAGACCGGACAGACCGCCACCGGACCCATCTTCTTGCGGCGGACTTTCTCAGGATCCACCTGCACATGCCGGACGCCGAGCAGGCTCGGCCCCGCTTCCTTGATTTGCGCCAGAAGCAGGTCGATATTTTGTTCGCTTTTTTTCTTTTTCTTGAGATACCAGTCGTGAATTTCCGGCCAGGCCTCCAGTTTTTTCGTGTCCAGATAAACCCGCACGCCACGGCCGCTGTATTTTTCATAAAGCGTTACGGCAAATTTGCCGAAGGGAAGCACGGAAAGCCAGCCGTTGCCGATCGTGCAGGGGGTCAGAATCTGCACGGCGTCGGGAAGACAAACCGGCGTTTCACAGACGGCGTCGAAAAACTCCCCCTCCGGCAGATGCTTCATCGCGAGGTCCACGATGAAACCGCCGATAATCAGTCCCGGCGCGAGATTGCCGTGAAAGGATTTGACCAGATGGAGATATTCTTCGTAGGAATAGGTGCAGATGTTCATCGATGCTTACATCTCCTTATTCTGTTGCAGGGGACCGTCGCAACGGCTCCCTGCACAAATATTTCAATAGACCAGCGACAGGCGCGGCTCGCGTGCCCCGCGGGCTGCCGAACCCTCTCCCGGCTCCCGGGTGATGGTGCGCTGCATCCAGCCCCGGTCGATTCTTCCGTCCACGACCGGCAGAATCTCATCGGCCAGAAACAGAGCTTCATGGATGTCGTGCGTCACGTAAATCACGGGACAGGACAGCCTCCCCTTCAGGCTTTTCAGCTCTTCGCGCAGTCCGCGGCGCGTCACCACGTCGAGCGCGGAAAACGGCTCATCGAGCAGGAGCAGGCGCGGATGCCGGGCCAGTGCCTGGCAGATCGCGCAGCGCTGGCGCTCTCCGCCGGAAACCATGTGCGGCCTGCGCTTTTTCAAATGGCCGATTTTGAAAAGATCGAAGAGTTCATCGACTTCTTTTTTGTTCGCTGCCGCAAACGCGGCGTTGTCGAACAGATTCAGATGCGGGAAGAGATTGTAATCCTGAAAGACATAGCCCAGGCGCCGCTTCTGCGGTTTGATGTTGATCCCGCGGTCCGAATCAAACCAGACCTCGTCGCCGAAAATCACCCGTCCGGCGTCCGGCACCGTCAGCCCCGCCAGCATTCGAATGACCGTGGTCTTGCCGCCGCCGGACGGGCCGATCATCACGGCCATCTTTCCCGGCCCGCAGGCCATCGAAAGCTCCAGATCAAAGAATCTCAATCTTTTTCTGAACGAGGCCCTGACGGTCATGCAACGGTCCTCCCGTGGAGTCGGCGGCTCCGCCCCGCAGAGGATGCGGCCAAAACCGTCAAGACAAACGTCATCATCGGATTCTCCTTCAACGCTGCCCGAAAGACGAAATCATCCATCGTTTACCGAAAACCGTATTTCTTCTTCGTTTTGGCTGCGTCTGCACCGAGCAGATAGGCCATGAAGAGTTCCGCGCATCTTGGATTTACGGCCTTTCGCAAAATGCATCCGGTCTGCAACACATCCGGTGCCTCGGAAATGCTGAAAAAGCATCCTTCTTCCCCCTGCCGGCCCGTCTGGGCCGCATGCGCACAGAAACCGGCATCCGCCGCCTGCATAACGACATGCCGGAAGACCTTCCCGCTGTCAGGGCCGTTGACGAGTTTGCCCTGCAGCGCCTCCCACAGCCCGGCTTTTTGCAGGGCCGTTTTGGCGGCCGCCCCGTAGGCGTCCGCAACGGGGTGGACCATGGAAACCTTCCGGATCCGGTCGCTTTTCAAGGCATCCTGCCAAGTGGGGGCTTTGCAGAACTCCCCGTCGGCCGACCACAGAATCGTCGGTCCGCGCGCATAAATAAAGGTCCCATCCGTCCACCCTTCCTGCTGCAGAAGATCCGGCCATCGCTCGTCCACGGCCAGAAACACGTCATAGGGGACACCGTTTTTGATCCGGCGGTACAGATCGCCCGTCGAAGAAAACGTCGCCTCCACCTTCACGCCGGTCTGCTCCTCAAAATTCGCTGCGATTTCCGTAAAGGCGGAGAAAAAGTTTTCCTCCACCGCTACGGAAATTTTGTCCGAAGCGGAAGCGGCCGGCAAAGCGGCGAGAACATTCAATATCAGAAAGATGATGGAAACGGCTTTCTTCACGGCTCAACGCTTTCCCGCTCTGTCGATTATGTTATCAATAACATACATCCGAGGAAAAAAACATCCCGCATGATGATCGCGGGATTTTTTCCGGTTTTTCCGCCGGACGATCGATCCCGGCCGTGCAGGCCTTGTGAAATGTGCCCCCTGTTCTTCCGCCGCTCAACCGGAGAAGCCGTCCGGCGGCGGTTCTGCGGACAGGCACGGTATTCACGCAGAGGGGTCGAGCGTTCCCGAAATCCAGGTTCTTCCGGGAACGCTCAAGATGGGGCAATGGCTCAAAGGCCGTTGAGAATCAGGCGGCTTCCAGTTTCACCGCGCAAACCTTGTATTCCGGAATCTTGCCGGTGGGATCCAAGGCCGGATTGGTCAGCAAATTGACGGGCGCCTCGGTAAAATGGAAGTTCATGAAGATCGATCCGGGAGCGCTCTTTTCCGTAATATGGGCTTTGGCTTCCACCTTGCCGCGCCGGGACGTCACTCGGACCTTCTGCCCGTCGGCAATCCCCAGCTTTCCGGCGTCTTCCGGATGAATTTCCACCAGGCTTTCGGGGCAGCGTTCGCTGGGTCCCTTGGCGCGCGTCGTCATCGTGCCGGTGTGGTAGTGATACAGGACTCGCCCCGTCGAAAGCAGGAAGGGATATTCCTGATCCGGCAGTTCATCGGGCGGAATATGCTCCAGAGCCGTAAACAGTCCCAGGCCCCGCGAGAACTTGTCTTTGTGCAGGAACTTGGTCCCCGTATGACCGACGGTCGGACAGGGCCACTGAATGCCTTCTTTCTCCAGACGCTCGTAGGTAATGCCTGCGTAGCTGGGTGCAACCGTCCTGACTTCCTCAAAAATTTCCTGCGCGGACGCATAGTTCATCGGGTAGCCCATTTTGTTGGAAATGCCGCAGATGATTTCCCAGTCCGTTTTGGCCTCTCCGGGCGGCTCCAGCGCTTTGCGGACGCGCTGCACGCGCCGTTCGGTGTTGGTAAAGGTTCCTTCCTTTTCGGCAAAGGCCGTCGCCGGCAGAACCACGTCCGCCAGCTGCGCCGTTTCGGTCAGAAAAATATCCTGCACGACCATCAGATCCAGTTTCTGCAGTTCCTTTTTGACGTGCTGCAAATCCGGGTCGGAAAGCAGCGGGTTCTCGCCCATCACATAAAGCGCCTTGACTTTTCCGCTGCCGGCCGCCGCCATGATTTCCATCAGGGTCAGACCGGGCTTGGGGGACAGAACCGCTTTCCAGGCCGCCTCGAATTTCTTGCGGACGTCTTCATTGGGAACCGGCTGGTAGGCCGGATACACCGTGGGCAGCGCTCCCATGTCGCAGGCGCCCTGAACATTGTTCTGGCCGCGCAGCGGATTCACGCCGCCCCCTTCAATGCCAACGTTGCCGCACAGCATGGCGAGATTGGCGGTGCTCTTGACGTTGTCCGTGCCGCTGATGTGCTGCGTGATGCCCATCGCGTAAATGATGGAGGCGCGGGCGGCTCCGGCGTACATGCGGGCCGCTTTTTTCAGATCTTCGGCCGGGACGCCGGAAATCTTTTCGACGACGTCGGGTGTGTATTTGGCGACCATTTCTTTGAGCGCCTCAAATCCTTCGGTGCGCCCCGCGACGTACTCCTTGTCGTAAAGGCCTTCCGCGATGATCACGTTCATCAGGCCGTTGAAGACCGCCACATCCGTGCCCGGTTTTTGCCTGAGCCAGATGTCCGCGTACTTCACCAGATCGATTTCCCGCGGGTCGATGACGATCAGCTTCGCGCCGTGCCGACGGACGGCCCGCTTGACCTTCGCGCCGATCACGGGATGGTTTTCTGTCGTATTGGTTCCCGTGGCCAGGATCAAATCCGTATATTCCAGTTCGTCGATCGAATTGGTCATTGCTCCGCTTCCGAATGTGGCGGCCAGACCGGCCACCGTTACGGAGTGTCAGAGCCTCGCGCAGTGATCGACGTTGTTGGTTCCGACGACCCCCCTCAGGAATTTCTGGAACAGGTAGTTTTCTTCGTTGGTGCAGCGTGCGGAAGAAAGGCCGGCAATGCTGTCCGGGCCGTATTCTTTTTTAATCGCCGCCAGCTTTTCCGCGATGAAGGCGTAAGCTTCGTCCCAGGCGGCCTCTTGGAAATCTTCGCCTTTCTGACGGCGAATCAGCGGTTTGGTGAGCCGGTCGGGGTGGGAGATAAAATCCATGCCGAAGCGGCCCTTGACGCAGAGGCTGCCTTCGTTGGGCGGACCGTATTCGCGGTTGCCCATGACTTTGACGATTTTATTGTCCTTCGTGTAAAGGTCGATCTGGCAGCCGACGCCGCAGTAGGCGCAGGTGGTGCGGGTTTTTTTGAGTTCCCAGGGACGGCCGGCGAATTTCGCCTGTTTGAAGGTAATGGCGCCCGTGGGGCAGACCTGCGCGCACTCGCCGCAGAAGACGCAGGCCGAATCAATGTAATCCGCGTCAAAAGCGGGGCCGACTTTCGCGTAGGAGCCGCGGTTGGCAAAATCCAGCACCTCATTGACCTGAATTTCATTGCAGGCCCGGACGCAGCGCCCGCAGAGAATGCACTTGTTCAGGTCGCGGGTGATCATGGTATTGGTGTTGTCCGGATTGTAGGCGGGATGCTCGATCGGGAAGCGGGGTTTTTCAATCTGCAACCAGTACACCAGGTCCTGCAGTTCGCAGGCGCCGTTTTGTTCGCAGGTCAGACAGTTGTGGTCACCGGACGACCACATGAGTTCAACGATCATTCTCTGCGCGGCGCGAATGGCCGGCGTGTTGGTGCGGATGACCATGCCGGGAGCAATGGGAGCGCAGCAGGAGGCGACATAGCTTCTCGCATTCTCCACTTCCACGACGCAGACCCGGCAAGCGCCCACATTGGTCGTCTTTGAATAATGGCAGAGGGTGGGAATGTAGATTCCCCGGCTTCTCGCCACCTCCAAAATCGTTTGCCCGGGATCCGCCGAAACTTCCTGTCCGTCAATTGTCACTGTAATCTTCGTGTCCATTATGTCTTCTCCAGTTTCAAAAAATCGATATTCGAATATTTTTCTTGCAGCGTATGTTCATCATGACTGACCAGCAGTTTTTATAGGCAACCCCTCCCTTTGTCAATTCTATCAATTATGACTTATGTCAATTTTAGCATATATTGCGGATGCTTTTGAAAAACGCTATGCTGCGCACCAAAGGCCAATGCGTTCGGCCGGGAAAACTATAGTAAAATCCATTGGAAATTACCGTTTTTCAGGCCTTGCGTTCAATCAGGAAACTACAGTTCCGACGGGAGAAGCGCCGTGTCCAGAGAATTGATGAATACCAAAGAAGTCGCCCGGTATCTCGACATCCACGAAAAACAGGTTTACCTGCTCATCAAGGCGGGGAAAATCCCCTGCACCAAGATCACCGGCAAATGGATTTTTCCCGTCAAACTCATCGATGAGTGGCTGCAAAACAGCATCACGGACGGCCTTCGAAAAGCCGGAAAGAGAATCCATTCCGTCGAGGGTTCGCTTTTGGCGGCGGGCAGCAACGATCCCGTGATGGACATCCTGCTGACAACGGTCAAAAAATATCATCCGGCCTTCACCATTTTTTCCGCCAACACCGGGAGCGTCAACGGACTGAAAGCGCTCAACGCCGGGCTCACGGACATCGCTTTTTCCCACCTTCTCGATCCGGAAACCGGCGATTACAATATTCCATTTTTAAAAGAGTATTGCCCGGATCATCAACCGGTGGTCGTCAACCTGTTTTACCGCCGGATCGGGTTTCTGGTGGGCCGCTCCGGGGAAAAAATATTTAACGGGTGGGAAAATCTGGCGGATAAAAGGCTCCGCTTCGTCAACCGGCAAAGCGGATCGGGCATTCGGGTTCTGCTCGATGACGAACTGAAAAAAAGAGGCATCTCTCCGTCAGAGATCACCGGCTATGATGCCGAAGTTTACACGCACCTGGAGGTCGGGCTTTCCATCGTTTCAGGCGAGGCGGATTTTGGAATCGCGTCGGCCGCGACGGCCAAAATATTTGACCTGAAATTCCTGCCCCTGATCAGCGAACGCTTTGACATGATTCTGGATCAAAAGACGTTTTTTGAGCCGGCCGTTCAGGCGTTTATCGAAACCCTCCGATCGGACGCATTCCGAAAACGCGTTGAAAACATCGGCGGCTACGATTTTCAGGATTCCGGCCGCATCCTGCATGCTCCCTGACCGGACGGATGCCCGCCAAAAACCTCCACGCAGCGACGCTCCGGGCGCAGACCGGCGGGGAAAAATGATTTGATTGCATTTTCCGCCCAACTTCCCTATACAATGCGCTTCATCAGGCCCGCAGACAGGAGGAATTCTTCCCATGGAAATCAAATATAAGGTTTGGATCGAGAAAGACGGGAAAGTGGTGTTCGGCAAGGGGAGAGAAAACATTCTCAAAACCATTGACGAGCAGAGAAGCCTCAATGCCGCGGCCAAAAAGCTGGAAATGTCCTATCGGGCGGCATGGGGCCGGTTGAAAGCTTCGGAAGAACGAACAGGCATGAAACTGGTGGAAATCGGCGTTCACGACAAATCCATGCAGTTGACCGGGCAAGCCCGATCCATCATCGAACGCTTTGAAAAGCTGGAAAAAGACGTGGAGCGGCTTCTCCGCGCGGCAGACCAGGATTTTCAAAAACTGCTGCGGGTGGAGGAGAAAACCGGAAAAACCGATGGATCTTAAGCTTTTATGCCTTTGAGCAGAGCGCTGAGACTGTCGTGAACAATCGTGAAGATGCGTTCTCCCCTTCTTTCGGGCGCACCGGTGTAAAGATAAAGAGAAATCACTCCGTTGAGCAGACCCCAGACGGCGTATTGCATCCGCCGGATGTCCATGCCGGAAATAAATTCGCCTGAATCCACACCTTTTTGCAGAATTTCCGCAATCACATGCACGTTTTCATTGGTCGTATGGATGAGCTGCGCATTTTGCTCATCCGTCAGATTCATGTTTTCCGCCTGCAGCATGAACGTCATCAGGATTCGGAACAATTCGTTGTTGTCCAGAAAATAGCTCACATATTCATGAGCGAAAGCGATCAACGCCTCCGAAGCACTTCCCTCCTGCTTGGAAAAAACGCCCCATTCCTTGTGACGATCGATATTGGCCGAAATTAAAATCTGGGTGTAGATTTCTTCCTTGCTGTCAAAATAAAGGTAAATGGAGCCCTTGCTCACCTCCGCCTTGGCGGCGATTAAGTCAACGGTGACGGACTTGAAGCCCCGCTCAAAAAACAGCTTGCGGGCGGCTCTCAAAATGGAATTTTTCCGGTTTTCCTTTTCTTTTTTTCTTCTTTCTTCCGAGCTCAAGACCAGCCCCCTCCGGATGCCATAATGAAGACATCTCTTCGTCTTTTTTGCAAGTCTCTGTTAATACTTGGCAAATATTAACGGAACGGGATCATGACTTACGGTCATCTTGCGTACCGCAATTGAAAACCCCTGTCAAGAAAAATTAAAGAGCTTATTTTCGCAGTTTTTCAAGCTGGAGGATAATACTTTCCAGGGGCGGACGCTCGTTGATGTCATGAACGTCGATGTAACGGATGATGCCTTTTTGATCGATGATGATGATCGCCCGCTCCGCCGTTCCGTCGGAGCGCAGAATGCCGTAGCGGGAAGCGACCGCGCCGTGCGGCCAGAAATCGGAAAGCACATCAAACCAGAGGCGCCCCATCTGGTGGGTCCAGGAATAGAGCGTCGGAATATTGTCGACGCTGATGCCCAGCAGCACGGCATTGTTTTCTTCAAAGAGTTCCTGAACCACGTTGTACCCCGGCCACTGGTCGGAACAAACCGGTGTCCAGGCCGCCGGCACAAAGGAAAGGACGACATTCTTTTTTCCCCGGTAGTCCGCAAGCGACACCTTCCGGCCGCTAACGGCCCGCAGCGTAAAGCCGGGGGCGGCCCGGCCGATTTTGACTTTCAGGACGCTGTCCACCGGCTTCAGTTTGCCGACCGTAAAAATATTTTCTTTGTAAGCGTCGGAAAGGGCAAACGCCGGGGCTGCGAAAAGCCCGAGGATCAGCAACGCACCTGCAATCTTTCTTTTCATGAAGACCTCCTGTTTACTGAATTCCGGTCAGACGGATCACTTCGGCCAGAAACGCTTCCACGTCTTCGTGAGCCCCCAGCCTGGAATAAACCACTTCCCGTTTTTTGGGACCGCCCAGTTTCACCACTATGAAATACGGAGTGCGAACTTCGCCGATGATTTTGTGAATCGCAAAATCACCATCCGGAACCAGCGCAAATTCAACCTTATACTTCTTTTTGAAAGTGTTCACTTCAAACTGCGTGTTTCCCGCACCGATGCCGAGAATTTTAATTTTTCCCTTGAGACGCGGATTCCCCTCGATCAGGCTGAAAAAGCGGTTCATGTTGGGCGCGTCCTTCTGGCAATAGGGGCAGTAGAGGCTGAAGATCTGAATAATCAGCACCTGTGCCCTGACCTGATCCGCGGAAAATGTACCGGAGCCGGAAAGGCCCAGATATTTCATGCCGTCCGAATCCGCGGGCTTCTGAATTTTCATATCCGGGAGCGACGCTCCCACCTGCGGCGGCTGTGTCTGTGCGCCGAGCAGGGCCGGCAGAGCTAAAAACACCAGCAACATCATCAAAGCAATTGGTTTTCTCATGACTCCTCCTTGTCAATTTCGGGATCTCAGGCGGTGGACGGCTTTATCCAGCCCGTCCAGCGACAGCTCGAACATCGGGAAAATGCCGGCGATCTGTTTAACCGTCCATGTATAAAACCACGAATCCTGCGTCTGGGGATTGAGCCAGACCGCGTGTCGAAACGTCCGGGCCAGAAATTTCAGATAATCCATGGACGGCCGGGCCTCATTCTGGCCGATATAAATCGCTCCGTGCGCGTCATTGAGTTCATAGGGCGCCATGGACGCGTCCCCCACGATAATCAGCCGCGTTTCCGGATCCGAGCGAACCAGTTCATCCACGCGCACCGGTTTCTTGCTGCGGGCCGGATCCAGCCAGATCTTGGAATAAATGGTGTTGTGAAAATAATAAATGTCCAGCTCCTTGAACTGAAACTGTGCATAGTGGAACAGCGTTTGAACGATGTCCACGTAAGGGTCCATGGACCAGCCTCCGTTGTCGATCATCAGCTTGACTTTCAGCCGGTCGGCCATCCTGCGGTCAAAAATGATTTCAATTTCCCCCGCGTTGCGCATGGTCGAATCAATCGTTTTGTCGATGTTGACCACGTCCCGGGGCCCCGCAGGCTGAAGGTGCTTCAGTCTTTTGAGCGCTTCACCCATCTGCGAAGCCGTGATGGGGCCGGACTGCGAATAATCCCGGTAGCGGCGCTCCATCGCCACTTTGATGGCGGACTTGTTGCGCGACGCCCCACCCACCCGCATGCCGCCCGGATGATGACCGGAGTGCCCCGTGGGCGACGTGCCGCGCGAGCCGATCCAGTAGTTGCCGCCGTGGTGGGCTTCGGTCTGCTCCTTGAGGCGCTTGAGAAAATGCCGGACCAGTTCGTCGGGCGTCATGTTTTTGATCTCGTCCTCGTCAAGCCCCAGCGCCCGGGCCAGGCCGCCCGGATCCCTGAGCCACTCGGAAAGCATCGCCTGGACGACCTCGGTCAGCTCCGCATCGGTGGGATCGACCTCGGTCATCCCCCGAAAGGCGACGGAAAACACCTGATCATAAAGGTCAAAATATCGTTCGCTTTTGACCAGAAGGCTGCGCGCGACGCTGTAAAAATCATCCAGCGACGCGACGAGTCCCATTCCCAGGGCTTTCTGCAGGCGCAGGAAGGATGTGGGCGTTACGGGAATGCCCTTGTCCCGAAGCGTGTAGAAAAAGTTGACAAACATCTCTCGTCTCCCCAAAACCCGGCACGGATATGCAAGCCCTTCCGCGCGGGTAAATCCCCGTCGGCGCGGCGCCTGCCGTCCCTACTGGTGCGCGGCCAGATAAAGGTCGGTGCTCTTTTTGAACAGTACGCCCAGAAAGGGAACGTTGGACGACCGGAGGCTTTTGACATTGAAATCCGGATCGGCCTCGAGCGCCCGCATCCAGTTGATCAGTTCGCGTGTGGCCGGCTTTTTTTCCACGCCGCGCACCTCGCGCAGGCGGTAAAACGTATCCAGGCAGGCGGAAGTCAGATCCCTGTTCAAATCCGGAAAATGCACGCCGATGATCCTGCGCATCATTTCGCGGTCGGGAAATGCGATGTGATGGAAATTGCAGCGCCCTAAAAAAGGATCGGACAGATCTTTCTTCGCGTTGGACGTGATCACGATCACCGGACGGTGCTTGGCCTTCACCGTCCGGTCGATTTCCATGATGTCGAACTGCATCTGGTCGAGAATGTCGAGCATATCATCCTGAAAATCCGTGTCGGCCTTGTCGATCTCGTCGATGAGCAGCACGACTTTTTTGTCGGAGACAAACGCCTGGCCGATTTTGCCCATCTTGATATATTCTTCGATTTTGCTCACATCCCGCCCGGAATCGGAAAACCGGCTGTCGTTCAGTCGGGTCAGCGTGTCGTACTGATACAGGGCGTCAACCAGCTTCATGCTGGATTTGACATTCAGGATAATGAGCGGCATGCGCAGATTTTCGGCAATGGCATGCGCCAGCATGGTTTTGCCCGTCCCCGGCTCGCCCTTGAGCAGAAGCGGCATCTCCAATGCCATGGAAATGTTGACAATTTTAGCAAGCTCATCATCCAGAACATAGCGCGATGCCCCGGCAAATTTTGCAGGGTGGTTTTCAGACGTCATCTTTGGGGTTACTCCTTATCGTATTTTGATCTCCGGCAGCCGCCGGAGCATGATCATGCCGGGGTTCTTCGTCAACCAAAATGCGGCCGCCTCCGGGGGATCAGGCAAGACTCCTTCCTTTCGCCTGCGGAGCCATAACACGTTTTGGCGCAAAAATTAACGTGTAATATTTTTCCTGTCGGGTCGCCTGCTTCGGGCCCGGCCAAAGCCCAAGATTCTCTTGACAGTTTCACCCGCTTTCCCTATACTTTTGGCGCATATAAGGAAAGGCGGTGTTGATTCATTTTACTTTCCTCAACCGACAAGGAGACCCCCATGAAAAATACCCTGAGCAAAATACCGGTGTTGGTGCTGATCGCCTTCATCACGTCAGCCTGTGCGAGCCAGGACCGTTTTATTGTCCATCACACGAACGGGACGGTTCTCGACACCCGGACAAACCTGATGTGGGCGGCCAGAGACAACGGCAGCGACGTCAACTGGGCCGGCGCGAAATCCTACTGCGAGAATTACGCCGCCGGCCATTACAAGGACTGGCGGATGCCGACCAGCGAGGAACTGGCCGGTTTGTACGACGCGCGCCAAACCCGCGAGGCGCCGTGCGCCGGTAATTTCAACATTCACATGACCACGGAGCGGATCCAGTTCACCTGTTTTGCCGCCTGGGCTTCCGAAACGCGCAATGCCGATGCCGCTTTGTACAATTTCATTTACGGGAGAACCGACTGGTATCTCCAGTCGCACACTTACGGCATGCGGGCGCTTCCGGTTCGGAACAACCGATAGGGATAAAAAAATAAAGCTTGACAACCGCGGAGAACTCCACTAGGGTGCGACCAACTTCGCGGGTCAACGCAAAAAAAGCGAAGGAATAAGTTGAATCGTGTCATGAATAAAGCACAAGGTCGGCCGCCAAGTACTTTAAAACCTGGCGGCCTTTTTGTTTCTGCCGTTGTGATCATTCGACTTAGGAAATTTTGAGAAAGGAGGACGAGCACAATGTCAGAAGGCAAAGTAAAGTGGTTTAACGAACGCAAGGGCTTCGGCTTCATCGAGCAAGAGGGCGGAAGTGATATCTTTGTTCACTTCAGCGCCATCCAGTCCAGCGGCTTCAAAACCCTCACGGAAGGCCAGCAGGTCAGCTTTGACGTGGTTCAGGGCAAAAAGGGATTGGAAGCGGAAAACGTCCGGGCCCTCTAAGGTCTGAGCGGAAACCTCCGCAAAAGCGCGCCGCAAAACGGCGCGCTTTTTTTATTCCCTCCTCGACTTCGCAACATCACGGCGGAAAATCCCCGGCCCGGATTCGCGGCCACCCCGTCCGGTCAATTACCATTTGAAATGTTTTGTCGGTTACGATAAGGATGGCGGCACACGTCACTTCCCCATAAGGAGCACTGGCATGAAGCGAAAGGTTCACCGGCTGGATCCGTTTTTCCGTCCCAGGAGCGTCGCCCTGTTCGGCAGCATGCAGGAAGGCTGGTTTTTCGGCGCCGCCGTCATCGTCAACGATCTTTTGAAATGGAATTACAAGGGAAGCATCTATCCCGTTCATCCCACCGCACGAACCGTTTACGGAATCCCGGTCTTTCAGGATCTGGCCCGGGTGAAGGACATTCCCGAACTGGCCGTTATCGTCACCTCCTTCAGGCACGCACCCGGCATTCTCGAACAGTGCGGGGCAAAGGGGATCAAGGCTGCCGTCATCGTTTCCGACGGCTTCGGAGAAGCGGGGCCCGAAGGGAGAATCCGGCAGAAAGAACTCACCCGGATCGCAAAATCCCACGGCATCCGGGTTATGGGACCGAACACCGTCGGAGTCTTCAACTCCGAAAGCCGGTTCACCACCGTTCCCTACGACCGGGGATATGAGTACCAAAAGCAGGGAAGGCTTTCCATCATCACCCAGACCGGCATGTACAGCCCGCAGGCCATGGCATGGCACGAGTACGAAGCCGGGGTCAATAAAGTCATTGATCTGGGAAATATGTGCGATATCGATGAGACGGATTGCCTGGACTATCTCGGCGAGGATGACAGCACGGATGTGATCTCCCTCTATATGGAGCACTCCCGCAGACCGCGAATGCTGCTCGACGTTTTAAAGAAAGTTTCGCTGCGCAAGCCCGTCTTGTGCCTCATGCCGGGCGGCTCTCCGGGCGCGGCGCAGGCCATGGCCTCGCACACGGGATCCCTGGCCGGAAACGCCGACCTGTATGATGCCCTGCTGAAGCAGGGGGGCGCTATCCGGGTCGCAGAATACGAAGACCTCCGCGATTGCGCCACTCCATTTCTTCGTTATCCCCTGCCCCAAGGCAATCGCCTCGGCATCATCACCTTCTCCGGGGCCATCGGCATTCAGTGCATCGATGCCGCCGAAGCCTTCGGCCTTTGTCCCGGATCGCTTTCCCCGGAAAGCCGGCGGAAGCTGGCCTCCCTGAACGGCACGCTGGGCAGCCACCCGATCGACATCGGTCCGGCTTCCGCCACGGCAGGTCCGGGAATCTTCGACCTTTACCAAAAATGCTTCGACATTCTCGCGGCGGATGAAAACATCGACTGCATTTACCTGAACACGTATGTTTCCAACGGATTGAATCCGGCTTTTTATGAAGAACTGCTCGGCCGGATCGGATCCTTCCGGGCAAAACCGGTCGTCAGCTGGTGCTACGGGCCGTCGTTGCAGCTGGTTTGCGATTTCGGAAAACTGGCCGAACGCCACGGCATTCCCTTTTTCCTGAACAGCCGAAAAGCCGTCCGCTCTCTTTCCTACATGGCCCGGTATGCCCGCCGGAAGGCCGCCGTTTCCGAATAGCCGCTCCGGCGCCGCTTCGTCCTCGACCCCGGACAACGATCTGCATGAAGCCCGGTTCATCGGCCGACGGAAATCGCCCCCATGCCCGCGGCGTTTATTCCGGCGTCTGCGATGGTTCCCCTCCTTCCTCTGGGAAACGTAATCTGCAATAAAATATCGTCCCCTCGCTCCCAGAGAAACGCCCGGTATTCGAACAGCAATTGATAGTACCCGCGCACCCTGCCCTCGCGGTCTTTGATGACAAACGCCCCCATCCGATCGCGGTTCAGACGTTCGTACCGATCCAGGGAATCGAGGTTGGTCACGGCGATCTGCCGCGGGAAATCCGTAATGACTTTTCCACCCGGTTCGACAAAGATAAAACCGGCATCCGGCTGCAGCGGAAGGCATTCCGGCGTGTCGAGCCGAATGATCTTCTCAAATTTTTTGTCCGGCAAGGCGCTCACCGCCTCGCTTTTGAGCATCGGGCCGGAAGAGGCGCAGCCGGCGGCGAATGCCAGGACAAACCCTCCTGCGATGACAACCTTCAACAATCGTTTCATTTTCGTATCCTCATTTCCTCAGATCCACCCGAGAATCCCCCCGAACACGGCGAGGGCCGCGGCATTCAAAAGGAACAGCGATCCGACAAACCGCTTCTGATTGCGCGGCTGCCAGTCATGCACGTAGCAGGCGGCGGCAAAGAAGGGAATATAAACCGTCACGAAAACCGGAAAAGCGCCCCACCATTCATAGACCCAGACAAACGCAGGCGTCCGCACCAGGAAGATTTCCAGAATGGAGGCAAAAGCCGCGTTGACGACGGCGAAGAACAACCGATTCGGGATTCCGACAATCTTCACGGCCGGATCTTTCGGCATCAGTTTGCAGACCACAAGACCGGCGATCGAAAACATCAGGCTGATTTCGATTCCGACACCCACCAGAATTTCAAAGGCGGTTCCCGCCGGAACGGTCCACAGGGCATGGCCGGAGAAATGTTGCACGAGGGCGTTGACGATCTCCACAAACCAGTGGACCATGTAAAGGGCCAGTCCGCCGGCGATCACACGGTAATTGCCCTTTTCATATTCATTGGCATAGATATACAAAACGATCACCAGAAGAGGAATGACATACCACTGAAAGGGATCGCCGCTTCTTAACATGCCGAGCGCCTGCTGCGTTGCCTCGGGGTGGTTCAATTGCATCGCGTACCTCCTTTATTTGAAGTAAGAGGAGCCGGCGTAATAAACGGCCAGCCATACCGTATTCTTTTTGGGATCCGTCCATTCCACCCGGTGTTTCCGGCGCCGATCGATGTGAAAGGAATCTCCCGGACGCAACACCAGGATTTCCTTTTGCCCCTCCAACCGCAGACCGGCGCTTCCCTGCAACAGAAGAATCCATTCATTCTCTTCCTGATCATACCAGAAACCGTCGGGCGAGCGATGACCGCGGGAAACAATTCTCTCGATGCGAAAACCGGGCATCGAAAGAAGCGTTTCCTTCCATTCTTCTTCCAGCGGTTCGGGTATGCCGGCCAGGAGATTTTTCACCTGCTTGCCCCTTAAAAAGAATCTTTTGAAAACGGCTTTCTTATACCCGATTTTCATCATAACGTTCAACCCCGTTGAACATTTAATGAAGGGAAAGGCTGAGAAAAGGACATTGAGAACCATGAACCTTCACAAGATTTTCTGCGGATTTGCTTTGCAAATCATGCGGTTGCGGTTCTTCTTCGTTGGTTTTCCAATTTTGGCACGGGTTTTTCATTAGGAGTAAGGCAAATAAGACAAAAACCCTTTT
>ERZ795050.2691-NODE-2691-length-19009-cov-5.213253_pt1 | contig 19009 bp, 13 predicted proteins | sample MGYA00375134_ERZ795050 | MGnify/ENA primary metagenome ERZ795050 (study PRJEB30179, sample SAMN05720221) | activated sludge metagenome | isolation source: Anaerobic digester | place: Japan | collected 2015-05-26 ... | reverse complement strand
TGAGAAACCAGGGGTTTACCTCGATGAAAACAACCGGAGGATGTTCTCAAATTACCGGAGTACTTTCGGGGAACTGGCTCTCAGTCTTCTTGCAGCCGGCGATACCGCAAAGGCACTGGAAGTGACATACAAGGGTCTCGGGCTCGTACCTGAAGATAAAATGCCTTATGACTATTTTGCATTATCGCTTGCCGATGCGCTTATTGAGTGCGGCCGGAAAGATGAAGGAAAAGAAATCATTAACAGGATTTTAAAATACTCCGGCGATTATCTCGGCTATTGTGTTGCAGTACCAGCAACCGAAAGATTCGGTCTTGAATACACCATAGGACTGAACATGCAGACATATATTGATATTTACAGGATGAGCCGCAGGCTTGGCCTGGACGACATTGCAACTCCGCTCGAACAGGAACTGAACAGGTTTTATTCACTTCTGTATCCTTCAAACAGATAGGGATGAGTATCGTCAGGTTTCCTGCAGCAGTTACATATATTTACAGATCGGCCCTTTTCCGGCTTAACAGCAGCAGACAATCAGTATGCCTGACCTTTGATGACGGACCTCATCCTGCATCGACTCCGGAAATACTCGGAATACTCAGAAAATACTCAATCAGGGCCATCTTCTTCTGCACCGGCAGGAACGCGCTGCTGTACCCTGAGATGATGGCCGGTATCAGAAATGCCGGCCATGTAACAGGGAATCATTCATTCAGCCATTATGACGGATTTTTTACCGCTACCCGAAAATATCTGGAGGATGTGGAAAAGGCTTCGGAACTGACCTCTTCCTCTCTTTTTCGTCCCCCGTACGGACGTATGAGATTGAGGCAATACCATAATCTGAGAGGGAAATATTCAATAATGATGTGGGATCTGATGGCGGAAGATTATTCCGCGCGGGCAGCAGGCGCAGACATAACTGCAAAACTTCTGAAAAAGATAAGACCCGGCTCGGTAATTACCTTTCATGACAGGCCCGACTGCCTGGCAAAAAACTGTCTGGAAGGGTTTATTGCAGGGGCTTTCAGCAGAGAATACGAATTTGTATTGCCCTGATGCCTTCAGTTACCTGTGGTATTAATTCCGCGGGAAATACTAATTTTGAAAAAACATTTTAAAATGAAAATTCTGATACTTGGTTCGGGCGGACGTGAACATGCAATTGCCTGGAAGCTGGCCCAGAGCCCGAAAGTTACAGGATTATTTATTGCCCCTGGTAATGCCGGCACTTCCTCCCTGGGAACAAATATTGACATTAATCCTGAGGATTTTGAAAAAGTAAAGGAGGCTGTATTGTCAACGGGAGCAGGTATGGTGGTTGTTGGTCCGGAAGCTCCTCTTGTTGCAGGGATACATGACTTTTTCCTGAATGATGATTCTCTTAAACACATTCCTGTCATCGGGCCGCAGAAAGAGGCGGCAATGCTTGAAGGCAGCAAGGATTTTGCAAAGGCCTTTATGAAAAGACACGATATACCTACTGCAGCTCACCGCACTTTCAGCATAGGCAATTCAGGTGAGGCCCGCAGTTTCCTTGAGTCGCTGCAGCCACCATACGTGCTGAAAGCCGACGGCCTGGCGGCAGGAAAAGGTGTAGTAATTCTCAATACAATTGACGAGGCTCTTTCAGAACTCGATCAGATGCTTACGGGAAAATTCGGAGAAGCAGGCAGAAAGGTTGTGATAGAACAGTTCCTCAGGGGAAGGGAAGTTTCGGTTTTTGTAATAACCGACGGAAAGCACTACAGGATTCTGCCTTCGGCAAAGGATTACAAGAGAGTGGGAGAAGGAGACACAGGCCCCAACACGGGAGGCATGGGAGCAGTCTCGCCGGTTCCTTTTGCCGGAGAAAGTTTTATGTACAAGGTTGAAAAAAGAATAATTAAACCCACCATAGCCGGACTTGCCGGCGAGGGACTGAAATACAAGGGATTCATCTTTTTTGGCCTTATTGATGTAAAGGGCGACCCTTATGTAATTGAATATAATGCGAGGCTGGGCGATCCTGAAACGGAAGTCATCATGCCAAGAATAAAATCCGATTTCTTCGATCTGCTTGAAGGAGTGGCCATGGGCGATCTTCAAAAGCGGAAAATACTGATAGACAAAAGGTACGTATCAACTGTGGTAATGGTCTCGGAAGGTTATCCGGGCCGTTATGAAAAGGGAAAACCGGTGTTCGGTCTTGATCTGGTAAAGGACGCTATAGTGTTTCACTCGGGGACGAGGGAGCAGGACGGAAAGATACTTACCAACGGAGGCAGGGTGCTGGCTGTTAGCGCTTACGGCAACTCACTTTATGAGGCACTTCAGACATCGTACAGGAATGCAGCACTGATTTCATGGCAGGGTATGTATTACCGTACCGAAATCGGATTTGATCTGCTCTGAAAAATGATTCTGCAGCTTTTTAAAAGTACAGGGTTTAAAGGGTTGCTTGTAAACCTTCTTGTCATCATACTGTTCTGGTCAGTCTCCTTTTTGCAGGGATCTGCCGGGGCAACGGGTTACAACGTTGAGCCTATGCCGCTATACGGCCTGCTGACAAGTCATCTCAACAGCGGCGGAGCATCAGTATTCGTGTTTTTTGGCCTGTTCCTCCTGATTTCATATTTATTGGTCCATTTCAATACTTCCCTTTTTTTCCTTCAGGAAAGAACATATATGCCTTCGCTGATATACGTTATCTTCTGCTCCGTGTTTGTTGAGGCGCACGATGCCAGTCCTGCAATACCGGCGGCAATTTTGCTGCTCCTGGCGTTGGCAAGGGTAATGGATGCATACCGTAAAAACGGGACCGCCTTTTGCTTTTTTGATGCTTCTCTGCTTATAGGTACAGGTATTCTTTTTTACGCAAATCTTGTCTGGTTCGGTTTAATACTTGTTGTCGGCGTGATAATACTGAGGGGATACAACATAAAGGAAATTATGTTGTCTTTAACCGGACTGATAATTCCTTCCCTTCTTCTTGCAGGGTATCTGTACGTTTTTGATTCTGACCCGGGGGTTATACTGCAGCGTTTCATAAGCAATATCTCTGTCCGGCATGCCGGAACGGAAATGCCGGGGGTGAAGCTTATTATTATTTCCGTGAGCCTTCTTTTACTTTTTTATTCGCTGCTCCTGCTTCTCCCCCGCATCAATAACATGAAGATTAAATCAGGCAAATTATTCATTCTGCTCATCTGGACATTACTGGTCGCAGTTGCTGTTGCAATATATTCGCCGGCTTCAGTATCTGATATAGTATATCTTGGGGGGATTCCGGCAGGATACATGATTACCAACCAGATACTTAACAGCAGAAAGAAAATTTTAAATGAAATAATATTGGTTACGCTGTTATTGCTTGCATTTGCTTCGCAGCTGTCGGGCTTATTGTAACAGAGGGCGGTTTTTTATTTTACGAGCGAAACAACCCCGACTCCCAGACCCTGCTGAAAGTCTTTGAAATCGAATAAAATCTTGTAAGTTCCGGTTTTATTACAGGTAAATTCAACTGTCGGGTATGTTTTTCCGGTTTTCGGATCGAACGACTGAAGTACTGTCCGGCCAGTATCGTCAATCAGCTTCATAATCAGTTCTCCTCCCGATTCGGAGGCGTTGCAGAGAGTGAACCTGTATTTCATGTTTTTACTGAGGGCGAACACCTGTTTATACCTGAATTCACCCTGTGAAGATGCCTTTCCAAGCTGGACCCGGAAATCCTTCAGGTAGGTAACATTACTGCCGGCGCTCATCACGCACTTGCTTACGAGAGGATCTCCCGACTGGCCTCCTGCAATCAATGGCAGGGAAATCGCAAGCAATATAAGAGCCAGTTTATTCATTTTAGTTATTTGTAATATGCCTGTTTCTGATCTTTTCTGTTGTAACAGTTATGGCCTCGAGTTGTTCATCGGTCATCTCAACCTTGCTCTGGTCGGTCTGAACAACGACAAGAGCTCCGTCCTTCTCAACCATCTGAGGCTCTCCTATTGTATATGTTATCCTTACATCGCGGTATTTCTCACGGAGTTCCTGGAGATCTTTGCACAGAGCCGAGTATTCATTACCCAGCGTACAGTAAGGGGCAACGAGCATTATCAGGTCGTTCAGAATCACTTTTTGTTCGCCTACGCGGTTACGGAGCAGAGTATCGGGAAATTGTTTAAGAACCTGTGTGGCGAGGTACTGTCCTTCAATCCAGACTCCGGTGATCATCAGGGCTGAGAGCTGCCCTCTTCCCTTTTCCCTGAGGAATTTGTCAATCTGGTTATAGGAGTCGAGTGACATGTATAGCAGTGAATCGAGATTTGTGCGGTTTAAGGAGAGGCGCTTCAGCGTTTCAAAATCGAAAAACTGCCCCACATTTATGCCATCGGCCAGCTTCTTTATTGAGGAAAGCACATCGATTGATGTTCCGGTTTTTTCGTACATGTTCAGGTAGCCAAGGTCTGCACCAAGAATGCCAAGCTTCAGGGCCTTGTCAAAACTTGTGCTTTGACGCGAAGCATCAATTGATGAGGCAAGGTAGCCGGAGCTGAAGGGAACATGCATTCGCTGCAGGATATCTGCAATTTCCACAGGAGAAGAGATGTTCCTGGCAATGTCGTCGAGGGCCTCTTCGCTGAGCTGTTCGGCCTGGGCCAGGGGAACCGAGTCCTCATCCGGGAAAACAAATCTGGCATTCTTTCCCGACGAGGAATGACAGCCGGAAAAAATAACTGCAAGAGCTAATACAGATATAAAAGCTAAAATTCTCACCTGAAAAAAGACAACTTTGAACAAATATAATAAATTTCTGATAATGAAAATAAAATTATTTTTTGAATCTTATCTTTTCCACATAATCTACAAGTTTTCCGAGAAGCTCGTAATAGAGAGTGATATAAAGTATAATAAGGCTGACAAGCAATAACGTGATATTGAAGCCGAAAGTATCAAAAAGCCTTCCCATAAAGTATTTTGAAGGAGCGAAGAAGTGTGTACGGAAAGCAAAATAGCCTCTGTTTTCCGGTTCAAGATAAACGGGATCATAATTCTGAACAAGCCTGTTTTTATATTCCAGAATTTTGCTCTTGTCCCTTTCGTAGAATTTGGTTACGATTTCCTGAAGTTTCAGGTTACCGTACATATTTTCGAGTCTCCTTATCTCATCACGGTTGGTGATGTAAAAATTATCCCACTCGTCTGAAACCTTATTTCCTATTCTTGTGAAACTGTCTCCCACATAGCGCAGATATGTGAGAGTTTCCTGATAAACGGAGGTGTTATATTTTTCAACAGTGAGATCGTTGATATTTCTGAAAGGCTGGAGGGAAGGGAATTTTCTGTTCAGCCTTGCGAGTTCATTCCGAAGCAGATCCAGTTTGCCCGATTCGGCCAGGGCGTTGCTTTTAACAGGCACCCTGTCGGGATTATTGCTGATACGGGTCATTTCCCTGTACACCGAATCGGTCGTTTCAAGGGCCGATATCAGTGCAGGAATATACCGCACCGAATAATAGTTGGCAATACTTATGTTTTTCTTGTAGTCATAAACAGTCGGGCCATACTGGCTTTCGGAGAACCTGGCGTACCTGTTATCCTTGAACTGCGAAACCATAAGTGCTTCATAGGTCCATCTGGTGGGCATAACCTCAGCAATAAAGGGAACCTTGTCGACGTTGCTTATGAAGCGGTTAAGCTTGTCGAACGGGAACATTGCCCCGCTGAGCACCATCATAGGAATAATTATCAGTGGGATAACGATATAGATTGTTATAGCCGAGTTGAAGCTGGCGGAAATATTAAGTCCTATCAGGTTTGCAAAGAAGGCGGTGGTGAAGAGTGCCAGAAAGTATTTCCAGAACAGGCCTTTTACCTCAAGCATGGGATTGGCAATGATAAGGAACAGGAAGACCTGTATTACTGAAATAATCAGGAGAATTGCCACTTTCGAAACGAGGTAACTGTGCCTGTTAAGGCCAAGAAATCTCTCCCGTTTCAGGATTTTTCTGTCGCGGAATATTTCTTCGGCGCTGATTGTGAGCCCGAGGAAGAGGGCCACAATTATTGCCATAAAAATATAGATGGGAATATTTTCATTGTCAAAAAATAGGTACTTGTCCGACCGGGGGTCGGGAATATATCTTATAATAAACGACAGAATAAAACCGAGCACCGGCGCTTCGAGCAGCATGAGCAGCATGTACTGCCTGTTTGCTGTTTTGGTTTTGAAATCGCGCATAAGATAAATCAGGAACTGTCTGAGCGGAGAGGGTCTGTCGAGGTTTCTCGCGGGTGTTTCAAGTACTTCTGTTGAAAGTGCCGGAGGGTGTTTTTCGTTGAAGGCGGCGGCCCATTCCTCCGGTTTTACTTTTCGCTTCTCTGTGTACCTCCCGAACTCATCAACTACCTGGGCCTCAATTACGTTAAAGATCATCTCGGGGTTTACGTTTCCGCATGAGGGACACTCGCCGACGCTGCTGTTTATCTGGGCGTCAAGGGTTTTAAAATATATCACCGCCTCAACAGGATTGCCAAAGTAAGCCATATGCCCTCCCTGGTCGAGGATAATGACATTGTCAAACAATTTGAAAATGTCAGAGGATGGCTGATGAACAACGGTTACTATAAGTTTACCCTTCAGGGTAAGGTCGCGGAGCAGATCCATAATGTTTTCCGAATCCCTCGATGAGAGCCCCGAAGTTGGTTCATCAAGAAAGAGGATGGAGGGTTCCCTTATAAGTTCAAGAGCGATATTCAGTCTTTTCCTCTGTCCGCCGCTTATTACATTTTTAAGCGGACTTCCGACCTTCAGGTTTCTCTTTTCCCACAGGCCAAGGTTCATCAGTGTCTGTTCCGTTATACGGATGATCTCTTCCCTGCTTTTTCCTCCGAAGCACTGGCAGGCTGAAAAGTAGAGATTCTCAAAAACTGTAAGGTCCTCTATCAGCAGGTCATCCTGCGGAACATATCCCGCAACGCCCTCCAGCGCGTTCCTGTTTTCCGTAATGTCAGTCCCGTTTATCTTAACCGATCCGGAAGTGGGTTTCAGGATGCCGCTCATAATGTTAAGAAGGGAAGTCTTTCCCGACCCGCTCGAACCCATGATCCCAATCAGGTTGCCTCCTTCAATACCAAAGCTCAGATTATTAACGGCTGTTCCGCCATCGCTGAACCGGTAAGTGAGATTTTCAACAGTGAAAGTTATACGGGGGATTGATTCTTCAAGAAGGAATGTTGAGTTAATGTCGCTGTAGTAAATGGGGTGAGCCTGGTGGCTTTTTATGGAGCTTCCCTTGGCAAAAGTGTAGATTATTCCGGATGAAACGGGCAGCCCGTTCAGAAACAGCTGGTCATTTGAATAATACTTGAAAAAATAAAGATCCACACTCGGCACTCTGATAAATACCAATAATGTGTCGTGATAGCCGGGCATAACTTTTTTACAGGCCTTGCATTTCTCCTGGCCTGGCATCAGAACGAGTATTTTAGGATTTGTAAGTTTTTCAGGGGTGTCATTTTTTACAAACTGTTCGATGGCAAGGACTTCATCGGGGTCAATCTTAAATACTTCTGAAACGGTATTGATAATATTCAGCCTTTGGGGGGTAAACTGTTTCCCGGAATTTATCAGCTCATAAAGTCTTGTAAGGGCAACCACTTTCTGTTCCTGGCTGAGGCTCCGGTTAATCTTTTTGCAGATACCAAGAATCCTGACAGAATCCTTAACCGTTGGAGAGGCCTGGCCGTTCTTCTCCGATCCGTCGGCCATGGGGCCTGCAAGGTTATCAAACAGATTAATGTATTCCTCGACTGATTCCCTGGTAAGCTGTTTGGAGAGGAAAGTGTGGATATAATCCCTTTCATCCTTCAGCATGCCTTTATCCTGTTTAACCACCAGGGCAAACAGTTCCATAAGGGCTTTCAGTATCTCTTCGCTCATTTAATTTTCAGATTCTGTAACAGCTAAACCAACCCAAGGTAAAAATTCTATTTCTTTTTTGCAATTGATGGAATAAATTTTCTCTGGATCCATCCGGGAGCAACAATCGCACCGGCAATCAGGAACGGATAGTAGCTTATTGCCCTCCAGATGACAGCCATGGTGAGTGAAATGCTCCTGGCCGATTCATGGCCGGCAGGGATCATGTCGGTAATGTAGTTTCCGAGGATTATTTCAGCAAAGCCGCTTCCCCCCGGAGTAGGGCTTATTATCATCATTATCCACAGCACCAGCTGTCTTGTAAACAGCAGCAGATGTTCTCCGAATTCAAAAAAAGAAAGTATTATGGCATTTACGATCAGATACCTGAGTGTCCAGCTCATAAATGTCGTAAAAGCCGCCCTGAACCAGTATGATTTTGGCTTTGTCTTTAGTTCCTCTGAAGCAGCCACGATATCGCTGCCTGCCTTTTCCGCACCGTTTTTCCATTTTTTCAGGACCGGTAAGCCGAAAATATAAACAAGAAGTTTCCGGATGCTGACCGGATTAATAAAGAGTCCGTACCCGACAATCAGTACCCATGCAAGGATTATTGCATAACCGACAAGGGCCAGCGTTGTAAGATTATTAAGCAAAAGTGAACCTGATCCTTCAGATGAGTTTAAGAATAGAGCCTTCATTCCGGTAAAAGGAAGCAGGAGAGGGAAAACGATCACAAAGTACAGTTCATCGAGAAATGAGGTGAGCAGGACCACGCTGGTGCTTCTTCCCACCGAGATACCCTCCTTGTTCAGAAAAACCACAGCGAGTGCAGTGCCTCCCACTGTAGAAGGAGAGATGGCGGAAGTGAACTCCCAAAGAAGGATAATCCTCAGCGAGGCCATCCATGAAAGGTTTCCGTCGCAGAGGCTCCTGATGCGCCAGACATAAAAAAAGGTTCGGGAAAGCACAAACAGGAACGCCACCCATATCCAGAAGATTGATGTCCAGGTAATGTGCAGATAGGAGAGTGCAGAAGCATCTATTTCCTTTACCATCAGCCATACCACAACAGCTATACCTATGGCAACAGGTAAAGCTATCCGTGACAGTCCGAGGCTGCTTTTGACTTTCTGTTCATCCATATCCTGAGAGGCCAGGTGAAATTTGACCCGAAATTAAGAAAATAACCGTTCGGCCCGGGTCGGGTGCAGCTGAATTCAGGGTTAATGTTTATGGGTTGACCGGGCTTAAGAGGTTATCTTGTTGCTGTCCATTTTGTTACATTCTTTCCGTTATCAGCGGTTCCTTCAATGGTATTACCTCTTATTTTTCCCTTATACACTACATTCCCTGCTGTGAAAGTGATTTCTTCACCTCTTATTTTACCTTCCGAAATAGTCTCTTTTCTGCCACCCGTTATTATTTCACCTTTTACCATCTGAAACTCCTGCAGGAACACAATTTCACCGGAGGGCTGAAGTTTCCAGCGGCCTTCCACTTTGGCAGGCACGATCCACAGGTAGGCTGTGTTCCAGTAAGTTGATTCATCCTCGGCCCTTGCGGTGTCATCCGGTATCCAGTCGCCCATTGTGAAGGTATTTGTAACAATTCTTGTACCCGGTTTCATTTCGAGTATCTGGGGCCTGAGTCTGAGGTTTATATCCGGTAACAGGAACATTGTAACGACAGTGGCTTTGGAAAAATCATATTCAAAAAGATCGCCGTTTACGAACTCGACTTTTCCTTTAACACCCTCTTTCTCGGCATTTTTGTATGAGAGGGCTACCATATCAGGGTTAAATTCTACGCCAATGGCTTTGATACCTCTTTTTGCAGCGGTTATCACGGTTCTGCCATCTCCCGATCCCAGGTCAACAAGGAGATCTCCCGGTTTTGCATCTGCAAGTTCGAGCATCTTATCGACCAGCGCCTGGGGTGTTGGCACCCAGACCACATCCTTGCCTTCCTGTCCCACTTCAGGCTCAAATTCCTTGTTGGCCTGCTGCTTCTGCTGTGAGAAGAGCTGACCGGCTGCCAGCATAACTGAAAAAATAATGGCAAGACTCCGCAGTGAAACTATTCTGTTCATAAGCTTAAGTATTACGTTAAGAAGTCATTTATGCAAGAACTTTGATTATACTGCCGGGCCGGCAGTTGGTTATTAACTATCAAAAATAAAAATAAAAAACCAATAATCATTCAGAAAGTAATGTTTAAAAGCAGCTTTAAACCGGGTCGTCATTACTGTGTGCGGAGAAGTAAAAAGAAGCCTTTCAGAACAGCATTCTCACTCTTATGGTATGAGGAATTTTCTTTAATTCGTTGATTTCATTATCATCAAGCTCGCTTTCCGTTTCAATTATCACATAACCTATGTCAGCGTCAGTCTGCAGGTATTCGGCAGATATGTTTATTCCTTTTGCCGAAAAGAAATTGTTTATCTCCCTCAGCACGCCCGGAACATTTTTGTGGATATGGAGGAATCGTTGTTTTGAGCAGTTTGGAGGAAGTGATATTTCGACAAAGTTCACCGCCCCGATGGTTGAGCCTGTGTCGCTGTACTTGACCAGCTTTTCCGCCACTTCCAGGGCAATGTTGGCCTGGGCTTCTTTTGTACTTCCTCCTATATGGGGGGTAATAATTACATTGTCAAAATCAATCAGTTCATTTGAAAAAGGCTCATCATTTGAGACAGGTTCATGCAGGAAGACATCTGCGGAGGCGCCCGAAAGATGCTTTGAAGCCAGTGCTGCAGCCACGGCCTTATAATCGACAACATCTCCTCTCGAAGTATTTATCAGGCATGCCCCTTTTTTCATCATGGCAATCTGTCTGTCAGAAATCATGTTTCTTGTAAGGGGTGTGGAAGGCACGTGGAGAGTGACCGTATCAGAATTCATAAGCAGTTCTTCCAGCGAACCGACCGGTCTGGCGTTTCCAAGGCTGAGTTTCTTTTCAATGTCATAATAGATCACATTCATCCCAAGTCCCTCTGCCAGTATGGAAACCTGCGAACCTATATGACCATAACCGATTATTCCAAGAGTCTTTCCCCTTACCTCCACTGCATTTCCCGCCGATTTCATCCAGACACCCCTGTGGGCCAGGCTGTTCTTTTCAGGTACGCCCCTCATGAGCATAATGCATTCTGCAATTACCAGTTCGGCCACCGAGCGAGTGTTTGAAAAAGGTGCATTAAAAACCGGTATGCCCTTCATTTTGGCATCGTAGAGGTCGACCTGGTTGGTGCCGATGCTGAAACATCCGATGGCAAGGAGTTTCGGCGCCCGGTCGATAATATCTTTTCTCAGTTCGGTGCGGCTGCGGATACCAATGATATGTACATCCTTAAGCTTTTCTTCGAGCGCCTTCCCCGTAAGAGCCTCCTTCTGACATTCAATGTTCGTGTAACCGTGTTCCGTAAGGTACTTCACGGCATTTTCGTGTATCCCCTCAAGCAGCAGTATGTGTATCTTGCTTTTGTCGTAAGAATATTTTACCATTAAAGGATTTGGTTATTTTTTTCAACAAAAATAGAAAAATCGATTAATATCGTTCATCTCCGGGTCTTTTTTATTTATGATCTGTTGTTTACCATACTGATCGGGAATTTGCTGAACCCGCGGAAAAATCAGTAATAAATGAATGTTTGCATTGTTAAAAACATTTTAATAACCGCCTGCATAATGCCTTTTTTATATTTTTGGAAAAAGATCAATCATCATGTTCAGAAATCAATTTTTGTACACTTCCTTTCTTCTTCTGTTATTTTTTTCACAGAACATCACTTCACAGGAAAGGGTTGTTCATGAACTGTCGGAAGGCTGGAAATTTGCAAAGGGGGAAATACCCGGCGCCTGGCTTCCCGGTTTTAATGATTCGGGCTGGCAGAATGTTACAGTTCCTCACGACTGGGCCATCGAAGGGCCGTTTAACAGGGAAAGTGACGGCAACACCGGTAAGCTTCCATGGAAGGGTGAAGGATGGTACAGGCTGAAGCTGTCCATACCACAGGCCTTATCGGGAAAAAGAATCTATCTGCTCTTCGACGGTGTAATGGCATTTCCCGCTGTTTACGTCAATGGTGAGAAAGCAGGAGGATGGGACTACGGGTACAACTCTTTTTATATCGACATCACTCAGTATGCCCGGCCGGGTACTGATAACCTGATAGCCGTTCATGCCGACACCAGACCACACGACAGCCGCTGGTACCCGGGAGCCGGAATTTACCGTAAAGTGAGAATGATTGCCGTCAATCCCGTCCATACCGCAATCTGGGGAACGTACATTACAACGCCGTTAATTAAGCCTCATTATGCCGATGTCAGAATTGCAACGACGGTGAATAATTTTGAAAAAACCGGAAAAGAGGTTACCCTTAAACACATCATCAGAAACCAGTCGGGAAGCATCGTGGCGGAAAAGGAGGCAAAAGGCAGGGTGGCTGCGTCAGGCAGCAGAGTCATCGAGGTCACGGTAACACTTACCAATCCGCGCAGGTGGGATATAACCGACCCGCATCTCTATTCCGTCGAGACCCTTGTCTTTACCGGCAATAATCAGGTTGACAATTACATCTCGGAATTCGGTGTCCGCGACATCCGTTTCACGCCCGATAACGGTTTCTATCTTAACGACCGACGGGTTCAGCTTAAGGGAGTCTGTCTTCATCACGACCTTGGTGCCCTGGGGACGGCATTCAATACAAGGGCGCTTGAAAGACAACTCGAAATAATGAAGGAGATGGGCGTCAATGCCATCAGGTCGAGCCATAACACCCCTGCACCTGAACTGCCGGCACTTTGCGATAAGATGGGCCTGCTTCTGTTCGACGAGGTTTTCGATAAATATGATGCAAAGGCAGATATCCTCGACACTACCGACTTTGAGAAATTTGCACAGAGAAATATCCATAACTTCGTGGTGCGCGACAGGAACCATCCTTCGGTCTTTATATGGAGCGTCGGCAACGAAATCGGTGATGTTCAGAGAAATATAAACAATGGTTTTCAGCGGCTCCATACTATGGTGAACTATGTACGGAAATATGACCCGACAAGACCCGTAACTCTTGTGTGCGACAATGAGGCAAGCGCCGCTCTCCGTCATTTCGATTATTACGACGTACATTCCTGGAACTATGGCCGCCGTTACAAACTGGCACGCCAGATGGAACCAAACAAACCGGTAATCATAAGCGAATCCGCATCAACAGTAAGCACACGCGGATTTTATGAACTTCCTCTTCCCGCTGTAAAGACAGACTTTACAAAATCGCTGCAGGTTAGTTCCTACGACCTTAATTCTCCCGAATGGGCGGAAATACCCGACGATGATTTCATGTGGCAGCAGGAAGAACCTTTTGTCGCCGGAGAATTTGTATGGACCGGTTTTGATTACCTGGGCGAACCGACTCCCTACACAAGTTACTGGACAAGAGCTAACGGCTTTTCTGCCAATGACGACTCGCGCAGCAGCTATTTCGGAATAGTTGACCTCGCGGGTATCCCCAAAGACAGGTATTACCTGTACAAAAGCTACTGGAGACAGGATGTGCCGACAGTTCATATTCTGCCTCACTGGAACTGGGAAAACATAAAAGGCAGTCCCGTTCCGGTCTTTGTTTATACAAACGGCGACTGTGCAGAGCTGTTCCTGAACGGCAAATCGCTGGGCGTCAGATGTAAGAATCCGAAGTCTGAAAACTCTGCCGAACGTTTCAGGCTTATGTGGAAGGATGTAACCTGGGAACCCGGAGAATTAAAGGCAGTCGCTTATAGGGAGGGTCGTCCGATTGGCGAAGCGGCTGTCAGAACTGCCGGAAAACCTGTCTCTCTCCGCCTTCTGCCCGACAGGTCACAGATCAATAGCGACGGATCAGATCTCTCATTCATAACAGTGGAGGCAACAGACAAGGACGGTAATATTTGCCCCTTTGCTGATAATACCCTGGAAATCAAAATTTCAGGAACAGGCAGCTTTGCAGGTGCAAACAACGGGAACCCGCGGGAAATGACATCATTCCGATCTACCTTATATCCTCTTTTTAACGGAAAAGCTGTTGTAATAGTAAAATCCTCAAAATTAAAAGGTGAGATTTCTGTGGAAGTAACCTCTCCCGGGTTAAAACCGGCCAAAACTAAAATAATAACCAGATAATTGCCATGAAAAACAAAATCTTAAGGTCAGCCATTGCATTAATCTTATTGTCTGCTTCCGCCACGTGGGCACAGAATAAATCTGCCGCAGGCCTGAAAACGAAAATCACCGTTCCTGTGGTTGTTAACGGCGAGGCCCAGAAGATTCCGGAATTTGAAAATCCTGACGAATGGATAAGGCATGACTTATGGGTTGAAACGGAGTTTGATTCGGACGGTGACGGAAAGCGCGACCGGATGCACGTGGATGTTACCCGGCCCGGGCAGACCGAAACAGACGGCATTAAACTGCCTGTTATTTATGAGTCGAGCCCTTATTTTGCAGGCACGGGGTCGACCGCTAAACAATATTTCTGGGATGTAAGGCAGGAGCTGAACAGCACACCCCCGCCAAGGACGCACATGCCACTTGTTGAAAGAAGGGGCAAACGGCCGGTTATTTCAACCTCGCAGACAAGGGCATGGGTACCTTATGGTTTTATCGTCATCCACTCCTCGGCTCCCGGCACAGGATTGTCGCAGGGTTGTCCGACTGTCGGAACCCGCATCGAAGCGCTTGCCCCGAAGGCGGTGATCGACTGGCTTAACGGCAGGGCAAAGGGATATACCACTCCCGACGGTAAAGAAGAGGTAAAAGCTTACTGGACCACCGGAAAGGTGGGGATGATAGGAACATCATATAACGGCACTATTCCCTTTGCCGCTGCCACAACAGGCGTTCAGGGACTTGAAGCCATCATTCCTGTTGCGCCAAATACGTCATATTATCATTATTACAGGTCGAACGGGCTGGTGAGAAGCCCCGGCGGATACCTTGGTGAAGATGTTGATGTGCTCTATGAATTCATCCATTCCAACCCCGACAGGTGCGCCTGGTGCGACTCCGTTTACAGGGATGGCATAATGGCAAAGGGAATGGACAGGGTTACGGGAGATTATAACCAGTTCTGGTACGAACGGGACCTGATGAATTACATGAAGGATTTCAGGGCTGCTGTCCTGATGGCTCACGCATTCAACGACTGGAATGTGGTACCAAGTCACAGCTACAGGTTCATCAAAGTACTTAAAGAGAAAGGTGTTCCTCTGCAGATTTATTACCACCAGGGAGGCCACGGCGGTGAACCCCCCTTCTCAATGATGAACAGATGGTTTACAAGATATCTCTTCGGCGTTCAGAACGGTGTGGAAAATGACCCGAAAGCCTGGATAGTGAGAGAGAACGACGACAGGCTTAAACCGATGCCATATCCCGATTTTCCGCTACCGGATGCGGAAAACGTCAGGTTCTTTCTGACATCCGGAGGAGAGAAGAGAGGCGGTCTCTCCCTGACAGCAGTTAAAGGGGAGGGCAAAGAGACACTTACCGATAATTTTTCATTCAGCGGAGCAGTGCTTGCTCAGGCGGAATGGACAGAACACAGGCTTCTGTATGTTACTCCGCCCCTTTCTGAACCTCTGCACGTCTCGGGCGTGCCTTCGGTCACCGTACGGGCCTCCTCCGATAAACCTGCCGTCAACCTCTCGGTATGGCTTGTGGTACTTCCGTGGAACAATTCGAGAGATGCCAAAATCACAGATAATATTATTACCCGCGGGTGGGCCGACCTGCAGAATTATAATTCCCTTTCCGAAAGCAAACCTCTCGTTCCGGGCAGATTTTATGACATGACCTTTGACCTTGAACCTGACGACCAGATAATACCTGCAGGAAAACAGATAGGTCTGATGATATTCTCTTCCGACAGGGAATTTACCCTCTGGCCGCAACCGGGGACGAAACTTACAATTGACCTTGATGCAACATCTGTCACATTACCTGTAAGCGGCGGGTCAGGAAGTGTGAAATTTCAGAAACAGTGAACCAGGTGTTCGCAACCGTATCAGATACCGCTGAAGTCGACGGCATCAATGAGCATTGACGGGACTTTCACGGCGGATGATTTGCGGAAGTCGTTACCTGTTTCAAGCAGCCTGAGCCAGAGGTCGTTCATGTTACCTGTGATGTTCATCTCATTTACAGGGTGAACGATTGCGCCGTTTTCAACGTAAAACCCTTCAATGCCGTAGGAGAAATCGCCTGTCGAACCGTTGCAGTTACCTCCGTTAAAGCCTGTAACAAGGATACCTTTTTTCAGTGAGCCGACCAGGCCTTCAAGGTCCTTATCCCCGTATCTGAAAATTACGTTGGATGAGCTGCCTGAAGTCGGTTTCATTCCGAGTTTCTTGCCGTAGTAGGTATCGATATAGAAATTTCTCAGGATACCATTTTCTATTACCGGCCTCTTCACAGCTGCAAGTCCTTCTTCATCAAAAAGCCTTGACCCCGGTTCCGAAGGGATGACCGGATCGTCAGTAACGTCGAGGACGGAAGATGCAATCTGTTTGCCGGCTTTGCCTGCGAGGAATGACTGTTTCTGGTAGATGCTGTAACCCTGCAGGGCATTAAAGACCGGGCTGAGCAGGCTTGCCGCGACCCTGTTCTCAAGAATCATCGGGTACCTGCCCGATTTTATCTTCCGGGGATTTATTTTTTTTAGTGCTCTCTCAAGCGCTTTCTTCCCGATTCCCGACCGTATAAGGCTGTCGAAAAACAGCGAGGATTCATACCAGTAATCCGAAGGCCTTCCGGTATCACTTTTTATCGAGACGGTGGCAACGAGCGATACATCTGTGCCGCGCGATTCTCCCTTAAAGCCGTTACTGGTCACATAGACTCCGTTGCTTACCGAATCGGAATAGAATGAGCTTACAGAGATTATTCTCTCATCCTTTCCGAAAGCCTCATCATGAACAGCCATGGCAAGATCAACTTTTGTCTTCGGATCGATTGAGTCTACAGCAGGGTCAAATATTTTCAGGTCGGTTCCTCCTCCTTTGTAATAGAGTTCCGGGTCGGGCAGTGATCTGAATTCATCTTCGGCAAGGAAGCGGGTGGCGGCAATGGCCTCTTCGGTGAATTTAAGAAGGTCAGTCTTCCGGAGGCGGTTTGTTGAGTGAGCGGAGTATTTTTTATCAACATAAAGCCTGAGCGTCAGTCCGCTCCTGTTCGATTCGGTGAGCCTGTCGATCTGGCTGTTACGGATTTCGATATCATTGCTGCGGCTGTCGTCAATTGACACGGATGCCTGTTGTGCCCCGTTCCTGAGGGCATGGGCAATAACTTCTTCAGCGAGTTTATATTTTTCGTTTGTATTCATTTCAATGGCATTTATTTGTTACACACTCGATCCTCCCACCGTCAGTCTTCTGATCTTGACTGTCGGCAGGCCCATTGAAACCGGTACGCCCTGACCATCCTTTCCGCAGGTCCATGTTGAGTCGGACAGTTTTGCGTCGTTTCCTGCCATAACAATGTCGGCGAGTGCCTGAGGTCCGTTTCCGATTATGTTTATATCCTTAATGGGCCTGGTAAGCTTTCCGTTTTCTATGAGGTTGCCCGATTTGACAAAGAATGTAAAATCGCCCGCGCCAATGTTTACCTGTCCGTTGCTGAAGGTGTCGACATAGATTCCGTTTTTCACGCTGGCAATAATCTCTTCCCTTGTATGGGGTCCGTTTTCCATTGTTGTGCATCTCATACGCGGAAGGGGAACATTGCGGAAATCCTGGCGCCGGCCGTTACCGGTGGGTTTTACCTTGTAATAGTTTGCGCTTATCCTGTCGTGTATGTAACTGGTCAGTATTCCGTTGGAAACAAGTGCTGTTCGTTCGGTGGGGTTTCCTTCGTCATCCACATTCAGCGATCCCCTGTTGCCGGGAAGGGTTCCGTCGTCGAAAATATTGATAAACGGTTCTGCCACTTTTTTACCCATCATATCCGAAAATATGGATGTTTTCTTTCTGTTGAAATCGGCTTCAAATGCATGACCGATGGCTTCGTGCAGCAGTATGCCCGATTCCCCGGCGCTCATCACTACCTCCATCTCTCCCGCCCTGGGCTTAACGGCATCAAAAAGTATTGATGTTTTTGCCACAGCCTCCGAAGATAGTTCCTCAACAAGACTTTCGGTAAGGAACTCAGTACCCTGCCTTGCCGACCTCGATGCAGTGTAGTTTTCAATTTTTCCATCCTTCTCCATTATGCAGGTGACATACATAAACACTAACGGCCGGTAATCCCAGGTAAGCTTTCCTTCGGAGTTATAGAAAAGAATATAAGAGGTATTATCGCCCAGGGTTGCATTAACCTTTGTCACGCGGCTGTCGAGTTCAAATATTCTGTCGTTTACCTTCTGAAGGTATGGAATTTTGTCTTTCACGGATGATTCTTCCCAGGATCTGACTACAGGGTAGAAATTGGGAGCAGGAAGTTCCGATACGTTAACCGGCCCCGGATTGCTGGTGCTGTCGGCTATGCTGGCGGCTGTTCTGGCTGCCTTTATCATGGCTTCGGGCGACACATCCTCTGAAAATGCAAAACCTGTCTGGTCTCCCTTCAGAACGCGTATTCCCACTCCGAAGCTGACGTTTGAGAAGGCTCTGTTAACCTTATTGTCTTCAAGGCTTGCATAGTTTTCGATGGTATGCTCGAAAAACAGGTCTGCGTAATCGGCGCCCTTCTCCATAGCGGTGCGGATTACATTGTCGAGATGGTTTAAGGTTACTTCAAAATGGTTGAGATAACTTCCGGCGTCGGCCGAAAGCCCTGAACCCTTGCATGATTTCAGAAACGGAGGAATCATAATTGTGCCAGCAACCGTTAAACCGCCCAGTTTAATAAACTCACGGCGTTTGTAGTGCATTGCTTAAATATTTTAAGAAGCCAAATTTCGGAATATTATTCGGCTTAAACAAACTCCCTGGTTGTTTTGCCATGGTTATTAAAAGAACTCCGTTTGGAACAACAACAGAATGGTCTTCAGTCGTATCAGACCTTAAATAAAGGCGAAAGTTGAGTGAAACGAAACCCTGACCTTAGTGTCAGGGGAGAAAGTTGAGCCCCGCT
>ERZ795050.2690-NODE-2690-length-19015-cov-4.705591_pt1 | contig 19015 bp, 27 predicted proteins | sample MGYA00375134_ERZ795050 | MGnify/ENA primary metagenome ERZ795050 (study PRJEB30179, sample SAMN05720221) | activated sludge metagenome | isolation source: Anaerobic digester | place: Japan | collected 2015-05-26 ... | reverse complement strand
GGGATCGGAGTATCCGGTGATGAGAAGGCGAATAGGTAGAACAGACTTGGTAGAGAGGTGAAAGATGGCTGAAAAAACTTGTATCCGGTGCGGAGGCCCGCTCCAACTAGGTTGCGATAGGGTCTGTATGATCTGCCTGCGTCGGCAGGGTGATGAGTATGCAAGGACGGGGGATATCCGAGTACTCTTCCCCCGATGATCCGACGTGCTGGTGAGGGGGTCTGGGTAATGGGGGTTACTCGTTCAGGGGAGGATCTATCACTCCTCCCCCGAAAAGTGTTACTGGAGTATAAAAGAGTGGAGATTGAATTATGAAAGTGATTATGTTTAAAGTACGCAATTGCAAGGAATGCCCCGTTGGATCTCGCAGAATAACATCATGGCCTCACTCTGAACCCGTTTGCGAGTTGTTTATGGATGAGAATGAACCTGGAAGGAGAGGAAGAGTTATTGATGAAGATGTTTTTAATATAAGTATTCCGTCATGGTGTCCTCTTGATAATATGATAGAGATTGATGATGATGAATATGAGATTACAGCGAATAAAACTGTAACAGAACCAAAAAACGGTTGGAGTAGACTTAAGGACACGTTAATTACGTGGAAGGAGATTGAGAGGAGGAGTTTTTAATTTTTTTTTGAATGGGAGGGGAGGAGAGTTAAAGATTGATAATGTTGTATTAATGGGTTGATGTATTTGGGGGAGCGACTAGATTGGTGAAAAATGAGAGATAAACGGGTGATTGAGATGAAGGAAATGGTATGTGAGAATTGTATGAGTGATGGGGAGTGGGAGTATGTTGAAGAGTGGGTAGATGAAGGGGAGAGATTTGTGTTGGTTATGTGTATAGGATGTGGAAGAGAAGAGATTTGGAAGGTGGAATAAATGAAATGCATATTATGTGGTAAAGAGTGGGAATGGTATGAATCATCCAAAGGCGATAAGATGATTTCAATATCAGGAGCTATTAATGTTTGTGCAGATTGTAAATCGGTTGTACAAGAATTTAACAACCGCCACAAACACCTCCAACGCGAGATAAATGAACTTACAAACGAATGGTATAAACTCATAAACAGGAGGTACCGTATATGCGAAAAGTAACATACATATGTGACAACTGCCTCAAGGAATACGAACCATCCGAAGTAGAAGGAATCTTAACTATAACCATTAGCCGCGCTGATGCCCGCGTAGACATATTTACTTTCAAGAAACGCATCAACTTCATCCCAGACGGCAGTTACCTCCACTTCTGTAATGAGAACTGCGTAGCAGAATATATCAAGAAACTCCTACACCCGATGTGATCTTCAATATATCTCAAGTTTTGAATAAAAATGTTTATGCGCAGCAATTGCGATTTCCTCAATTTTACGATCGCGTTATTGCGCTTTTAACAAGGCAAAAAATCTACTCATGAATATTACTATGAAAAGAAAAAGATCTGCTGTGATCTTTATAAAGATCATTTGTTTAAATCATATACAACTCAACTTTTTACTGCAAATTGGTTCTCGTGTGGGTTCGATTCCCCATTGCAGATTGCCCGAAAGGGCGAAGAGGATGAGACATCGTTTAGGAGCAAGAGAACTATGTCAATAGAACTAAGATGTGCAAAATGTAGATGGAAAATGGAGTACCCTGATGGTACCCATGTATTTGAACTTCCAACTACATGTCCAACATGTAACGTTAGTACGCAAGCTTTCGCAATCGCGCACTGGATGAGAGACATGCATCCCGACCTGTGAGGTGAAGATCATGTGTGACTGTTGTAAATCAGAAGCTAATATCATAGCAAAGCCTGAAACTGAAGAAGACATCGCAGTCTCGTTACTGCGGCGAGTGTCTACAGATAAGCTCGTATCAGAACTTATTAAACGGTACGGAGTCGAAGAGTGGACAGCAGGTATAAATGATACATATAATATCCGAATTGCTCGTATGGATAGAGAAAACTTCTCAAGCCACACGAACGTTGGCCCTGCGCGTATTATAATCATAAAGGATTGATAACAATGGAAGAAATCGAAACCCAACCTAATTATACACTGCCAACTTCCCTCTCAACCGCATATGATATTGGTAAGCAGATTGAAGCAAAACAAGCTGAAATCGATCGCTTGCGTGAAGACTCTGGCATCACGAAGCTGGAAGCCGAACTGCAAGCTCTCGACGAAGCATACACCGAAATCATAAATAACTGTATAGCTGCCGGCATATTTGAAGAAGGACCTCTCCGCCTCATATCAAAGGGCGGTCAACGGCGCAAACTTATTCCAGAAGCATTCCACAAAGCATATCCGCAGATGTTCTACAAACTCGCATCGATCCCAGTGTCCGCCTCTGAGAATGAGCTTGCTTCCTATTATGAGTCTGTGTATGGCCTCCCTAAGAAGGAAGCCAAACGCAAAGCAAAAGATGAAATCACATCCATGAGTGAAATGGTAGGCGAGCCCCGTTATGAACTCATTAACCTAACGGAGTAACATCATGCGATACCTAGAGATCATCGCGTCGTTATCGTCTAACTCACACACTCTTAAGGAGGAAGAAAGAATATGGGATTCGGGAAACATCTAATCGATTCCATGCTATTAAAAGCAGCTGCGTGCATATGGCCAACCTCATTCCACGAGGACATGCTGATTGAAGAGATCAGCGAGCTGCAAGAGAAGCTTGCTTCCTTGTCAATCAAAATCCTTCACTGTAGGCGCAGCCGCATTGACATTGACCTGGTGGCAGAAGAGATCGCAGATGTACAAATCTGCCTCGAACAATTCATAGAATGTCATAAACTGCACGATGCTGTGGATGAAGTGCGAAAAGGTAAAATCAACCGTCTGATAGAACGTATCGAAGCAGAAAACTACGAGATCAGGTGATGACACATGGAAATAACAGTAGACACCATAGCACAAGGACACGAAAGGGTAGTCCGTGACATCTTCCTGTACGGCGAAGAACTTGAAACTGAAGACGGCGAACTGACAATTGAGTGGCCGCCCCACAACCCCTACGTCATCCATATTAACCATCCTCTCAAACAGCCGATGATTAGCGAATCCTGTATGTTCGGGGAGAAGGCGATGCAACAGTATGTCAAACAGCTACTATCTCTACATCCCCCAGGACCCTATAGCGCGACCTACTACTATAGTAACCGCCTCTTCGACTATCCATTGTTGCGATGTGATCTCGAAAACCCATGGGAAGATGATCCATACTACTACATCGGAGATGGCAACGGAGATGGCTTTAACCAGATTTATTATTCCATCATTAAACGATTATCATTGTCTCCGAAATCGCGGCGCGCCATAGCCATCACATGGGTACCCGAAATGGACGTAAATAGTGATGAACCGCCGTGCCTTCAGTTGATACAATGTTTTATTCGCGATCAGCAATTACATATGACTTGCTATTTCAGGAGCAACGATATGCTCAGCGCGTGGGGTGCCAATGCCTACGGTCTCGCGCACCTCATGAAATACGTGTGTGATCGGATAGATCAGCCAATCACTATTGGTACACTCACTACTATCTCTTCGAGCGCACACATATACTGGAAACGCGACAAACAAGAGCTCGATGAATTCAAGAAGAGGATGATACTGTGAAGCTGTTTAATCGCACACCGCGCACTGCGTGTTACTTCTGTGGTAGCGTTGTCGAAATCCCCAAGGATGCTGTGAATGACCCCTCTCGCATTTTCGTATGCTACGAGTGCAATGAAAAACTATCTCACATATATCCCAGGGTTATCACTTCGCGCGCCGAACTCAATGAGATCGCGGAGAAACTCCTCTCTCTCCCAGTTAGTGACTTTGCGTACGTAATGGATTTGATTTCAAGTCAACTCCAAACTATAAACGAACTCCAATGTGGATCTATGGAAGGTTGTTGATATGTTTAAATGTACAATCAAGACAGACTTACTCAAAACATTCTTAGAGGCCGCCCAACTCATGGGGCTAGCAGTACCCCTTAACTTCCAACCCGATAAGATCATTTGCGACACGATAGATGCCACGAATACTGAATTCTTCTCTGGCGTCGTCTATACCGAAAGCATGGAGCTAGATCAACCAGAAATCGTCATGTTGGAGTTAGGCCGCACCATCGATGTGTTGGCAAAAGCTGGAGGCAAAGACAGTATCACAACGCTGACACGCGTTGACGGTGGAGTACAACTCGAAGTCAACCGAATCAAATACATCATTAGACAGTCAGTAGAAGAGCGTCACATCCCTAAACTTCCACCATTCAATCACCCATTACACTTCAACCTAGAAACAAGTGGATACGTAAACAGCATAAACGCAATCTCCGCACAATCCACCAACGATAAAAAGAAAGCTATCTACATCATCTTCTCTGACAACCAATTCATCCTACAAGATCGTGTAGATGACCCCATCACCGTCACTTGGGAAGCGGATGAACTCTCAATTCTTAAACAAGACTCCTCCGACATCCAGAGATGTGTGATTTCTCTCGACTACCTTAAAGAATCATCCGCCGTTTTAAAAATCTTCGACACCATCAGTATCAATATGAAAACAGATTCTCCCTTTATCATTAAAGGAGAATCCGACAAGATCAAATTGGGGTTCATCATAGCACCTCGCATAGAATCGTAGAGCATATTTATATGCAGGAAAATTAAACTTTTAAATGTTCTTTAATCTTTTGGTGACCTTATGCCTAGCGGTACATTATATGCTCCAGATGGGAGGATGTATATCAGGAAGTCAATGTTGGAAGAGTTTGCATTCTGTCCTTATAAATTCAAGCGTGTTTGGATTGACGGTGTAGAGAAGCGTCCAAATCAAGCGATGCTAATGGGGACTCGCTTCCATGACTTCGCGGAAAAGTTCTTTGACTACTGCCTTGGGATAACTCCCGATAGGTGGGATGAGTTTATCCCTCGACAGTTTATACCAGAAGAAGCAGAGATGGCAAAGTGGTTTATTGAGAGAGAACAAAACAGATACTATGAACTAGAGGAAGCTGGGCGTCTTAATGAATTCATGCCTATTGCGCGCGAAGACACGATGACAAGTAATACACTCCTCCTAACCTCAACAGTAGACCGCATCGACTGGTTTGATAAGTCAAAAGACCAGATATCGATAGTGGAATACAAAACTGGGAAGCAAGTAAATGAGGAGAGCTTGATTCGACAGCTTGCATTCTATACTATCTTATGGAATGACGTTAGGCGCAAAGGTATCGTTGTGAATCTACAACTAGTTAATCCACGTCTCAAGATTGTCCGCAACTTCTTTATCCAACAATGGCATTTAGACAAAGCTATGAAGGAAATTTCGAGGCTGCGCGCCGCCATCCGTAACAACGATTATCCGCGCAAGTGCTCCGACGTCAAGCTTGCGCTTTGTCAACTATGTACCCCCGATGAATGCGGCTTCTGGAAGAACGTGCAAAACGCTGACATCACATCACACTATGATGACAACTTCACATTCTTACAACACAGGGGAGAAGATCATGAAATACACAGCATCTGATATAAAACAGTGGATAGCAGTATTCCTTGAGGAAGACAACTTCTTCATGGCGCACGAGGCTATAAAAATCCTACTATATACCCCCGTGGGGGAAGACATCCCGAACGACCTCGTTGTTCACACTGTCTATGCAGAGTACCTTAAAATCATGAATAGACGTCCTCGCTCTACCGTCTGCGATGATCACTTAGAGTCCCTCAATATTATGGTTCGTATCAAAAACAATACTATCGTCAGCGCCTTCGTGGTAGGAGATGAAAATGAGGAATAAATTATTAACAACCCGATATTTACAGCCTGGTGAAACTGAACCCGACATGTATAAGAGGGTAGCTTCCGCTGTTTGTCGCAATCGCTACAGCAATGAATTCGCACAGGAAGTTACGGCTGCTATGCAGAACTTCTTCTTCCTGCCCAACAGCCCGACACTCGCAAACGCCGGAACCTCCAAAGTAGGTGGCTTATCAGCATGCTACGTACTTCCTATACACGACTCTCTTGATAGCATATACAAGACATTACGGGATGCTGCGCTCGTTCATAAGTTCTTCGGTGGCACCGGCTTTGACTTTAGCGAAGTGCGACCCAGGGGTTCACCCATAGAGTCAACGGGGGGTTCAGCGTGTGGCGTCCTAAAAGTCATTGAACTGTTTAATCAGAGCGCTGACACCATTAGGCAAGGTGGAAAGCGTGAAGGCGCTAACATGGGGATACTGCGTTGTGACCACCCCGATATAGAGGAGTTTATACGAGCAAAAGAACAAGACGGCGTCTTGTCCCATTTTAACCTCTCAGTGGCAGCTACAGACGACTTCATGAAACACGGCGACTCCAACCTCATTGATCAGATTGTTCATCGCGCATGGCTCCGCGGCGACCCAGGTATCATCTTCATCGATGCCATTAACCGCAACAACGTTAACCGCCACCTCTACGACATCGCAGCAACAAATCCATGCGGAGAATTGCCTCTCGGCCCATACGAAAGCTGCAACCTAGGAAGCCTCAACCTCTCGAAGTTCTGTATAGAAGGCGACTTCGACCTCGATCTCTTCAAAGAACACATCCGTATGGGTGTTAGGTTCCTCGACAGCGTCATCGACATTAACAACTTCCCGATACCCGAGATACGCGAAGCTACCCTTTTAACCCGCAAGATCGGTCTCGGCATTATGGGGTGGCATGATCTGCTGATTCAGCTTGAGATTCCGTATGCGTCGCGTGAAGCAATGGAGCCCATACATACAATCGGAGCTGTATTAAAAAAGACAGCGATTGATGAAAGCTGCATCCTTGCAGAAGAGTATGGTCCATATCCTGCATGGGAAGGATCTGAGTGGCATAAGCGGGGGATTGAAATCCGCAATAGTACGCTCTTAACCATCGCGCCCACAGGTACCATTAGTTATCTCGCAGGTTGCTCAAGTGGTATCGAACCCCACTTTGCGAAAGAATATACCCGCGAATCAGAAGCTGGCACTGAGAAGTTTGTTATCAACATCGATGACTCCGATATCTCCCATAACATTCACTATCTATGGCACCTCAATCATCAGGCGAATTGGCAGAAGTACATCGATAATGCAGTAAGCAAAACGATCAACCTCCCATCTACAGCAACTGAAGATGACATCCGCGAGATCTATAAAACATCTCACCAGTTGGGTTGCAAGGGTGTCACTATCTACAGAGACGGAAGCAAAACATCTCAAGTACTAACTACATCATCTGCGTCGCGCTCTACACCCAAACCACAGTCACTGTTACCTCCAGGCGTCACCCGTAGGCCAGGTCACATCTACACTCTACCATCGGGTTGCGGGACAATGCGTGTTATCATCGGCGCAGAAGATGAGAAGTACGAAAAGCTTCGTGAAGTCTTCGTTCTCACAGCAGGCGGCTGCACCGCTAACAACGAATCTACAGGTAGACAGATATCCGATTCCCTCGAATACGGTATGCCCGCGACTCTCATATCTTCAACCCTCCATAAGGTGAAGTGTATTAACGCGATGAAGAACAAGGAGTCAATCGGTAAATCATGCTCTGATAATATTGGTCTGTGTATTGATTGGGAATTAAGGGACTTCGTTAAGGGTGCTCAGGCACCTACAGTACAGGTTCCTATATGTCCTGATTGCCACAAACCATTATCATTCGGTAGTGGTTGCGCGCAAGGCGAATGCCCCCACTGCGGTTGGAGTGGATGTTTATGAAAGAATCAATGCCCTCCATGTATCTCCACCTTCTGAACTACCCGAAGGAAGACAAGTTAACAGAATGTTTGTGTTGCGGGAGACAGTACTACACAGCGCCACTCCACGAGCTCTACGGTGTCTGCGGCATCGAGTGCTTCGCAATCGAATACCACATGCCGTTTGAACTTACTAAAAAATTCAGAGACTACTTAAGAAACAAGCTATATCTCTCAAACCTCAACTTCAACAGTTTCAGGAGTGACTAATGATGAGGACAGATTGGCATACTTACTTCCTTGATATAGCGTTGAGGTGCGCTAAGCAAGGAACCTGCAGAAGACGTAACCGGGGAGCTATCATCGTCGATGAACATCGCCGCATCATTTCCACCGGTTACACAGGGGCTGTAAGCGGCGCTAAACATTGCACAGAACTTGGCATGTGCATGCGTGAACACTACAACATCCCCCCAGGTTCTAACTATGAGTTCTGTCGCTCCATCCACGCAGAGATGAATGCACTCCTACAAGCTGGGATCGACAGAGCGCGCGGCTGCTATTTATATTTAGCGGGCATCAATCCAGATGGCTCCATTATCGAGCACGATGCCCCCTGCTTACTGTGCGCGAAGCTCATTGTACAATGCCAGATTAAAGCTGTGGTTATATTGCAAGCAGACGGAAGCTACAACATTCATCATCCAGCAGCTCTTCTTTCCTTCAAGAGCTCGGAAGCTGTCGACCGTATTTCGATGATGCCTACAGGCGGAGAAACAACAGAGTGATCACCATGGTAGTTATAGGAACAGATGCTAGGTTTGAAGCCGCGCATCGCCAGCTCAATGACACGGGCAAGTGCGGTTTCCTGCATGGTCATAACTGGAAAGTAGAATTTAAGATCGACGCGCCCATCTCGTCTCTCAACGAGTGCGGATATATTATTGACTACAAGAAACTCAAGGATCTGGTAAGCAGCTTCGATCACAAGGTGCTGTTAAACAGCGACGATCCACTTGTTCCAGTACTTGAACAAAACAGGCAGCGTGTTACTGTACTCCCCTGCGAACCCACGTGTGAGAATATTGCGAACATCCTCCTTGAAACTGTTGAAGAGATATTCGAAGACGAAAACATCACATACAATGACATCACCATCACGGTGTGGGAGAATGACAACAGTTGGGCGACTGTAACCAGCGATGACGAGGAGTAATAATATGAAGATCAACGAAATATTCACCTCGATCCAGGGTGAAGGGCCTCTCACCGGTATGAAGTGTCTCTTTGTACGCACACACGGATGTAACAGAGACTGTAGTTTTTGCGACACTAAAAAACACAACAATGTGTTCGTCGAACTCCCAGTGGACGCTATCGTAAAGGCTATCGACAACGCGGGTCTCCGCCGCGTCGTCATAACTGGAGGCGAGCCCACGATACAGCTGAATGAACTAAAAGCTCTCGTTCATACTCTTACGGCAAACGACTATCACGTGTCGCTAGAGACAAACGGTGATATCCAGTCATATGATACGACAGACTTCGACTGTGTTGTTGTTTCCCCGAAGGATCTCGCTACCCTCAAGAAGTGGGTGAAGTATACACCTGAGTTTGACAACACATATCTCAAAGTAGTTGTCCATGAGCACAACATCGACGATGTCATGAAACTAGTAGCAGAGTATGACCTCCAAGACATCTACTTCATGCCCCTAGGTACAACTCCCTTGGAGATCATTGTGCGATCTGCTCTCATCCTCAACAAGATGAACGAATACAATATCGAAGGGTTTCTCTCGACCCGTATGCACATACTATATGGAGTGAGGTAATATGGCAAAAGCAGTTATCATCTTATCTGGTGGAATGGACAGCGCGACCTTACTATATGACATGAAGGCGAAAGGCCTCGAGATCATCGCTGTGTCATTTGACTACGGTCAGCGGCATTCTAAGGAGTTGAAATGCGCAGCCGCTCTGTGTGAAAAGCTAAATGTTGAGCATAAAATCATCGATCTCTCGGTCCTTCATGAGATCGCACCGTCGGTACTTACAAAAAACGAACTCCCAATTCCTGACGGCGAATACAACGAAGATGATATAAAACTAATGGCAGTACCGAACCGCAACATGGTGATGATAGCACTCGCAACCTCATATGCTATTTCAATCGGCGCTCATTATATTGCATATGGTGCTCACGCGGATGATCATGCTCTGTATGCGGACTGCACCCCCAAGTTTGTTCGCGCCATGGAGAAAGCCGTTGAAGCATGTGACTATGCTGGCATCAAACTCCTAGTCCCATATTTATATATGACAAAAGGAGAGATTGCAAAAGTTGGCCTCAGTCTCGGCGTTGACTACAGCCTCACTTGGTCGTGTTATAAAGGCGGAGACCTAGCGTGCGGCAAGTGTGCAACCTGTATCGAAAGACTTGAAGCTTTCACCTTTGCAGGTAGTAAAGACCCCATTGAATACGAAGAAGATATCGAAGAATCTCTTGAAGACTTTGAACCATCTAGAAGAGGCGAATTGGAATGAGTGCGTCCTGCGTTGTCTATCTCCCTGACTATGCGAACGGTAAGTCGAAAAACCTTAAATATCTCCACAAAGCAGGTATCAAGGGGGTCTCTTCCTACAGAATGGATTTCACAGATGAGCGTGTACTAACTACCCAATCAGCGTATGTGCCACTGAAGGACTACAACGGCATCCATATGAGTAGACTCGTTGATATTATTCGCGAGCTGGAAGGCGAACCTATCGAGATGGATGACAGTATCCTCGAGCTGTTAGCATCTTCCCACGATACCTCTAATTCATATTGGGATTGCGCGTGGGAGAGTTTGCACTCAACCGATGATAACCAGTCGTTGCGAATTTCGTGCCGCCTCGAAGGCGTAAAACGCGATAAGGATGTCAAGTGGTATATTACGCTAGCGGTACCGTACGCATCGGTGTGCCCCTGCAGTCACGAGATGGTTAAAGCGCGCGGCCATGGTATCCCGCACATGCAGAGAGCGACTGCTCGCGTGACTGGCCTCCTGAACCCGCAGGAAGACCTGTCGATAGCTATCGGCACAGCCATCAGTAAGATCTGCAATGCTGTTGTTTTGGTGCCGCTCCCTCACATGAAGAGGAAGGATGAACTCGCATGGTGTGAGAGGGCCGCAGACACCAATCTCTTCGTGGAGGATGCTGCGCGTGAAGTGGCAAAAGCAATCGACAACTGGTTTAACGACTGGGTTGTCGTCTGCGAACATGAAGAATCCATCCACCAACATAATGTGGTTGCTGTGTGCAGGAAGGGCGACGAACTGCGGTAGGGCGATTGCATGGAGATACTAGTAGACACTAGAGAAAAGAAAACCACATATTCTTTTCTCACAGAACGCTTTCCCGAGCACACATTCAAGTGGCAAAAGCTCGATGAAGGCGATTTTGATTCCGGCTCTGTGTTAGTAGAACGTAAGACAATCGCCGACCTCTACGGCAGCATTATGGGAGTTGGGGGTAAGCCCGGTAGATTATCATCACAGCTCAGCAGGTTGGCAACTCATGATGACAGAGTTCTCTTTGTTCTTATCACTGGAAGTATTGATAACTATGTCAATCAAATGAAAGAGGAGTTTGGGGTTATTATTAAGCCTGATATTCTTGTCGGCGCCATCGCATCTATATCATGTAGAGAGCGTATTCACATCATGTGGATACAGGATCATTATGACGGTCTTGTTGAAATGGTAAGGTTTATGCAAGGCGTGGAGGAAGGCAAACACATGGTGCCGAGTAAGAGAGAGCCGGATAATTTATTGGCGCGCTACTTCGGGGTAACGATTAATGAGATGAAGGAACTCAAGATGCGGTTTGGCTCACTCCAGAATATAATGAATGCATCTGAAAAGGATCTCCAAAAGGTTCCTGGCATTGGGAAGGCGAAGAGTGCGAGGATAAAGGATTTGTTAACACGCACATGGTGAACGATCATGGAAGTAATGGAAGCTGTGATGGAGGAACTTAAAGCCCGTTCTGTTTATCTATATGAAACATATGCTCCTTACTACGTATGCTCCTTCATGACACACGCTTTCAACCAAATGAATCAAAGAAGAGAGATCTATTGGGATTCTAAGAGAGTTCCGAACATGCGCTTACATATTTTGTTCGTAGCCCCCGCCGGCTTCATGAAGAGCTTTTACATGGGGACTATGGGAGGCGAACGTTTCTCAATCTTTAGGAATTGTGGAACACCTATTGGCTTTGAGCAATCAATGACAGAGGCAGCATTCGTAGGTACTATTCGCGATATAGATGGTATTGGACACCCGACATTAGGCGCGGCTGCCGATTACAAAGACGGCATGCTGTTAATCGATGAGTTCAGTGCACTCACGAATGCAATGAAAGTGCAATACAATAGTCAGATGGATGCCCAACTGTTAGCAGCTCTCGATCACGGGCATGTTGTAAAAAGACTAGGCACCGGGCGCATAGAATATACTACTAACATGACGCTGTGGGCGGGTGTTCAGCCCGCGAAGTACGATCTATCGAGTGGTCTAGGGCGCCGTATGTGCTTTTTACTATTTCTACCCACTAAGCTAGATAATGTTGCTCTCATGCGTACTATGCATAAGACGAGGAATATCAGACCTGATGTTAGGGAAATGGACAACCTGTGGGGATTGATTAAGAATTCGGTTTCCAACATGGAGTGTATTGAAACTATTGACTTTGGAGATAGCGTCCTTAAGTTGTACGAGGAGCTGAATTTATTTTCGTACGAAAGTAGTTATTTTGATCGGTTGCTGTTAGGGTGGCATTTAGCTACGTATGGCGCGGAGCCCCATATGATGATAGAGGCGCAAGATAAGGAACTCCTCCAGTTAGTGAATCGCGAAAAGAAGTGGCGCGATGAAATAGCAGCGGGTGTTGACCATGCGCAGATGATGAAGATCATCAAGGCGTGCGGCTCATCTATTGACGGCAAGTTACAGATCTCTAAACCGGATCTCATTCAGGAATGCACGATGGTAGGTTGGAATGCCCGCCAAGTCGCAGACGTGCTAACAGAGCTCACGCGCTTCGGTATGATTGAAAATCACGGCGCTCGCGTTGTCGTGTTGGAGTAGATACTCCATTTGTATATAAACCAAATTATTGAATTAAAAGTTACATGCCGGATATGAAGACTCACTCCAAATTTACACTAACTCACAGCATAGACCGCCATAAGTAACAACTTACGAAAAGGTGTTGATCATGGAAATCTCAGAAGAACTACTAACAGAAGCCATCCAGATTCTCAACGAGGTAGTTGAGCGGATGGATATCCACTCTGAACTCGGGTGGGAGGCATGGGTATTGAAGTTGAAACTCGATAACTACAAGAATACACAACTGGAGGACACTACATGAAGAAAACCTACTCAGTCTATGTTGACGACGATAAAGTAACTAGGGCCCGCGCCCTTGGTTTTGAACTCTCTCCGATACTAGAAAGATCACTCGACATGGTGCTATCGCAGGAGTTCGAAGACCTCGTAATAAATTCTAAGCTCGCGATCTTCAATGAACGCATCTCGGAAATCAAAATCGCAATAGCCGAATGTCAGTATAGATTAAAAGCCTACCAATCGGATCTCGAGACGCTGGAACTTGAGAAACAAGCGTTGCTCAAAGACTATGAATACACGAAGCGCGTTGTCCACATTAACAACCTCACGCAGGCTCTAAATCAAATCATCATCATGCAGGGATATGATCTCGAGGCAACCCGTAACCTCGCAGGCGACATTATCCAAGACCTCATGAAAGTTAATCCTTCATTTAATCTTGAGATGCACGCTGAAAGACTGAAACTTATTATGGAAAGTTAAAAGAGTTACTCGCAGTGCCTCAAGATCTTGAGAACCTCAATGATCTCGGGGTCTGTGGGGTCTATTATTCCTTTTGTAATTAGGATATTAAGAATAGCGAGAATGGCTCTACGGTTTTCAAGAATACACTTTCTGTTTTCTTTGGCCACCGTAATGAGCCCTTCCCATTCTGAAATACCGTCTTCCCCGAACAGCACGCGCGAATGCTTCTGCTGATCAGCCCATATTTTGCGGACGGTATTTGATATATATATAAGGGTTGCTGTGATAATAGTAACCGCAACTCCTGTGGCAATGCCTTCAATCATCAGTATCACCTAGGATGAGCAACCATATCGTGTTGTTGGACGGTACTGTCTGCGTCTTGCCTCCTGGGTAGGTGATGACGTATTCCATGCTGTACATACCTGGGGTGTCGGTGTCACCATCCTCTGGGGAAAATTGGACGATGCCATTCTCTGGATCTACAATAACGCAAGGCTTGTTGATCTTGTATTCAGTAGCACCGTCTAGTCGTACTTTTAGGTAGACACTGAGCGCGTCTGTAAGGTCGACAGGAGTCTTGTCGTCATACTGCAGACGCTGTTGAAATGGATATGTGTCTCCTTTTTTGAGTCTCATTTCTTATCACCTTCGTGAGAGGCTGTCGAGTCTTTTATGTAGGATTTTAGGGTTGCAAAGTTTCGAGATAAACGCGCGCCTGTGGTTTTGCTAATTGACTTAATCTCGGTGTATGGGCGCGTTACCAAACCGGCTAAACGATGCCTGAATGATTGAATAGTCGATATGGATTCTTTTATGTTGTAAAACATAGAGATACTGTGAATTTGGAGAGTACGTAGTATCTCCCCGATATGGGAGGTGATGATTCTGGAGGTGATGTAGGAAGATGCTACGCGCTCCCTCAATATCAACTGCGGGCGGCGGAGAAAACCGTATGATGTTGATATTGAGTGGATGAATGCTCTCCATGTATTCAGTATCTCTATGTCTCTTATGCCCAAGCGGTGAACTAACTGAGAGGTGACCCGAGATTGCCTGCTGTATATCATACTAGTGGTTTCCTTCAGGACGTGCAGTAGTTGCTGGAGGTGGGAACCACTAGTAATGATGGTCTCAACGAACCTTTTAAGAGGGGAAGAAATAACTACAAACCGCAGGGAGGTTTCCTCCAAAAGGTGTATCATCGACCTGCTGATGATAGTGTGGGATGTTAGTAGGCGCTCACTAATGGGGCGCGCTACTGTTTTGGTAAAGCCGCTCTGCGTAGATTCTACAATGTAAGAGATGGTTAAACGACCGTTTGAAGAGAGGGTAGATACTGTATCCCCGATTTCTGTTATGCTGTTTTGAAGATATACTAATCCTGTTTCTGTAATGCCGCTCAGGCGTTTGGGGATGCTGAGAATGATGTTGATGAATTCGACACGTTGAACGCGAAGGCGGCGCCCAAACGCGTAAGAGGTTGATAAGGCGTTGATAATAAATTTAGATACATGGGGAATATATGTTTCGCGAAATTGCAGATGTTGATGAAGCAGCTTTGCTACACAGTTGAGATGGTATTCGATGCTACTGATAGCTTCTGTGAAGATTTTAGTTGGGGAATAGGCGGTGATATCCTTGAGGCTGATAGCATGCCTGAATGGAGTAAGTTGAGGGTGGAGGATGCTGGTAACAGCAGATTCTAGTTTCTGTTTTATAATATAGCTAGCATTTACTACGTATATTGAGGTTGCTGATATGGTTTCATTAACATCTATCCACGATTTGACTATACGATTGTAAGTAAGGGCCGCTGCCTCCTGTAGGAGGTATGTAAATTGGGAAATATGGCGTTCTGACGTAATAGCAACTTCACGCTTATATGAAGTTAATGTGGTTTTTCCCGCCGCATAAGCAACACCGATTCCATCTATTAGGGGCTGTAGGAATGTGATGCGCCTTATTGCCAACCCGATGCTCGTGTTTTCTCTATAGGGCGCCGAAGATAGAGTTAACGGGTTTCGGAAGATGGCTGCGCCCACCTTATGTTTGAAGGTCTTCTGTATCTCAATCCAAAAGTTGCTGTTAGTATAATTCTGGAAGGTAGAAACTACATAACGCCCTTCCTCAGATAATATACTAACCATCTTCCCTGTTTCTGAAACGGCATTAAAGTATATAGTGTGCCCATTCTCAGAGATACCGCTAAGCCATTTATAGATTGGCAGATTGATGTCGACGAATTCAACGAGACGCTTAAGAATGCTCCTCGATGTGTCCTCTGCGACAGCTATACCGTGAGAGAATTGTTGGGCGAACTCCTTATATTGTTGCTCAAACGTATATAATGTTTCTCGGATACCCTTTAGAAGGTTTATCTTTCGTGCTTCCGCGAAATATGTAGACTCGGATAAGTCGGACCACATGAAGCGTCTTTTAGAGTCTATAAAGAGCATAGTTTCTTTAATATTGTAGGGCAGTGATGTTGCGCGCCGCTCTAACGTCTTAAGACGCTCACTAATATATTTTATGATGTTGAACGCACCAACAGTTTCTGTAAAGCCGATGATAGCGGCGTAGGCAGTTAGCCAGATCCTCTTGATAGGGTGTTGCTGAACAACCTCTATGGGGTTTATATAGGGCGCGGCACTAAGCGTGGTTTGCCCTTGCGATATGCTTGTATTTATCTTAGAGCCGAAGGTCTTCATCACCATTATGTAGAAGTCACTGGGTGTATAATTAATGATAGAACTAAAGGAGGCTCTGCCTTCCTCAGAGATTTGGGTCGCAGCTCTCCCGATTTCAGAGAGCGCATTGTTGTACATCGTGTGACCGGTTTCTGACAGTCCACTCAGCAGCTTGGGTACGCGTAGAACTAGGTTGATGAATTCTGCTCTGTAGGTTGTTAGAGCGCGCGCACTAGTTTCTGCAACCCCGAGGTTATGGGTGAACTGCAGCCCGTATTCTTTCCACTGAGTAACTGCGGCTTTAATATGTTCTTTTAGGGAAGATGATATGATGTTGATACGAGAATCAATACCCGATATTACTTCTGGAATATCGATCCAAGAGAATGTTTTCCTGATGTCGCTTACCGATAAGTACGTCGGTATGGACGTTGTTAATTGGATTGTATGCAGGAGAGCTGCCCGCATCTTCTCGTTACAATAGCGGGCGATCGTAGTTTTGCCGTTCTTATAAGCAACAGCTATACCATCTACGTAGGGCTGCAGGAATGCTATGTATCTTATCAACTGCCTGACACCCATATTCTCGGTGTAAGGTGCGGCTGCTAGAGATAGGGGATCACGCTCTATACTCGTAGATACTGTATGCCTAAAGGTCTTCTGTACCGTAATATAGAAGTCCCCACTTATGTAGTGCTGAATCGAGGAGAAGGCGGCGCGCCCATCTTCTGCTATAGAAGTCACCACTCTGCCAGTCTCTGATACGGCGCTAACAAATACAGCTCTTCCGTCTTCTACAATACCACTTAGATATTTAGGGGTACGCAGAACGATATTAAGGAATTCTACGCGCACTACAGATATTGTTTTAGTAATCGCGTTGTCAGCCGCCCTAAGATATTCTAGGAATGTCTGGGCATACTCCTTATAAGACGTTTCTAGGCATTTCGCAATTTCAAGGAAACTGTGAGATAATGATATTGTATATATTTGAGCGGCAGATAGAGTTTCCGCGAAGTATGTTTTCAGGGTTCGCGCGCGCGTTTCTATAAATGGTAAGCTCTGGATGATTTTGAATATTAGATTCCGATTGTCTTGCACATCGTTGGAGGTAATGCCGCCAGTAAACGTCTTAAGGGGTTGCGATATTGCTATTGGAGCAGTCTCAATGCCATCTATCAATGTCTCGGACATCACCTGCAGGTATGGCCCCCCGATCTCATCGCACTTCCCAACCATAACGCGACCTTGACTTGAAAGTAACGGCGTAACTAACGTCTTCCCAGTCTGATCAAGGCCGTCGTATTGCATCTTCACCACCCGAAGAGATGAAGGACAACTTCATGAGATCCTGTTAGGATGTATGCGGCAATAGCTACTGCGATCCGCAGCCCCCAGAAGGCACCCTTGTAGTAGTGATTCTCCTTCCGGATGTCCTCTTTATTCTCATCCGATAGGTCATCGTAATTATCGAGCTCGCTGAGCTTGAGCGGCAGCAGCCTCGTGCAACTGTGTATCAGGCCGAAGGCGAATGCATGGACTTCTTGATAGTCATTTAGAAATTCACTGAATATGGAAGGCGCCGACGTATATAACCTCATGTGATAATAGTGGCCGTGCTTATCAATAAACTCAAGCATGCCTTCGCCCTTCTTATTAGAATATGCACTCTTAACAATATACCCCCGAAGCGCTAAGATGTCTCGTATATCGGAGTAGGTGTTGATTCTATCTTCTATTTCCCCCATGATATGCCTCCAGGAATAGTTAAATAAGAGTAAGTGTTTCCTACTTTTTAATATAACGAGATAGTAACCGCTTCAAGAGTTCTATCAGCCAGTTGGTCTTGCGCGGCGGCTCTATAGTAAATTGAAAAGAGATTTCTTTAGCGGCGCTCATGCAAACTATTTGGGTCTGCTGTTCATTACCGTATGTCGCCTTAATGGTTACAATTGAATCTAATGGGAAACTTAAGTTGACGTTCCCTTTGCCGACATATTGGTCATTTGCATAGATGTTGGCTTCCACGTTTGAGGTTATTTTTAGCGTCGCGAAGCGGTTGCGCAGAATCTTTACTTCCTCTTCGTCGAGAATCGCATATACGTGGTAGGCTTCACTATTAAAGTATGCCTTAGAGACTCTTCCTATCTTGGGCGTAGTATTCCCCCAGCTGTGGAGACAATAAAGGTAGTCTTCATCATACCCGATGAAGCATAGCGCATGGCCACCGATCAGTTTTCCCGCTGGAGGTGGGAATTCGCCTTTAGCAAAGCCGCTCCCGTAGTTTTCGTACACACGCAGCGCGCCTACTATTGCTCCGTGCTTATAGATTGCATTACACGCGTGATCAAAATTCAGAATCTCTGCATACCCAGATGTTTTATGGAATGAACCTTCGGATATTGCATCTGCAGGTTCTGATACTATGTGTGATTCTGTTTTCGCGGTTGGCCATAGTCTTTCGGAACATATACCCTTCTTAGTTAAAGATAGTACGCTCGCGCTGACAAAGCTGCCACTTGTTAAGTTTATGTTAAGTTCGTCTCTCGACCACTTGTATGCAGATTCTGCGCTGAAGCTCGTTGCATATAGGGTGTCGATAGGGTATGACCGTCGGAATTCATTTATTTCGTGCTGCGTCGGTTTATCGCCCGTCAGCTGCATGTAGTTAATGTCCATAAAGTAAGCAGCGGCTTGTCCGACGCAGGTCCCTCGATACCCTTGG
>ERZ795050.2687-NODE-2687-length-19074-cov-5.176876_pt1 | contig 19074 bp, 27 predicted proteins | sample MGYA00375134_ERZ795050 | MGnify/ENA primary metagenome ERZ795050 (study PRJEB30179, sample SAMN05720221) | activated sludge metagenome | isolation source: Anaerobic digester | place: Japan | collected 2015-05-26 ... | reverse complement strand
TTAGAGAGGTTAAATTACTTTGGTTGCAAATAAAATTTCCATCAACTTCTTGAGGAGCACCTTTTAGAGAGGTTAAATTATTGTTGTTGCAATAAAAACTTCCACCAACTTTTTGAGGAGCACCCTCCAACGAAGTTAAATTATTGTGGTTGCAATAAAAACTTCCACCAACTTTTTGAGGAGCACCTTTTAGAGAGGTTAAATTATTGTGGTTGCAAATAAAATTCCCATCAACTTTTTGAGGAGCACCCTTTAGAGAGGTTAAATTACTTTGGTTGCAAATAAAATTTCCATCAACTTCTTGAGGGGCGTCTTCTAGAGAGGTTAAATTATTTAAGCTGCAATCAAAATAACCATCAACTTTTCCAAATTTAAAAGGAATTTTATTCAATTTCATTGCAGATATGTTAACATATCTAAATACATTTAAAAATCCATTTTCATCGAAATCATAGTTTGTAATTCCAAAATCTTCGGGCTTTACTAATAAATCTGGAATAAATCTAGACTTAACTTTTGCAACTTTTTTTAAATAGTCTTTATTTTTTTCGACTTTTTCCCAAGTTTTTCCGTTATTTGGCGAATATGAAAGTGGAAAGATTAATTTTGTATTGTATGAAACTAAAACTTTTCCGTCTCTCGAACCTGTAAAAACTATACCCTCACATAATTTTTCAAAATTTGAAATATTTTTGTAACACCAAAGAGCAGTTTCAGAAGTGTAACTTGGTTTTTTCGAAAAATCAAAATTTGAATAGTCCATTTTAAAAAAATCAAATTGAGCTTTTAAAAATTCATTTTTTGATGGCGAATTTAGCTTTTTAAAGTTTGGCGATTTTTTAAACTCTTCATAATCAAAAATAAAAAACGTAGAAATTGGACAAGCGAACTTTACAATTATTGGTCCATACGTATCAGACATATTTGCCCTAAGTTGACTTTCCAATTCATACGTTGAATAAAATCCTTTTCCATACATATCTCCATCACCAGGTTTAAAACCTGAATCGAAAATTTTATTCACTAAATCTGAAACTGAGGTTCTGTGAAAAACCGTTGCCATATTTCCATAAACTGCTTCTTTTATAATATACATTATTATCCCCCCATAAAATAAAAAACTTTTTTAAATGTTTCATTATTAACTAATCCACACGGTAACTGTTTAATGCCCGTTTTTTGTTTAAACTCATTTAAATCTTTTTGGGAAAAAACTTCATACGTTAGTGTATCGCCTTTTCTATAATTTTTTCCTCTTCCTATTGAAAAAGGCTTTAAAAATTCTAAAATAATATACCTATCAATCATTTTAAGTTTTGCCATTTTTTCAGCAAATAAATCATTGAAAGGATTTGTTTCTTTAATTATGGCCATAAGTCTATAGTCTCCAATTTATATTGTTCAATAAGTGTTTTTATTTCTGGATATTCATTTATATTAAAAGTATATGGTGCTAGTGTAAACTCAGTATAAAGAATAGTTGTTGAACCTTTTTGCACAGGATTAGCAACTTTAAAAATTTGAAGCTGTGGATTTTGTTCTTCCTCATCATAAGGATTTAGTAAATATTTAAAAATAATTATATCATCTTTATTAAGCTTTGAGTCATTTGTTGGATATGCTGTTATAGGTATAAAAGAATAAACTGAAAGTCCTGAATTGTAAAAATCATTGTTGGAATTTCTTTGCCCTTGAAATGATTGAAACGACTGTCCTGGAAGATCAATAACAATATCCACTATACCATGATCGATTAATTCAAAATCTTTGTTTCCAAACCTATCCTCAGTGACTTCTAATCGCAAAGCTCTGACATCTAAACTTTTTTTACGTATACCATTATCATAAAGTTTTCGTTTTAAGCGAGCTGTCGTGTACTGAAATCGAGATTGGATGTTCATAAATAAATAGTTAAATTACTTCTTTTTTATAGAAACGTAATTTGCTCTGTTTTTGTCTATATCGCTAATTATTACAATGTCAGCCTCTTCTGATTTTACAAAAGAATAAAGTAATTTTTCTTTCGTATTATCAAAAACTTGTTCATGAACTTCATAAACTGTAAAATCTTCAAGAAGATCATTAACTGAATTATTTGTACAGCCAGCCAGAAAAACAATGAAACAAAATAAAAACTTTTTCATGCGATTTCTCCTCGCACAACGGTTTTAGTATCAACTTGTTTATTTAAAGATATTTTATCGCCCGCCAAGTTTCCCAAAATAATTGATCTTTCATCAGAAAAGTTTATAGAAACTTCCTTTATGTTTGGGTTTTCTTCAATCATTTTATCTTTAGCTTCTTTAGAAACAGGAACAAGAGCCGCGCATTCTTCTACGTTCAATAGCCTTTCTCTTAAATTTTCAACAACGCCAATCTTGAATGAGTTTATATTGAAACGTTTATCAATCTTTCTTGCATCTTTTGTAACTCTTTCAACTGCCTCACAAAGATATTCATACATAACTCTTGTTGTTACTATATTTTCTTCTCTTCCGTATATTGTATTTTTAAAATAAGAATCATTTAAAAAATTACCTCTTCTTTTACTCGTTATGAAAGAACAATAATTGGCTTCAGCAATCGAATTAAGCAAAAGAGATTTCCACCCTCTTTCTCTTTTTCCTTCGTCAACAATCTCAGAAATTATTTCCGGTTTTTCTTTTATATCCTCGATGTGAAGATTATAATCTCTCAACAGTTTGTGGGCTTTTTCATAGGCGGCGGTCGCTTCTTCAATGTTTGGGGATTCAGAAAGTTTTAGAAGTTTGTTTATTTTGTTAAGTATTTTTTCCATAACTAACCTCTTCATTTTCCCACTCTACGTAATGGTTAAGGCTTGTCAAATGATAAGCATTACACTCTTTGCAAAAATAATATCTTGCTGGTATTTTTGAAGACCAATAGGATTTACGATTATTATCCCTTCTTCTTTTGTGGAGAGAATTTACAACCCTCCCAGCTTCTTTTTGAGAATAGCAAACTTTGTCGCACATATTAACCTCCATATAGAAGTATAATACAACAATATTAACTAATTGTCAAAAACAAAATATAGAAGGGTTGGAATCCAAACAATCTGTGAAAGTTATATCATTGAAGGTTTCTATATAATCAACTCGAGTATGCCCAACTATTTGTTTATAATTATCTAATTTGTCTTTATGTAAGGAAATTGGCCTAACCCAAATACAACTTTGAGTAATGTCATCGCCGTACCTATTCACTCCATTAAATTCTAAACAAGTTCTATTTTCTTCAAAACGAGTATTAATATCTAGTGGATTTTCTAACTTCAAGACACTATATAAAAAGGTTTTTGTTATTCCTGCGTGAGAAATTAAGTAGTCACCATTTTGGTATACAGGTTTTAAAAGATCAATATTTTCCTCAAGTGCTTCTTGTATATCAAAATGTGTATAAAGCTGATAACCAGAATAATATTCATTAATTCCTTTTAAATAATGAAAGTCGTGATTGCCTAAGCATAAATGAATATTTGAATTCTTTCTGACACACTCACATATTTCACGAAAGTTTCTTATTTGTGTTGTTGTAGGAGTTTCTTCATAATTGTCAAAATAATCTCCAACAAAATAAAAATTATCGAATTCTGAATCTATATATTTTTTCCAAATATCTTTTCCATGTATGTCACCAATTACTTTATTCATTTATATCTCTCTTAAACAATTGTTCTTTTATACAGTCAGCAAGTTGTTTGTTATTGTTGTTAATCAATAATTCTATTATACAATAAATCTCTTTATTTGTCAAGTAAATTTTATTCAAGTCTTTAGAGTCCATTTAGTATTTTCCCGTAGTATACGATCTTAATATACATCAACAACTAATGTACAACTTCCTCCTTCTTCAGTCATACGAGCGTAGTATATATCTGTTCCAGGATCTGCTGAAAGCACCTCTCTTTTATTTTGTCCTCGAGGTTCATATACGGGGTAGGCATAAATTAAATCATCATCGCTTGGAGTTTCATTTTTATGAAAAATAACACACTTTCCTCCTCCTTTTAAAGTATTTAATGCAACCCAGCAAGATCCCCTCTTACCAGCATCGGTTATTTGAGTCCATTCATCATGGGTTATTTCATAATGGCTTATCATTCTATTCTCCTATTATAAATCTAATATAATCTTGGTATGTCTTTTCTTCTCTTTCAATTCTTTCATATGTTTCTCTTGTAATTAAAAATGCTCTGTGAAACATTTCCTCTACCCTGTCTTCGAAGCTTTTTATATGTTCTTTGTTTGCTTTATAAATTTCGACTCTTGATACTACACTTCCACGCCAATAAATATTTAATGCTTCTGTAACTTTTTGAACTATTATGTTTTTCTTTTTGTCTACATAATCATTCTGCCCTTCTATTGTATAAGTAATATAATGGTTTGATGTGAAACAGTTTCTAATGTATGACTTTAATTCAAACCCAATTACTCTTAATATAAGCACATATATTTTATAATCTTCGCAATTTACAAGGGGTTCATTACTATCTCTTTTAGATGATAATAATTTTATAAAAATTCTTTTTAACTCGCCCGCAACTTCTTCCTCAATTTCTTCATAATAGCGCATTTGTTCTCTGATTATAGAATTTTTCATTTCTTGGATTTTTTCATAATGCTCAGCTGTTCGATGTATAATATCCATAATATCTCTTGAATGGGGGCAATTAGCATGGGGGGATTTTATTGTATTTTTATTTTTTTGACCAATAGTAATACCAAGTTTTTCAATGACAATTACGCCCGTCTTCCAAATAAGAAAACAAACGGCAACCGACACTGATAATATAGAACCAAAAGCCCAAGGTGAGTTTAAATTTTCCAACATAACATACAAACCTCTAATATGTTTATATAGTTAATGTTGGAAAATTATTTAACGACTTGATATCAACCAAATGGCTTGTTTTTTCCAATTATCCGGGCTTATGTTTCTAGCCATAATGATTGTTTCAACAGTTCTATATCCCATATTTTTTACACCATTTGAAATTTCTTTTGCATATTCTAGAGCTTCTTTTTTTATAGACATCTCAACGTCTGGTAAAAAATCATCTAAGGTGCTTTCTACTTTTGCAATTGCTTCATCGTTCGAAAGTTTCATATTCATTACCAAAGATCTAGAAGCTATTGCATCATCAAACTTTGGATTATTTGATATGAAAATAATACCAGAAGTAAAGGTAAAAATTGGCTCAACGTCTTCCATGTTTTTGTTTCTAAATCTTCTAACGTCGACATAGGTTATTTCTCGTTCTTTTTTATTTTCAAGAACCGTTTTCCAAATGTTTGGATCGAGGGTTAAAACTTTATCAGCATCATCGAACACTAAAATTTTATCTTCTCGATTGTTGTAAAGTATCCTAAATAAGTCATCAACTCCTTTTACAACGTTTCCCTTATAAAGCTTATAATTAGCATCAAGTTCATCAAGCTTTTTAATAACTTCATAAGATTTTCCGGTTTCTGGATTTCCATATACAAATATGGAATTAACATTACCGTGATACATTTGTTCAACCGCACCGGAAAGAAAACTAAATTTTTCACTCCAGGGCATATTGTCAACAGCGTCCAAAAACTTGTCTTCTAGAGCACGGTCTCTAACCTCATTTTCAGATCTTTTCTTTTTTCTATTTCTGAAAGTTGGGTTGGTAAGCCCAAGGCTAAAAAGATGTTCCTTTGAAAGAGATGTAAAAGAAAAAAGATTTACTTCTTTGTTATATTGGTCTTTTGATAGAAAAGATAAATAAACTTCAGGCAGTTTTTTGGTCTGAAGCCAGAGAAGTGAATCCGGTTCTTCATTTAACCAGCTTTCGAAAAGCATTTTTTTTCTTTCACTAGATATGTAGCTCATTTATGCCACTCTCCCTATAATTGTAATAGTTTTAAAAGTAATCCTGGGCTATTAATCGAATTTTTCTTATTTCAATAGGTATTATACCGTAACTAGTACCTAATTTTTTTTGAATATCTTTGTAAACCAATCCCTGGTTTTTCAATTCTAATATTTTCCTTTGTCGAGGTGATAGTTGATTTAAAAAAGGCTTTTTATTTAATTCAAGGGGATTAAAGCAATATTTCGTGCAGGGTATTTGCCTTATTGGATTACCCTCTTCATCGGTTTCATCAAGCGAAATTATTTCTTGGTTTATAACCCTCATTTGCTTTTTCCAAGTCCTAATTATAGCATACCTTACGGATAAATAAAAGGAAAAATTCTCTGATTTTATTTTGTCCTTTTTTAAGTAAGATAAAAATTTATGGAGATTAAGGAAAACATCGGACATAAAATCTTCTTTTTCAATTCGATTTCGTGAAACGCGGGAATAAAATAAGGCTTTTTTTAAAATTAACCTCCTATAAAGATTAAATACTTCTAAAGTAAGTTGGTTTAAATCTTCCGTGGATTCAAATAAATCTCTTTCATTTACCATATAAACTCTCCTTAAGGTAATAATTAATTAATTATATACCTACTTTATACATTTGTAAACGGAATAAAATCAACTTTTATTTTAGCCTGTTTTAAGTACTTTATTGGCTCAAAATCACGATATTTTTCAGAAAAAATCACTCTTTTTATTCCCGATTGTATAATTAATTTTATGCATTCTATACAGGGGGATAAAGTTAAATATAAGTCGGCTCCTTCAATACTTAATCCCATTTTTGCTGCTTTACAAATAGCATTGGCCTCAGCATGTACAACTAATGGGAGTGTACAATTATTATCATCTTCACAGGCATTATTAAATCCTGAAGGAGTTCCATTCCAACCAAATGAAACAATATTTTTATTTTTAACTAAAACAGCCCCCACTTTTTTACGGTTAGCTTTTGATCTTTCTGCTATAAGTTTAGCAATGTTTAAATATAAAAAATCATTTTCTAGAATATTACCCATTTGTCTAAATCCCATTTATAAGCGTGCAAGGATGCACAAAAGAAAATTAATGAACCCGTTTTTAATTCCGGGTATTTATTGGACAATTCACTAACCATATATTTTATTAAGCTACCGGCCAAATAAATATCAATTGCATGATGACCAAAATAATCATTACTTCTCATATGATATATTAAGTGTAAACGATTGTTTCTTATCATAAATTGATAATCAACTGAGCAGGGGATTCGTGTTTGTCCCCCCGTATTATCCAGATCTTTTGGATGAAAAATTTGAAGTATAGCCTGTCTTGAATGTCTATCCTCTTTTAAAATATTTTTAATTTTATCCAGTTTATCATACATTCGTTCCGAGTATGTATAATCAAATTTATCCCCATTTATAAATTTTTGCCACATATCCGCCCGTATTTTATAGGAATTACCCGGGTTAAGCGGCTCCTTAGAAATTCTATCCTTAAATTCTTGTTCACAATAATCAATTATTTTATTTGAGTCCTCTTTAAAAAGAAATTTAATCATTTCTTCTCTTTTTTCAAGCGGTTTTGATATTGTAAAAGATACACCCATCAATTCTTTGGTAAACCTTTCTTCACCCATTAGAACTTTGTTTTGGTAATGGTTTACATCAACCGTAATACCCGAAACTTTTAGTTCCCTATCCGTTTCCTTAATAGCCTCTAAACAATTTGCAAAAACTCGACTCATTTTAACTCCTAATAATTGGTTTCGATTCTAAATAAATTAACCTGATATTTAAGCGACCATTGTTCATATATAGTTTTATCATCTATATTTAAATTTCTCAATAATGAATAAAAGTCTTCCCAAAGTTTTAAAAACCTATTTTCAAATACTAATAAATCAACTAAGTATTGACTGTGTCTCCACGGTCTGTTTTTAAGACAATTGCAAACCATACCGGTACTAACAATCACATTTAAAAAATCTTTATCGAAACCTTTGCTAGGATTAACCTTAAATGAAAGTTGTTCAGGTTTAATTTCATAAATATAATAAGCAGCAATTAGAAAATTAAAGGCATCGATCATTTCCTCAAGAAAATGATCTCTATTATCCCGGTCATCCAGTGCTTCACAAAGTTCTTCAATAAATCGAACTTCTAAATAATTTTTTAAAAGAGATTGATCCTCATATGTATTTATATCAAAGCTTTCAATTTGGCCTTCATATTCCAAATATTTATCTACTAATTTAGAGTGTTTCTCATAAATGTCTACTAACCAATTATCCCCGGGAAATTCGAAAGGCTTAAAGTCCAAAGTGTTCACTTAATAACTCCTTAAATTCTTCAACTGATTTTTCATTAAAATTATTTATAAAATTTATATGGGGAAATCTTCTAATGTAGGTATCATATATTTTTTCTTGGTCTTTGTAATTCAAATAGTCCATACTATCTTTAATTCTCTGGTTTGGATTATAACCTTTTATATATACAATCTTAATTTCATCAATGCCAATAAAGCTTTCAAGATATTTATCTATTTCATTATCGGATGCCCGGTTAAATAATTTAGCATAGACGGCTGTTGATAGGAAACCTCTATCAAAAATTGTATTTTTAGGTAAAAACTTAATTAAATATTTTAACATCAGGTCTTTCCCCAGGGTAAACCCCCAGGAGAAATCGTTTGATTTATTTTCAATATATTCTAATGAACTAAATTTTTCTACTTTATAGTCCTTCAATAAAAAAGTTTTACCCACATTTCGGGGGCCCTCAATAAGCAACATATTTACTCCTGAAAAGATAATTTAAAATGCTCTTTAACATGCAAAGGTTTAAAATTAGAATTATAAAATTCTCTTTTACCCGTTTTATGATTATTTACTTGTATTAATACATCAGATGTTTCATAAAAGTCAATAATTTTTTTATTTTCATTACATAGAAATTGAATAAAAAACTTAGCTATATTAACGGGTATAGCTTTATAAAATAATTGATGATTTTTTTGGGGGTTGGGTAAAATAAAAGAAGTTGGATATCCCATAAAACACATTAATTCTCTAATGGAAAAATAGTTATTAGTAATTGGGTTGATGGTTCTTCCTAAATTTTTCCTTATTACTGCACCTATGCTATCCGTTGGAAATAATGGACTCTTATTATAGGCCACTGTGTTTGTTTTTATTTGATTTAAAACCTTTTCTAAAATAGCATCATCATTGATATAGGGAAATTCCTTTATAAATTTATTTATTCTAATACCTGAAAAGTTATTATTACTATAAAGTTTTTTATATTTTTCTAATAGGGCTTTATTATTGTTTAAAAAACAAAGCCAGTTTTCCTGAATATTATATGGTTTTATAATTACATTATCGGGATCATTCGTATTGTCCACATTAAGATTATTTAGGAAATCAATAAGCTTAACTTTTTTGTTAAAAAAAGGTATATCAAAAAAATAATCCTTTTTATATAAAATTAAAATAGTTCTCTCTCGATGTTGTGGTAACCCATAACTTAAAGCATTACTCCTAACCATGTGTATTTTTATGTTTTGTATATTGTTTTCTTTGAAAATACTTTTAATATTGTTTATGATAATAGATCCCTTTTTCCGAGATAAATGATCGGAGTTTTCCAAAACAAAGTATTTTGAACCCGAAGCTAAGTAAGCTTTTATAGCTTCATAAATCCATTTATTTTTTTCAGCATTGGGGCCCTTAAGTAAAGTATTCTTTGTTTTGGTTAAACTTGATAATTGCCCACAAGGGGTTAAGCTACACATAATATCAACCGGTTTAATTTTATACAATTCTTTGTCTATGCGCATCCAATCCCCATTTGGATATAAATTATTTAATTTATCATCTAAGTATTTTATATTTACTAAATCAGGGTAATTTTCCTTTATAATATTTTCTCTTTCCTTAAATTCGTTGAAAGAAATAATTTCCTTTAATGAAACATCCTGGCATTGCCTTCTTGCAATTTCAAATGTACCCATTCCTAAAATAAAATGCGATAAAGTCATTTATTATACCCCTTAAAATTCATTTTCAGTTATACCCCAATATTCACCCTTGAAATAATCGCTATAACCAAATTCGAGAATATAGGGAATTCCATTCATAAGCGACGGCATTTCCTCATGATAATATTTTGTCATTATATTTTTTATTTCAATTAGTTCGTTTTTATTTATATACATGATAATGGAGTCATGAACATTGCCCACTATATAACTTTCTTTGTTTTCCTTATGTAGATGGTTGTTTACCCGAGCAAGATTATACATTATATAGCAGGCTTCGAAATTTTGAACGGGGCTATTTAATGAAATGTTTTCATAATTTTTAATACGAGCCCCATCATCATCTCCCCCCTGATAAACTAAAAATGGGGTTCTTCTTATTGGCCCCCACGGGGAGGACACATAGCCATTGTTTTTTGCGAAAAGTTTTTGTTTATTATGCCAGTCTAATAAACCCGAATAAGTTTTAAAAAACTTATTCCGTATATCTTCAGCGGAGGCCCAATAATAGCTAAAGATTTCTTGATCCTTAATAAAGTTTTTATATTCCCCGTGTTTATTTTTATCATAATTCTTTAATAACCTTTTCAAAAGTCCACGTCTTATTTCCTCAAGATTATAATCTTTAACATAATTAGTAGCCTCTTCAAAGGTCCATTCAGGTACTAAAGAATTGGTGGCAAAAACCCGTGCAGTAGCCCCAAACAATAATCCAAAATTTATTGCTTTTGCTTTTTTTCTCCAATCCTTATAGGGTTTTTCTTTTTTATTTTTAAGGAATTCATCAAGTGATACGTGAGGGCAAAAAACCGAGCGAGCAGTAATACTATGCATATCACCCCCCTTCTTAGTAAAAATATCTACCATTGTACTATCAAGGGCCATCGAGGTTGCAATTCTTAACTGTAGCCCCGAAGCATCATTTTCACTTAGATAAAAGTTTTCGGGGACAGAAAAACAGGATCTGACTAAAACATGTAAATATTGATCTTCTATTTTAATGGATGATCTTTTTATCACATTTTGTAAATTTGGATTTCCACACTTACCCCGCCAGGAGTCGGCCATCATAACTTTAAAAAGCGGATGCAATTTATTATCAACTTTTCGATATTGCCAATAACCAGTATTTTCTTTCTGGCTTCCAACATAAGTTTTCATACATGAATGAAGCTGATCATATAGTAATAAATCTTCTACTTCTTTATGTCCCTTTTCAAGCCAGTATTGCTTTGCGGCTTCGTTGGTTAAATAATCGCCCTTTTTGCTTAAGCCCGGATTTTCCCATCCCCGGCTTTTTAAAAACCTTCCTAATTGAACCCCCGAATCAATATTTATTTCATCAGGAATATTTAATAGTTTATATATTTTTTCTTTTTGATTATTGATTGCTATTTTAAATTTATCCTCAATTTTACTTAAATTATCCCAATCATAGTGCATTCCCGATATCTCAATATCGGCAAAAGTATTAATTGCCGGAATGGCTATTTCCCTTAAAGATCTCATTATGGACCAACCAGTATCTATTTTACAAATGCTATCAAGCTCGTTTATTATATCTTGTTGCTTTACATAACATATTAAGGAAACTAATGCATCCATAGTAGCATAGGGAAATAATATTTTTTGTGGTATTTTAGAATAGTCGCTTGCACAGGCGGGATATTTAAGTTTATAAAGTTCTAATTCACTATCATAACCCCCAAAATAGGTATATAACCAAGCGTCTGACTTTAATGAATTTTTTTGAAGTTCATTAATAGCATGGGAGCCTTTCATATTATCCCAATATATTTGAACGTTTTCTCTTGAAATATTATGCTTCACCCTTACCCATTTAACATCATACTTTAAATTATTTCCTACTAATTTTTTAGGTTTAAACCACTCATTTAATAGATTATAATCTATTTTTTCGAAGGGAAGATAATAAGCTTTATATTCATTAAGCTCGCTAAAATAAGAACAGGTTAAACAAATAATTTTTCCATTTGGGTCCCAAGGATCTAAAGTTTTTGTTTCTAAGTCCCAAGCGGTTATGCCATCATAATTTTTCCATTTTTTCAAATGTTCATTAGGATTTTCTTCAAAAATTAAATTTGGTTTAGGTATTCTAATTTTATTGGAACTAAACTTTAGAGCAATATTAATTTGCTTTTTAACAAAAAAATTTTCAAAAGTATCTTTTCCTAACCAAGAATAAAAAGAAGGAATAGGAAAAATCCAACTATTTATATTTGGGGAAAAAAAGCTTGTTTTCCATTGAATAGTATCATAAAAACCCTCTATAGAAAGATCATCCCCCTTTGTTATGGAATACAGCCCCCGCCCTATAGTTATTACTTTTGACCAGGCGGGTATATACTTTGATAAATCAATTGAATTATTTCCATAAAGATTTATTATCTGTTTACTTAAATCCTTTTCAGTAGGTATAAAGCGTAAAGCGGAAATAATTTGATAATTAATATTGGGTTGAATACTTTTAATATAATTTTTTAAATCATTTAGGGTTTTGCTTGTGGGGCAATATTCTAACAAAAAATATAGATCAATATTAACATTATCTTTTAAGGTAAAAATAATTGGATCAACAATTTTATTATTTTTAAATTTTTTCTCATCAATACCATCAGGTTGAAAATCAAACAATTAAACTTATCCTTTCATTAAATTTTAATTAAAATATATAATTTTATATTAATTAGCTTTCTATTATTTTATAATTTAAGAAATAGTTCTTTTTACAATTAAGAGCCCAAGAAAACTTTGCCTGCATAGATTTATTATACACTTTTTCAAGCGGAATGTCAAACGTTTTACAAAAACTCATACCAATTCTAGGATCTGAATAAGCTGCACGCGCAGTTCCAAGCGATATGTTTTTTGTTTTTTCTTTTAATTCTTTCTTAAGTTTAAAGTCGGTTATTTGTTTTTTCTTTTTATTAAGCCTTTCTTGTAAACGTTTAATCTTATCTTTATAGTTTTTCTTAAGTAATGCCCTATCATTTGCATTATATTTTTTTTCGTCAAGCTTATCAATTTTTACTTTAAGTTCTTTAATTTGTTTGCCTATGGTTTTTTCAATTACATTATAATTATCCTTCATTTGCTGAAGACGAATATTCATTTCTTCTGATTTTAATTCAAAGTTTTTTCCAACATTTTTTTGATGATTAAGCTTTTTACTAACCTCTAAAGATGCGTTATCAAAAATTGCTATTTTTTCTGAAGTTGTCATTGTAGATTTAATTTTAGCATTTTGCAACTCATAGGCAAGTAAAGAACTTCCCCAGGCCGTTCTAAATACTTTAGCGGATATTCCATCAATAACATGAGATATAAAATGTTTCACTTCTCTGGAAGTAACATCTGGAAAAACCATTTCACCTTTCTTCTTTCCATTTAAAAGTATTGAAAGTTCTTTTTCAATATAATCTGGCAATTCAATAGAGTTTGAATAATGAACTGAATCTTTTCCGTCAAATGATAATTTAAGAATATGATCTTTAATTGTTAGATGTTCGAATCTGAGAGAACTCGCTCCGACCGTGTCGGCTTTGTCTTCACCTTTCTCATCACCAACTCGAATTCCAAGATTCATAATCAACCACGTTACCATAGCCGATTGTTTAATGGTTAAGTCTTCGTTAGATATATTTTTTTCAATGTGAGATTTAAGTTCTTCCCAATGAGATATAAGCTTTTGTGCTTTTTCAAATTTTTTCTGATCTGCGTTTTGTTTTACAATGGAAGTCGCTGAAAATAAAATTCTTTTTCGTAAAATCATTCCAGTTGAAGTTCTCATTTTATATGAACACAGTTCCATCGAACTTTTATTTTCTTCACAAGATTTCCATTTATGCCCATTTGGAGGCTTAACGCCGTTTGTTGTGTTTATATTAACATCTTCAGGTTTTACTCTAAATTTCCAGCAACCATTTTGAGGATGAGCTCCTCTACAAATCATGATTCCAGGTCCTTCAATAACTGGTGACGCTATGGGTTGTTTTTCCCCATTGAGAATTGCCCAACCATATTTTTCCTTGATTCGTTCTTTTTCTTTGGCTTCTAGAAGTCGTTGTTCTTTAGTTTTAAGCTTACGCTCTTCTTTCTTCTGTTGGATATAATTAAAAATCTCTTTACATAGTGGAAGAAAATCTTCCAATGTTTTTGATTGGTATTCTTTTGGCAATTCGGGTTTTAAAGCATTCCAGAAATTTTTATTAAAAACTTTGTTATGAACATACTCGGTCTCAAGTTTTGCTGAATAATGATACAACATCTCTTCTGCTAAAGGTGAAAGATTTTTATCAAAACCTATATATTCATATTCTTTTGGAAATATGGGACCATTATGTTCAAGCGTTTCCCATTTATTCACTTTAATCTCCAATTATGTTTAATATTTTAGACAGTTCTTTTTTTTCTTACTTTCAATTGAAAGTATATAATCAATCAACCTATTGGTTTCACTGTTACAATACTTTTACTTTCAGCTTCTTTCAAAATTTTCATTCTTTTATCACCGTTTATATAGTTCATTTGAAAAACGATTCTGTTATAGTTCTGTAAGCTAATAATTGAATATTGGCCAATTCTTTTTCAACAGTTACTTTGTTTTTGTTCATAGAAAAAAGATAAGACTTAAGCTGCTCAAGAAATAAATCATATCTTTTGTTCCAATGATCGTCGATCCCTTTCATTTTAAGCATCATCCAAAAACGACAGGAATCGATACAATTTTCTCTATCGTAAGACTCATTAAACCTTTGCATTGCCATAATTTAATCTCCTTATAATAATATAATACATTATTATTGATTAAATATCAATTTATTTTTTATTAATTTGAACTACCGATAGGCTAAAGACCTATCGGATTCCTACCAGTTGTTGCCTTCTGGTTTGCTGGTTCAACATCCGTTCCTAATACTAAGGAGGTTAGTTGCGAAGCAACTCTCTCCGAAGTCTCGAAATTTTTGTCAAATTCCCCAGCCGTAGATTTCCCGTGTTCTGCGGGTATGTAATTTTTCAAATTAATGGCTGCATTGTGGTCACGGTTGTGATTTGTCCCACATTCTGGACAAATCCAGCTTCTTTCACTTAATTGAAGCTTTTCGTATTTCCAACCACAAACATGACATAGTTTACTTGAAGGAAAATATTTGTCTACTTTTACAACTTCACATCCAAAAGTTTTCCCTTTGTCTTGAAGCTTCGAAACAAAAGTTCCCCAACTCGTATCTGTCATGTTTTTTGCATTTGTTAGAAACTTTGACATTCCCTGTAAGTTTAGGTCCTCAACTACAACTTTGTCGTAGCCTCTTACAAGTCTCAAAGTCTCTTTTTCAATCCATTCCATTCTTTTGTTTGCAACTTTTTCAGAAACTTTAGCTAACTTGGTTCTCGTTTTCGCTAAGTTTTTGAAACCTTGTTCTTTGCACAAAAGTTTGAAATTGATTTTATCTTTTGAAGATTTCCAATTCGGATATCTTCCATATTTTTCAACAAATGGTCTTAACATTTGTCTATTTACTTTTCTTTGTAATTTTTGTAACTTTTTATGAGCTTTTTGTTTTTGGGCTACGTAGCCAAAATCTTTTCCACTTTTACCGTCTGAATCTATGTAGCAATTTTTTGGACCGAAATCCAACCCAATTGAGTTTTTTCGATTTTCAGCTCTTTGTAGGAAAAGTTCCTTTAGTTCAAACAAAACTACACAATAGTAATTTCCACTTGAAGATTTTTTAATCGTCAAATTACAAACATCCTTGACTAAATTGTACCATTTTGGTAATTCGTGAGACTTAAAATAGACTTTTCCTAATTTTGGAATTTTGATAGTTCTATGAGAAAAATCAAAATGTTCCAATTTTGGTTGGGGTTCTCGATAGCTTTGTCTTGAATCTTTTTTAGATTTGTAATTTGGGAAGCCTACTTTTCTTTCTTTTCTTTTTCCGCTTAAACTTTGAAAAAAGTTCTTGTACGCAGTTTCACAATTCATTCTAGCCTGCTGTAAAGCAGAACTTGATACCTCTTTCATATATGGAAATTTCAAAGCTAATTCTTTTTCTGTAGAAGGCTTAAAAGTTTTATACAACTCTTTCTTTTCTTGTCTTGTAATCTTATTTTTGACTGGAAGGATTGTATTGATATAGAACTCTTGTTTCTCTTCCAAACGATTGTTGTAGATTTGACGACAGCATCCAAATGTCTTGTTGATTAGTATTTTTTGATTTTCAGTAGGGAAAATTCTTAATTTTAGAGATTTATGGAATTTTGGTTTTTTAGTTTCTACACTAATTTTACTAGACATAATTGATACTTCCTTATCTGTTGTGTTTAGAAGAAAGTCAGAATTACCAGTTCTGGCTTTCTTCGTTTTCTATAGTTAATTAGTGAAAAGGAGTTGGTTGCAATTCATCCGATGAACTAAAGATTCATCGGTTTTCTTGCAACGGAAATTATAAAGGTATTAAGTTCATCCTCTTCTAAATCGGTTATAACCTGATAACGGTTTAAATCTTTTATTACATCATAAATAATTTTATTTCTATCTAAAATTTGCTTTAATGATTTTAGCTCTCTTTGAGAAACATCCTTAAACATTAAACCAGAAAGTTGTGACTTAAATGTATGCTTTAAGGTTTTAATTTTACTTTCATTGATTATATATATTATTACTCCTTTAAATATTTATAGTTAAAATGTTCCAGTACTTCCAAATCCACCTTCGCCGCGCTCAGAATTTCTCAACTTAAAAATATCTTGAAGCTCTTCAATTGAACATTCTTCAGGTAATTCGTAGTTCATTTCAATGAGAACCATTTGAACTATTTTTTCACCCCACAAGATTTTAACAGGATTATCAGCTGTGTTAAGAAGAGATATGTGCAATTCTCCCTCATAATCTTCATCAATGACGTTTGCCATAAACGCCAAACCCTTTTTTGTCGCAACTCCAGATTTGTTGTTTACAAAAAGGCCATATCCTTCGGGCACGGCACATTTAATCCCACTTGGTATTAAAACCATCGAATGTGGTCTAACATAAAAGCCTTCGTTATCATTTGGACACGCTGGATTTTTTTCTATAAAAACCTTTAAAAATTCTTCTGAATAATTTGGAACAAAAAAATCTATTCCAGCTGATTTCTTTGTTCCTCTACATGGAGACTTCACATCTCTAATTTTTGCAAATTTCATTTTATTTTCCTTTTAAAATTAATAATACATTTTTGCAAGTTTTGAAATATTTTTATTTAAATTTTTAATATCAACAATATTTTTAACTTCATTATAAATTTCAATATAATTATTAACTGTCATATTATAATTTGCCTTTCTTCGAAATTTTAACATGCTTTTTGTTTTTAGTTTATCAAAATCAACTCCAATTATATTTTCAATAATTTTTCTCTTTTGTGTAATCAATTATGTCTTGATTGTTTAAAATGTCCATTGTAATATTAATAAGATAAAACATTGCTTCGCCAATTTTATTTGAAATGGCATTTCCTTCATTAATTATATACATTCTTATGCTCCTTTTTATTTTTGATTTATAAAATAATCATAGTTTTTATAACCAGTTTTGCTCTCAAACTCTTTCGCAATCTTTTTAAAATCACCAATTTCATCTTCTTCAAGATCAGTTATAACTTGATAATAATTTAAATCTTTTATAACATCATACACAACTCTGTTTCTATCTAAAATTCTTTTCAAGGCTTTTATCTCACTAAAAGAGACGTCTTTAAACATTAATCCTTGCAATTTAGAATTAAAAACGTGCTTTAATTTTTTAACTTTGTTTTCTTTTATTATACGCATCTTATACTCCTTACTTTATAGTTATATATACTTTAACTTTCACTAAATGTCAAAAATATCTTTTACTTTAAAATTCCAAACTATAATTTCCAATTTTCTAATTTTTTCACCAATGCTTCTGGCGAAGAAAAGGAAAATGCTGGAAATGGAGCTTTCCCGCCTGTAAATTTACCAATTAAAGCATGGTTGTTGTCTATATTATTTTTACTAAGCTCTTCAGCTCTTAATGTGATTACTCTATTTGGTTTTTTAGGGTCCAAATAAATATCAAAACGAACATTTTTTTTATTTGTATAACAGATAAATTGATCTGTGCGCATCCAGGCTTTTTTAAAACCATAGTTGTCGATTAAAAATCGATTCATTTTTTGAAAATCATTGTTGGCCAATATTAACTCAAACTCATTCGATTCTTTTATTATATACATTCTTATAATCCTATTTAATTATAGTTAAAATAATTTTTGTGATACTTTCTCAATCCAGCTTCTTTTTGTCTTGGTTCACTAAACGATGGAATTTTCTTTAAATACCCAATAACACGTGTGGCGTGTGAAATATTTTCTGAACCACATTTTGTACAATAATTTAATGTGTTCTTATTTATATATCCACACTTCGATTCTTCACAACATGTACTTAAAACGTTCCAACAAAAATAATTACAGCCAACTTTTGTTAGATAGTCTAAAATTTTATTCCAAACTTCTTTTGATGGGTTTTCTGCTAAATTAATATGATAGGCAGAACCTCCATCTAAATTTTCATTGTTTTACCTTTTGTATATAATTTATTGCATTTTTTCTAATTTAAATTGATCTTTAAATTTGCTTGCGTCTAAAACATAATAAGTGTCTTTAAAAAGTTCGTTATTTTTTAAATTAAATTCTATTGATCTTCTAATTAAATCGGCAACGATTTTTGCTTTATATTTTTCATTTAACCCATCTGTGTTTGCATAAAAAAATACTTTTTCAATTGCCCTATTCAACTCTTTGTTTATAGTCCCTAAATTTTCTTTAAGCGTGCTTTTAGATTCGTTTAATATTTTCATTCTATCGCCTCTTGTTTATATAGTTACAAAACAATTAAGTTTTGATATTTATTATTGATATCGTGTTCATAAATATATTTATATCCATCAGATTTAATTCTATTAGAAGCCAACTTTCCAATCTCTTCAAAATCATTTCCTTTAATTGTAGAGGCTTCTTTAGATGAATATGTTTCTGGAAATTTCCCTGTTTGCATCCACGTTCCAAATTTTTCAACTCCAGCATCTGATAGCT
>ERZ795050.2685-NODE-2685-length-19104-cov-8.467426_pt1 | contig 19104 bp, 29 predicted proteins | sample MGYA00375134_ERZ795050 | MGnify/ENA primary metagenome ERZ795050 (study PRJEB30179, sample SAMN05720221) | activated sludge metagenome | isolation source: Anaerobic digester | place: Japan | collected 2015-05-26 ... | reverse complement strand
TGGTACCGTATTTTGAGAACAGGCTGGTAAAGTTGTATAAGGGGGATTGCCTATCAATCATGCCTCAACTAAAAGAGCAGGGCATTTCCATTGATCTGTGTTTGGTTGATGTCCCTTACGGAAAAGTGACTGCCTGTGATTGGGATGTTGTAATTCCGATGAAGCCCATGTGGGAGGGGATTGGGTCACTGTTAAAAGAGAATCGGGCTTGCTGCATGTTTTCTTCTCAGCCATTTACTTCCGAACTGATTCTTAGCAATTTACGTGAGTTTAAGTATTGCTGGTATTGGGAGAAGAACAATCCGGGAATGGCGGTGCACTCAAAGAACAGGCCCATGTCTGCTGTTGAGGAAATCTGCGTGTTCAGCAAAGCCCCCATGGGACACCTTTCTTTATTAGGGGATAGAAGAATGGTTTACTACCCACAAGGAATAAAAAAGGCGGGAAAAAAGACAGTGCGGGCCGGTTTTCACAGTACTATGCTTGGGGCCAGACCGAATCAGGTGGGAAAGGAGTATGAGTCTTTTACGGGATTCCATACAAATGTTCTGCACTTTAACGGAGTACCAAGGCGGGGCAATTTACACCCTACACAAAAGCCCGTGGCATTGTTGCAGTATTTAATCCAATGCTATACAAATGAAGGAGAGTTGGTATTGGATTTTGCGGCAGGGTCGGGCTCTACTGGAGAGGCATGCATGGGTACGAATCGCCGGTGCATTTTAGTGGAGAAAGATGAATCATTTTGTGAAGTAATAGCCAATCGTTTAAGTCAGCTATTGTAAGGGGAATATATGAATAAGAGCACAGAAAGGTTACGAGCCTTGGTTATGAAGATTGGGATACTCTTCAATTTAACCGAGGGAGAATTGGAACTGATTAAATCCCACAACAAGAAAAATCTGCTGGAAATCCTGTACAGCTTCTTTGACCAGCTCTGTGATGCGGATTTTGAGCATCTGTCCGAAGAGGATATAGCCCTGCTTCGGTACTATGGCTACAAGACAGAGGAAGAGATTGTGGCAGAGACCGACTTCAAGTCGATTCCATTTACGGCGTACATTACTTACATTATGATGCGGAAGAAACAGCCATTCAGTATGGAGGAGATATTGCTGGATGCCACTTATTTCTACAAGGAGTGTACGGGGCTTGAGATGGAAAAGGAAAAAGCAGAGGAAGATATAAAGACGGTTTTCAGTGTTTTATCCCATCGAAATTCTGCTTATATTCTGCAGGTAGGAGATGGGCAATATGAGGTCAATCCATTAGCAGCAATCGGAGGAAATTGAACATGGCAATCAGAGTAGAAAAGAAGAAATTACTGGACGCACTTACATCCATTAAGTTGAACGTACCCCAATCGGATATGTCGGATGTGTCAAAGTACACCATCTTTCAAAATGGCAGAATCCATGCCTTTAATGATATGGCCGGCATGACGATCCCATTCGATGCGGATATGGATAACTGTGTGGTGGATTCGGTGCTTCTTTGGGAGTTTGTGAAGAATGTACCGGACAAGGAATTCCTTATGGGGCTTAAAGATGGTGCATTGAGGGTTCAGGGTGCCAGCAAGATCGGGGACGACATCATTATGGCTGAATTTGCTTTGAGGGATGATCTTGTCTACCCCTCTGAGTTGATCGAGGACAACCCCAACGATTATAGCAACCTGCCTGAGACCTTTTATACTGCCCTGAGCTATACTGCCTTTGCCTGTGATGATGAATCCGCAGTATCGAGCCGCATTGTCATCAAAGACGGTTACGCATACAGCAAGGGACGTTTGGCGGCCTGTAAATTCTATCTTGGTGATGAGGCCGTAAGCATGATCCCAGAGCCGATGTTTGTAAGCCCCTCTGCCATCGGGTTTGTCAATCGGGATGCCCCAAAGAAGTATTTTATCAAGAATGGCTGGTTGCACTTAATGAATGAGGCCGGGATTGTATTGAGCATGAGAACCCGCATCGATCCCAACTTCCCATTTAAGGCGATTGATGAAATGCTGGTAAAGGGGAGTGCCGAGGAATTCCGGCTTCCTGCCAATATCCGGGACATCCTTTTACGCTGCGTTCCTTTCTCCGGGCATAGTGCAAAGATTCGGAAAGTGGATGTCAGATTGGATAAGGGGGTCATGTCCGTCACAGCCAAGCGCAGCGATGGTTCCCGTTTCCTTGAGAAAACAAAATGCGGGGATACTGCCTCTCCGATTGTCTTTTCCATCAATGTCAAAACGTTCAGCGATGTCATTGAACTGGCAGACAAGTACCAGACTGATGGGTATAGGCTTTTGGGATTTGGCACGAACTTTGTCACTATGATTTCCATTGAGGCGAGCAATGATTGATCTTGAGTACAGCGGAATCCCATCACTTGCTGTCTGTAATCCTGATTGTATAAGCTGTGGACTCAATCGCAGTTCAGGAATCAGTGTTTACGGCAATGGGGCTAGACGGATGCTGATTGTCTTTGATGCCCAGACAAGCATCATGGCAACCAGCAAAAGTTATGGCATTGGGCACGAATTCACCTTCATTAAGAATCAGCTATACAAGTACGGTATTGTGGCTGAGGAAGATTGTTGGGTGACTTCGGCTGTCCAGTGCTATAGCCCCAGTATCACGTCAAAGCACATGGAGTGTTGCAGGCCACGGCTCTTAAAGACAATCTCCATGTTAAAGCCCAAGGTGATATTGGCGGTTGGGGAATTGGCGGCGGCTTCTTTGTTCAGCGGGGTGATCCCTGGCAGTATCAAGCTGGAGAGGACACATGGGTTTATTCACAACTGCAGACCCTTTTCCTGTTGGGCAGTGGCTTCTTTTGTTCCTGGCTCGACCAGACTGCGGTACTCTGTTTTAGACCGCATTGTGGAGAGGGATATTCATTTGGCTGTAATGGCACTGCAAACGCCCTATAAGGCATGGAAAGAAGAGAAGCAGTGTGTCAGTGTATGCAGCCAGAAAGAGGCCGTAAAGAGGCTTGCAGGGGCTATAGCGAACACAAAGGAAAGATGGATGGCACTGGACTATGAAACGACTGGATTGAAGCCCCATAATGCCAATCAAAAGCTGGTAAGTTGCGCCATTTGTGAAAGTCTGGATGAGAGCTGGTCTTTTATGGTGGATGATAAGGTTATGCCACTGTTAAAGGAATTCCTGAATGCACCACATATCAAGAAGATTGCTCACAACATGGCATTTGAATTGTCGTGGAGTGCAGCCAAGCTGGGGACTTTTGGCAGAAGGATGGAGCTGGATACGATGCTGCTGGCACATACCATTGACAACCGGGATACAAAGATTACAGGCATCAAGTTTTTAGCCCCTATGCTTTTAGGCTGTGCTATCTGGAATAAGCACATAGAGCCATATCTTGATGCGGATAAAAAAGAAGAGATGCTGCATGGAGAGAATGCACTGAACAATATACACAGGATTCAGCCCTTGGATTTGCTTACTTACAATGCAATCGACAGCCTGGTTGAGTTTAGGGTGGCAGCAGTATTGATTCCGATGCTGAAACAATACAACAAGACACTACCGACACCAGAGAACATACGGGCATTATCATTTTAGGAGAGAGCAATGAAGTACATGGGCAGCAAAAACAGAATAGCAAAATACATTCTACCGATTATCCTGAAGGACAGGAAGCCCGGACAGTGGTATGTGGAGCCATTTGTGGGTGGTGGGAATATGATTGATAAGGTGGATGGGAACAGGATCGGGTCTGATGTGGATTCAAATGTAATAGAGGCCCTTTTAGCAATCAAACTATACCCACAACTACTCCCAAAAGACAATACAGAATTTACGGAAGAAGATTACAGGCACTTAAGGGATAATGATCTGTATCCGTTTAAGGGTTTTGCTGGGTTTGCATATTCCTATGGGGCTAAATGGATGGGTGGCTGGAGCAGAAACAGCACCGGAAGACGTGATTATGTAAAAGAGGCATATATGAATGCCCAGAAACAGAGTCCAAAGCTACAGGGGGTTGAGTTTTATAATTGTGGGTATCAGGACTTAGAGATTCCACCCAATAGCATCATTTACTGTGATCCCCCCTATGCCGGTACAACTTCCTATGCCAACAGCTTTAATCATCCTGCCTTTTGGGAGTGGTGCAGAGAGAAAACAAAAGAGGGGCATACTGTATTTGTAAGCGAATACAGTGCGCCTGATGACTTTGAGTGTGTATGGCAAATGGAAATCGTATCCAGCCTTACAAAGAATACTGGCGCTAAAACCGGAGTAGAGAAACTGTTCCGGTATAAGAGGGTATAATCATGGCAACACCAATCGATTCATTCAGACTGTTAAATCAGGGCGCAGCCGCTTTAGCCAGAGCAACCCGCAGTGGCTTCAAGGTGGACTGTGAATATTTCAAGAGCCTTCCCCCAAAAATCGAAAGCCAGACCTCCCTGCTCCGAAAAGACATCCTGGAAAATACGGAGATTGGCAGAGCATGGTTTGAGCGTTATGGGGATATGGTTAATTTAAGTTCCGGTCTGCAATTCAAAAATGTACTGGAATTTGATATTGGCTTTAAGGGATTCAAGATCAGTGAAAAGGGAAACAAGTCAGCCGATGCCGATGTGATTAGCAAGCTGCCTTCTGAGTTCGCATCAAGGTATCTGAATTATAAGCAGTTGGAGCAGGCTTATGGTACCTTTGTGAAACCTATCATAAAGGAAACCGATGATAATGGATTTGTTCATGCCAATTTTCCGTTAGGCGGGGTAAAGACGTATCGGGGCAGTTGCAGTTCCCCAAATCTACAGCAGCAGCCCAAAAGAAACAAGATGCTCAAAAAGCTGATACGGCGGGGCTTTATTCCGAGAGCAAGTAACCGTGTGCTGCTGGAAATGGACTTAAAGGGCGCCGAGTGTGCCATTGGTGCCTGTATCCATAAAGACCCCGCCATGATTGCTTATGTAACTGATGATACGCTGGATATGCACAGGGATGGAGCCATGCGTGTCTTTAAACTGGAAAAGGAACAGGTTTCCAAGGACATACGTAACTCATGCAAGGGTGACTTTACCTTTGCTGAGTTTTATGGCGCCTCCTTTAATACAGTAGCCCCTAATCTCTGGGACTATACCCTTGATCCTGAATTTAAGACGGCGGACGGAATTGTAATCTCCCAACATCTGGCACGACACGGCATTAGGGACTTTGCTGGATTTTCTTCTCATATCAGGCAGGTAGAGAAGGATTTTTGGGGCAAGATGTTTCCCGGCTATGCACAATGGAAAGAGGATATTTGGCAGGAGTACATCAATTCTGGGTATATTCAGGTAATAACTGGATTTTACTTAACTCAGGAATCCACAAAGGAACAGATACTGAACGCACCAATCCAAGGCCCCTCTTTCCATTATCTGCTCAATATCTTAATCCGCATGACAGCCAAGATGATTAAGGCAAAGATGGGCAGCCTGATTATAGCACAGATACATGATGCCATATTGTTTGATGCGGTTCCAAAAGAGATACCGACCCTTTGTAATATGTACTGGGATTGCCAGGAGGAAGTAAGAAAGGAGTGGGACTGGATAACCATACCAATCCGGGCAGAGATGGAAGTAAGTGATGAGGGTGGATCGTGGGCTGAGATGAATGAACTTGGATTTGTTGAAAGGAGTGTAGCATGAGCAAGCAAAAAGAACCAGAGAAAGAATCCGAAAGACTGATTAAACTGAAGAAGCTGGCTATTCTTTGTGGCAGAATAAGGGATGATGAGTTGCGCTGGGATGCATCTGAGATTGTTGAGGAATTGATTAAAGAGGAGAAGAGCAATGAGCAGTTTTTACCCACTGAATCGGATTGGAGATGGTTGGAGAAGCACTGTATCAAGAAAAAGGGTCTCTGGCTATATGAATCAGGAAGAGGGTATCTTGTGCATGGTGTGGGGATAGTTGTAGATGAAGATGGCTGGGTGGCGGGGCCATTTTATGGGGAGTCTGACATCTATGATGATTGGGAGCCCATTGTATGCTCTGAAACCCCAAAGAAAGCTGTTGCCCATGTAATAGAGCATGAGATAGCCAATCTTGAGGGTAGAGTTGTGGAACTATCTGATGCCATGATGGAGCTGGAGGGGAAAGAATGAAAAGTGCCAATGCCAATAGTGCAGGGAGTTTCAGTACCTTGTTGTTATTGCTGTTCATTGCTTTAAAACTGACCGGCCATATTACTTGGTCGTGGTGATGGGTACTTTCACCGATATGGATACCGACTGCTATTACTGTTGTACTTTTCAGTATATGGGTGCTTGTTGTTTATATTAAAAAGAAGAAAGAGGAGAAGAAGAATGAGCCTGTATAATGAGTATCGACCAAAGGAATTCAGTGAGGTATATGGACAGGATTCAGCGGTAAAATTGTTGGAATCCATACTTCAACAACCTTTTCAGAAGCGGCCTAAGGTTTTCTTGATGGCAGGCCCGTCCGGTAGTGGGAAAACCTGTCTGGCTTATATCTACAGCAGAAAAATGAACTGCCCGCCAGAAGGCTTTGATTTCAGGACATTGGATGCCTCAAAGGACAGAAGCATTGACCGGATCAGGGCTGAGGTCGATCTGATGGGTTCAAGCCCGATGAATAAAGAAGCAGAGAGCAGGGTGTGGTTGATTGATGAGTGCTTTACAGGGGATACTCAGATTGCTGTGGATGACATGTGTGGTACTATGTCAATCAGAGAAATTGTACAAAATAAGGTACCAGCACACGTTTGGAGCATCAACAAGAAAGGCGAAATTGAAAGCAAGCCGATTATTGGTTGGTTTAACAATGGTACACGCTATACAAAGGAATATGTATTTAGATTTGGAAACGAAACAACAAAAATAAAGTGCACAAACAACCATAAGCTATTTAGACCAGATTTTAGTGAGATTGAAGTAGAGCACCTTAAAATAGGAGAGCCTGTATTAATGTATGGGGTGAATGGGATTGAGCTTGCTACATTAGAATCCATTGTACCAGATACATTTCTTGTCTATGTGTATGACATTGAAGTAGCTGACAATCACAACTATATTGCCAATGGTGTGGTAGCCCATAATTGCCACCAGCTTTTACCCACCAGTCAAGAGGCCCTATTGAAAGTCTGTGAAGAACCCCCGCCAAAAACCACCATTATCTTTGCCACTACCTTACCTGAAAAGCTGGGGAGTGCCCTAAAGAGCCGATGCAAGACCATTACCCTGAATGCCCTGTCAAATAAGGACATGGCAAATAACATGCTTTCTGTGGCAAAGAGAGCCGGCATTGAGGTGGGCATAGAGGACATTAAGAAGCTGGTATTGGCCTCTGAAGGCAATGCACGGGTATCCATGCAACTGCTCGAAAACTACAGCTTAAATGGGCATGACGTGGATGCTGCTATAGCTATGGCTTCCGGGGCGTGTTCCAAATTGGTCGCTGATACATATACACTCTGCAGGGCCATCATCAATAGGAATGGCGATTGGTCTATGGTGAAGGACTTTATGGGTGTGTATAAAGGCCAGCATGAAGCAGCACGGCAAGCTATACTCGGATACCTGAAATCCTGCATACTGAACAGCAAGACAGCCAAGGATAGGCAGCGGCTTGCTATGCTGATCGAATGCTTTATCACCCCCTTCTACGGCAATGAAGAGGCCGGTCTTGTTTATCAGCTTGCGACTGCCTGGGATATAAAATGATGGATAAGTTTGAGAAGTCTTATAGAGACCGTTTAGCCAATAGAGAGATATACCGTGAGTCCTTTGATCGGATATATCTCCTAAAGGCACTCAAGTACCATAGAACGGATATGGTCTTTGATTTTTTGAAAGACGCTGCCGATTACATACTCAATAAGGGTTACATCTTAGCAGAGTATGATTTTGAGTTTCTGTCACGAATCAGGTCAGGCAAGCTAAGGAACCCATTTTCATACATAGAGGACATATTAGAGCAGAGAATCAAGTTTCTGTCTTATGTACTTGAGATACTGTTCAGGGTTGCACGGGGTCTGGATAAAAATGGAAAGGAGTATATAGCATGTAAATTTATGAATACACTGATTTAATATAGAAATCGGCACAAATCTATAGAAAAGGGCAAAAAACTGTAGAAAAGTGGCTTGACAATATAAATAAGTGGGGTATTTTAAGTAGTAGGCAAGAGATACAGGCCGGTCGCTTGTATCCGCACTAAGGCAACACAAAAGGAGAAAAGAAGATGAACGAAATCGTCAACACCATCGTCGTGAATCTGAAGGAGGCCACAGATAGAGCCTGTGACCTTGCAACCAAGCTGGCCACCGCCACTTTGGACTTCGAGATTCAAAAGCACAAAGTCCGCAATGAACTCTATGATGCCAAACAGTCCGGTACCAAGATCACGGAAGAGGCTATCCGAACCGAAAGCATTGTTCAGTGTGAGCATCTTTATCGGAGTGTCGAAACCATAAAGGCGGCACTTGATGTAGAAAAGATGAAAATTGAGTGTTACAAGTACACAATCGAAGCCATGAAACTGTAAGGAGAAAGGAACACATGAAAATTGATCTGAAAGCGTTACGCCAGAACCGCGAACAACGGATGCTGAAAATCAAGCAATCCTTTGAAAGCGGCGGGTACAAGGAAGTACTCCAAGTAGGCAATCTGGCAAAGGGCAGTTCCATCTGGGCGCCGCCTGCAGACAAACCATCGGAATTTGAGATGCGTATTCTCCAGTTCCAAGTCACCCAGCCGAACAATGTCGACGGCGATGCGGTTGGTGATTTTGCCACGTATCGGTCTTACATGGTTCACAGCGGAGTTGGTGCATCCCGGCAACCGTTTATCTGCCCCCATACGTTCGGCGGCAAGTGTCCGATTTGTGATTATTATTACAGCCTCTCAGCAGAAGAACGCAAGAGCAAGGAATCCTACAAATTCAAAGTCCGCAATCAGGTGATCTTCAATGCCATGCTCAAAGTTCCGGGCAAAGATGGAAAAGTAGGCTATAAGGTGGTGGTTTATCGTGGCGGGCAATATGGCACCATTGACCAGATCATCGCAAAGCTGGCACGGGAAGTACGCTTTATCCGTGAGCGTAAAGACCTGAGCAAAGAGGAGATTGCCAGAAAGGTCGATGAGATGTACCTTTACAGCGATTTGGAATTGGGTTTCTGGTTTCAAATTCGCAATGAAAAGGCCGCCATCATTTCCGGCGGTAAGTCCAGCGGCATTGCCTTTCCTCATTTTGTCGAGGTGATTCCCTTCCACAAGAACAAGCGTGAGATGGTAACAGAGCAGATCATTGACCGGATTACTGACCTCGACTTGCTGATCCCGAAAGCCCCGTCACTGGACGAACTCAACCGGATGATGGGTAATGTCAGCAGTGATTCGGATGTCGTTGCAGGAGTAGAGCATGAAGAGATTCTCATGGCATCGGAACCTGTATCCACTGAGCCGGAAGAAGTACCCGAATCGGAAATGGGAGGATTGGATGATGGGTGTCAAGGAGATTCTGTTCCCGGCGACGATGCTGTTACTTTTGGCGATAACTTCTCCGACACTACTGGGGAAGCTGGCGATGATGCGCCGCCATTTGAACAAGAAGAAAAACCGTCAGTAAAGCCAGCCAAGACAAATCCGGCAAAAAAGGAAGAGAAAAAGCCGGAAGCTGATGTCTTTGATGACTTTGATGACCTTGGTGACTTCGTGTAAAGGGTAATGGGCCGGGGGTAAAATCCCGGCCCTGCTTTTAAGGTGGCAATAAAGGAGATTATCATGGGAATGCTTTGGATTATAGTAGGTGGTGTAATTGGGGTGATGGCGGCCAGTAAAAATGGATTCAGCGTTGTTGGTGGATTTGTAGGCGGTGCATTGCTGGGGCCTCTGGCTATCTTGATGTTTCTATGTTCAAGCGGAAAGAGATCATGCCCTTTTTGTGCAGAACGGATTCAACGCAAAGCCATGATGTGTCCTCATTGCCATAGGGAGTTGAGATGAGCAGCAAAAATAAGTGGGAAATCGCTTTTAACAATGTGGCACTGGTTTGGTTTGCCCTCTTTGCGATATACACCTTTATTGGAGTGAATAAAGGGATGATCGGATTTGATATGCTTGGTGTGATTTTTGCTGGGCTTTTTGTATTCAACTATAAACCAATCAAGGAGAAGCTATGAATATTACTGTCACCTATAAAAGAACGATCCAGGCGCAACCTTATGAGCCTCTTACCTTTGAGGCCACGGTGTCGGATGTGCCTGTGGATAACATTGATGCCATTCCGTCCAAAATCGCAGAGTGTTCAGCAAAGTTGGAAGATGCTGTTGACAATCTTATCCTGAACAAGCTGACCGACGAACGCAATGCCTTAGTTGATACGATGAATACAGATACTGGCGACCTGATTATGGATGCAAATGAAGCAATCGGATGAGCCATGCGTAATCTAAAAAGAACAGAGATTGTAGTCGATATAAGCGATTTGAAAGAGTTGGGTGATGCCCCTATCAGCACTTACGCTGATAGGGTTGAACGGCAGAGAGAGTATCTGTATTTCAAGAACAAAGCACGACTGATTGAAGCGGAATGGTGTCGGCTACTGGGAATAACCCTGACTGCCGATAACAATTACGTCAATGGGAATCAAAGGGTACCGGACACCATCCTAGAGCGTGGGAGGTATGTATCAAAGGCACTGATGAGGGCCTTAACCAGAGTAAGGAGAAAGACCGATGAACAAAAAAGAACGGAACTGTACAAGAATTCTCGTTGATGGCATACACTTTATGAATTCAGCATATGGACTGGCAGAAGTATCTTTTGCTGAGTTGGACTTGAAACATGCCGCCTTTTACTGTATGCTGTTCCGATTGCGGCATGTGATGACCTATTGGGATTCGGTGGATGTGGTTATTGGGTGGCCTGATCTTGATTCCCCGATCCGCAATAAATTAATCCCGTCCTATAGGGATATTGCATACTATAAGGACGAACGCTGGATGGACTGTAAGGAATGGATGAACGATTACATGGTCGATCTGGCTCGCATTGGATTTACTGCACAGCTATCCTCTACTGGATTGGATGGCGTTGATCTGCTGGCTCACATTGCCAAGCACGACAAGGATCGGTATCACGTCATACTTTCCAGGGATAATCGTGTCCTCCAATGCCTTTCGGATAATACAGCAGTACAGATTGACTTACGGACAGAGAGAGAAGGTACGCCACAAGTAGTAACTAAAAAAGATTTCATAGCTCAGTTTGAATTGCAGCCGGAACAGTGGCCTATACTTTTGGGCTATGTAGGGAATCGCAGTGATAATCTGTCTGGCATTAGGGGGGTTGGTCATACTGGCATCCTTAAGTATCTGAATGGTGTCGATGTAAGTCCAAAGCTAAAGAATCTGGTCGAGGCTTCCTGGGCAGATGCTCAAGTGCAGATAAAGGTCAATACTCTGCCCATTGCTGAGTTTGAACTGGAAAGCCCGCCTATGAATCACTATGATTCCCGTGAGGCTATTCAGGTGTTAAAGGAGCATAAGCTGGACTTTGACACAACCAATAAGTTCTGGTCGAATATTGGGGAGGGGCATGTATAATGAAACTTGTACTTGATGTTGAAATACCCGGCGCCCCAATGGCGGTTCAATCGGTCAAGTCGGTTCGGGCAGGAAAGTTCATACGTCACTATCAGCCAGCAAAAGTAACCAACTGGAAGGGCTATATCCGGGCTTTTATTGCCAGCAAGCTGCCGGAAAACTGGACTCTTTTAGATGGGGGTATTGCAGTTGAGTATGAGTTTGTGTTCCCCCCGCTTAAGTCCATGAAAAAGAAAACCATACAGGACATAGAGGCCGGGGAGGTCATTTACAAGATCACAAAGCCAGACCTTGAGGATAATCTGAAAAAGGGATTGAATGATGCCATGACAGGGATTGTATGGACGGATGACAGCAGGATTGCTCTGGGCAGGGGGAGGAAAATCTATGGAACTGTACCCAGGATTAAGATAAGGGTATTTACTGGATTAAGAACGGAGTAACCAATGAAAGAGACAAAGCTAAAGAAGTTCATGGATGATAATATGATTGATGTAAAGAAGTTGGCTAAGATCATGCACATCCAGCCATCAGCGATTTACAACTATCGCACCCATGGAATTAAGAACGTGACAAGGGCATATGCTTTTGCTTATGTCTTGAAGTGTGACCACAATGATCTGCTTGAACGGACGAAAGTGAGTCTGCAGGACGATGATTGACCAAGTAAGATTCAAGGACTTCAAGTGTTTACAGGATTTGACACTGAATTTCTCAAAAGGAGTCAATGTCATATCCGGTTCCTCTGATAGCGGCAAGACAACAGCCATTAAGGGGTTGCTCTGGAGCCTGATGAATACACCACAGGGTAAATCTCCTGTACGTCATGGGGAGAAAGCCTGCCAGGTCATTACCAGGATTGATGGCCATGAGATCGAGCGTGGTATTCTGGAGAGGAACTATTACAAGTATGACGGGGAGCGACTTACGGCCTTTCGTAATACGGTTCCTGACGTGATAGCCGATGTCGTAAGGATGACGGATATTAATGTGCAGAATCGACGTGATCTCCCCTTTATGATCTGTGAGAAGGCAGGGGATGCCGCCAACCGCTTCTCGACAATGCTGGATTTAAGTGAGATTGAAACAAGCCTTACCAATATCTCAGCGGAAGTAAAGAGTCTGAGCAATCGAACAGAGGAACAGGAGGCAAGGGAAAAAGAACTGAAGCTGCAATCGGATGCCCTGCTCTGGGTCGATGGGGCTATGGCTGAACTTGAACTGATTGAAGCCATGGAGAAAGAAATCGATGAAGCCAGTATCCTATTAGGAAAGTACCGGCATGCCTTGGAAGATTTCATGGGGCGCTACAATGAGTACCTGAGACTGAAGCCGGTAAAGGAAGCCATATCGGAATTCAATCAGCTTCAGGAAATGTTCAGCAGTATCGGCAAAGAAAAAGAACGGCTCTCCATGAAAAGTAGTTATGCCAGTAGCTATCTGTCCGCAGAGCAATCCGTATGCCTCTTAAAATCAGCACCGGATGCCTTAATGGATTGGGCTGTGCTTTCTGAGCTGTATGAGGAAAGAAAAGAGTTGTCCAATAAGGTGCTGTCATTGCAGGGAATCAACAAGGCATATACAATGGGAGAACAAGAGGTAAAAGCACTTGAGCCAGCCAATGCCGCTATCTTGGAACTGTTAACTGTGGGGGAGGGCTATACAGAACTCTCAAACACGCAAAGGAAGCTGTCAGAGATGCGAAATGCCGAGCGTTCGTACAATACCGCATACATGACAGCCCAGACAGCAAAAGAGGCCCATATCGCAGCGGAAACAGCCTTTACTGAACTTATGCCGGATATATGTCCTCTATGTGGCTTAAGTAAGAGCGAGTGTAAAGAGAGAGGAGGAGAATGAAATATCTCTGTTTAGCTGATTTGCACTTGACTGGCAATAAGCCAGAGTGCCGGATTGATGAAGAGGACTGGATGGGGGTGCTTGAAGATAAGATTCAGTTCATAGCACAAAAGGCAAGAGGGGTCGATGCTTTACTGATTGCAGGTGACATCTTTGATTCGTGGAGAAATACCAACTTTGACTTTGTGAATCAGTGCATAGTCTGGTTCAGGCATCTCAAAGACCAGACCCGGCAGAAGATGATTTACTCCATAGCCGGGAACCATGACTGCCCCCACCACAGCTATGAGGCCGTTGAAATCAATCGGTCTCCCTATATGACATTGGTTCATGCCGGTATTCTCCATGATGTAAAGCTGAATCCAATACCCGATATGGATGTCTACTGCTATACGGATACTTGCATCTTAGCTGAATCTGCCGCATCGATCTGTGTAGCCCATAAGGGATTGTATCAGACAGCAAAGCCGTTTCCGGGTGCTCCTGAGAGTGGCAATGTGGAGGTGTTTGTACGGAATCTGCCCAGCAATATCCGCTATGTTGTTTCAGGGGACTACCATACCCCCTTCCATCAAAAAGTGGGAAATGTGGATGTGATTAATTGCGGATCATTGCTAAGGCGCAGAGCAGACCAGATCAACTATCAGCCCGTGCTCTGGATATTGGATACCGATGCAGAGGAAATCAGCCAAGAGCCTATCCCACTAAGGAACAAGATCAGGCGGGACTACATTGACAACGAAAACGCAAGGGAGGATATGCTGAATGAAATCATAGGAAGTGTTGACGGGGATTTTGAAGTGACATTGAATTACAGGGACAATTTCATAAGGATGGCACAAGAGTTGCCGGATGCAAAAAGAATGATTGCGCTATTTGAAAGGATGGCAGGATTATGACAGTACAGGAATTACAGCAGCTTAAGTTAAAGGTCGAACGCGCCAAATCAGAATACGATATGGCCATGGGCCGATTGCAGTCAGCCAAGTCCAGTATTGAGGCAATGGGCTTTTCATCAATCAAAGAACTGCAAGCAAAGATCGAACAGCTTACCGGGGAGATTGCCGCCAAGACAGCGGAATTGGATCAGGCTTGCGCGGACTGGAAGGAGAAGTATGCGTCTCTCTTATGAAAAATCCAAACTGATGGAATTGGCTGTAAAGAAAAAGCTGATCCTTGAGAGTCTGGCTAAAGCCCATGCTGATCTGGAAAAAAGCAAAGAGGATCTGGAACTTGCCCAAAAGACCCAGAAATTGATGCAGGAGTGCGGATTTGCCACATTATCGGGCATCAGCATCAAAATCAGCAAGATCGTTACAAGTGCGTTGAAGAGCATATTCCCAGACCCGTATGAGTTTTCGCTGGAGTTTGACATCAAGTACGGGAAACTGGCGGCATCGATGGTGCTGTTCCGTGATGGCAAGGTGTTTTATCCTGTAGATGATAATGGGGATGGGGTATTGGACATTATAGCCCTGGCTTTGCGTACTGCCATGCTCTGCCTCGATAAACGCAAATTAAGGCGTGTCATGGTACTGGATGAGCCTTGCGGGGCACTGAGTGTCGATATGCAGCCATTGGCCGGTAAGCTGCTGAAGCACTTGCATGAGGCACTCGGAATCCAGTTCATCATTGTCGGCGCCCATGGGAATGCCTATATGGATTGTGCCGACAAGATATTTAATTCAGAAACCTTCAAAAAACCGGGAGAGGTGATTTGACAACTATAATAAATACTGTATAATATAGATAGGTGCGGGTTCCTCTTCTTTCCCTGCTCCTTGTTGCCTGACCCCGCAAGAGTAATTTCTGCGGGGTTTTTATTTTTCATGCCGGAGGGTAAATTTGAAATGAAAACAGCAATCGTTTCCCTGTGTACTCGAAATATTCTTCCTTATGCCCAATACACCATTACACTGAATCGGGCATACAGCAAAAAGCAAAGCATCCCCCTCTTTTACTATATGGATGTGCTGGATACTACTCGGCATCCTGTATGGTCGAAATTGCTGGCATTGCGTAATCATGTGATGGACTTTGATTGGCTTCTGTGGATTGATGCAGATGCCGCCATTGTAAACCACGAAAAGACCATAGAGCCACTGGTGGAGGGTGTCGATAAAATGATTCTTATCGGCAAGGACATCAATGGCTGGAATGCTGGTGTCTTTATTTTGAAAGGCGGGCAGGAAAGTAAGGATTGGCTTGAGTTTGTTTTCAGGCAGACACAATTCATCAAAAGCAAGTATAAAGAACAGGATGCAATGGGCTGGAGTTTTACCCTGCCTCAATATAAGGATAGGGTGCTGGAGATCAATCGCAAGCTGATTAACGCATACTGGACACAAAACCATGTTGACTATTACACGGATGGGGATTTCATTCTTCATACACCTGGAACCCCCGACACAGACCGGATAGCCATTTTTAAGCCCTTTGTTGACAGTTTAATGGAGAAAGGATGCACCAATGCAGTATATAAGTGATTTCAGCAGCAAAAAGGTCATCGAATACCTTAAACCCGGCATGACAGTACGCATCGACTACCCACACGGTTTAGGCGACGTACTGATGTTCCTGCCCTACTTTAATCAGCTTCAAATCATGTATCCCGATATTGTATTCCACTTAAAGACTACCCCGGATAAGCAGAACATAATTGGGGAATTGCCTCTATTGTGCGACTATGACTATGTTTTTTATTTACCTGCCCACTTCAATGAGGGTGGGGGTAAGTATAAGGGGATGACCAAGCCGGAATGTAACTGCATCTTTGACCTTGGGATTGCCTATGACAAGAATCTCGAATATAAGGATGTGCAGAACCTAAAGGAAGAAGTCATACAGCCCATCACTGAAAAGAATCCGCTGGGAGATAAAGAAGCAGAAGAGAGAGAAAAGGCGCTGACCAAATCCGAAAGAAGCCTGCTGAATCTGCCCTTAGTGGGATTCTCCTTCTTCTCAACACATTTCCCAAAAGAGATCGATTGCAGAGAGCGATTTGCTGAATATCTCTGGAATCGAACCATACAGGAAGGCTACGTGCCCATTGAGCTGCAATTCTTTCAAAGCGGAGATCAACACAATATTATGCGACGTAAGTTCAATTTTGCCACCAATACGACCAGGCAATGCAAGCCAGACGCATCAAGGCTTATATCGCTTGTAAAGGCATGTAGGGGCATTGCTTCAGTCGCTACCGGCACTTATCATCTTGGAATGACCTTAATGCCTGAAAACACGCTTTATTTAGGATCGCAGTGGCAGACAGAGTACTTTACCAATAAGCCGGATTTATTGAGAGTGGACGTAAGGAAATCCCACTTTGATGAGATGGCCACAATCAACAAGTGGTTTCAGTCAATGAAGTAGTTTTCCTGATGTCGGCTATCACATAATACCCCCAGTTGTTGAAGTAAGTGCCTGTCTTTGATTACTATACCGCAACTGGGGGCATTGTCAAGATTATTCCATTCCGGCAATGACACTGTAAACATCCCGTCTCTTTTTCGGGCGGTAAACTATCCCATCATCCACATCAATAGGTATATCTTCCCCGACCTCTTCTAAAATGGCATCTGTGGCGAATACGGTTTCTTCTTTTTGCAGTTGTAGTCTTGCCAGTACACTCCCCTTATATCCTACAAAGATGCCCACCGTCTTTCTGCCAGCACAATTCGTTACTCTGATTTTAGTCCCAATAGGAAAAGGAACCCAGCTTGGATTACGTTCTCTTTCGCGTTCTTCTTTTCGATTCTTTCTTTCCTGTGCCTTCTTTGCTTTTTCCTCAAATCCAGATTTTCGTCTATTCAGCATAGTAAGTAAAACATGTTCTTTATACCGCCAACCACCTCTGCACTTGTCTCTTAATTCTGCTGGCTGTATTCCATATTTCTTTATATAGAAGCGCACCGTAGACACATCCATTTCGGGGGCATGTTCCCTTACAAATTCCGTAACGCTCATCAGTCTGGACATTGTTTTTCTCCTGCTTGCATTAATAATAGTACCCAATATCAGGCACAGCTATATCTTACAGGCTCTTTAACGTATTGCAAGAGAGGGTATTCAGATTTATTTAGAGATTTACATAGAAAAACAAAAAGCCGGGATTCTATTACAGAAATCCCGGCTGGTGGTGGTAAAATGGATAAAACCCACCACCAAAATTTACTTGCTCAATGGAATGTCGGCCTTAAGGTCAGTGGTTTTTTCAGCAGCAATGGAAGTATCGCGGGCAACTGGTTTGCTCTCAACCCTGCCATCCGTTTCTGCCTTCTGCTCAACATAAGTCAAAGTCCCACGCCATGCCACATTGAAGGCACAGCCCGGAAATACCAAAGCTAAAATCATAATCAGTAAAATCTTCATTCTGCACCTCCCGTCACGGTAGTTTTAGTAGTTGAATTATGTCCTGCCTGATGCAGTCCATAACCGATGACTGCTCCTGTGACAACATCCCTGACAATGCCCCTTTGCGCTTCAATGCCATCCGGGACGGGCAATGGCTGAAAAGGCTGCGTTGCGGCTCTGGTAGTCAACTCTGCGCCTGCCGCGATATTGACCGGGCCTTTGATCGTCAGCACGTCATAGACCGGCGGGTGCTTCCCTGCATTTTCCGCATTCTTCTTCCGAAGCATGTACTCTCGATCCGACATACACCCCGCAAACACCATCATTAAAGCCAAAATCATAATCAGTTTCATTCCTTTGCCTCCTTTGGTGTGTCCTTTTCCATTTCCTCGCTTGTGACATAATTGAAGTAGTTATGCCCCAACATACGAAGTGCACTATAAGCTGCAATAATCAGCATTTTTTCCTCTCTGGCTTTCGGGCGGATCAGGCGCTCAAACCAGTTGTAGTTCTTCTTCCATTCCCGCAGCATATTCCGTTTGAAATGCCTGTCTGCTTTCAGGCGATCTTTTCCATTGCCACCCACAAAGTATTCCTCGTCATGTCCGGTAGAGCTTGCCTGGAAGTTGGAATAGACGAAATTCAAAACAGGATTGAGAAAATTACCTTTACCGCCTACGCCATTGCATATCTCCACCATTTCTTCCATCGGACGGGAGTAGTATGTAGGCGATACCTCGAATTTTAGCAGGTATGCCTTTGCCCTGAACCTGGTAATGTCATCAGCTGTGTATGTTGCCATTTACTACACCTCCTGCAAGTACCCAGGCAGTCTTGATTTCAGCCCTGCCCACGTTTCAGCCCATGTTTGATTCGATTCAGCCTCCACGTCCTTCGCCAGAGCCAGCAGGATAGCAGAAGCATTTGCGATGTCTGCCTCGGTCGCCCCTGCTGCCTGTGCCGCCTGTAGCATGGTTCCGATATTGATGTCCGGCAATGCCAGCAAATCAATCTGAAACTTTGTGGCCAGTTGCTTTAATTTGTCCGCAAAAGCCCGTTCCTTTGCCACAAGTGCTTCCGGCAGTATCGGCACTACAGGAACCGGATCAGGAATTTCAACAATGCTTTTCACAATGCCAAAATCGGCCATGTTGCCCTCAGTAATCCCCATGATGCTTCTGCCATCATAGCGCAGTATTTTCGGCAATTTGTGATCCCAACTCTGCCCGCTGGCGGTATGCGTGTAAGTGATTTTTTGCATGGTAACTCCTTATTTGTTGATTACCGTCCAGCCTGTCGGGATTCTGCT
>ERZ795050.2680-NODE-2680-length-19150-cov-5.735166_pt1 | contig 19150 bp, 20 predicted proteins | sample MGYA00375134_ERZ795050 | MGnify/ENA primary metagenome ERZ795050 (study PRJEB30179, sample SAMN05720221) | activated sludge metagenome | isolation source: Anaerobic digester | place: Japan | collected 2015-05-26 ... | reverse complement strand
GTTGGGTCAATCAATCTTTTGCGCCTTTATTTATTATATGCGAAAATTACCTTTTTTATTTGAAGCGGAAATATTCTTGGCATTATTTTCGTAAACAGGCCCTAAAATATTTATATCCATATCGCTTGCTAAATCTCGCTATTTCGCATACAATAGTTTATAGGTGAAATAATATGAACAACAATATGATTACAATTAAATTAAAAAACGAAACACGGCTTGTGCCGAAAGGTTCAACACTGCTGTCGCTATTACCGGATGAACAAAAGAAAAAGTTCTTTGTGGCTTTGGTCAACGGCCGGGTCAGAGAATTGAGTTTCAAAATCAGTTTTGATGCGGAAGTGGAATTTTTGGATTTGACCCATTCGGAAGCCGGCAAAGCTTACGAAGCCAGTTTGCGCTATGTCATCGCCATGATTTTCAATGAACTGTATCCGGAAGAATCGATCCGTTTCAGTTACAATGTATCGCGTTCGATCTTTTGCCAACCGCTCGGTAATTTCCATATTGAAAGACGGATTGTCGATCAGGTGGCCAACCGCTTAAGAGAAATCGTGGATGCCGACATTCCGATTGAACGGGTAACCGTTTCGACGGAAGAAGCCATTCAAATTTATCAAAAATTCAATTTGCACGATAAAATCGATATTCTCAAATACCGTCCCGAAAAGGATGTCCATTTATACCGTTGCGGTAATTATTTCAATTATCTTCACAGTTATATGGTTCCTTCCACCGGTTATTTGCAAAACTTTATTTTGCGCCCTTACAGCCCGGGAATCATCATCCAGTATCCGCGTTACGAATTAAACGGCCAAATACCGCCGTTTGAAGAAGCCCCGACTTACGGCCGCACCTTGAAACGCGCTTATGAATGGGCGAAATTGATCGATACGCAAACCATCTACCGCATCAACGAAAAACTGACTCCGGAAAACACCGTCGATTTTATCCAAATCTGCGAAACCAAGCACAACAACATGCTTTCCGAAATCGGCAATTTGATTAAAGCCGATATCGATAACATTCGGCTGATTGCGATTGCGGGACCGTCCAGTTCGGGTAAAACAACCTTTTCCAACCGCCTTCGTTTGCAACTGATGGCACTCGGCATCAACCCAGTCATGATTTCCATCGATGATTATTACCTCGACCGCGACAAAATCCAACCGGACGAAAACGGCGAAATCGATTTGGAAGACATCAAGACCATCGATGTCGAGCTGTTCAACCAACATATGTATTCCCTCATCAACGGGGAAGAAGTCGAACTTCCGCGGTTTGATTTCATGACGGCCAAACGGGTTCCCGGACGCAAGATTAAAGTCGATCCGCACTCCCCAATCATTATCGAAGGAATTCATGCTTTGAACGAACAATTGAGCGCTTCGATTCCGAAACACCAAAAGTTCAAGATCTTCATTTCCCCGCAAATCCAAATCAGCATCGACAACCACTCCCCGATGAGCACCACGGATTTACGGTTGATCAGACGTTTGGTGCGCGACTTTAAATTCCGTAACGCTCCGGCCAAACGGACGCTTTCGATGTGGCCTTCGGTTCGAAGAGGCGAATTCAAATGGATATATCCGCACCAGGAACAAGCCGATTATGTCTTCAATTCGGAACTAACCTATGAGCTCGGCGTCTTAAAGAAATATGCTCTTCCGATTCTCAAAGAAATCGGCCCGACCGATGAAGATTTCATCGTGGCCAACCGTTTGATCAAGTATTTGAAATATTTCCGCTCGATCGATGACGATGCGATACCATGCAATTCCTTATTGCGCGAATTTATCGGAGGTTCCTGTTTCAACGTTTAATTAAAGGGGTGAACTTTTTTGACCAACATCTCCATCCACACATCGCTTGCGGAGTTGATAAAAACTTATCCGGAGATTAAAGAAATTCTGTTAAGTTTGGGATACGAAAAAATCGAAAGCCCCTTAATTCTTAAAACCGTCGGACGCCTGATGACATTGAACAAATTTTCAGAGTTAAACGACATCAGCATGGAACATTTGAAAAACGTCTTTGCCAGACACGGTTTTACACTGACCTAATAAAATAAATCCTTTTGGGTTCAAACCAAAAGGATTTTTTTATTGGTTATAGTTTGCTTAAAAAAGGTTTCTAAAAAAATTGCTTTTATTGGTCTTGGTTTAAGCAATACATCAGAATTCCGCCGGCTACCCCGACATTGAGCGATTCCACGCCGTTTTGCATCGGTATCATCAGAATTCGGTCGACGAGCCGGTTGATTTCCGGGCTTACCCCTTGCGCTTCGTTTCCGAGCACCAAAGCATAACGGTCCTGTTTTTCAACCGGCTTCGGTTTTATTCCGCCTTTCAATCCGGTGCCATAAATTGTAAAACCTTTTTCTTTAAGTTTTCCGATTTCCTTTGTCAAATCGCGGTAAAGGATGGGAATCCGAAAAAGCGCCCCTTGGGTCGAACGGATAACTTTTTCGTTGTAACAATCGACCGTATCGGAACTGGCAATGATGGCATCCATCCCCAAAGCCGCAGCCGATCTGATCAGCGTTCCCAGATTGCCGGGGTCTTGAAGACGGTCAAGCAAAAGAATGCGCTTAAACCGAGTATTTTCGGTTTTGGGCATTGCAACAACCCCGATAATGGGTTGAGGCGATTTGGTCGTAGAAAGTTTGGCGATGATTGCTTCGTTTACCAAATACCCGGGACAGGAAAACATCTCCAAATCATCGGCTTTCAAGGCAAACACTTTGGTTAATAGACCCAAGCGAAAGCTTTCTTCAACCAAATGATAACCTTCGACCAAAAAAGCTTTTTGGCGGTCGCGGTATTTTTTTATTTTCAGTTTGGCTGTTTCGATAATCAGCGGGTTGTTGACCGAGGTTATTTGGTTCATTTTTTTCCCCTTATTTGAAATAATTTATGAATTGGTCGACAAACGGTTTAATATCGGTGAAACAGCCACGACAAAATTAATCAGAGTAAAGATGCTGTGGCCGACAATCCACCATTTTAGAAAGACTCTTTGTGTCTTCTTTTTGCGAAAGAATAAACAAAAAATAAAATCCAAGCCAATCAGGATAATAAGATAGGCAAGAAAAGGCAACAAAGTGCGAATCCAAATCCAAAACTCGGTCGCGTTTCTGTAGGCGTTCAAATCTTTTTCCCAGGAAAAGGTTTCGACTAGGAAAGCGAAACCGATAACCCGAATCATAATCCAAGAAGAAAACCAAAGAAGGACTAACATGTATAAATAAATAATCGGATTGATTTCGTCCAAAAGGGTGTGTTTTCTTTCTTTTTTTTCGATGATGACTCCTTCATCGGTAAATTGTTCTTCATATACGACTTCCCCGTTTTCGTCATGTTCTTTTTCGATTACCAAATCGTTCAGAACTTGGAATTCTTCTTGCAATAGATCGATTTCTTCGTCGGACATCGTAGGGGGATTGCCGTTCAGGATTGCTTCATTGTAGGCATTGATTAATTCCAAAACTTCCTTTTTTCGGGCCAATGCTTCCTCGTAAGTATCGGGAATGTTTATTTTCTTCATCATCTGTCCACCTTTCATTTTTTTGTGTTTTGGCAAGGGATTTTTTATCCTTTTTTAAGGTGTTTTTTATTTAATAATATCAGTTTCAAAAATTCCTAAATCTGTTACTTTAAATGTAAATGACCAAAGCGAGTGGTGATTACTTTAAATAATCGGAACTTGGGAAACAAGAAATTCTCGATAAAACAGGGAGTCTTTTTCATTTTCAAAATTTGCTTATGTATATTATACCACATTTTTTTAAAGAGTTAGTTTTAAATAATCAAACCAAAAAATTAAATATGTTATTAAAGAATTATTTTTCCTTTGCAATAAAAATTCCTTAAAAAACGACTATGTGCATCACATTATTCGGTTGCTTTGATTCTAACCGTTTTTTAATTTTTGGATACGGTCTCGGATGACGTTGTCTACCTTTTTTAACTGTTACCCTCGCTAATCGTTAACTGAATTGAATAAAAAGTAAATAAGGCCGAGAATTTAACCTCGTCTTTACAAGTAAATTAGTTATAAAAATGTTTGAATATCCTGGTTTAACCACTCAAAGAATCTAAACATTAATTCCCGATGTTAAAAAAGGACGTAATATTGAACATTTTCTTTCAGAAGGACTTTTGTCTTCCGGACGTAAAACCACACCTATTTATAAGACAAAAATAAAAAAGTGTCAACGGAAAAATGCTTGACACTTTTTATGAAATCAGATTAATGAAAAATCTATCATCACTACTTACCTTTTAATTGTGATTGAGCCATTGCGACTAACCGACGGGTAATTTCTCCTCCCACTGTTCCGTTTTGACGGGCAGTAGTGTCAGGACCTAATTGAACACCCAATTCGTTCGCAATTTCGTTTTTCATTTGCGAAAGAGCATTTTCAGCACCTGGTACAACAAGACGGTTTTTGCTTGAAGTATTGGATGTTGAAGTGTTGAAAGATGAATTGTTCATTGATTTCACCTCCTGTCGATGATATTATGTACCACATTCGGTGAAATTATAATCATTTTCTGCTGGTAGTTTTAGGCGGATTATGCGAAATTTACCACTATTTAAAACAAATCGATTGGCCCCACAACTTGGTAATGTTGTTTGGTAGAAAGGACGATGGTTTCGATTCTTTTCATCGCTTCTTCCACCGATTTTTCAAAATCAAAATTTTGTTCTTCTTTTTCGGCGACATGCAGGCGCGGTTTGATCTGCGGATGGCGAGGAACGAAGACGGTGCAACAATCTTCGAAAGGACGAATCGAAATATCGTAAGTTCCGATATCCCTGGCAATATTGATGATTTCTTCTTTGTCCATCATCGCGAGAGGTCTTATTACCGGCATGGTTACAACCGAATTGATGACGCTCATGCTTTCCAAGGTTTGGCTTGCCACCTGGCCGATGCTTTCGCCGTTGATGATAATCTCGGCTTGGATTTTTTTAGCCAGCCGTTCGCTGATTCGATACATCATTCTTCGCATGATGGTAATACCGTAATCTTCCCTGACATATTGGTAGATTAGCTGTTGAAGGGTGGTAAACGGTACGACATGTAACAAAATAGTGCCGTTTAAAGTGTAAGGAGCAAGCTGTTCCAAAAGATCGACTACTTTCTGCAAAGCATTGTCGCTTGTGTAAGGCGGAGAGGCAAAATGGACAGCTTCGATTTCGACGCCTTTTTTGATGGCCAAATAACCCGCTACCACGCTGTCGATGCCGCCGCTTACCATCAACAATCCCTTGCCCTGAATATGGGCCGGAAAACCGCCCATTCCCAAAATGACTTCGGTATAGATATATGTTCCTTCATCCCGGACATCCAAAAATAGCGTGAAATCGGGATGACGCATATCGGCTTTTAAATCCGGAAGCGACTTGAACAAGTAACTTGCCACCGTTTGGGAAATTTCCAATGAAGTAAGGGGAAACTGTTTATAGGCGCGGTTGGTTTCGACTTTAAAAGTCCTTTTGCCTTTGGCAAGCTCCTGTTGCATGATTTCCAAAGCCGCATTTTTAATGCTTTCCAAATCGGACTCGCAACGATAGACCACGCTGAACGAATAAATTCCCGGGATTTTTTTAAGGATAGGGATGATTTCTTCTGGGTCATGATCGTTTAAAACGATATAATAACGAAGTCCTTTGTTTTGAAAAACCAAATTCGGAAAATGGGCCAATGCGGTTTTGATATGTTGGATGATTCTTTGGGTAAATTGATTGCGATTGGATTTTTTTAAACTCAATTCGCCGTAACGAATCAATATATGTTTTTCCATGTAAATTACCTATTCTTTCTACCTTTCATTATTGTTTTTCCGGGCAAAATAATTTGAGCTTATCTAGCAAAAACCGAAGTTCTTCGACGGTGTTTTCGCTCGACAAACTTACCCGAATGGAACTAAGCGCGCGTGCTTCATCTTTGGTCATGGCAAGAACCGTGGCCTGAGGTTTTTTCAGTTTGGAACTGCAGGCGCTTCCAGTCGCAACATATATATCAAAACTTTCCAAATAATGCATGACGGTTTCGGAGTTTTTGCCCAAGACGCTGAAGTTAAGCAAATAAGGCGAATAATTGTTTATTCCGCCGTTGATGGCAATGGTCGGAATTTGGGCCAATTCCCGGAACAAAAACCGATGCAGGGTGTGCGCTTTTTCGTAGTTTTCTTTTTGGTTTTTAAGCGCATCTTCGGCCGCTTTTGCCAAAACAACCGCTTTTCCGATATCCATCGTTCCCGGATATTGGGTGGAAGAAGCTTTGAGCGGCAAACTCAAGGCAAGCTTGGAATTGTAAATCAAAGCTCCCGAAGCTTTCAAACCGTGAATTTTATGGGCGCTGATTGTAAATAAATCGACGTCCTGAAGGTTAAAATCCATTTCGACTTTGCCGATGCCCTGGATGCCGTCCACATGAAGTTTGGCTTTCGGAAATTTTTTCAAAATTTCGCAAACTTTTCGAATTGGCTGAATCGCTCCCACTATATTATTAACCCATTGAATTGATACTAAAATGGTATCTTTTGATAGAACTTGTTGCAATTGTTCAAGATTTACGATTCCGTCGGAATCGACATCCAAATAATAAACCTTAAAACCTTTTTTTTCAAAATCGACAAACGGTTCCAATACCGAAGGGTGTTCGATTTTGGTCGTAATAATTGTTCCTTTTTGATTCAGATAATTGTTACATATACCGTAAATCGCAAAATTGTTGGCTTCGGTGCCGCCGCTCGTAAAAAGGATTTGGTGGGTTTTCGGCACATTCAGGGCTTTGGCAAGTCTTTCGGTGGCCAGTTCCAAAACAGCTTCGGCTCTTTGCCCCGGTTGATAAGGGCTGTTCGAATTATGCCAATAATTCAGATGGGTTTTCTGATATAATTCCAAATATTCCGGTTTAGGCTTGGTTGTCGCCGCGCTGTCTAAATATATCATCTTCATCAATCCTTATTCTTTCTTTTTTTCTTCTTTTTTCTTTCTGTGATACATATAAAAGCAATACTTTTGCAATCCCGTTTAAAAGGGGGTATACTATTAACTGAGGTGGTTGCATTGAGACATGTTGAGTACTGTCCGCATGGTGTATGTGCAAAAAAAATTACCTTTGACATAACGGACGACGATAAACTGACCAACCTCCGTTTTTATGGTGGATGCAAAGGCAATTTAAGCGCCATTGCGAAGGTGATTGATGGTTATCCCATCAATAAAATCATAACCTTACTCGATGGCAACCCTTGTGGCAACCGTGATACCAGTTGCACCGATCAGTTGGTAAAAGCCATCAAGGAAAGTCAATCATCCAAATAGGGAAAACATCAAGAACACTTCTTGGTGTTTTTTTATTTAAGCGAATAGATATATGCTTTGCCAGCTTTTTCCACGAAGGAAATCGCTCCGACGGTTTTTAACACCTGGATGGCAAGGACCGCTTCCTTGGGCGATAAAGGCATAAGGGACTTGAAAGTTTTTACGCTGAACTTGGGTGGAAGGGCCTCAAGATACTTTTGGTAATCTTCTTTGGCGGTCAGGGAAATTGTTTCATCGAACCAGACCGGGATTTGGTCAACTTTCGTAGCCCCTTTCTTTTTGTTTTTCGAATATCCGTCCAGCATCCGATATTCGTTGATTTTGCACATCGCGATTAAGATTTCGAGATTGGGGTGGTTCAGATAATCCCGGATGAAATATAGCTCTTTGCAAATTCGCAAAGGATGGGCTTTTTTGGGCGATTTACGCGAGGTGATTTCGCCGGTTTCCGGGTTTTCCCAGTGAATGATTTTTTCGGTGGCCATCGGATAAACGATCCGTACTTTGTATTCGGGCAAAAGCGAGGCCAGTTTGTTTTTCATCTGATGGAAATTGCCTGTCTGCACTTCGGTAATGATGCCCTGATTGAAAATGTCCACAATCCAATTGTTGATTTTGACTTCGTGTTTGGTTTCGTCCGGACACAAGTGCCTTTTGAGAAGCAAATGAAGGGATTTTTCTTTTTGACGGCCGATCGAGGTATCGTTGATGCTGTGGTATTCCATAGGGCATTCCGTTAGCGTTTAAGGATTACTCCCACCGGACAGTGGTCGCTTCCCAGGACATCGTTTAAGATGAAACTGTCGACCAACTTCTGGCGCAACCGCTCAGAAAGCAGAAAGTAGTCAATCCGCCAACCGATATTCCGTTCCCGTGCTTTCAAAAGATAGCTCCACCAGGTATATTCGACTTTTTCGGGATAAAGCTCCCGAAACGAATCGATAAAACCGCTGTTTAAAAGTTCCGTCATTTTGGTCCGTTCTTCGATCGTATAGCCGGCATTTCCTTCGTTGGCTTTGGCGTTCTTTAAGTCGATCGGCTGATGGGCAACATTGAAGTCGCCGCAGGCAATTACCGGTTTTCTTTGGTCAAGTTCCGTCAGAAACTTCCGGAAGTCATCTTCGAATTGCATCCGGTAACCGAGGCGGGCTAAGTCCCGTTGGGCATTCGGCACATAGACGCAAACAAAATAGAAATCCGGATATTCCAGGGTGATAATGCGTCCTTCTTTGGGGTGTTCGCCGAACGGAAAGTCGAAACTAACGCTTAACGGTTCCGTTTTGGTAAGCACCAAAGTTCCCGAGTAGCCGGGTTTTGCGGCGCTGTGCCAATAGGCATGATACCCCGGAAAACTGAAATCGGCTTGCGAAGAAAACATCTTGATTTCCTGCAAGGCCACGATATCGGCATTTACGAGTTTTAAGAAATCCGGAAAACCTTTGGTCATAATCGACCTTAAGCCGTTGACGTTCCAGGAAACGAAACGGTAGTACATTTCCAAAGATTTATAATAAGCCAGGGCTTTGCCCCACTCGAATTCTTCTTCCCGATAAAACCGAAAACCGAGTTTTTCCGCCAAAGCGATGGAAGGGATATTTCCCGGAGTAATTATGATACCAAAGTATTGATACCCCAACTGCACGGCTTCTTTTTCAATTTCGCTTAAAAAACGATAAGCGGTTCCCTGTTTTCGGTAAGCTTTTTTGATGACCAAACGCGACAAAAAGGCCGCTTTGGAGAGGTGCGGGAAAATCCGGCTTAAGTATTCGTCGGTATCGGACATGGCTACATACCCGGCCAAAACACCGTCAATCAGCAAAAGTCTTGCTTTTTTGGTATTTAAGTCTTCCCTGATGATTTCTTCGTCCGGGTAATCATCGTCCCAATCGGTTAATTTGGCGGGATCTTGTTTTACCTCGTCTAACAGCGCCATTATCTCTTTTAAATATGTTTCGTTCCCTTTGATTATTTTCATGATAACCACCTATTTCTATTTTATTATAGCATTTATTGGCAACTTAGAAAAACAAATTGACAACAATTTATAAATTAGATAAGAGGCCCAAGGATTCTATTATCCCAGCGGACCTCTTTTTTTGTTTCAGATGCCTCTGCTGCCGAAGCGGCGGATGAGTACGCCGACAAAAGTGAAAAGCAAAAAGACGAGCAAATTCACAATGACGATGCTTGCGGCGGAAGAGAATTGCGAGAAAGCAAAGAAAGCAACCAAGAAACTGAAAATCGATATAAACATCGAAGAGATGATTACCTTCTTAAAGTTGTTGAACACGCGCATGGAAGACAATGCCGGGAAAATAATCAGACTGGAAATCAGCAAAGTTCCCATGATACGCATGCCGATGACAACGACGATGGCCGTGAAGATGGCCAAAGGGATATTGTAAAAACGGGTATGCATGCCGGTTGCTTTAGCAAACGATTCGTCAAACGTAACCGCAAATATCCGGTTGTAAAACAGAATGAAGCAGATGATGATAATGGCGGAAAGCGGAAGAATCAAATATAAATCGGTTTTGGAAGCAGTGGTGATACTGCCGAACATATAGTTGTTGATGTCGGCGGTGAAACCGCTCGAAAGGCTTCCGGCCAAATATCCGATGGCAAGAGCGCTGCTCGAAAGGATCGCTATCGCCGCATCCGCTTTAATCTTCGTGTTTTGTCCCAACCGAAGGAGAATATAAGCCGCCACCATGACAATCGGCAAGGCAAATTGAATCGGGGTCTGACCTAAAGCGAGCGCGACCGCCACCGACCCGAAAGCCACATGCGACAGTCCGTCCCCAATCATCGAGTACCGTTTAAGCACCAAAACGACTCCCAGAATGGCCGCGCAGAGCGAAAGCAGAATGCCGACCAAAAGGGGTTCTTTCATATAGATGAAAATATCGCGGACCTGTTCGAAAAAGTTACTCATACTTTACCCCCCGTGTATTGGGTACCGATGCCGCTTGCCAGATAGTCGCTCGGACTGCCGTCAAAAGTTATCGTATGGTCGACGTGAATGACTTTGGTGGCATGTTTGATAATCGTGTTTACGTCATGGGAAATGATGACAATCGTCACACCGTACTCTTTGTTGATTTTGTCGAGAATTTCGTAAAGGTGCTGGGCCATCATCACATCAAGCCCCGCAAATGGTTCATCCAAAAACAGAATCTTTTCGGTCGAGCAAAGCGCTCTTGCGAGCAATACCCGCTGCTGCTGGCCGCCGGATAGCGACCGAAACGGTTTGTTTTTAATGTTTTCGATTTCCAAAAGTTTGATGTAACGCATCGCCAGTTCTTTTTCTCTTTTGCGATAGAACGGGAACCATCCCAAACGGTTCAGGCAACCCGACAAAACGATTTCCAAGACGGAAGCCGGGAAATCGGTTTGCACTTCCAGTTTTTGGGGAAGATAGCCGATGGATTTCGGTTCCACGGTGCTGTCGTATTTGAGTTTGCCGGAAATCGGGGGAATCAGATTGACGAGGGTTTTGATCAGCGTGGTTTTGCCGCTTCCGTTGCTGCCGACGATACAAACATAGTCGCCGTTCGTAATTTCCAGATTGACATTCGACAAAACGACTTTGTTGTCATAGCCCACGGCCAAATCGTGACAAGTCAATAGTTTCATTCGCATAACCCCCTTTCCAAAGCTTTGATATTGGTTTTCATGATGCTTAAGTATGTTGCGCCGTCTTTGAATTCCTGCGGAGTGACATTGTGAGCGGAGTGCAACAGCACCGCTTCCGCGTTCGTATTTTCCACAATCTTTTGGCAGACGGTGTTTGTCAAAAGTTCTTTCTGATAGATTACCGGGATATTCAATTCGTTGATTTCTTTAATCATGGCGATTACTTCGCTAATTGCCGGATCGGTTTCCACCGAACACGTTTCGTAAACGGAACGGTATTTCAAACCGTATTGTTCGCAAAAGTAATAAAAGGCAAAAGGAGCACCGAAATACAAAGTATCTCTTATCTTTCGGCTGACAACTTCCTGAATTTCCAAGTCGAGCTGTTCCAATTCTTTTAGATACGCATTCGCGTTTTGTTCGTAGTAAGCCCGGTTATCCGGGTCGAGTTCGGAAACCGCTTCAAGGATATTTCTTACAATCTTCATCGCGAAAACGGGATTGACCCAAATGTGCGGATCATAGGTATGCACATGGCCGAACGGATCGGAATGTTTTTCTCCGTCATGGTCGTCATGGTCGTGGTCTTCGATGATGGCCAGCGGAATATTCTGGGAAACATCGAGTACCGTCAGAGTATCGGGCACATTGCGAAGGAGCGTTCCCGCCCAGGTTTCCAATTCCTCGCCCATATAGATAAAGAGATTGGCGCGTTTAATCGTAATGATGTTGTGAGTCGAAGGGTCAAAGGAATGGGCGTCCTGTCCGGGAAGAAGGAGCATTGCCACATCGGCTTTTTCTTTCACGATCGTTTTGGTGAAATCGTAAAAAGGAAAACTGGTTGTAACGATTTTGAAACCCTCTTCGACCGGAGGAAGGGTGCAGCCGTTTAACCCCAGCAAAACAATCAAAAAACTAAAAATTAGCAGGATTTTTTTCATAGATCACCCTTCTTGCTGCTGCATTCATGGCACGAGCCATAAATGATGATTTTGCTTTGATCGATGGTAAATTGATATTTATCTTTGATATACCGGTCGAATTCGTCGCATTCGACATGCAGCAAAAGACCGCATTCCAAACATTTCAGATGGAAATGTTCGTGACACGATTCGCCTTCTTCGAGATATTGGTATCCGGCGCTCGGCTGATCATCGATAATAAACTTCCTTACCGCATTCTGCGATACAAGCATATCAAGATAGCGGTAAAGCGTAGCCTTGCTTACCGGGGTATGATTCTGATTTAAGAGTTCGAGCATTTCTTCGGCCGTCAGATGGCGGTCCTGATTGGCTTTCAACAAATCGAGGATTATGCTCCTTTGCTTGGTGTGATAACTGCGGTTCATTTAATCCCCCTTTAAAATTGAGATTCAGTTTCAAATATTATACAATGATTTGGCTCGATAGTCAAGAAGATGGCTTACTATTTTAGGTAGTAAAAAAACGGGAAAAATAAAAAAGCAAGCTAACCCAAACGGGTTATTGTATCTTGCTTTTTTTTAAGAAATTTTTGGTGTAAATAATAAAAGGAAGAAGATGAAAAAATCAATTTGGCTGTTGCGATGCCCTTAATATGGTAACCAAAACGGTTTGTTTTATGCATCTTCAAGTGCTTTGATTTTTTTCAAATAATAGGGGCTGTCGGTCAATTCATAACCCACCTGCAAAATCGCAAGAGCCGCCTTCTTCGAGCCTTTTTGAATGGCGGCTTCCGAAGATTCCTGGATTAACCCGATGATATCGCGGCTTGGACCGAGCTGGAGATTGTATTTTTTATAGATTGCCTGCAAACCTTCGGAACTGGGAATTTTGACCCTTCCTTCCAGTTCGCTTTCGATTTTGGCAAATACATCGTTGACGTTGAGTTTGGCATCGTAATATCTTGCCACCACCAAACATGCCACGGCCGGTTCTTTTTGTTTGAGGGCTAGATAATATTTCCCGAGCAAATAATAACTGTGACCCAAATCGCGTTTTTGGTAAGCCATGTGCATGGCTTTTTCGGTCAACGACTTTACTTTAGGCAAATCGCTTTCCATCAAGGCGATTTCCCCGAGCATCAGATATGCAATCGACGCATAGGGATTGAACTGAACAGATTCGTGAAAGTATTTTTTGGCTTCTTCCAACCGACCTTTTGCCATGTTGATAACGCCCAAATTGAAGGCATAGGCACTGATGGGTTCAGGCAGTATTACCGGCTTTTGGGAAATGATAAAACGGTTGGATGTCATCAACAACGTTTCGAAAGGGGTTTGCGGGCTGACGTAAGAAACATTGGGTGCTTTCAAATTGGTAAGCAAAAACGAGTCTTTCAGAAAAATCAGCGTTTTTTCCGCTTCCGTCAAATCTTTCTTTTGAATAGTTTCGATGGCTTCGATAAAAGCCTGTTTGCGGGATTCCGGACTGCCGCGCAAAAGTTTGAACAGTTCAGGAAGACGTTCGCGCGGAACTTTGTTGAAATATTCCAAAAGCACTTCTTCGACATTGGCTGCACCGTATTTTAAAATGACTTCCGAAAATTCTTGGGGGATTTCCGAAACTTTATGAGCGATGTCTTTACCGTCGATAAATTCCTGAATAATGGTTAATAATTTTACCAATTTGTTTCACCTCGTTTTTGGGCTTTCTTTAGTTGTCGCCGCCCGTGGACATTCCCTTCCTTTGCGCAACTTCGATTTCCGCCAATTTGTTGGTAATCGCCATCCGGGTAAGAATCAGTTTGACAATCTTTTCCAATTCCGAACCTTTCCGGTAATCGCTGTTGCAGATGTAGTTGACGCGGTTTTCGCCCAACAATTTATGCACTTTGGTCATATCGTCCCCGTGATAAAGGGCTATCGACTGTCCGCCGTATTGTTTGACCAATTTCATGCAAGGAACATCGGTAATTCCGTCGCCCAAATAAATCATGTTTCGATAAGGGATGCGCCTGTCTTCGTCGGACATATAGGAATTCAGAGTTACATCGTCCAAGACATCGAGCACGCCTTTACTGATGCGAAAAAGGAATTGGGTTTTGGTGGTAAAGTTGACGACCTGTCTTGGCCAAACGGCGTTGCCCCGTTCGTTGTAATGGAACTCGCAGGCATAAATCCGTTTGAATTCGTGGGCAATGGAAGTTCCTTCGATTATTTCTTTCAAACCCGAAGAAATGATATAATGCTCGATTTCCAAACCCAAAGATCGGCCATATGCATTGATCCGTTCGAACCAAGTGTCAACACCCGGAAAGAAGACGACGTCTTTTCCAAGAGACTGAAGCGATTCCTTCGTAATCTGCAAATCGTTCTTTTTGGCCTGTTTGTTCATCAAAAGCATATAAGCCAAAATTTTATCCATATTGTATTTGTGAGCTATTTTATTCGCTTCATCCCAGAAATCTTCCGGTTCCATACCGATGCTTGGAATAAAGCCGTACTCTTGCATGTCTTTTTCGCATAAAGTTTTGTCGAAATCATACATTAAAGCAATAATTGTTTTTGCCATTTTTTCTCTCCTTTATATTCATATTATACACAAAAACGGGAAAAATAGCAAATATTTTTGATTGAAGCATTTTTATTCCTGGCTTTCGGTGCGTTCTTTCAATTCCGCAATAATCTCCCCGTAAAACTTTTCGTCGATTCGATATTTCCGGCGATAGAAAAGGTAACTGCCCACAATAAAGAAAAGCGGAATTATCAGCATGGTAACAATCAAGGAATTCTGCATATACTTGTCGACATTGGAATTGATATAGTCTTTAATCAGACTGCCGTCGATTAAACCCAAAGCTTTGTCTTTTTCCATTTCGGACACCCGTTTGTTGATTTGGTACAGACCGGAAAGCAACATCGTGCCGTTGACAAAAAGAATATAGACGGCGCTGGCCAGTTTTGTGACAAACGGATTCAAAGCAAAATATATGCTTTCGTACCGCTTCCCCAGTTTCCATTGGCCGTATTCGATCGTATCGGTCAATAGCACCAAAACAATCAGCTGAATCAAACCTTCCCCGAAGAAAAGGATAAATCCGAAAACCAATAACCCCGCAAGCCTTTGGGGTAAAATCAACGAACAAAGAAGAAAACCTAAGTAACCGATAACCACCAAAATAACCGAAAGTTTGAACATTTGCTTCCGGTTAAAACGCTTGGAAAAAAGCGGATACAAAAGGAGCGCCAAAAGCTGCGACCCGCCCAAAGCCAGAGCAAACAGCGAATATTCGAAACCGCCGTAATTCAGATAAACATAATTGAAATAAAACTGCCCGCAGTTTATCGTGATATAAAATCCGACGTTGAAAAGCAAAATCGCCAAAGCAATGATTACCAATTGGTCGTTTTGAAAGATTACTTTAACCATCTTTTTAAAGGAAATCTTGGCTTTTTCTTTCTTGGCCTGGTCGATGATGGCATTCGGCTGTTCCTTAACCCCGAAGACAACCAACAATTGGCACAAGATAAAGAGCACTCCGATGACAATCGCCATCCATTGGAAAGCACGGGAGCCGCTCTTATTGCCGCTGTAAAAAAGCGGAATCAAAACCACCGCTCCGAAAGCACCGATGTTGGCGCAAATCCTGGCCAGCGAACCGACTTTTTCGCGTTCCTTTTGGTCAACCGAAAAAGTCGAATACATCGTCCAATAGGATATATCGTTCATGGTATAAGTCATTTCCCAAAGCAAATAAAGGAAAGCAAACCAAAGGACAAAACCGAAACCCGAAAAACCGAAATCGGTGAATAAAAGCATCGTTACCAAGGCATTGGTTAAAGCTCCGGCCAAAATCCACGGTTTGAATTTGCCGTATTTGCTTTTGGTGTTTTCGATGATAACCCCCATCATGGGGTCGTTGACGGCATCCCAGATTCTCGTAATAATCATGACAATCGTGATGCCGATCAGTTCGCCTTTGTCGAGACCGACGTAATAACTCAAATAAATGAAGAGATACATGCTGACGAGGGTATAAAGCATGTCCCGCCCGATACCGCCGATACTGTAGGTAAATTTATTGCGTGCCGATACTTTTTCCGTTAAATCCATCTTTTCACTCCTTAACAGTTATTTGGATATATTCCTTTATTCGAACAGATAAACTCTTGCTTCGTAAGCTTGCAACATCGGAGAAATTTCCGGGTAGTTTTGCAAAATGAGTTTGCCTTTTGTTATGTCGATGTCTTTGGGTATCGGAAGTTCAAGGGTTTTATCCGAGAGATTTCCGACAACCAAAAGCTTTTTGCCTTCATATTCCCTCAGGTAACAGTAGATATATTTATGTTTGGGAAGCAATTCTTTAAACGTTCCTTCCACGATAATCGTAAGTTGTTTTCGCAAAGCAATAATCTTTTGATAGAAATAAAAGATGGATTTTGGATCGGCCAAACTGTTTTTGACATTAACCGTTTTGTAGTCGGAATTGACCTTAATCCAAGGCTTGCCTTTTGAAAACCCCGCATTCTCCGAATCATCCCATTGCATCGGGGTGCGGGCGTTGTCCCGGCTCATATACATGATTTTTTTCATCATCCGTTTATGCGACAAGCCCAGGCGTCTGCCCAGACGGTATATGCGATGCGTTTCGATGTCCTGATAATCGCTCAGTTCGGTAAAGCCCGGATTGGTCATACCGATTTCCTGACCTTGGTAAATAAACGGCGTGCCCTGTTGGAAATAAAGCACGATGGCAAGCATCGTCGCCGACTGAAAACGATAGTTTTCGGTATCGCCGAAACGGTTTATTACCCGCGGTTGGTCATGGTTTTCCCAGTACAGGGTATTCCAGCCTTTTCCGTTGATGGCATCCTGCCACTTGGTCAAAGCATTCATCAGTCTTCGCGGTTTGTAAGGTCGGAAGAACCATTTGAAAATATTGTCAGCGCTCATGTGATCGAATTGGAACACCATCGTCAATTCCTGATTGTCGAAGCTGATATAAGACAACGCATCTTCCGGTTTCAGAAAAATCGCTTCGCCGACGGTAAACGTATCATATTGATCGAATACTTCTTTTTTCAGTTCTTTTAGGTATTTATGGATTTGCGGACCGTTGATAAAATGTTCGTGGCCGCGAATCAGATGCAATTTGCCGTTCGGATATCCCGGGGTTTTCGATAACAGATTGATGACGTCGCACCGGAACCCGTCGACGCCTAAATCCAGCCAAAACCTTAACATCTTTTTGATTTCGGCACGGAGTTCTTTGCATTCCCAGTTTAAGTCCGGCTGTTCCTTGGCAAAGATATGCAAGTAATATTCCTGGGTTTTTTCGTCATACTCCCAAGCCGAACCTCCGAACAGACTCATCCAATTGTTGGGCTTTTTCCTGCCCTTGCCTTTTTGCCAATGATAAAAGTTTCGGTAAGGGTTGTCGACGGATTTGGCGCTTTCGATAAACCAAGGATGTTCGTTCGAAGTATGATTGATCACCAAATCCATAACCAGTCGCATGCCGCGGCGATGGAGTTCGCTGACCAAAGTCTTAAAATCGTCCATGGTGCCGTAATCCGGCAACAAATCGTAATAATTGGAAATATCGTAACCATTGTCGACCAGCGGAGAATCATAAATTGGCGACAGCCAAATCATATCCACTCCGAGCTGTTGCAAATAATCGAGACGGCTGATGATACCGGGAATATCGCCGATTCCGTCGTTGTTGCTGTCCTGAAAACTGCGGGGGTAAATTTGGTAAATCACGCTGTTCTTAACCCATTGTTTCATAATTTTCCTCCAACGGTAAATTTCTAACAATATTGTATCATACATTATTTTGTTTCGCGATGATTCTTATAATTCTTCAAAAAAAGAAGCAGCAAAATGCTGATAGAACCAAATTTTTCAGCATTTGTACTGCTTCCTTTCGGGGATGGGAGAATTATTTATCTGTTTTCAGGAAATTATTCGATTAGGATTTGTTTCGGTGCCGGGATTTCGCGGTTGTTCTTTAGGATATTAATCTTCAGAACACCGTCTTCCAATTTAACTTTGATATCGTCTTCGGTGACATCGCTCTTTAGACGATAGCTGCGTCTGATTTCGATATCCTTTCTGCCCTTCAGATAATAATGATAAGAGTCGTTCTTTTGTTCGCTTTCTTCTTTCTTAACCGCATTCACCGTTAAGATATGATCGCGAAGTTCGACGCTGATATCTTCTTTCTTAAAGCCAGGCACTTCGATTTCGAAAGTAACCCCTTTTTCGTCTTCATAAATATCTACTCTAGGATCGGTACCAAAGATAAAACTGTCAAAGATGCTGTCAAAGACATCATCCAACCAATTGCGTTTTGTTATGTATCTCATATATGCACTCCTCCTTTTGTTTTTATTATATCGTTTAAATTTGGTTTATATTTTATATAGCTACTCCAATGGGGCTCGAACCCATATTGCCGCCGTGAAAGGGCGGTGTCCTAACCGTTAGACGATGGAGCGCTTATAGTATACTCAAGCCTACCTATAATAGCTAACGCCTCCTTTCTAACAAAACTAGCGGGCCTAACGGGATTCAAACCCGCGGCCTACAGGCATTCTTCACTATTTTTATTATCAGTTGTTGTAGCTGATGGGCCTTTTATAGCTGGTGAATAAATCAGTTTAAGGAGCCTTTTAGGAAGCTTATAGTTTAGTAGCTCATCATTCTTTTTAGGTATTGCATGACAAGTACTATTAACAAAGCATTCTGTATGCCCGTAGTCATAGGCTACAATACGACCATCACTGGTCATACCTATCTGATCATTATCACCAGAATCACCTAACTCTTTAGATAATTCAGTAAATACTGCCCACCATTTGTGGTTGCGTTCTTGAGCTTCTTTTGAGTACACATGCCTTCCGGATTCTTCAGTTAAGTTAGGAATAGTTGTATCAACTAGTTCCATAATAAGAAACTCACCACCATAATATTTGACAGCGGCTGTAATATCTGGGCGCTTCTTGTTGAACATATATTCATTATAATTTTGAACTAGGCCATTCTGGTTAATTGCTACTTTTATTACTATACCACGAGCTCTATCTATAATAACTCTTCTATCACGGCCTGTTTTAAACTCAAGATCCATAACTACTCCTTAGTAACTAATATTGTACGGCCGACTCTACGTGTGTCCCCTTGGCTTTCTGTAGTTTAAGGTGTGGCTAGTGGGTGGGCGGTCTTCCACCATCTCAGGTACTTCTTAA
>ERZ795050.2668-NODE-2668-length-19231-cov-4.467772_pt1 | contig 19231 bp, 28 predicted proteins | sample MGYA00375134_ERZ795050 | MGnify/ENA primary metagenome ERZ795050 (study PRJEB30179, sample SAMN05720221) | activated sludge metagenome | isolation source: Anaerobic digester | place: Japan | collected 2015-05-26 ... | reverse complement strand
GTCGCCACGACTACCGGTGGCGAATCGTCTTCCTCATTGTCTTGTGGCCTCCCATATTCCGAGAAGGTCACATATGCCGTGTAAGGCTTTTCCTCTGGCATTTTATTCCTCCTTAAGCATTATTCCGTTATGCCACCATTGCTTCCTTCCATCGGGGAAGATTACTGCCGGGCCGTCGTCCCGATGTAGGACGCCATTCCTCCACCACTCCTTATGGTGTTCCGAGTATATGACCGCCGGGCCACCTTCTCTGTGGAGTAGACCGTGTCTGTACCACATATATTGGCCGCCGTCCCATACCACGGCAGGCCCGTATTCTCTGTGTCGCTTGCCATCCTTCCACCAGGAGCACCATCCAGTGAGTCGATACAGTCTGTCGGCAAGCTTGTCCGGCAAATCCAAATTCACCGCAATCCAGACAGCCACGCCGGGGTAATGATCGACTAACTCCTCTACGGTACGCATAGCAGATCGCAGCCACGCTATTGCGTCGCCGCATACATCCCTTTCCTCTAAGGCGCTAATGATCCATTCACCTATGTACACTTCAGCGGCTCCCGTGTTCCATGCTTGCTTTAGGCACAGCGCACGCATAGGTGCACTGGCCGACCCACTGGTGTTGCGGCCAGCCGTGCAGATTCCCGCGTGACATCTGCATGCGACCGCAAAGGGATATCTCCCATCCGGGGAGCGCCCGGACGGCGTAGACTATGCGCATCTTCCAGTGCGTTATAGTCCAGCCGTCCGGAACTTGCCCCTTAGGGAAAGCTTTGTACTCCTGTTCGGTATCGATAGGGCGCGCGCCTTTAGGCGGATCGCCAGGGCAAGACGTCGCGCCCCCACATACAGGGCAACGCACACTAGATGGCCTCGACAAATCCCTCGTGGATGTAGGAATCAACGAGGGTAACCTCTCCGTTCGGAAGCGTTTCCTCCCGTGTGACTTTCCGCTTGTACTCGTACAGCGGAACCAGCCCACGGGACTTCAGATCCCGCTCAAGTTGTGGCAACATGTACGGCCACGCATCAACCAACACATATCCCCTCTCAGGGGCGACAGCGTTGGCGATGTCAGCCAGATCACTAGCCCTGTACATCAGGGTGGCCCGCTTGGGCATACGTTTGAACGTGAGCAGCCCTTGGATAGCGGCCTTAATGACAGCGGGCGGATCGTAGACGCCCGCCGATTTCAGTTCCGCATCAGGTTCGCCATACCCGAGGTAGAGTATGCCGTCCTGCGGGACGGTATACTCCACCTTATTCAGCGAGCCCAGTTCACCACATCCGGGGCAGGTTCTCAGCAGGTTATCTCCTTTAGCGCCAATAGTATCAATGTGGTTGCACGTCGAACAAATAATGATCATTTTTCCTCCTAATTCCTCATAGGCGTGAACACATACTCCGAGTCAGGCGCGATCGCATAGATCGGCGAACTCGGACTGGTGAACCCAAAGCGCTGGTTGCTCTTAGAGGAGTTCAGCGCTGTAAGCAAGTAACGTCCGTCAAAGGTAAAACTGCACTCATTCCCAACGCCCTGATGCACGGAGACGGGAGCGAGGACTTCGCCACCACCGTTAACAGGCGATATGGTGGCGAAGACACCGGATATAGCGAACTTGAAGTGTGGTTTCTTCTTGTTCAGTGCCACCATATTCTTCAGGGCATTGGCGAGCCTGTCGCGATCGTTGAAGGAGAAGCAAACTTTGAAGTCATACTTCTCCTTCAGGATGCGGCTGCAATCCGGGAAATTCCTCAGGGGTGTTGCGTAAATGATCGCGTAACGGTGCAGTCTGTCACCGATCCTGGCGAATCCGAGAACGGCAGTGCACCCATTATTGGTCTGCTCGAACGTGAGCGACTCACATCCGAGCTTCCGGATGGTAGAGAGCACCTTGCTCGGGAGCTTGATGCTCTCAGACAATTCGGACCCATCAAGCGCGCGCTTGATGAGTCGGTATCCGTCGGTCGCGTAGATCGCCGGGATCCCCCACTTTCTGTCGATCTTGTCAATGTAGCAAAAATCGGCATATGTGCCAGACGAAGCGATCTCATACGACACATCGGCATAATCCCCGTAGAGGGAGATCTTGCCAATGTGCTTGGTCTCTTGCCCGAACATCCGAGCGGGGGATCTGTCGGAGACCGCATCCGACAGTCTGTCGAGACGCTTGGTGTCTCCGCCGAACCGCTTGAGTTGTTCGAACACCTTAGCGGTGTCGGCCCCGCTGTACGCGGCGACCCAGCGGTAGACGCTCCCGGCGCCGATCTTGCTTCCCACCGCAAGCTGGTTGTGCGCCCGATCATAGATCAGGTTCACCTCGGACTTGCGGTTGAGGCCAGCAAGTATGCTGGCAAGTTCCTTGGTTCGCCGATAGTCGAGCACGCACTCGCTATTGGATGCAACCATAGCGAAGTACGCGACCGTGCGCTCGAATCCAACCTTGGGCTCGTAGATGAAATAGATCCCGCCGGGGCTCAGTACGGTATACTCCAGATCGCCGTTCACAAACGGCCGGAGCGCCTTAAGAAACTCATCGGCTCTCATGTTTCCCTCCTTTCCTGGAGCGGACCCACCCCAGGGATTGTTCATCGGGGAGATCGTATTCGATCTCCTCTTTAAGTTGTCCGGGGTTGCGCTGCGGTCCCCTGATCAGCCAATGCTTATAGATGCCGCATTTGGCGCAGACGTAGGTCCCACAATAGTTGGACGCGCCGCAGTCCCAAACACCAGGGTTTTCGGCCAACCCACCAAGCCACTTAGGCGACCGCCAATCGTGGCACTCATCAGTAGAACCACACTCGGTCTCAGGCGGTTCAGGTTCAGGGCCAACCTGAACCTCGTCATCCCACTCCTCTCCAGTGCGGGTGTTAGTCACAACAACCCGCACCATCTGGGGCTTCGGGTAATACGCATCGGAGACCCATTCGATGGCGTATTCGACGGCCTCCGACATGCACTCTGCGGCGATCTGGGTGGTGGCGCCATTGGATTCCCAGATCTCGTAGATATCGTTCATTTCCATAAAACCTCCCTAGGCTAATCTCTTTTCCAGTCGAATTGCTTTCCACGCACGGGTGCCAGGGAACCAGTAGCTGAAGCCGGAACGGCGAACTACATCCCTGCCCCAAATCTCCCTTGCTCCCTGAATGCTGGTCACGCGCTCTACCAGGTAGCACGGCAATGGCAGTTTGTTGAACGCCTCACCACGCCATAGCTGGTATTCATCTCCGAGCTTCCAGCCCATCGTGTCGAGGTACATCCTGACACGATGGAGGCGGTCAAACCCGAAGATCCCTGTGCCCTCGGGCGCTAATATGGTCTCGCCCGGGGTATAGATGATCTTGGCTGACCCGTCAGCCAGAGGGGACACAAGTTTGTCCCCTTCGACTCGAACGATCTTAAAAGCTATCATTTGGACTCCCTCACTGAGATGAATTCGCTGATGGACTCCTCGGTGCACTCGTCCAGAATCCTGGACGGAACACCGAGTTCCATCAACCGCTCTTGGAGTTTCTCCCGAACCAACCTGCGATTGGTTCGAGAGACGATGGAAACGGACACCCCCTGGAGATCAATGGAGGTTGCGCCGAGCCGTTTGAACTCATCAAACAGCTCACCGGCCGCAACCGCCCTCTGAGACTCCAGGGCTTTGATCTGGCTGTGGAGGTTCACATACTCCTCAGCCAGATGACGCAAGCGATCCTGCGCCCTTATTTGCTTAACTGTGACCTTGTTCATATGTTGACCTCGCTTATCAAAAATCACGATAAACAGTATAACGGACATAGCGCGCGTTCGCTATTTGCTTTGTTTTCAAGCACTTGCACTGATCATCTATAAACTACCACTCTCCAGAATTCTGGAGGGTTTCACGTGGAACCACAATATCCAGAATTCTGGAATACCCCAACATGAGGTATGGATAGAGAATTTATCTATAAAGGAAATAAATACATCCACCCAGGCGCATAAGGGAAAAACGCATGCATAACCTCCCGTGTGAAACCTGAGCAGCGTCCGCAGAGATAGCATGCCCAACCAACAGAAAAGAATGGCGAAAGGTAGATAGAAGTGAAGGTGAATATATGGGAAGATGGGAAACCGAAAAAGGGTGGAAGTGGACAAATCCAGAATGTTGATTTTAAAGTACTTAGCGAATCGCGAAAATTCGCGATACCATGTTATGCGAGTAAAAAAAATTCCGCGAAAGGAAAGGATATGAGAATTAGTGAAAAGGCAGTAAGGGAAATTTTCTGGCCCACCAAACAGGTGGGCCGGATAGAAGATGTTTTCGGTGAGACACTCATGGTTGATGGGTTCGACCACTACGTGAGGGTAGACAGACGTAGTGGCGGTGGCGTGATGTTCTTTAGGGCACCCAAAGGGGTGCGTCGGAGATCCCGCTTATGGGAGTCGTGGTTCTTCTACGAAGGAACGTACTCCCAAAGTGGCGAGGACTTCCTGCGGGATTGGATCCGCAGGATGAAGCCCCGCATCCTGCTGAAGGGGCCCGAAACAGAAATAGATGCCATCGATGCCCTGTACCGCCTGGTGCAGGGGGAGGACTATGATCGTGCGATTCGGGTGGCGGGTTGGCCGAAGGCCAACGAAACCACCAACCTCACCATCGCACGAATCGCGATGGACTTTGAGAGGGAAAGGGGTTCCCCCTTCCCCGGGGGGATCTGGCTGAACTGCGGGTTCAGCACAGATAACGACCTCCCGGATTGGGAGGTCATACCTGCCCCGATGGTGTTCCCAGAGACCCCGTGGCGCTATGAGTTGGCCCACACCGGTGGGTGCACAGTAGCGCAGAAGGCGTTCCTTCTCCCCGGGAACGCCATACACAGGGAAGGGGTTGAAATCCCGGGGACGAGGACGTTCACCCCACTCGATGAGGTGATCCGCGTTCTTGGGTTGAGGGACTATGCCACCGAGGAGGACGGTGGCACGGTCCGCGTTATAGAAAGGGAGTGGCGCCATGGCGCGTAAACAGAATAGGATTCTCTTCTTTCCCCTGAGGACGCAGAGTTCCACAGGGGAGGATCGACTTAGCATTATGGCGGGACCGTCCGCCCACTGGTTGGAGTGGGTGTTGTCCTACTCTTCCTTCGGGCACTGGACGAAGCGCACGGTGCCCGAGTGGGGTAGGGCGGGATTCAGTTCATACGAGGATTGTGTGAGAGAACTTAAAAGGAGGGAATATGGAAGGGATACTGGAGAAGTATCGTGAGTTTGGGTGCATCCTGTTGGACGATGAAGGGTGCACCGTGGTTAATGGCAACCGGGTGTATTTCCCGGTTAACAAATGGGTGGATATCCCCGGTGGTATTAACGTGGCCATCTACCACGGCATTGAGAGTACCGGGAACGGTAAGGTAGTTGGGTACTTCGATTGCACCCGGCGGGATTTCTGCACCTTCGAAACCCCATATGGGATGCACCTGTTCAGGCGGGTACGGCGGTTGGAGAAGCCGTGCCCGGAAAAGCTGACGCCCCTTCTCAGGGGGGAGATAGCGATTAGTTGCTACTGGCTACCCCTTGAGGAGCGGGTTCGCCTGATCATGGGAGCCCCCGAAAATTATCGGGGGTATTTCACAGAATACACCCGTGAGCTTGATCCGGGGACCAGGTTTATCATTGCGATGTCCTCTACCCCATATTGGCGGCGGGGCGTCGCGATGGAGGCTGAGGATCTGAATGAGGAGCAGCGCAGGTTCCTCCTTGCCATGCCAGGCAAGGAGGAAGGGGGTGATGAATGAGTTGTCCATGTCCTGTATGCTCCCATAGGTGGGAGCACTCAATCATGAGGTGGCTGTGGCTCGCGCTTCCTTGGGACTGCGCCCAGGAAGTGGAGCTCAGCTACCTGGAACATCCATGCCTCACCGAGGAGGCGAGGCGAGAAGATATCCGATATCGCCTCACCCTCCTAGCGTGGGAGGTGTGGAGAAGGGAAATCACCCGCAGGCCGAGGAAACCATCCGGCCTGCGGCCCAGCAAGTTATCGCGCCGCCGAGGGTATCGGCGGAATAAAGGAGGGTGCAAGTGACTGGCGAGGAGTACACCAAGGACGGACCGTACCCCATATGCGGTGGGGTCACTACATGCCCTGGTGATCCCCCGGAGGGGGCACGGTCGATTGATCTTGATCGAGAGCATAGGCGGTTCTACCGGGACGGTGTCCCGGATGGTTGGACCGAAATCCACTGGAAGAAGCGGTATGCGTTTGCGCTAAAGCCGCTTCCGGGGTGGAAAATACTGGTATGCGGCACAAACACATCTGGGCGACGCCACCAACACGGGTGGCCGGAACACTACTGGGTGGGTATGTGCCGATACGCCTGCGCCGTCCCCGCGGGTGAGGGTGAGGACGGCAAGGTGGAGATTGAGAATGCATGGTGGTAGCTTGTCACGGCGCTATAACTAGTGCCGCCTTATATAGGGGGTGCCGCCTGTCCAGAATTCCGGACAGCCACCTCAATACGGGTGTTGGTTGCAATGACTCCCGTGTGCAACCACCACATCACGCTAAGTGAGTGGTGGATGCACACATGCTACCACCAACCACTAACCACCAGTCAATGAATGGTGGGGTGGTGTACACCTCCACATAAAAGGTGGGGTGTGAGGATGTGGGTCGCGCTAAGTTATTGAAACGAAAGCGATTAGCGTGACAAATTGTCACGGCGCTATAATGAGTGCCGTGAAGTGAAAAAGTTCTAGGGAGGGAATATGGAAAGGGAAGTGGGTATCTGCACCGCATGCGACACGGTGTATGTTATGGGGATCGATGATCCCCGCACGACCTGTGTCGCATGCCTTACCTCGTATGGGTTTCAGGTTGTGTGGTTCAACATCCCAGATGGTGGGGTGTTGAACCTCACACAGCATGAGGCCACGCCGGATCAATTGGCCGCGGGGGTTTACGAGCCGCCATCCCCCGCGAAAGAGATCATTTGCAGGTTGCTGACCTTCGACAACCTGCCTACACTGTCGGATATCGTTAACCGGGCGGCGGAACTCGCTGAAATCGCCGCCGCCCTCAGTTTTTGGGGGCAGATGGTTATGATCGGGGGTGCGCCCTGGTTGATGGGCCACCTGGAAAGGTGGCTCCGTGACCGAGGTCTTACCCCGGTCTATGCATTCTCCAAGAGGGTTGTGAAGGAGGAGGTCCTCCCCAACGGGGAGGCGAGAAAAACCTCCTCGTTCACACATGAAGGATTTGTGATCGCGTAACCTACTGGCGGCACCTCCCTATATAGGGGGCGCCGCCTGTCCAGAATTCTGACCGTCAGCCTCTGCCTGGTGGGGGGAATCTGCCGCCCCCACCAGGCTTTTTTTTGGCTCAAACTCCCCACCTTTAACCCATTATGGGAGGTGGGGGAGGTGGTGGTGGGGGTGGAAGTAAGAAAGAACACACACCACCACAACCACCTATATAATAATGTTGTCGCGTATGGAGGTATCCGCCACTACCTACATAGGTGGGGATTGCTCCCGTGTGAAGTCCCACCTTCCCCACTTTCTTTGTGACGGCTACAACATTTTTTTGGCCTTCAACCCACCACCTTCACACCTTTCTAAGAAAGGTGGGCGTGAAGGGGGCCCCCACCCTGTTGTTGTTTGCACCTGTGTGGAGCCTCCCCCTTCACACCTTTCTTCGCGCGTCGGCAAGATGAAGAAGCTTTAATCCGGCAAAGATTAAAATTTTTTAATGCTTCAAAGATTAAGATTTTTTAATCTATCGCTTCAGATTAAGGTTTTTAAATGATTGAAGCGATTAGCATTTATTCATCCTAGCAGTATATGAGAATAGGATACTTATTGTTGCGCGCGATAAAAGGCTAAGTAGTTGACAACAAATGGATTAGCGCAAGGTTAGTTAATGTCATACACTAGAATCATGATGAAATTGAGAAAGCAGATCAGGCCGTTGGTAATAACGGTCGATGGGAGGGATGTCAAATTGTACCCTCCCATCCGCCGTCTATTGATCAACGGTCGGCCGGTGCTAATCGATAGCACCGGTGACATGATTCCTGACCCGGGCGCGGCCTGGGTCATACGGCATCGACTACGGCGTTGAGGAGGAAAGGCGTATGCACATGATGAACTTGTTCCTGGAGTTTCGGGAGGCCCTGATGAGGGAGGGAAAGTCTAGAGGGGCTGTCCTATGGCCCTACTCTAGACTGTCCACAGGGCAAAATTTGCCGGAATTTCTGGTGGCCCACGGCGTGGAAGACCCTCGTGGATCGGTTGACGCCCTGGCAGAGAAGGGCAAAATCCTCCGGACCCCCTGGAGGGGGCCGAGCGGTCGCAAGGGTGTCTTGCTGACACCCGCCCCCGACGCTCTGGCCCCAAAAGGGGGCCGTAGGAAAAAAACAACGGCGACGGCCGGCAACCCGCAGCCGGCTGCGGCGGACCTGGAAGCCATCATAACGGAGGTCCTCAGGCGACTTAAGGCCTGAGGACCTCCGGGGAGTGGGCCCCTGCGAGCGGGGCAGGGTACCCCACTCCCCCTTTTTTTGTCTAAACGAAAGATTAAATTTTTTTAATCTTTCGTTTATTAACTTTTTTTTATCCCCGCCGCGGATTAAGGAGTTTTAACCTTCCGAATCGTTAAAATTCCTTAATCACGCCAAGGCACAGGGGTGGCATGCCAGCTCGCGACTCCCGTGCGCGCGGGAGAACCCCCCGCGCGCTATAAAAAAAATTTCTGAAAACCATTGGGTTAAACAAAATCAACCCCTCGCGCGCTATAAAAAAAAATTTCAAAAAATTGGCTCTATAAAAAATTTCAAAAAAATTTCAAAAAAAATTTGGGGACTCGATTAGCCATATTGGGTATAGGGATATGTGGGAGGTCTTTGGGCCATAGGATTTCGGGGTGCTGGTGAGGTATAAGGTTTCGGTCGCTGGTGGGTGTGGGTTTTTGGGTGGGGTCTATTGGGTTAAGGTATGTCTGTGGGCTATTGGGATAAGGGGTTGTGGGGTGGGATTGGGCATATTTGGTTTTTGTTTCCGCGGATCTCCAGAATTCTGGACATAAGTTTAAACAATTGAAAATTAAGGAAAAAGCGAGTCTGCATTTATTCAGAATTCGTCTTTAGGTGGGACGGGTTTACTTAGCGCTGCGGCTGAGGAGACTTCAGGTGGCAATTTTTCGCGTGGAGTATCGCCCCAGCCGCTAGCGATCAATCTATCTAGGAATAGTAGTTCATCGGAGCGGGATTGGATTGACTCGAAGGTTTTCTGCAAATTTTTTATATCGTCATTTAATTTATGGATCAGCCAGACGACGGTCGCCAATTTAGCCGCGATGCGTGTACTAGTGAGTTGAGCGATGGAATCGTCTAGAGGGAAGTCGTTTGGGTTGGACGAATTTGGGTCCATAAAGATGTTTACTGCTTCGGTGAACAATTTTTGGAGTTTGGAATTAGGCCTTAAGGAGCGGAAGATTTTATCTGCGGTAGCGGCTTCGACTGCGGAGACGCCGAGCATTCTAGCTGCGTCGATGAGTGACAGGCCTTGTATGCGATGAATTAACGATATAGCGATACGCAGGGCGGTTAAGCCGTGGCGACCGCTACCGCTAATTGTTTCCTCAAGGGTAGCGCCGGTGGCTTTTGCCGCCGCTATGATAGCTGCGCGGCGTATTTCTTCGGCGTTGAGGAAGGTACGCATAGTGGGCGGCTAGACGTTCCCATGCGGCATTGATTCATTGATCACGTTTGACAGGGGTTTAGGCGGCTCTGTAGTTACGGAGCGTTTAGTGATTCGCTTATAGATGAGCTTTTGGGCGAGTTCGCGGAGATTGTCCAATGCTTGCTGGAGGTTAAGTTCCGGTTGCCAGCAATCGAACACGTGGGAGACTTGGATATCCGAATCCGAATCTCCTAAGCGATAGCCCAAGCGAGCGGTTTGCGCAGCCACTGAATGCTCTCGGAACCGATTCATAGTAAACGTATGTTTCGCTCCATTGACTTCCACTTCCACGGATAGCTGCTGCGGCGCATTCGTTTCTATGAATTTAACCAGCTCCGATATGGAGCGTACAGGTTTCCGATGAGCGGAGCTTTCGGTATCTTTATAAGATGAACCGCTTTGCTCCTGCTGCGGGTATAGGTACTGGCGCAACGCTTCGAGCACTTCATCTCTACTGGGCGTTTCCAGTAATTGACGAACGACATTAAGCAATTCCTCAGACATAATCAATACCTCCATTCGCGATTACTTAATCTTTCCTGCGCTTCTATGCGTGCTTGCTCTTCAGGTACGCCTTTAGCCATCAATTCCTCAACTAATGCGCTTAGCTCTGCTTCCTGCTCGTCATAGCTGGTGAAATCGCCGGAAGAGGCGAACAGGACTCTAGCGAACCGATCAATGCCGCTGCGCAGCTTCTCAGTGCTCTCGGCATTCACTTCCGCCATGCGCACAAACCCATTGATCAGCTTTTCCATGTCCAGAATTTTGGACGTTAGCTGCTCGGTGTTTTTGGTTATGACGTCCAGCAGCGGCGTTGCTGATGTCCAGGCAAGGCTGGCTCGTTCCAGCACCTTGCGCACTTTACGCAAGGTTTTGTTCAGCGCATAGGCTTGCCAGGCCAGCACTCCCACCGCTATCGTCATGAGCACGCTCGCCATTGTCATAAGTACAGTCATTGTCTCCATAATCCTCTGTATCACCTCCGCTCCCTGCCACTATGTATCCCAATGCCAGCAGGTTGGTTAGGATGCGTTTGACCAAACACCAGCCAGCTTCGCGGCGATAGCCGTACCTGCCTGCGGCAACGGCCATATTGCCGTTATTGCGCAGCCACTCTTCCAGTAGATCGGCTTCCCTTCGCCCATGCCATTGCAGCACATACGCCTTATAGCCCGGCTTAAATGTCAGGTAATTGCGGCCAAACAGCCCCCATCGCCACATGATCAATTCAAGATTAATGCGTCTTAGCGCTGTTGTCAATGCGCTTTTCGCTACCAGAAGGTCTTGATTTGATTCGCCTAAGGTGCAAAAATTAACGTAGATATGCGCACTGGAAAGACCCATCGGAAACTCGCCAGATTTACCCCAGTGCGTAGTCTGGGCGAACGCCCCGGCGTCCCTCAACCTCGCTCAGACTCCCGGCATCGGTCACAGCATGGTGAACCTCTCGCGATTTGTTCCAAATCACTCTTGGATACACGACCGCTACAATTTGCGCCGGGGCACGCAATCATAGGAGGTGAAGCTTATGCTACGAAGGATCAAGAAAAACACCTACCATGCAGGTGCATCTGCTGAACGTCATGCTATTTTGCGCTACCTGCGCAGATTGAAAGTCAGCGTCTATCCGCACGGCGCTATCCTGGACGAAGTTATAGATTGGATCAAAGCCAGAAAAGTTCGCTACGGTAAGCGCAAAGGAGGTCTATGAAAATAGAGATCGAGATTCCAGACGAAATAGTCGCCTCCGTCGGCTCGGCAATGATCCCTCGCACCAATCGCCCTGAAATCAAAGCCCAATATCCTCAACCGGAAGAAGTCTTCAAGGATCATTTACAAAGAATGATAAGTAATTGGGTTAATGATCAAGTGCGCCTCAATCCGCCGGAGACCATCAAAGCGATATATGAGCAGTATATGAAGCTCAACGATCAAATAAAATCTATGGTCGAGCCGAAAATCAAGGTGCACGGCAATGAGGCGTAAGATCTCTATTCTCTTGGCGGTGCTGTTGTCGGCTGCTGCGGCGCAAGCTAGCGACGATAGCGAGCTTGCGCTCGCAGTCGGTTTCATGGCTGTCGGCAATTTTGCCGATTGGGCAACTAGCTGGAAATGGGTTGAGTATAACCCTATACTGGCGGAGACTGCTGGCCCGTACAAGGGCAGGTTCTACCATCGCGGCACCGCAGTGAAAGCAGGCGTAGTTATCGGCATGGCCGGAGCGACGCTGCTGCTGGCGAAGAAAGTGCCTTGGCTGAAAAGACCATTGATTTACATTAATATAGGGGCAGGGGCGGCGGTTACGGCAGCCGCAATAAGCAATGTTGCCCGTAATCCATATTACAGGTGAGGTGTTAAACAATGACATCTATAACCAGTGCGCAATCAGGCAATTGGTCTAGCGGCTCAACTTGGGTTGGCGGCGCTGTTCCTTCTGACGGCGATAGCGTAACAATCGCCGCCGGGCATACCGTAGTGTTCGATGTTGACCAGTCCGGCTGGGCAACCGGACTGGCAGGACTCGCCATCAATGGCACGTTAACATTCGCCACCGACGGCACAGTGACTTACTTGAAGATGGCGGGAAACATCACCGGTTCCGGCTCGCTATACGTCGGCACAACTGCGAATCCTATACCTGCGCCTAGCGGCAGTACGCCTGAGGTCGCAACTATAGAGTTCAACGGGTCATATAAAATTACTGGGAGCCTGGCAGCGCTTGAGCTTCGTGGCGAGAAGCGCGCGCCGAGCTATGCAATTGCAAGCAAACCGGATGATTATACGGTAGTGCTTGCTGGCAGCGGCCGGTTGGAATGGCTTCGCGCTGGCGATGTCGTCGGCATAAGCGATTCGACCACCCAGGGGCGACATTCACCATCTTCCGAAACATTCACCGTTTCAGCCTATGATCCTGATACGCGCACGATAACATTAAGTACGGCACTTACACGCTCAGTTAATCAAAACGGCGCTACCGATCATGTCATGCTCATCAGCAGGAACATACTCTGCTGGAATAGGAATAAAGCCTCCAACGCATCGTTTACAGAATCCGTATCTTACGGGATAGCAGAAGGCGTCCGCTTTTATAGTTTCGCCGTCCCTCCGATACGCGAGAAAGGTAGATGGGTGATATCTTACTGTACTGCACAGAATAACAACTACGGAGGCTTTGCTAGCGCATCCGATTGCACCATAACCTATTGCACTGCACATAATAATACTAATGGTGGGATGGCGCGATACTCTAATAACTGCACGATAGCTTACTGTACTGCGCAGAATAATACTGAGGGCATAATTGCCTACGGCTGCGGAAATATAATAACCTACTGCATCGGGCAGAATAATTCCAATTCAGGTATTGCAAATAAAGGCGGCGGCAATATTATTAGCTATTGTACTGCGCAAAATTGCTCTTATGGCGGTATTGCATACGAAACTGATGGGTCAATTATGGCTTACTGCACGGCGCAGAATTGTACTTATGGGGGTATCGTTCATACTGGCAGCGGATATACCTTAATTAATTGTACTACTTCCAATAATCAACATGGCGCAATTTCCAGTACCGATACAGCCGTCGTACTTGATTGTAATTTTTCAGAAACTCCGCCGATGTCATACCACAACAGCGGTGTCAGGTGCAGGAAGTCATATGTCGATATTCGCAACTTAAACGGAATAGACGGCAATGATATGGCCTATTGCCGAGGCGGATATGTCGATATGGTAACTACATCGCCGCTGCCGACGGGGCAGCCGCGTTGCTGGCGACATGTGTGCGAATCGGCAACTTATCCGGTGTACATGCAGCGAACGTTCACTCTAAGGCCCGGAGAGCGATTGCGACTGAAATATTGGATGCGCAAAAGCGCAAGTATGACGTGGCCGCCAAGGCTGCAAATAATTGATCCAGCGCAAGATCCATTGATCTTGGATAGCTTCACTCCGCTGGCAGATGTCGTAATGACCGATTCGATCAACACATGGGAGAGCGGCTACATAAGCTATACCAATACTTCTTCGATGATAGAGCAGGTCATTGTGCGGTCGATCGCGATGGACGCATCAGGATATTTCTATGCTTACTACATCTCAATACCGTCAATCCCGGTCAGCTACGGCGAAGGGTTGACGCTTAGCAGGCAATACGTTTAATGGAGGATAAGCATGGCGTTTTGCGGGAAACAGGTTACGCTGCTCGAAAGCGGCGAACCTTATAACTTGTATGAACTGCTGCTTGATGCGGTGCCTGAGGGTGGTAGTTCCCCTATGCCGTTGGTAGAGGAATTGATAATTCAGAGTGATCCGGACAACACCGGCAATGTTTATGTCGGTGATTCGACTATCTCTGAATTGAATTACGGATTGATACTTAAACCCGGAGACGGCGTGACGTTCAGGCATACGGTCGCCAATATTGCGCTTAGGAGCATATATCTGCTCTCTGACGCCAATTCACAGAAAGTGAACGTATCCATAAGCCATGAATGAATCGGAAACCGACAAGAAAGAACTGGCGGTAGCGGCGGTGCTGGCCGATTTGCCTGAGCATATAAGCAAATCGGCGCTTATGCGCAAGAAGCGCATAAAGCGGGATGATTTCCCGAATTACGTTGAGTCTATGCTGCGGTTGTTCACCCCGGCAGTGCTGCCGCAGTTCTTCCAGTCGCTCAGGTCGCTGGTGGCCAAAGGCGACAAAGACGCTATGCGGCTCGTTGCGGAAATGTATAACTTCACGCAGAAGAGCGGCATAAACATTTTCAATACAATGATTCAGAACAACGCACAGCAGACGAATGTGTACGAAAAGACATTCGATGCGATAGTGCGCAGGATTGAAAGCAAAGAGAGGGGCGAAGAAGTTATAGATGTCTAAGCGCTGGCGCATAGATCCAGGGATCGCCGAAATGATCGAATATTTCGACGATCCGCGCCGTAAGTATCGGTGGGATGTGCTCACCTGGAAAGAAGTCGCCGCGATTGAGAACGAAATAAAGAAGTGCCGTAACAGCTTTGAGTACGCCGCCAGGAACTATTTCTGGATCACCAACAAAAACAGGCAGGATGTGAACTTCAGCCTCTGGGAAGCGCAAGAGCTGATCCTGGAGAAGCTGAACTACCTCAAATCAAAAGGTCGCGCCCAGAAGCTGATGATCCTCAAAGCAAGGCAATTGGGCGCAATTTCCCCGAAGACCAAGATCCTGACGGCAGATCTGAAATGGGTGCCGATTGAGGAATTAACCGTAGACGATGAGATAGTCGGCATCGACGAAGAGCCGGTTGTCGGCAATTGCCGCAGGCTGGTCAAAGCCCAAATAATTGGCAAATGGGCGACCAAAAGGGAATCATACAGCATTATTCTTGATAACGGAATAAAGCTGTTAGTCACTTGGGACCACCCATTCCTGGTGCGGCAAAAGCACAGCAAAAGCAAATGGATTACCGCCGAGCATATTAAGCCGGATCAAGAGCTGCTGTATATCGACAGCAGCGCACTGGAGGACGGTGAGTGGGACGGGCTACACGTTCCACCTGAGTCGCCATATGCCGAGTGGGTAAAGGTGCTTGACTGCCAGCCGATCGGCGATCGCTTCATGATCGACATACAAACCACCTCAAAAACATTCATTGCCGAGGGGATTGTAACGCACAACTGCTCCACGTTGATCGAAGCGCTGATCGCCTGGCGAACGATGTTTTTCCCTAACACTGAGGCGCTGGTGGTTTCGGTGGATCGCAACCATGCAGCCTACCTGTTCGGCATCATGCAGCACATACTGGACCGGATGCCGTGGTGGTTAAAGCCGATGGAAGCGGCGCGAAAGTATGAGGAAGGCATCTGGTTTCAGAACCGGGATGAACACCTCAGAGGCGATTACCCAGGGTTGAATAGCCGGATTACGGTTCAAGCCGCCAATCAGATTTCCGGTATCGGGCAAGGCCGTAGGATTAACGCTTGCCATATATCCGAAGGCGCTGATTGGGACCAGAACACCCATCGCATGACGATGGAAGGTGACCTGCAATATGCTCTGGTTGACAGCCCAGACACATTTGCTGTATGGGAGTCAACGGCAAAAGGCGCAGGCACGTATACCGAGCAGCTCTGGTTGACCAACGTGAGGCTCGGCGAGAAGTCGGAATGGTATCCGGTTTTCCTGCCGTGGTTTATGGAGAAGACCAGGTTTATACCGCACGAACAAGGCTGGAGACCTGAGCCGACAGAGCTGCGAATGCGGGAACGCATCAAAGAAGATTGGGTCAGGTGCAACAATCCCGACTGCGGCGTCTTCAGAGAGAATCACCCCATAAGGGGAATGGAGCTTGCTGGCAGCAAGTGCGATGCCTGCGGCAACGGCACATTAGTCAACTATGAGCTTTCCGATGGGCAACTGTGCTGGATCTGGAGGCAAAGGATCAATAAGCAGGCCAAAGGCGAAGAGGCATTGAAGGAGCTTAAGGCCGAGCTGTGCAGCACTTCGCAGGAAGCGTTTCAGTTAAGCGGCTATTTGGTCTTCCCAGAGGATTGCCAAGAATGGGTTATCTCCACCATCCGTAGTCCGATAATTGTAGGAGATTTTGATTCCAATGGGAATTTTCACGGGCATGACCCCAAGACCGGGAGATGCTATCAGTCTTGGTGCGAAATGGACCATAGGTATGACAGCAACCCATTGGAGATATGGGAATTACCAAATCCTAGAGCCCATTACGTAATAGGAGTGGACGTAGCGGAAGGTTTGGGCGGGAAATCGGACTATTCAGTAGCTTTCGTTAATAAGGTGACAAGCGGAGACGGGGACTATCAGGTCGCCATGTATAGGACGAACACGATGGACCCTATCTCTTTCGCCTATTGCGTTAACTGGCTTGGCCGATGGTACAACGAGGCTATGCTGTCGATTGAGTATAACGGCATAGGCGCAAGTTGCGCGGATACGGTGAGATATACGCTCCAGTATCCGAACTTGTACCGATGGCTAAGGCCGGACAGCGATCGCCCGGAATCCAGCAAATGGCACTGGTACACCCAGTACGACACCAGGCCAAAGCTATGGCAGAACGGACGGAAGTGGTTGAAATCAAAGCTCTGGGTTATTCGATCAGAGATTTTCTACGAGGAAATGCTCCACTTCCGCAAGGACGAATATGACGATAAGGTGGCTTCTGCTGCTAGTGGGTGGCATGATGATTGCCTAATGGCGGGGTTGATAGCGCTATATACGGCGCATCAAGCCAACGCCGACACTGAGCTACTGGAAAATGCTGCAAAGAAAGGCAATTACGATCTTGAGAATGACCCCCTAGCATGGCAGATGGAATGCACTAAGTGCGATAATAAATGGCTGGCGAGGGAACCTGATAAACGGTGTCCCAAGTGCGGATCATATTACATTCACGGGCGTATACCAACTGGCAACCAGGGGGCAATAGCCCGTGAATTGATTGATTCAATTGGAAATATGGAGGTGGAATATGAAGAAGTCCCAGAGTGGAACGCTCTCTGAGGAGGTTAAGATCACGGTGCCTATCAACCGCTCGCTTCTCGATGGAGCTGGTGGAGACACTGAGGAGGAGAAGCAGGAGAACATCAAGTCAATAATTAGCAAACTGTTGGACGAGTTTAACAATGGCGCTCTGCTGGTAACGTCAAGTGTTGCGTCAAAGATTAAGCAGATCGCTCCGGTCAAAAACGGAGATGATTTGCTGACGTATTTAGAGCAAGCAGTGGGTCGCCGTAAGGGTCGTTATGTATTCCAGGTCGAAATTGACCCATCTTTTGTCCCAGCGATCGAAGGTATAGCGAAAAGCCGCGGCGAAAAGACCGACAAGTATCTCCAAGACTGCATAAACTATATAATTTCAATGGGATGGCTGTTTGAGGTTTATCCAGCGCCATTCCAGGTGAGGCTCTCGGACGAGCAGGTAAGGGATATTTGTAATGCGCTTGGTATTGACCGTAGAGAACTGAACGGTCAAACGCTGTACGAAAAGATCATGGAGGTAAGAGGTGCCAATATATGATTTTTTGTGCAGTTCGCAAGGTTGCGAACATCACAAAAAGCCATTTGAAAAGTATCTCTACCGGAGAGACAGCGACAACCCGCGCTGTCCATTGTGCGGATCTGAGACGTCCCGGGCTGTATCAAGGTTCGGGATTGTATGGACTGGTTATATAACGAAGAAGTATAACGATCCAGGTTACGCGCATAGTGATCGAGAAGGTCACATTGCCTGGAGAGTGCGAAGCTCCAAGACGGGCAAACCGGAGCCCGTAAGGATTGAGACTTTCGAGCAGCAGCGAAGATTTGTCAAAGGGGAAGGCCTGTATAATCCAACCGAGCTGCCACCTAGCGGAGGTGAAGTCTGATGCCGGAGATCACACCAAGGGGTCCCACTATTGTAAATGAAAAAAGCGAAACTTTAGATTACCCGGACGACTATAAGGCCAAAATGCGGCAATGGCGAGAGGCCGCCAAAGCTGAGGCCATAGAAACGCTCCGGCAGCACCCTGAGTATTCTGAAATACGGAAGTACATCTCGTACCTGGAAGGCAAGTATTGGGACCCGAACAGGCCGCGGTATAGGTCGCCGTTTTTTGACAACCGATTAATGGAAGCCAGAATCCAGGCGCTCTCCATGCTGACAGATATCAGGCCGATGATATCTGTTTCGACAAAGGTAAAGGAATATGAAGACCAGGCCCATATCGCTGATCGGGTCATAAAGGCTGAATGGTACAGGAATGACCTTGACCTGAAACTCGTCGATGTTGTTGATCATGCGTTACTTGGCATCGGCTACTGGAAGATTGGGGCTGGATCGCCTGGATACACGGTAGTACTACCCTGCGGGGCAGATAACGTATTACCCATACAACCTGGCAGCACCCTGCAAGAATCCACGGCAGTGCTTTACAGGGCGCACAAGACCATGAATTATTTCCTTGAGCGATGGCCGCAGTTCAAGGATGAGATTCAAAAGCAGGCAAAAAGCGCATCCGTGATCCCCACCGGCGAGGGAGATATCATCAGGCCTGACACGATAGCCGAATACACTTGGTCTGCATTATCACCCAGCATGCGGAAACGACTGGCCTTAAGGAAAGGAAATCCGGCCAGACATACGGGGGAAAGCCCGTTCCCGGTAATCGAGCTTGAGGAATACTGGATCGAAGACATGTCCGTAAACGAGACGACTGAGACGGTGATAATGAAGGACCCCTACCTTAGCTTGGATGCGCACAACTGGCATTATTCAGTACGCCCTGGGGAAAGATTGTATCCGCGGAAAAGGCTGGTTATTTTCGCCGGGAACGAACTGCTTTACGATGGCCCATCAATCTTCTGGCATGGTATGTACCCATTTGTAGAGCTGGCGCTCAATCCGGCGGTATGGGCACCGTATGGGCTATCAAAATACAGGGATCTTTATACCTTCACGCAAGCCATCAATGAGGTGGTTGCTGGCATCCTGGATCTGGTTAAGAAGGCCGTCAATCCGCAGGTAATAGCTAAG
>ERZ795050.2664-NODE-2664-length-19253-cov-9.760027_pt1 | contig 19253 bp, 10 predicted proteins | sample MGYA00375134_ERZ795050 | MGnify/ENA primary metagenome ERZ795050 (study PRJEB30179, sample SAMN05720221) | activated sludge metagenome | isolation source: Anaerobic digester | place: Japan | collected 2015-05-26 ... | reverse complement strand
TTCTGTATTCAGCTTGGTGGTCCGGACTATGTGGCTGACGGTCAGCCCTGCACTGGCGACCCCAACAGCGTGGGCGTCAGTTTTATGCACTGGCTCATACCTACCTGCCTCCAGGGCTGTACGACCGACGCAGACTGCCGCATGGGCTACGCCTGCTCAACAGTAATGGACTACAACGGTGCTGTTTTGGCCTGTTCGCCCATCCAAGATTGTGATACTTACGGCTGCAACGACGACGGTTCCTTGAGGTGCGCTTTTGACGGCCAGTGTTGGCTTTACGGCTGCATTCCTAATCCTTGCACCGATGTGCCGCACTCGACCCAGACGTGCGTCAATTTCCGCGACAGTCATATGTGCGAGTGCGTAGATGACCACCGTTGGGACGATGACTCAATGAGTTGCGTCTCCTTCGAATGCACCGCTCAAGACCTCGGAACGGTCGACCAACAAATCCAGCTCATGGGTGAGGATAGTTGTACAGGTACGAGCGAGTATCACGCTGGCGGAACCGGCGTAAGTTGCACAAATTTCGGCACTAAGAGCAATGAGAAGGTCTACAAGGTCACTCTGCCAGCCGGTGTCTCGGTCTACATCGAGATGGTGCCTGTTGTTGACTTTGATGCATCTCTGTGGGTGACTACTGCGTGCAACGATTTCAATGGCGTCAAGTGCGTCAAAGGCGCTGACAATTCAAGTCCTGGCCAGCCAGAGGCAGTCACCATCACCAACGAAGGCTCAGAACCTGCGACTTACTACATCGTTGCAGATGCCTACAGTGGTTGTGGGATGTTCAACCTGACCATCACCCCCAAGTAAACTTAGTTAGCCGTGCGCTGGGGTTGCTTGGCGTACTGTTGTTAACTCTTCTGCACAACTTCATTGTTTTTCACGGTCGTTGTAATAAAATGCTTCTTATTCCCCCAATCGTGTAATTTTGTGCGGTTGGGGCCTGGGGTTTTGTTCCTAAAGCGAGACCGCCAAGCGGATTTTCGGTGTTGAAGGAGGAAAAGTTATGAAGGTAAGGCTTCAAAGAGGGTTGCTGCCAGTGCTGCTGTTGTGGGGTGCGTTGATGGCGCTTGGCTGTGGTGGCGGTGACGATGATCCGGAGGCAGTGTGTGGCAACGGCGTGATCGAGGCTGGTGAGCAGTGTGACGGCGCTAATTTGAATGAGCAGACCTGCGTGACTAAAGGCTTTGACGGCGGCACGCTTAGCTGCACCGCAGATTGCAAGTTTGACACCAGCGGATGCGCCGATGCTCCGGCCGACTGTGGCAACGGCGAGATTGACGAAGGTGAACAGTGTGATGGCGCTAATTTGAACGAGCAGACTTGCGAGACCCAAGGTTTCGATGGCGGCACGCTTAGCTGTACTGCTGCATGCCAGTTTGACACCAGCGGATGCGCCGATGCTCCGGCCGACTGTGGCAACGGCGAGATTGACGAAGGTGAACAGTGTGATGGCGCTAATTTGAACGAGCAGACTTGCGAGACCCAAGGTTTCGATGGCGGCACGCTTAGCTGCACCGCTGCATGCCAGTTTGACACCACCGGATGTACCAAGATTGGGCCTGACTGCGGCAACGGCGAGATTGACGAAGGTGAACAGTGCGATGGCGCGAATTTAAACTCGCAATCATGTGAAACCCAAGGCTTCGACGGCGGCACTCTCAGCTGCACCGCTGCATGCCAGTTTGACACCACCGGTTGTACCACCATCGAAAAGGCCGGTGTGGGCGAGCCCTGCACCCGCAACATTGAGTGTGAGTCGGACTTTTGCCTCACCGAGAAGGCCCAAGGCTTCCCGAGTGGCTACTGTGCAGCACCGTGTAACGAAGACGGGACCTGCGATGATGCAAACGCCATCTGCGTCGACGTAGGCGAGTACCTATGTCTTCGTTCATGTGCGCCTGGCGGCAGCGATTGTCGTGATGCCTATAAATGTGTGGGCCTTGGCGAGGGCGCTGGCGCTTGCTGGCCTGCCTGCACCGAGGATTCGCAGTGCACGACTACTGGCGACTGTAACAATCAAGGTTTTTGCGAGACGCAATGCACAGATGACGCTGACTGCCAAGCGGGCATGGCCTGCGGTTTAGAAGGTGTATGTGAGCCAATTGATCACTGCGTCACTCAAGGGTGCAACGATCCCGAAGGAAGCTTGTACTGCCACGAAGCCAGTGGTTACTGCTATGATGACGCCTGCTTAGATAATCCGTGTGATAGCTTGGCTAATGCTTCTGGCGTGTGTGAACGCCAGTATGATGACTATCGCTGCGGGTGTGTCGATGAGTACGTCTGGGATCGTGCTGCGGGTGCTTGCATTGCCTCTGAGTGTAACGCAATTGACCTTGGGACGTTTGAGGGCACGCGCATCGAACAAACTGGCGACACCTGCAACGGTACTTCAATCTATGACGCGGGTGGCAGTGGCGTGACTAACTGCACTGGTTATCCAAGTTGGGACAAGGAGCTTGTCTACAAGTTGACCGTGCCTGCTGGTGAGGCAGTCGAGGTGCATATGGAGCCAACAGGGTTCGACGCGTCGCTTTGGGTTACCACCAGCTGTGATGACTTCCTTGGACTTGAATGTGTTGTTGGCGCAGACGATCCTGAGACCGTATTAATATATAACGACACGACAGAGGACCAGACCTACTACATAATCGCAGATGCTTACAGGAACTGCGGCGAATTTACGCTCAGCGTCTCTAAACCGCCGCACTGTGGCAATGGTATTGTCGACGGCGATGACCAGTGCGATGGTGACGACTTTGACGAGCAGACCTGCGCGGGGCTTGGATATGTTGGCGGTGGTACGCTTGGTTGCACCCAAGACTGCAAATTCGACACCTCAGGATGTATATTTGACTGCCAAGCTGTTAAACTCGGCACGTTTTCTAGCTCTATCACACGTGATAACCAGGATACCTGCGCCAGTACCTCATTATACAACGCACGCGGCGCTGGTACCGGTTGCACTGACTACCCCACCAATGGCAATGAGATCGTCTACGAGCTTGTCGTTCCAGCTGGACAGGGGGGCATCGTTGCGGTGGAACCCACTGGGTTCGACGCGGCAATTTGGGTGACTACGTCGTGTGATGACCTGTTGGGAACCCAGTGCATCGTTGGCGTCGATAAGAAAGGGCACGACGGTCGTGAGGAACTCGATCTCGTCAACGATGGGGATAGCCCCCAGACCTACTACATCGTGGTTGACGCTTACAGCCGCTGCGGCACGTTCAACCTCACCATCTCAAGCCTTGGTGAGTGCGGCAATGGCGTCAAGGAAGATCGCGAGCAGTGCGATGGCTCAGACTTTGGCGGGGCCTCTTGCTCTAACTTTGGTTTTGTTGAGGGCACGCTCAGCTGCAGTGCCGAATGTGAACTAGACTTCACAAATTGCAACTACGGCTCGCTTCTGCTAGTAGGTGACCCCTGCACAACTGACGCGGACTGTGCTTCTGGCATTTGCTGGGACGAACTCAACAAGGGTCTGCCTGGTGGCTACTGCGTTGATAAATGTACCGAGGAATATGGCTGTTGGGATCCAGCCAATATCTGTGTGAGTTACCTTGGCGATAGCTTCTGCGCCAAGAAATGTACTCCCGGGGTTTCTGGTGAGTGCCGTGACGCCTACGAATGTCTCGATCTAGGCGGAGGCAATGGCGCTTGTTGGGCCAAATGTACCACCGACAGCCAATGCTCCGTGGCCGGCCGCTGTGACCTTGACAGTGGCTTGTGCACCTGTCTGCTAGGGCAGCACCTCGATTCAGATGCTGGTGCCTGCGTGTATGACGATTGTGAATACCTTGGTTGTGCTAACCTCAACCTTAACTGTGATCCTGCTGGTGGCTGCAGTGGTGCCTGTGCCGTCTGTACGGACTGCGTTTCTGGCACAGAGTTGTCCAGCAGCGGTCGATGTGTACGCATAGGTGCTGCATGGGGCGGGCCATGCGAGGTCGACGCTGACTGTCCTGGCTCTGGTACACCTGGTGAAGACACCTTCTGCAACAAGAGTGGCACTGGCGGTTTCTGCATGCAGTTGGGCGCCCCAGACTATGTTGGTGACGGCCAGCCCTGCACTGGCGACCCCTACAGCGTGGGTGTTAAAGTGGTCTATGGGTCATACCTTGTATCCGTCTGCCTCCAGGGTTGTGATACCAACGCGGACTGCCGAGCGGGCTATACCTGCTCGACGGATATGGACTACAACCACTCCGTTTTGGCCTGTTCGCCCATCAAAGAGTGCGATACTGATGGCTGCAATGACGATGGTTCCTTGAGCTGCACTTCTGATGGTAGGTGTTGGCTTGACGGCTGCGACCCGAATCCTTGCACTGCTATGCCGAACTCGACCGAGAGGTGCTTCAATGTTCGCGACAGTCATGTGTGCGAGTGCGGAAGTGCATTTAGTTGGGACGACGACTCAATGAGTTGCGTCTCCTTCCACTGCTCGGCTCAAGACCTCGGAACGGTTGACCAACAAATCCAGCTCACTGGTGAGGATAGTTGTACAGGTACGAACGAGTATGACGCTGCCGGAACCGGTGTAAGTTGCACAAAGTACAGCACCATGGGCAATGAGAAGCTCTACAGGATCACTCTGCCAGCCCGTGTTTCGGCCTTGATCCGGATGGAGCCTAGTGGCTTCGACGCATCTCTGTGGGTGACTACTAGGTGCAACGATTTCAATGGCCTCAAGTGCGTCAAAGGCGCTGACGATGATGTTGGCACCCCAGAGGTAGTCACCATTACTAACATGAGTTCGAGACCTGCGACTTATTACATAGTGGCCGATGCCTACAGTGGTTGTGGTACCTTCAACCTAACCATCACCCCCAAGTAATCTTTGTTAGCCGTGCGCTGGGATTGCTTGGCGCACGGTGGTTAACACTACCGCATAACTTCATTGTCTTTCACGGTCGTTGTAGTAAAATGATTTTCATTCCCCCCAATCGTGTAATTTTGCGCGGTTGGAGTCTGGGGTTTTGTTCCTAGAGCGAGACCGCCAAGCGGATTTCCGGTGTTGAAGGAGGAAAAGTCATGAAGGTAAGACTTCAAAGAGGGTTGCTGCCAGTGCTGCTGTTGTCGGGTGCGTTGTTGGCGCTTGGCTGCGGTGGCGGTGACGATGATCCGGAGGCAGTGTGTGGCAACGGTGTGATCGAGGCTGAAGAGCAGTGTGACGGCGCCAATTTGAATGAGCAGACCTGCGTGACCAAGGGCTTTGATGGCGGCACGCTTACCTGCACCGCAGATTGCAAGTTTGACACCAGCGGATGCACCGATGCTCCGGCCGACTGTGGCAACGGCGTGGTTGACGTTGGCGAGCAGTGCGATGGCGCTAATTTGAATGAGCAGACTTGCGAGACCCAAGGTTTCGACGGCGGCACGCTTACCTGCACCGCGATCTGCCAGTTCGACACCACCGGTTGCACCAAGATTGGGCCTGACTGTGGCAACGGTGAGATCGACGCTGGCGAACAGTGCGATGGCGCGAATCTAAACGAGCAGACTTGCGAAACCCAAGGTTTCGACGGCGGCACTCTTAGCTGCACCGCAACCTGCCAGTTCGACACCACCAGCTGCACCAAGATTGAGCCTGACTGCGGCAATGGCCAGATTGACGCTGGCGAACAGTGCGACGGCGCGAATCTAAACGAGCAGACCTGCGAGACCCAAGGCTTCGACGGCGGCACGCTCAGCTGCACCTCAACCTGCCAGTTTGACACCACTTCTTGCACCACCATCGAAAAGGCCGGTGTGGGAGAGCCGTGCACCAGTAACGCCGAGTGTGAGTCAAACATGTGCCTAACCGAGGTGTTTGACGGCTACCCGAGCGGTTATTGTGTCGCGGACTGCAATCCCGACTTCTCCTGTGACGACCCAAATGCCAGCTGCGGCATCATGGAGAAGTTATTATGCATGCGCTCATGTGTTATTGGCGGCAGCGACTGTCGTGAGGGCTATACCTGCTTGCCGTCTTATGACTTCGTGGAAGCGCCAGTCTGCATGCCCTACTGTTCGGAGGATTCGCAGTGTCCGGACACTGGTTTATGTAACGATGAAGGCTTTTGCCAAACGCTATGTACAACCGACCCAGATTGTCCAGCGAGCCAATACTGTGGTCCCGAGGGCGTGTGTAACTTTATCCCCGATTGCGACAGCTACGGGTGTAACGATCCATCCGGGGAGTACTATTGTTACGAAGAAATCAATTATTGTTTTGAGGACGCCTGTGCCGCCGGTCCGTGTGATGGTATTGCTCATGCCACCGGTTGTTCACGTCACCTCCACAATTATTTGTGTAATTGCGATGAGGGTTACCTCTGGGACAGCGCCGCAGGTGAGTGCATAAGCTTTTCGTGCAACGCAATCGACTTGGGGACGTTCGACGGAACGGTCATCAGCCGTACTGGTGACACCTGTGGCGGCACGTCCATCTACAACGCGTTGGGTGACGGTGTGTCTAGCTGTACAAGTTTTTCGTCTAAGAGCAACGAGATTGTCTACAGCTTGACCGTGCCAGCGCGTCAGTTTGTCCAGGTGGAGATGTCGTCTAGTGGTTTCGAATCATCACTTTGGGCCACTACCTCCTGTGATGACATCCTAGGGCTTGGGTGTGTTTGGGGTGCCGACAGCTCAAAGATCCTGTTATTAGAAAACTACTCACTTATGGCCATGACTTACTACATCGTTGCCGACGGCTTCAGCGGCTGTGGCGAGTTCACGCTTACCGTCTCTGTCTACAAACCTCCGCGTTGTGGCAATGGCAAAATCGATGGGTATGATCAGTGTGATGGAGCCGACCTCAATGAACAGACCTGCCAGAAGCTAGGATACGATAGCGGTACCTTGAGCTGCACCAATGGATGTACATTTGACACCTCAGGTTGTGTGTTCACCTGCAAGGCGCACGATCTAGGCACGTACACTGGAGCAGACATCACGCTCGAAGCTGAAAATAGTTGTAGTGGCACCAAACTCTACAACGCTGGCGGAGCTGGCTGGAACTGCACGGGCGGATACTCTGAAGGTTACGAGAAAGTCTATAGCCTCACTCTTGAAGCCGGTGCGTCAGTCGGCGTATCTATGTCACCTGTACGGTTCAACGCATCGCTTTGGGTGACGACGTCATGCGACGACCTTGTGGGTGCCCAGTGTGTTGCTGGTGTTAATGAAGCTATGTTTGGCGGCCGTGAGGAACTAGTTCTCGCGAACTATGGGGCTGAGCCCCAGACCTACTACATCATAGCCGACAGCCCCAGCGGCTGTGGCGAGTTCACGCTTACCGTCTCTGAACCTTCGCGCTGTGGCAATGGCAAAATCGATGGGTATGATCAGTGTGACGGTGCCGACCTTGGTGAGCAGACCTGCGAGAAGCTCGGATACGATGGCGGTACCTTGAGCTGTACCGAAGGATGTACATTTGACGCCTCAGGTTGTGTGTTTACCTGCAAGGCACACGATCTAGGCACGTACACTGGAGCAGACATCACGCTCGAAGCTGAAAATAGTTGCGCGGGCACTAAACGCTACAACGCTGGCGGCGCTGGCTGGAGCTGCGTATACTCTGGCCCTGATGGCTACGAGAAAGTCTATAGCCTCACGCTTGAAGCCGGTGCGTCAGTCGGCGTATCTATGTCACCTGTACGGTTCGACGCATTGCTTTGGGTGACGACGTCATGTGACGACTTCGTGGGCGCCCAGTGTGTCGCTGGTGTCGATGGAGCTATGTTTGGCGGCCGTGAGGAACTAGTTTTCGCGAACGATGGGGTTGAGTCCCAGACCTACTACATCATAGCCGACAGCCACTATAGCTGTGGTGAGTTCACGCTTACCGTTTCTGAACCTCCACGCTGTGGCAATGGCAAAGTGGACGGCCCAGATATGTGTGACGGTACCGACCTTGGTGAGCAGACCTGCGAGAAGCTCGGATACGGTGGCGGTACGCTTGGCTGTACAGATGATTGTAGATTTGATACGTCTGGTTGTGACTTTACCTGCGATGCGTACGATCTCGGCATGTTCATAGATACGATCACGCTCGAAGCTGAAAATAGTTGCAGTGGCACCAAAATCTACAACGCTGGCAGCGTTGGCTGGAACTGCACGGGCCACCATTCTAAAGGTTACGAGAACGTCTATAGCCTTACGCTTGCTGCCGGTCAGTCAGTCGTCATATCTATGTCGCCTGTACGGTTTGATGCATCGCTTTGGGTGACGACGTCATGTGACGACATATTGGGTGCCCAGTGTGTAGCTGGCGTCGATAGAGCTACGTTTAGCGGCCGTGAGGAACTGGTTCTCACCAACTATTGGGCTGAGCCCCAGACCTACTACATCATTGCTGATGCCTTCAAGAACTGCGGAACGTTCAGTCTTAACATATTCCATTACGAACCTCCGCGCTGTGGCAATGGCAAAATCGACGGGAATGATCAGTGTGACGGTGCCGACCTTGGTTACCAGACCTGCGACGAGTTTGGATATGAAGGTGGTACGCTTGGCTGCACCGAGGATTGTAGATTTGACACCTCAGATTGTCTGTTTACCTGCAAGGCGCACGATCTAGGCACGTACACTGGAGCAGACATCACGCTCGAAGCTGAAAATAGTTGCAATGGCACCAAAATCTACAACGCTGGCGGCGCTGGCTGGACCTGCGTACACTCTGGCCCTGATGGCTACGAGAAAGTCTATAGCCTTACGCTTGAAGCCGGTGCGTCAGTCACCATATCCATGTCGCCTATAAGGTTTGACGCATCGCTTTGGGTGACGACGTCATGTGACGACATATTTGGCTCCATGTGCGTTGCTGGCGTCGATACAGCTTTGTTTGGCGACCGTGAAGAACTTGTTCTCGCGAACGATGGGGCTGAGCCCCAGACCTACTACATCATAGCCGACAGCCTCTATGGCTGCGGCATATTCGATCTCACCATCTCAAGGCCTAGCCCGTGAGGCAATTGCTAGCTTGATGCTGACAGTCGTGACGGGCTTGCCAAGCTCATTGCTGGTTGTCTACTTGGACCGCATTTTGAATCTGAAGAAAACGTACATCGCAATGCATGTTATCACAGCGCCTATTGTGTATCCCGCCTGCCTGGGGATGAAGCTGCCTAGGCCTTCTTTTTCCGCCACGAACAAAAAGCTGCTGGTTACCATGGTCATGAAAATCGCTGGGATCAGGGCGATGATGTAGGGCTTCTTTTTTTGCGACAGGTACACTGTAGCCGTCCACAAGGTGACTGTGGCCAGCACTTGGTTGCTCCAGGCAAAGTAGCGCCAAATGACGTCAAAACCTGTTGTATCGACAAGGGAGTACACTAGGATTCCAGCTGTAACCGCGAATACAGGCAAAGCTACCAACAGCCTGTTTTGTATGGGCTTTTGGTCAATGCCCAAAGAGTCAGCCACAATCAGGCGTGCCGACCGCAAGGCCGTGTCGCCGGAGGTAACGGCGGCGGATATGACTCCAAGCACCGTTATTGCCGCGATGGACTTTGGAAACCATTCATTGGCAATGACTCCAACCATCGCGGGCCCTCCCTTGCCTGTTGTGTCCACAGGCCCGTTGGGGCCGAAGAAGTAAGCAGCCGCGGCAGCCCACAGCAGTGCTACGATGCCTTCAGCAATCATGGCACCGTAAAAAATGGGGCGAGCCTGCTTCTCATTTGTCATGCAGCGCGCCATCAGTGGTGATTGCGTGGCATGAAAGCCGCTGATGGCCCCACATGCAATGCTGATGAACATCATTGGAAAGATAGGATTGCTGGCAGCCTGTGGATGCTGGTTGCGAAAGCCTTCCCACAGCTCGGGTATTGGGGGGCGAAATACTATAAAGGCCGCAAAAATGGCCGCGGCCATCCCCAACAACAGCAAACCGAAAATCGGGTAAATCCTGCCAATTAGTTTATCAATGGGAAGCAGAGTGGCGATCAGATAGTAAGCAAAAATAACGGCCACCCAAATGAAGATATTCCAGCTAGGCGTGAAGTTGTTGTTCAGCAGCACCGCAGGCGTGTTCACAAATACCGCGCCCACCAACACCATCAGGATTATGGTGAAAACCCGCATTATCTGTTTTGGCTTGTTTCCCAAGTAGCGACCGTGAATTTCAGGCAATGAAGCTCCCTTTTGGCGCAGGGAAATAAACCCCGAAATGTAATCGTGCACGGCCCCAGCGAAGATGCTGCCAAACACAATCCACAAGTACGATGACGTGCCAAACTGGGCCCCCATAATGGCCCCACAGATGGGTCCCACCCCGGCGATGTTCAAAAACTGTATCAGGAAGATTCGCCAAGGTTTCATAGGGACATAGTCAACGCCATCCGCCTGACTTATCGCCGGAGTAACCCGGTTTGGATCCGCCCCAAGCATCCGCTCTATCCATTTGGAATACAGCAGATATCCAAGAATCAAAAGCGCTACCGCTGCAAAGAATGATATCAAGGCCTTAACTCCTTGTTGGATCTTAGTTTTCCAAAAGCCAATCTACGTAACGGACGGGATCATGTCAATGACCTTGTCCCAAAATAATCAGCAATCGAGAGTCGCTGTGCTACAAATGAAAGAATCCGCCGTTTAATTGACAGGCTCATACATGTTCCATAGACTGCCTTTCACATGGTCTTAGGTTGAACCCTGCTCGCCGGCCTTAGACATCAATTGGCTTGTGATTTGGGGCAGATTGCCTGAATGGGGGCTGCAAATGACTAGCAGAGCTTTGATTGTGGTTATCGTGTCTCTGGTGCTTCTTTCCCCGTTAAAACTGCTTGCTGATGACACAGTCACAGGTTTTCTCAAGGACGAAAGTCGCATGCCCAGTCGTGTTATCAAAGGACATAAGGTTTTTTTACAGTTGGAGCCAGGCGATCCTCGTTTACCCGAAGATGTACTTTTTGATTGGGCAGAGTCGTCAAGCTGCTACGACTGTGATCCCGGATATGATGTCACCATGGCAGTGACACACGTTCCTGGTTCGGGTAAAAAAAATGGGTTGTTTCAGGTGGTTTGTGTGAACGGATGTGGCGCTAATAACTGCTCGTTTGACATCGTACGCTTAAAGAATGGCAAGCTTGTAAGCTTGCTGGAAGGCGGCGGCGTTAGTGCTAAGGTTAGTGGATCATGGAACGGAAAATCTTTGCTGTTTTATGGCAGACATATAACGGCTTTTGAGGGTGCTGCATCTGTTTATATACTGGAAAACGATGAGTTGCGGTTTATTGTAGACATCACATCGGATATTGTTGGCTACAGCTTTTATTCAGATCGGGCAGATTGGTTGATACAGAAGTGCCACGATGTAAATTCGATACAATGTACCAGTTATTTGATCGACAATCTTACCAGATACATATGGGAAGTCTCCTATGGCAGCTATACCAATGCAGCCAGAATCTATTTAGTGCCACTGGAAATAAGCCCTATGTCCGAGTCTGCACTTAATATTACTACGCATTTTGGCATAGAGCGGGACAAGGACTGTTCCTCAACTCTTGCAGTGGCATGGCGATTAAGCGATACATCGTGGGGTATAATTGATAAGCATGAAAAAAAACTGAGAAAGGCCCTGAAATCCTTGGGTGACCGTCCACCTAAGGGCTGCCCTAAGCTTGATGATGCTGGCGGCCGGCGGTCTGGTTGGGCTGAAGCCATAAGTTTCGGTGAAGACGACACTCTGGTGCGCACCCGTTGGTTGCTGGATGGTGATTCTCCATACTTCTGCGGCAGGGAAAAAGTGCCCGGCAAATTCAAAATCTGGTGATCTTGCCCCCCTGTCCCTGCTCCTGCTTCTGTCCCCACCCCTGTCCCTGATCCTGTCCCCGTCCCTGTCCCCGCCCCTACATCTGCTTAAGTTCCTCGGTCAAGCCAGCAAGTCCCTTTCGGGCGTCGGCGAACATCATCACTGCGTTTGGATACTCAAACAGTTCGTTTCGTATTCCTGCAAAACCTGCGCCTAGCGAGCGCTTGATGATTATGACCGAGCGTGCTTCGTGGACGTTCAGGATTGGCATCCCATAAATTGGGCTGCCTCTGTCATGGGTCGCTGCTGGGTTTACAACGTCGTTGGCACCAATTACCACTGCAACGTCGGTTGCTTTGAACTCGTGGTTGATGGCGTCCATTTCGTACAGCTGTTCATAAGGAACGTTGGATTCTGCCAGCAAAACGTTCATGTGGCCTGGCATACGGCCGGCTACTGGGTGGATGGCATATTTGACAGACACCCCACGTTTTATCAAAAGCTCTGCAAGTTCCTTGACCGCGTGCTGTGCTTGGGCCACTGCAAGTCCATAACCAGGGACAAAAATCACCGAGGACGCGCTTTCCAGGATTAAAGCCGATTCTTCGATTGACGCCGACTTTACACCGCTGTATTCGCCACCTGCGCCAGCCGTCTGGTCTGTTGCTCCAAATCCACCAAAGAGCACGTTTGCCAAACTGCGATTCATGGCCTTTGACATGATTCTAGTCAAAATTATCCCTGACGCCCCAACTAGTGAGCCAACCACAATTAACAGATTGTTTTTCAACACAAATCCAGTCATTGCAGCCGCCAACCCAGAGTATGAGTTAAGCAGCGAGATAACGACTGGCATATCAGCGCCACCAATTGGAATGACCAGTAAGGCGCCCAAAATCAAGGCAATGGCCGCAAAAACCCACAGGATTATGGCGACTTGCGAAGGGTCCGCAAACAGGGACCACGTCCCAAGCACTAAAGCCGCGATGGCCAGCACCAAGTTGATTATGTGTCGCCCAGGAATCAATATTGGGCGTCCAGAAATCCACTCCTGCAGCTTCAAAAAGGCAACTATGGACCCAGTAAGAGTGACCGCGCCAATGATAATCGACAGCACTGTCGTGATCGCAGAATCCGCGCCAATTGCGGCAATCATGGTCTGGGATTTCGGCAGCACTTCCATGTGGAACAGCGACAACGCGACCAGCATCGATGCCCCACCGCCCAATCCATTAAACAAGGCCACCATCTGGGGCATGTCGGTCATTTTTGCTTTATATGCCGCGATGGCACCAATAGCTGAGCCGATTACCACCCCAATTATTATGTACAAAGGATTAAAAGTGCCGAGGTCCAGGAGCGCCAAGATGACTGCCAACAGCATTCCAAGCGCTGAAAGGTGGTTTCCCCTCCTGGCTGTTGGGACCCTTTGCTGAAGCTTCAAGCCCACAATGAACATCACTGTGGCGACCAAATAACCAAGGTAAGTAATGATATGAGTGATGTTATCCATGGGACGCCTCCTTGGCGCCCTTGGCGGCTGCTTGTTTTTTCTTGAACATGGCCATCATGCGGTCGGTGACCAAATAGCCTCCAACCACGTTGATGGTTGCCAGTACAACTGCAATTAAGCCCAAAATGTTAGCTACATCTGGGGTTGATAGTTTGGCCGCAACCAATGCGCCCACGATGGTGATACCAGAAATGGCGTTCGAACCAGACATTAAAGGCGTATGAAGGGTTGGAGGGACCTTTGCAATCACCTCAAGACCCAAAAATACCGCCAACAGGAAAACTGTTAATCCCATCAACAGCGCTACAGTCGGATCAAGTTCAAAGCCTGTCATTTTGCACCTCCTGCAGCCATATCAGGTGACCAAGCGGCACCTTCATGAGCCACTATTGAACCTGCGATAATCTCATCCTCAAAGTCCAGATTTAGTTCGCCCTTTGGGAACAACAGCAACAGGACGTTTTGGACATTTTTGGCGTAAACATCGCTGGCATGAAAGGGGACCATGCCTGGCAAGTTTTTGTAACCAATGATTTTTACACCATTGTGTTCCACGACCTCACCTGGCTTGGTTAATTCGCAATTTCCCCCTTGCTCGGCGGCAAGATCGACAATGACCGAGCCTGGCCGCATGGATTCAACCATTTCCTTGGTGACCAACTTTGGAGCTGGCCTCCCTGGAATCAATGCGGTGGTAATAACAGCATCGGAGACGGCGACCCGGCGGGCCACTTCTTCACGTTGGCGCTGCAAAAAGTCGGCCGACGCCTCCTTGGCATAACCACCGGCGCCCTCAAAGTCTTCGGCACCTTCCACCTCGATGAAACGCGCTCCTAGGCTTTCAACTTGCTCCTTTACAACGCTTCGGACATCTGAGACCTCGACGACTGCGCCAAGGCGTCTAGCCGTGGCTACAGCCTGCAAGCCAGCCACTCCAGCACCCATGACCACAAAGCGGGCCGGAGTGATGGTTCCAGCGGCTGTCATCATCAGCGGCATAAGTCTAGGCAGCATGTCCGCGGCGATCAAAGACGCCTTGTATCCAGCGATGTTTGCCTGGGAAGAAAGGGCATCCATTGATTGCGCCCGGCTGATTCTGGGGATTTGGTCCATGGCAAAGACAGTGACCTTTTGTGCTATCAGGGCCTGTAAAAGGTCTGGGTTGGTCTTGGGCCACAACAGTGAAATCAGCAGAGCCCCGGCCTTCATCTGCTTTACTTGAGCAAGACTAGGGGGGTTAATTTGGGCTACTACGTCAGCTTCAGCAAGGCTGGCGGTATCAGGGACAATGGTGGCTCCAGCATCGACAAAACGGGCATCGGTGATACCTGCATCAACGCCGGCACCTGATTGAATCAAAACGGTAAATCCAAGCTTTACCAAACGGCGCACCGTATCAGGAACTGCAGCGACCCTTGTGTCGCCCATCTCCTTTGGTACAAATAAAACTGCCATCGCCTACCTCCTTTTTTGGCGATTAAAGGAAGATAGACATCGTTATTCGGATGACAAGAGTCCTGGTTTAAAGAGGGGCAAGGGCCGACAATTAAGGCTGGGATTTTGGGATTTATCTTTTTGATTTATCTACAGGGCTGTGTTCGTTCCTCTGTTTCTGTTGCTTGGCAACGACCGCCAGAAATCGAACAATTCAAAATGTAGGTTGCAGCTACACCACATTCTACTGCTCCCTCATCAAAACCCTGCTTAACTCCACAAGTACGGCCACCTCCTGGACGAGGTATACTTAGACAGCTACCAATGCCCCAACGCTTTTCTTCGCCCTCACTGCAGTTGTAATCAAACGAATCACACTGGTTTGCCTTGATAAACCATTGTTCTTCAGTGAATTCTTGTGGATATGCTTGGTCGTCCTTGTCGCAGCAGTCACCGCCCTTTGTTGCGGTGTAAGGGGCGGCAGCCGCACACAGGCAACGAGTATCGCCATCAACTCCGAATTCATCTCCGTCATCATCGCGATAGTAGGTGGTGCAATCATCAGCGTCTTCTTCGTCTGTGTGACCATCGCAGTCGTTGTCTTTACCATCGCACACTTCTTGGGTTGGTTGGCCTTCAACGCATACGTTTGGCACGCCGTCAGTGCATTTCTGGACTTCCCTCATACACTCGCCTTTACCGCAGATTATAGTGTCACCAGAGTCGATTGCCTTGAAGGAACAACCTGATTCAGGATCGCAGGTGTCCTCTGTACATGGGTTTAGGTCGTCACAGGTAATGGCAGTACCGCTACACACACCATCTTGGCAAGTGTCATTTTCGGTACAGTGATTATCATCCGAGCAAGCTGTGTCGTTTGCGACTGGAACCTCTTTGCATTTCAGGTCTTCGCATTTAAACTCGTGGCACTTTTTTGGTTCCCCGTCGCAGTCTGTATCTTCTTCGCACTCTTGTTGTTCGGCGCCGTCATCATCCGCGATTGCGCCGTCATCATCCGCGATTGCGCCGTCATCATCCGCGATTGCGCCATCATCGTCCGCGATTGCGCCATCATCATCCGCGATTGCGCCATCATCATCCGCGATTGCGCCATCATCTTCCGCGGTTGTACCGTCGTCCTTAGCCTTGGTGTCACTGGTGGCCTTTGAGTCCTGCTCAAAGGCATCATCAAAAGTGGGAGACCCTTCATCTCCGTTACACCCAATTGATAAGGCAAGAAAAGCGGCCAAAACAGGTAATGCAAAAAAACGTAGCTTCATAAAGCCCCCCAAAAAAGCGATTCACGCCAGTTTACATCTATTTCACCGCAAATGCAAGAAATGGTTTGATTAGTTAAAAAACTTGGGGTGGTCACAGGAGGTGGCGGAACGTTTGGATTTCGAAGTTTGAAGACTGATGGCTGGATGATAGTCTTGAATTGTGGCGCTTTTAGGTCCAGAATCAACGAAGCCCCAAGACGAGGGTTTGCTAACTGCAAACATTTGACCCAAATTCCAGATTGGATGTAAGGCCTTTGGCACTTGAGATTGTTGCCAGGGGAGCATGGCTGATAAAGCTGCGATGGTTGGCTGGCATCGCTGTGCTATTAGGTACTTGTGGAGTCTGGCTAGTTGTTGGCAGCCGTGCGCCAATTGTTCCAATGTTTGCGGTCGGCCTTGCGATTTTGTTCTATAACTGGCTGTTTTTTCAGCTATATAAGCATCGTCCACAGCATCAAATGCGTTTGGCGTCCGCCCAGTTCCTGACTGACTGGGGCGCTCTTACCATTTTGGTGCACTATACCGGAGGTGTAGCTAGTCCCTTACTATTCTTCTATGTCTTTCACGTAATCATCGCCAGTATTCTGTTTTCTCCAAGGATTGCCGCAATACACGCTGCAATCGGGGTGATGCTGGTAGGAACCGTAACTCTGTGTGAAATCAGTGGGTTGTTACCACACCTGCCAGTGCCAGGCTTTGAAAGCGTTGATCTTTTATCCGCTCCAGAGGCTGGACAAAGGTATTTCTTCTTTGGTCTGACCGTACTGGTTGTCTATCTATTGTCCTCTTCCATGGCAAAGCGATTGTGGGCCAGAACTAGGCAGGTGATTGAACAACGAAATCAAACTCAAGCTGCTTTGTATCGGACTCGTTCACTAAATGAAATCGCAATTGCCGCGACATCCAGCCTTGAATTGAACTTGGTCATGGAAACCATTACAAAGTCAGTTGTTCAAACCATGAGCATCAAGGCAAGTTCCATTCGGTTACTGGACGATTCTGGAGATACCCTTGCAATTAACGCCTCTTATGGGCTAAGCGAGGCATATCTGGCCAAAGGTGCAGTGCAAGTTGTCGACAGTCCAGTTGATGCAATGGCATTACAGGGGAGTCCGATTCGGATTCCAGATGTGGCTAAGTCAGAGCTGCTTCAATATCCTGCTCAGATGCTTGAAGAAGGAATTCAGTCGCTGGTGGTGGTTCCGCTAGTCCTGCGAGATAAAACCATTGGTGTGTTAAGGGCGTATTGTTCTAAAAAGACGCATTTTTCAGATGACGACGTTGATTTTTTATCGGCACTAGCTGGTCAAGGTGCGATTGCTATTGAAAACGCTCGTTCCTACACAGATTTACAGGCCCTTGAAGTGGCCAAATCTAAGTTTGTGTATGTGGTTGCCCACGAGTTGAAATCACCTGTCGCTGGGGCGACCTCTTCGCTAAGTCTTTTGTCCGAAGGGTATGCCGGGGAACTATCCGATCAACAACTGCAGCTGGTGAACCGGGCTCAACGAAGAATAGCGAGCTTGTCAGCGCTGCTACAGGACCTTTTAGCCCTGGGAGCAATGCAGGAAAAGCTTGTTCACAAAAAGATTGAACCTTTGTCGATTAGCCAGGCGTTAAAGGCGGTTACAGAGCGAGTCCAGCCGACAATCGAGACAAAGGGGCTTGAACTTACAATGGATGTGGCTTCAGAACCTCTAACTGTGCTTGGCCAAAAAGACGATTTTGAGCGGATGGTAGGCAATCTATTTGAAAATGCAGTGAAATACACACCTACTAAGGGTGCTGTAAAGGTCTTGGTTCGTCACGATGGCGACATGATTGAAATGGAGTTTACAGACACAGGTATTGGGATAGCGCCTGAGGCACTTCCCAAACTTTTCGAGGAGTTTTACAGAGCACCAAATGCTAGGCAATCAATTGAAGGCACTGGCCTTGGCCTGGCGTTGGTCAAAAGAATCGTAGACTCCATGAAAGGTACCATCAGCGTTCAAAGCGAAGTCAACAAGGGAACCACGTTCACGGTCCGGTTACCAAAAGCACCTTGACCATGTTCCGTAGCTGCCCAAAGCGGCCGGTTGTTGATTAATCAATGGGGGTTTATAAAAGCAGCTTACAGAACCTTGTGCAACCATCCAAATTCATCTGGCGCATCTCCAAACTGGATTCCCACAATGGCATCAAAAAGCTGTTGAGTAATTGGTCCAGGGACTGCTGATGATGGGGCTAGCTCTCTGCCGTCATCAAAGTGGAACGATTTAATGCCTGTGACTACTGCGGCTGTTCCGCAGGCAAACGCCTCGGTAATCGAGCCGTCAGCCAAGCCATCTTCAACCCAGCCAAATGGGATGTCTTCTTCGTGGACTTCAATGCCCCTGGCCCGAGCTATCTGGACCAAGGAATCCCTGGTAACGCCTGGCAGAATTGTTCCGTGCAGTTTTGGGGTGTATAAAGCGCCATTCTTGATGAAGCACACATTCATCCCCCCCATTTCTTCCACGCGACGTTCGCGATAGGGGACGTCTCTTGCCTCCAAGAACAACACCTGGCCGCACTTCAAGGCATAAGCCTTGGAAGTGGTCTCCAAGGTGCCAGCATAGTTGGCCCCGGCCTTGATTCCGCCGGTGCCTCCATAACAAGAACGACTCTTGTCTAGGGCGACATAAACGCTTACTGCACCAGGATCTCGGCCTGAGGTACCCAGGAAGTACGGCCCTGAAACAAGGGTCAGGATATAGAAAAGATATTCCTTCGATGCGGCTACTTTAACCTGTGGGGCTGTGCCGATCATCGTTGGGCGGATGTATAGAGTGCCTGGAAGCTCAGGCACTTGGTTGGCTTCAGTCTCCACCAGTGCTTTGATCGCTTTCAAAAAGAAATCCGGTGATATTTCAGGCATCTGCATCCTACGAGCGGACATGTTCATTCTGGCGATGTTCATTTCAGGGCGAAACAGAACTATGTCTCCAGATTTCTGGCGATATGCTTTCATGCCCTCGAAAATGGTCTGAGCGTAGTGTAACACCGTGGCACCAGGGTGGAGTTGCAGGTGCTTGACCGGTTCAATGTAAGCATCGTGCCAATTGCCTCCACTGTACTTCATATGAAACATGTTTGGTGTAAAAAGAGTGCCGAATTCAACGTGTTCTATACGCTCCGGCCGTACTAGGGTGTCCCGATCCGGGCGAATAATTATTTCAACGTCCATAAAGTAACTCCTTGCTGACGGACTTCGAATTGTCCCTTGATGGGGCGTGTTGGTCAACCCGTTTTACAG
>ERZ795050.2653-NODE-2653-length-19323-cov-4.957339_pt1 | contig 19323 bp, 16 predicted proteins | sample MGYA00375134_ERZ795050 | MGnify/ENA primary metagenome ERZ795050 (study PRJEB30179, sample SAMN05720221) | activated sludge metagenome | isolation source: Anaerobic digester | place: Japan | collected 2015-05-26 ... | reverse complement strand
CGTGTCCTCCTCCTCGTTACGCATATCTGCTCAATGAACTGCCGCCACTGCACAAGGCGACGCATTGTCGGAGAAGAAGACCAGCACATGCTTGAGTCTCAAATAGATGCAGCAGTCGAGTATATTAAGAAAACACCGATTATCCGCGATGTGCTCATTTCGGGCGGTGATCCGTTTGTGCTTTCCGATGAAAGGCTTGAGAGTATCATTCAAAAAATTCGTGCTATTCCGCATGTTGAGATTATCCGCATTGGAACAAGAACTCCAGTCGTTATGCCCATGCGCATAACAGACAACCTTGTTAACATGCTCAAAAAATATCATCCGATATTCATAAACACCCATTTTAATCATCCTAAAGAAATAACGGCAGAAGCCCGTGAAGCATGCAGAAAGCTTGCCGATGCTGGTATTCCGCTCGGTAATCAGACTGTGTTGCTCCGTGATGTCAATGATTGTCCGGTGATTATGAAAAAGCTCATGCAAAAATTGCTGACCATTCGTGTGCGCCCGTACTACATCTATCAGTGCGATCTCTCTATGGGTATTGAGCATTTCCGTACTCCAGTAAGTAAGGGCATTGAGATTATAGAAAATTTACGAGGACACACAACCGGTCTTGCCGTTCCGACATTTGTTATTGATGCTCCTGGCGGCGGAGGAAAAACTCCTGTTATGCCGGATTATGTTATTACTCGAAACGAAAAACGTGTTATACTCCGCAATTACGAAGGTGTTATTACTACCTATGATGAACCTGATTCGTACAGAGAAGACTGCGGTAAATGCAAACTCTGTTCCGATGAGTTACTCCTCAATGCTACTTGCGGTGTAGCTCGGCTCTTATCGGGTGATGAGAAAGTACTCGAACCTAAAAATCTTGTACGAGCCGCACGCAATCCTTCACAGCAGACTCCTCGTAAAAAGAAATAATATTCCGCGATGCTTGACATCAACGCATTTCCGGGCCGCGTAACTTGTATTACCGGTCCGGAAAAAAATTGCGGTAAAACGCAGTTTATGAATTATCTCGTACAGAAACTCGTCAGGAAGGGACATGCCCCTGCGGTAATGACTGCAGGCTATGACGGTGAAGCACGGGATCTCCTCAATGGCACAAAAAAGCCTTCGGTTTACATCAATCCAGGCACTATTGTAGTAACACCGGAACGATTCCTCAGAACGAGCACTATTTTCCCTGAAATTCTTGAAGTTGTTCCTGGCTCTACATCACTCGGGAACTGCTGCATTGCACGGGCACAGCGTGCTGGTACTGTAATTTTGGCAAGCGGAGAAGGTAATTCAAGTATTACCTGGACACTCACGTATCTTGAGGAAAACAAATTAGCACACACAGTGCTTATTGATGGCGCTTTTAATAGAATTACACAGGTAAGTGCATGGCATAATTCACAATTAGTGTATGTCGTCCGTGTTGATACTGTCAACGTTAAGAAAACTATCGAAACGCTCACACGTTTGCTAATGTTATTATCACTCAATGAAGCATCACCGGAGCTCATCGATACAGAAACCACATTTACCATGCCGGATGTACTCTCGCTTGAGACAATTCATGCAATTCCTGAACGCATTAAAACAGTGATCCTTAAAGATTTCACACGGGTGTTTTTACCGTATCGCGAACTTAAATCGCTCCTCTCAGAAAAACAGCTCATGGTTTTGAGAAAAATTCCCTGTGCGGGTATACCGGTAATTGTTCGCGGTCTTTCATTTAAAGATTTTTATGATGCTGTGCCCGATCTCCCGCTCAAAGAACTCATTTTCTCAAATCCATATCAAGACTCATAACCACGGTGGCGCACTGCAAGGAGGTATGTATGCATGACGATGCGTGGAGCTTTTCCCAGATTGATACATTTCTACAAAAATTGACACCGCTTTCGGTATGGGCAAAAGACGAGCATGCAAAATGCATTGTTTACACAGACAGGAAAAAGCTTGAGACACTCTACGATGATATAGATGCTGTGTTTGCATCACTCGAGGCTTCGCCATCGTCTATTGCACAGGACAGGATTTCCTACCATCTCAAAAGACTCCCGCGCATTCCGCTAACGGAAAAAGACACATATGAAATCATTGAACTTTTCCAGTTTAAAAAATTTTTAACAAACTTTAGAGCAATCTGTCATGAAATCACACCCGATATTGCCGAACGGTTTGCGCTCAAACCAGTTGCACGTGAAGCTACAGCACTGCTTGAACAGGGCGGCTCTGATGCAGAAACCTTTTTCCTTGCAGACTCCTATCACCCATCACTTCCAGAAATTAGAAAACGCATAGTCATCGTTCAGGAACTTATTAGCAAAGCAAAACACACGCGCGACGAAACGATACTGGAACAGTTTGATATTGCACTCAATGAACGCGAATTTGTGATTGTTGACACATCACATGTTACTGAGAACCTTACTGCTTCACCGCTCGTTAATCTTGAGCCCTACGATGACAACCATTTTATAGTAAAACCCAGTCTCAATGCAGAGCTCATTAAGCTGGAACAGGAACTTGAAAAGCTCAGGAATCAGGAACAGCTTGTCGAACAGGAAGTTATCACAGAGCTTTCAAAGGTTATTAATACTTCCCTCACGGAAATTCATCGTGCAATCGAGGCAATCATTCGCTATGACCGCGCACGTGCATGTGCGCTGTTCATTACTTCATACAAGCTTACACGACCATGTTTAAGCAGCAACTGTTTGACTCTTCATGATGGGCGCTATATCCCCTGTGAAGAAGAATGTACTGCTTTAGGTCTTGCATATACTCCGCTCACCATTTCGCTTCAAAAAAACACCACCGTATTATTTGGCTCCAATATGGGCGGAAAAACTGTAGCGCTCAAAACGCTGCTCTTTTTCCAGCTTCTTGCACAGTGCGGTTTTTTTGTGCCAGCTCGTTCTTTTGAAACACGAGTATACAAACATATACGGTATGTGGGTGAACTCTATGGCGAGCGGCTTACAGGACTTTCTGGTTTTGGTTTTGAAATCTGGCGTTTTAACTCCGTATGGTCTCAGGTTGATGATGGTCTCATTGCATTCGACGAATTTGCTCGAACAACCGGAAGCCATGAAGCCGAAGCACTCCTCTCTGCTGTGGTCGATGCCTACCGTAAAAAACCTGCAATTACTTCGATTTTTGCAACACATTTTAGAGGCATAGAACGCTATACTGATGTATACTATATAAAGATGAAAGGCCTTAACCATGAACAGGCTGTTGCCTGTTTAGATGAACACGCTCCACTTAAGGACCGTCTCATGAGTATCAACCAGCATATGTGTTATGCTGTGTGTCCTGATACTGGCTCAGATATCCAGAGCGATGCGCTTGCAATTGCGGACATGCTTGGTGCTGACAGCACTATTATCCGGGCAGCGCAAACTATCATTCAAAAACGAAATACTCTTACCAATGAGAATGCAGGAAAACTGCCATGCGCTTCATCGTAGATGTTCACTGCCATATCATGACGCTTTCCCGTCCCAATGTCGGTACCTTTATCGATGCACTAGCGCACCGTCCGTTTGAATATCTCAAGACACAAATTTCAGCACCGAAATATTTGTTAACAAGCCTATTTAGTAATCGCGGTTCTGCCATACGCAACACAATTGCAGTTGCAGATAACGATGCATCGGCAATTATCGGGCTTATGCACGATGACCTTGCAGGAACTATAGGCCCTGCCGATACAAATCCTATTTTGCACAATGGAGCATTTCATATACTCGGTGACATATATGACAGCATGATTATCTGTCCGCTCCTGATGGATTTTTCACGTCCGGCACGAATTACACCGGACATTTACTATAACCAGCCAACAGAAAAGCATCATACATTTACGATTCTGGAAATACTTCATGGTATCCGTCAGTATCTCAAAGAACATCAAAAACCACACAGAAGGGGCTTTTTGCAACCTCCTGCTCAAGGCAGGCTCATTGTTCGTCCCTTTTTAGGTGTAGATCCAAGCTGGATGACTCCTGACGAGGTGCTCATTTTCCTTAACCGCTATTTTCGATCATATAAGCGTGACCTGAATAAACAGGTAAAGGCTAGCCTTGCACTGGAACATTGGGATGGCTCGCTCAATCGACTTCCTCCTGCACTGTTTTCCGGCATAAAATTATATCCGCCGCTTGGTTTTGATCCCTGGCCTGATAATCCGCTCGCGCGCGAAGCATGCAAAACACTCTATCAATACTGTGAACAGAAACAAATACCCATAACAACACATTGTGATGATGGCGGCTACCGGGTAATTCCATTACCAGAAGCAGAACACTACACAAATCCAGAACGATGGCTTCCTGTGCTTGAACACTATCCCGAGCTCTATCTTAATTTTGCACATTTTGGACACCGATACCAGGAGAATCGCAAAACTGCCAACAGCTGGACAGACTCTATTGTTACGCTTATGAACCGCTATCCGCACATTTACACCGATGTATCGTTCAATGGATGTGATTTTGCATACTGGACATGGCTTGAAACGTTTATCAATAGCAAAACTGATACGATTAGCGAGTTGCTCCGCAATCGAATCATGTTTGGTACAGATTTCCTCATCAATCTCCTGAAAATCGACTCATACCGTTCATACATCAAGGGGTTTCTGGAATCGGATCTCGATCATAGCTTAAAACGGGCAATGCTCACTCAAAACCCACTGTCATTTTTGTTTATCTGATCACGCTCAATGAGTGCTGTCACCAAACCGGTGATATGCGCACACAAGGTAGCGTTTCACAAGCTTGGTGACACTAAAATTTTGTCTACCTATTTATAAATCCCAGATCTCTGAAAAATCATGCTCTTTTTCACACCATTTACAGATAAATATATCTTTGCCTTCTGGTGTTCGTTTTCGTATGAAATACGGTTCGATATGTTCCTGATGTTTTGGATGTGATATGCAGTTTTCATTTTTGCAGGAAATATCACTAAAATTATAAATACGAGGTGGCATACCGAGTCTGAACTTTTTTACCACTGTGTGGTTCTGGATAATATTGAGCGTACAACCGGGTGAGATTGCACCGAGACGTTTTAAGTTTTTTTCTCCAAATGTCTGCAGGTCCGGTATAGAAATTATTCCTTTAAAAACATCAGGACCTTTGTTTGAATGATACACACCATGCGAAGAACGCAGATTCAAATTCATGAGCTTGCGGATAGCATCGATTCTGTCCCAGATTGCAGCAATAGGGAATCCCGTTGCTATATGGTCTATAACAAGGCCATTTTCTACAGGTTTTATACCTATTTTATATTCTGGCTTTTCATGCTTAACAATTGGTGCTTCCACAATAAAATCGTCGGTAAACTCAGGTTCTGCATGGTTTGTGCCAGAAAAATCGTCTCCGAGATGTCCTGCGCACAGTGCCATTTCGATAATGCGCGTATAGTATCCGTTTGCGGACTGTTCGTCCCAACCATTGAGTGGTGTCTCATCGAGGAATGATGGAATTACCGGGTTTAACCGATCACGAGGCAGCGGATGATAAAAACGCGTTCCTGGTCCCAGTTTTTCCATCATATCAGGACGGAACGTGACTGCTTTTCGCAAGAGTGGTGCTTTTTCCAATACGCTGTCTCCCATGCGCTCTAGCTGCAGTCTTGTAAAGTACCAGATTCGGGCAGTTTCACCGGAAGCCAGATACTCATCGAGTGATGAGAAAATCCGCACTGTGAAACCGTTTTCTTTCATTTTATTGATGTAGTACGCAGGCATCATGAGTTCTTGCGGTGCAATAAGATCAACCGTTACGTGCTTGAAAATTCGCAAGCCATCTGCTTTTGAATGCACCGTTCTGCCATGGTAAAGGTCTCCGATGAGCGCAACGTGAATCGATGACATATCCCACTGCAGGTGTTCAAGAAACGTAAATTCGTCGAGGAATTCTTGTGTAGGGTGTTCGTGCTTGCCATCTCCAGCATTGATAAAGGATGGCCTTGCGTGACCATGTTCTTCTGCCCAGGCACCAATATAGTAGTCCAGCCAGGTACAGGTGCCTTCCAGTTTTGACCGTATTATAAAACAGGATTCTGGCGCATAGCCAACGAGCATTTTTATTGTGTCTGTAATGCTTTCATTTTTTGCGAATGACGATGTTGCAGAATCAAACATGTTAACGCGAACCTGGTGAAATTCAGCTGCATTTTTAAACGATTCACGAGTCCGTGTCGAGTTTTCAAGAAAAATGAGATATGCTGAAAAATCTTTTCTGTTTATTCTAAAACTATCAACCGCACTGCTCTTATTGATAATTGCAGTTTTAAGCTCACGTGCTTTCTGGTACAGATACCGCTGTTCATCAAGTGAAAAATCATTCACAACACTGATTGACCGTCCTTTGAATACTCCTTGTTTCATAATGCCTCCCTTATAAAAAAAGCCGTTCAGAAATGCTGAACGGCTTAAAGATTACTTGATTTCTTTTTCCAACGACAGGTTGTCTGGCTTGAGCAAATAGAAGGAACCCTTTGGTCCTTGTATGATAATTTTTGAGTCTACTTCCATAATTGCTGACCATGGACTTACTGCTGATGACGTAGCAAGCAGTGTGAGTTTTTGCGGATCGTATTTGCCCAGCACCCATGTATCATCCTTTTTAATAATGGTATAGATAAACTGACCAATCTTCACAATACGTGCATCGGGAAACACTGCTTCCTCCGACTGTGCTAGAACTTCGAACGTTGATTTAGAAACAGCAACAAGCCGCACAACTCCACCAGCATTGGTGTTTTGACCTGCTACAGCAATAAAGTAATCGCCTGCATCAAATGCTGTATTAGCACGCATCGTATTGATTTCGCTCTTTTTTATACGATTTCCTGTAGTTAAGTCAAGGAGTATCAACCGAGCCAGTGGGCTGTTAGGATCGAGGAGTTCAAACACGACATTGCCTTTCGGTGGCTGCTCCTGTGCGGCAACCTGTGCAGCAATTTCTTTTTTTTGATCTTCTGCAATAGCCTGTCGTTCTTGAGCTACTTCCTCTTTTTGCTGCGCTAAAGCATGTTCCTGCTGCTCCGTTTGTTTCTTTTGTTCCTCTAGCTGTGCCTGTTGCTGCTGCAAGGCTTCCTGCTGTCGTGCGAGTTCTTCTTGTTGTTTAGCTCGTTCGGCTTTTGCAGCTTCTGTTTCTTCGACAGTTGCTTGCTGCCCACCGCCTGCAAGCTGCTCCTGTTGTTCCTGGAGTTTTTTCTGTTGTTCCTGGAGCGCCTGTTCTTCTTGAGCAATGCGCGCTTTTTCTTCTGCTAAGGCTTTTTCCTGTTGCTGTATTTCCTCTTCGCGGAGATCAACCATCTGCTGGCGCTGTTCTGCTGCTGTTCCGCCTGTTTCTTCTTTCAGGCTCTGCACTACCTGCTTGTCACTGATAGGACCAGTTGCAACTCCGGAACCTGTTGGAGAACCTGGTTTTGTCGTCAGTGGAATAACGATGCGTGATTTTCCTGCCCACTCATCCCAGCGTATGGAGAGTCCTGCATTATCTGGAGTAAGTTCTTTAAGCACGAGCGGTTTATATTTGCTTTGAAAATAGGCAATGTCTTTTCGATAGACTGCATTGTAGATTGTTATAAACAATGCGAGCAAGTCTGCATCTTTTTGAGAGTAGCCATATGCTTTTTCAAGATAACCTGAAATAATGAGCCGTAAATTTTTGATGTGATCAACTCTGGCATTTGGTCCAAGAAACAGAATATCAGCATCGAATCCGCTAGGAGTGGCAGGGTCTACAAGATGAAGCACAAAATACGTTTGTCGATTGCCTGATTGTCCCGCACCTGCTCTCACTGCCTGTCCCATACCCTGTCCGATTCCTCTAATTTCAGCAACAGTATTTATAAAATCATGAGGACCGACATAATTGATAAACTCAATTGTCTTATTTGCAGTTGAAGAAAGTTCATCTTGATTGACAGTTTGAGCAGTGAGCAGTACAACGACAAACCAAAAACAAAAAACACATAATGTACACTTTTTCATACAATGCACTCCCGCTTTATAAGATTCCTACCTGGATGCATGTTGTAATTGTACCACGAAACGGTAAATTTGCAATGCAGTATGCGATAAAAGCACTCAACTCAAGCAGTAAGGTACCGATATTTGAAATGAGATATCATAGTGTGGGACATTGAGGTTTTCATGAAAAGATTTATAAGCTTTGCAGCATGTTTGCTGCTCGTTACAACGCTCCTTGCAGCACAGACCGTAAACATCAATCTGCTCTGGTCATCACCAGTAGAAGAACAGCAAGTGCTACCGTTCATCGAAGCAATGATAGGCGGCTGCCTCATGGAGCTATTTGAGCAAGGGTTTATGGGCACCAATAGCTTGCCTAAAAAGGCAGATAAGGCAGCGTTTACAGCGGCAATTCCCACAAGTGAAGATGCTGAGGCATTTATAGACTATGAAGTCTATATTTATATTGAAATTACTGACCTAAAACTAGAACCGGCAGCAATACAGTGTCGTATTGTTAAGCTTGATTCGGGGAAAGAAGTATATAAAGGAAAATTTTCAATTCCCACACTCAAAGCTGTTTCACGACAAGAATATATGCAGTATTACCATACATTAGGAACACTCGTGATAAAAGATATTACAGCAAAAGTTTCTATGCGTTATTAGCAGGGGAGTTTATATGAAAAAAAGCAGAGTTGTTGTAATTATAGTACTCATTGTAAGCGTGCTCTGTGTTTTTGCATCTTCGTGGGATGGCAGTGCAATTGTAGGCGCATATGGAGATTTTCCTCTGCAAGGCTACTATGGCGCCTGTAACTCATTTCCACGGAATACTATTATTGATGTGACTAATCTAGCAAACAATAAAACTGTTACTATTATAATAACCCGCGAATTGGCTACAACCGGAATATTGATTGCATTATCTCCTGAAGCAGCTCAGGAATTGGGGATTATTGCAGGCACAACAGCAATAGTTCGGCTCACAAATCCCCGTATGACAGGACAAACACTCGGTTCTGTGAATTCATCCGTAAGCGGCACCGATGCAGATGATCTTAAGAAAAAAGCAGAAACAGAACTTGCTCGATTAGGGTATGCAGTTACTGCACCAGTGAGCGCGCCTCAAACCGGAGTGCCACAAACAACTACCCAAACACAACCGCAGACGCAACATGTACAGCCAGATACATCTCAAACGCGAATCGTTCCTCAACAGAGTCAGGTAGTTGGAATGCCTGTGCCAGAAACAAAGCCAGAAACAACTGCTCAACCAGTCCGACCACAAGCACCATCAACGCAACCGACAGCTACTCAACCTGCAACAGCTCAGCCGGCTGGGGCAAGCACACCATCTGAACAACCACAGGTCTATGATGGTAAACCTAAACCCATTAGAACAATTATCATAAGCGGTCTCCCGGTTCCTGACGCAAAACCTGGACAAGTTGCGGCTCAGCCTGTTACACCAGCTCAGCAGCTAACAGCTCCACAGCCACAAACCACTCAGATACCAGAAGCTGTTGTGCAACAACCTCAACAAATGCAAGCAGTCATGGCACAACCAGAACTCTATACGCTTATCAGTATTCCCTTAAATCAGGTAGTAAAGCAAAAAGATATTTATGCAGAACCAGTGCCTCGTTCAAAAGAAAGTGGTATTTCGTATGTACGACAGGGAGCAGCGATAAAACCGGTTGATACACCGTATATGGAACTTCCAGCTCCCGAACGAGAAAAAGCACTGGTACTTGAACGGCTCGGGTTACTGGGAACATCACTTGCGTTTAATCTTCCCGGTTATGTAGAACCGCTTGTAAACCCTGCAGAACGAGCAACAATTATTGATAAAACCTGGTTCCAGGTGACCCAGAATCAGCCAGAAGTAGCACTGCTTGAACCCGAAGTAGGACAGACTGAGAAAGGGTTGGTCTATGATACACGCTTGTTTGCTCCCCTACCCGCTTCCGTACTCGCAGATTTAGCTGATCCTGACACAACACCAGAAGAGCAGGCATTGCTGTATGCACTGGGTTTACGATCACCTTTTACATCTCAAGCTACAATGGATCTGTTAGAACCGGGACTTAAAGAATCAGAAAAAGCAGTACTCTATGCATATCGATTTCAACAAACGGTCCATGAGCCAGTTTCAGTTGATTTAAGAGATCCGCTCATGGCAGCAGAAGAAATTCCTGTAACCTATCTGGGGTATCAGCCTCTACCAGATCAGACGATACCTACAGTATCACTGGCAGAAAGTTTTGTTACAGTGGAAGATAAGAACCCGAGCGCAATATTAAGCTATCGAAAACCATATATGCAAGCTGCAGAAACTGTTATTCAGCTTGAAACAGTGCCTTTACAGGATCCAAAACAGCAGGTTGTAACTGTTGTTGCTCCTCAAAGCCTCCCACCAGGAGAAACGGTTATATCTATGGTTCCAACTACAGAGCGTCCACCACAAGCAGTTTCACCATCAACTACTTCATCGAGTGCAGAAGCTACCAAGCCTCAAGTTACCCAGCAAAAGCCAACAACACAGGCTCAAATTGCGCAGACTACAGGTTCTGCTCTGGAAAAAGGTTTCTTCTATATTCAGATAGCATCGTTTACAACCGAAGAAGCATTACAAAAAGCTGTTCAAGGATTGGGAAATCGATACGCTGTTTTTATTGAAAAAGCAGTCGTAAAGGGTAAAACAGTCTTTAGACTGTACCTTGGTCCGCTTAAAAAAGATGAAACTGGTGTTGCACTCATGTATGCTCGTTCCCTGGGGTATAAGGATGCATTCATTAAGGAAGGCAGCTAAGAGCATTCTCATCTATTTGTGTCACGAAGATTGTGGAAATAACTATATTTTATTATAAATGAGCAAGGGCAAAATTTATTTTGCTGAACTAACCCTTTTCACAATCTTCATGATATACTACAATAATTAATAAAGGGAATATTAACATGAATAGAAAAAAAATATTATTGCTCACGCTGTTGATTTGCTTCAATTTAATTGCATATGCATCAGATTCAATACGAGCAGTTCAGGGCATTGCAGATCTTTCATCAATTCAATTTTCCAATCAAAAGACTTTTACCATAATTGGAGCATGGGAATTCTGGTGGGGAACATTTATTGAACCATCAGCATTTCAGAATGGTACTGCCCCTCATCCTGATTACTATCCAGTTATGCCATCGTATTGGACCGATAAAACCCATGGTAAGCAGTATCCTGCACAAGGCTCAGCAACATATCGTCTCATTCTCATCTTACCTGACAGTAAGGTTTATGGTATCTACCTCAGTCAGATGGTCAGTGCTTATGATCTGTATATCAATGGCGTTAAAATTGGCAGTAATGGCAGGGCATCCAGCACGCCTGAACAAACAAAAGGTGAGTACAAACCATCAGCATATTATTTTATACCTGAGAATAAAAAAGCAGAAATTATCCTGCATATTTCGAATAAGGACTACCGATTTGGTGGACAATGGAAACCTATAACAATTGGTTACGCACCGGCAATTCAAAATGAAATTAACCGCATGAGCATGCAGGAACTTTTTCTCTTTGGATCCATTTTAATCATTGGTCTCTACAATATTGCAGTGTTTCTTTTCAGGCCAAAAAATAAAAGCCCATTGTTTTTTGGACTTTTTTGTTTCTTTGTAGCAATTCGCATTATTACAACAGGCACAATCGCTGTATCAAATATTTTTGAAAATTTTCCATGGGAGCTGCAAATAAAACTCGAATTGAGCATTTTTTATCTTGGTTCTCTTTTCTTTGCTTTCTTTTTTTGGTCATTGTATCCAAAAGATGTTCCATTAATTCCTATAATAGTTATTATTAGCCCATTTTTCATTTTTACTTTGCTTGCCCTTGTGACGCCTTTACATTTTTTTAACAAGCTTGTTACACCTATGGAAATTTTAACACTCCTTGGACTTTTATTTGTACTCGTATGCATAATAATAGCAGCAATAAAAGGAAGAGAAAATGCATGGCTTGTTTTGGCAGGTTTTACAGTTTTCTTTTTGACTGCAGTAAACGATATTCTATTTTCCAAGAATATTATTCACACTGCATATATGGTACCATTCGGACTATTCAGCTTTATCTTTGTGCAGGCAGTTAATCTCGCCAAGCTTTTTTCTAATTCTTTTACACAGGTTGAAAAACTTTCAGAAGAACTTACAACAATCAATAATTCACTTACTCGGTTTGTTCCTAATGAATTTCTTGCATTTCTCAATAAGCAAAGTATTACTGATGTAAATCTAGGCGACCAAACTCTGCGTACTATCACAATTCTATTTGCTGACATTAAATCATTTACAACACTTTCGGAAACCATGTCGCCACAGGACAATTTTAACTTTCTCAATTCATATTTGAGTCGAATTGGACCAATCATTCGTGAAAATTGTGGGTTTATCGATAAGTATATTGGCGATGCCATTATGGCGCTCTTTGCAGAAGAATTTTCCGATACAGAGCAGACTCAGCTTGCATCTTCCGCAGGGCAAAACACCTCACTCACTCAACCATCTCACTGCTCTTGCGCTGCTGGTCATTCCATAAAAGCAGCATTAAGCATATACCAGAAACTTCAAAGCTATAATGAAGAGCGAAAAATTTATAACCTTGTGCCCATAGAAATAGGCATCGGTATTCATACAGGTCAGGTAATGCTTGGAATTATTGGCGAAAAACAGCGAATCGAAAGCACCGTTATTTCGGACACCGTCAATGTTACAAGCAGAATCGAACGCCTAACTCGAACCTATCTTGCTCCAATTATTGTTTCCGGTTCAGTTGTACAGTCGCTTCCGATAGACCATCCATTCCACATACGTCGTCTCGATAATGTTGTTGTAAAAGGAAAATCCCGCTCGTTTGATATTTATCAGGTTCTTGACACATTTACGGGTGAGGAATTTGAAAAATTCATGAATACAAAAAAAGACTTCGAACATGCTGTCGCACTCTATGAAGCTCATTCATATATCGAAGCACTGAATCTTTTTAAAGAGTGCTACTATAAAAACCGGTCTGATAAAACATGTCTTGTTTTTATTCAAAAAATTAAAAAGGCACTCCAGATTGAATCGGTAATAAAAGAGCTGGATGTCAAACAGTAAAACAATGCAGCTTGAGTCACACAGGTTTTGAGTAAGCTGCCGTAGGTATGCTGCAGCCTAATTTAATTTTTTTAAATAAAAAAGGCAGCTTTCTCATGACTTGGCATGTTTACAAGCTTCGTGCTACTAATCAGCACTACAAAGTTCTCTGCATGGTAAAAGTACCATTAAAAGTCATGGTATCACTGTAGATATACATTCTTCCTTTAACAAGGGTATCTGTGATTTCCGTAATTTCATATTTACCCTTGCTAAACAAATGGTTAGTGGTGCCATCAAAGTATGTAACAGTTCTTAGATCAAAAATATTGCCCAATTGGACTTCTCCAGTTTGAAAAGGACTGAGCGTAAAGATTATTCTTGTAGAAGAAATAGTGCCATAGAGAGTAGCACTCCCATCCTGTCGAATAGTACCATTGGTAAACACCCATCCTTCTGCAGTGCCACCGCTTCCGTGCAAAGGCTCAGTGCTATATGTGAGCGGTTTACATGCAAAAATTGTGGCGAGCAGTAAAAAACTGAACAAACCTTTTACAATACATGAACGCTGCATTGCAATCCTCCTCAAGCAATAGATTACTAAGGATGCTGTCAGCTAGTTGTCATTACATACTATATCCCAATTTTTCTATTATTCAACATATTTTCCAACCACATATACAGGCAAGTCATGTATTTCATGTATGCAGGCAAAGTCTTAAAACTTTGAAAGGTATTCTCTGAGTACCTGCACAAAATATTCAATATGGTCTTTTTGTATCCAGTAATGCGTTACAAATCGGTACATGCCAAGCTCCGGCGGGTTAATAAGAATATTTTTTGATTGTAAAAAACCTACCAGATTAGAACTTTCTATGTATTCCGGAATGCGGCAGAAAACCATATTGATATCGAGATTATCTCTCTCAACTTCCATGTTCGGGATTTCTGAAAGAAGCTCTGCCATATAGCGGGCATTATAGTGATCGTCGTGAAGCCGTTTGGTCATAGTTTCAAGCGCAATTATTCCTGCAGCAGCGAGAATACCTGCCTGCCTCATAGCTCCGCCCATAATTTTGCGTTTTCGCCTTGCACTATCGATAAAATTCTTTGTTCCAACGAGCATAGATCCAACTGGAGCGCAGAGTCCTTTTGAAAGACAAAACATAATCGAGTCAACAGTTGCTGCAATTGCCTTCACATCGGCATTGAGCGAAGCAGCTGCATTAAAAATACGCGCACCATCAAGATGAACGGGGAGTCCATAACGCTGTGCGAGTTCGTGTACTTCCTGCATATACGCAAGCGGTACCATTTTCCCCGATGAATGTGCATTTTCCAGACAGATAAGGGAAGTAGGCGGATAATGAATATCATTGTCACGAATGTGTTTTTCAATACTTTCAAGCGGCATAATACCATCTGGTGCATAAATTGGCCTCGTTTGAACTCCTGCAATTACCGCAGCAGCACCAGCTTCATGCTGAATAATATGACACTGTTCTCCTACAATAATTTCACTACCCCGCGGGCACCAGGTAAAGAGCGCAAGCTGATTTCCAAAAGTTCCCGATGGTACAAAGAGAGCTGCCTCTTTGCCGAGCATTTGTGCTGCAAGCGTTTCCAGTTTATTGACTGTAGGATCGTCTCCATACACATCATCGCCAACAAGTGCATGAGCCATTGCTTCTCGCATTTCTTCGGTAGGCCATGTAACCGTGTCACTTCGTAAATCGATATAGTTCATCATGGTTACCAGTATATGAGCATTTGTATAAATATTCAATCGAGCACAAAGATTTTTTCTGGAGCAATAAATCGTTCCAGAATGATTTTGTGGTCATGCAAGACTCTTGCTTTGAGCTCAGCAGGATACGTTATATCGGTACCTTCCCTGCTGTATGGTGCATGATAGATATATAAATGCTCATGAAGATTTGCACAGTATCTAAACAGTTTTTGAGGCATTCTAAAAAAACCATAGCTTATATCATGAACTCTATGCGGTGGAAGTGCAGAAAACACCTTTATGAAAAATTGTTCGTACAGTAAATCCATTTCTGGTACAATAAAAATTGGATCAAAGCATACTCTAACAGTATGTCCAGCATCGATGCACGTTTTAACAGCATTGAGCCTCGAATCGAGACTGGGTGTTTTATATTCATAGGAGCTTATTATTTCATCTGGTGCAAGACTAAATGCATAAATAATATTTGTAGAAACAGGTACAGTTTTAAAAAAATCCGGAACTGCGCTTTTGGTTCGTATTTCAAATTGAATTTCTGTAAAAGCAGCAAGTTCAGGAATGATACTCTGAAGCAATTTTCTTCCTTCTTTGAAGGCAAGTAAATCTGTCTCATGGGTGAGCGGAATATAGATTTTTTTATCACGTTTGCTTTCTGCCAGTGTTTTGACTTCAGTAATAAAATCTTTATAATTGACAAATAACACACAATGACCGGTTTTATAGAGTCCCTGCAGGTAACAGTAGGAACAGTTAAGCGGACAGTTTAATGCAAGCTGTGCATAGTAAAAACAATCAGCATTGAAATGCTGACATAGTGGTGAACCTGGAAGTAGAAATGGTGAGTTTCTATATGCCAGTATAAGTGCCTGCCGTGCTTTCTCTATTTGCACATGCTGGTGAGGTGCATTGAAAATGTCTTTATAATGATTGATGATTGAAAGCTTATCAGTAATTTCAAAAAAATCTTTATTTCTAAAAACATCCCCAGCTTGTGCTTCCTGAAAATATGTATAAAAACTCATACAAAAACCTTTTCAATGGCACTCAGTTTATCCATAATATCATTAAAAATATGTTTAACGTGAGCCTTTGTTTCTGGAACAATTGTTGGATACCGTTCAAGCAGAATACATACCGTTTCAAAAGCAAAAAAAGATGCTGCGAGAGCTTTTTTTTGCAATTGTTCACTCATCTGGTATGTAAATCTCATCTGTTGTGAGAACAGATTAACAATTTTCTTAATAGTTGATAGTTCATGCAGTGAAAGTGCATGCCTGAAATTGTTTGCATGTTTAGGAGATTTATCTTGTCTAAAAACAAACTTTTGCAATACTTTGACACTACTTTTATGATAATCGATAATGTTTTTCAAATCGTTCACTATTAACGATAAATAGTTGCTGGACAGTGGATTTTGTTTTGGAATAAGCAATGGAACAATACAGGTTTCAAAAAAATAATTAGTTAAATAAAAAAACATGTCATATAACTTGTCATTGGTTTCAATATTTTTTGCATGATGCTGTAATTGAGATACTTTTGGCAACAGTTTCTGCCAGACGATTCCTGCAACTATAGGAAATTTTTCAGAATCTGTATTTCGAATTGTATCCTGAATGTGACAATACGGAATACATTCATGTTCAAGCATAACAATACATACATTCGGTTCATAATAATACGCTGTATGTTGAGCAAAATAGTGATCACAGAAATTTTCAATATCATTCCACAATACGCATGCAATTGATTCTTGTGTTTCTATATTGGACACATATTGTTTCAGTGCATAAAGGAGATCTTCGTTATAAAGAACCAGTACAGTCATTTAGAATGACATTATAACAAATGATGTATGCGGTGAAAAGTATTTTTAAATTTGCTATACTATTTATAAAAAGTATCAATAATTATGGAACCAACTATGCAGATCTTACGACTAATAGTATGAAAGGAGATACATACTATGAAAACCAAACTATTTGCAATTCTTGTTTGCATTTGTATTGCAGCAGGTGCAGGATTTGCTCAGGGAAAGCCAGGAAATCAAGATGGACAGCCCACTCCCCCACAGAGCCAGACCGAAGTTCAAAAACCTGGTAGTCAGACTGCTCAACCTCAACAAAATGAACTACAAGTTAAAATACAAGAGCTGGCGCGAGAAGTCAAACAACTCAATCTGACTCAGGATGAAGCAAAACAAATTCAGGAAGCACTTGAAAAACAAACACAAACAATGGAGCTTGCTCGAGCAGAAATCCGAGAAATGCAGGCAAAGCTTTCACGATTGCTTCTGGAAGAAAAACCCAATCGCTCAGAAATCGAAAAAACGATTCGCCAGAGCATTGAGGCAGAGTATCGCATTAGAATGATGCAGATGGAGAGAATCCTGGCTGTTCGTGAAATTCTTGGACAAAACCGCTGGACTATATTGGTCAGAATAATGAAACAGATGGAGGGCAAAGAACTCACTAAAGAAGAAATAAAGGAGCTAGTTAAATTAGGAATAAATGCAGAAACATTACGATTGCTCTTTGGTATTATTAAATCACTGCAGTAACCTTATGCAATCGGAAGATAGAAAACTTGTACGCTTATGGTGTGCCGGTGATCCTGATGCGTTTACAGCGCTTATTCTTAAACATGAAAAATTGATGCGTAGAATAGCAGTAGTTACAGCAGGCTCACTGGCTACACAGGATGAAATGCTTGTTGATGATATTATACAGGAGGCATGTATGAGGCTGCTTGATGCTCTCAGACGGTATAGGGGTACCTGTGAACCAGCTACCTATATTGCTGGAGTAGTCCGCATATGTGCTCTCGATGCAGTGAGAAAACAGGTACGCTATGAGAATGAGACGATGCATATAGCGGACGAATTAAGTTTTCAGAAACTCTATCAGTCTGATATCGCAGATGATATTATCACCAAACTTGAAAATAAAAAGATTTTTGAGCTGCTCGCAAAAATTCCTGAACCAGAACGTTCACTTTTATACTTGCAGGAAGCAGAACAAATAGGGCTAAAAGAGTTGAGTAAAATGTTTGCTATGCCATTAGGTACAGTAAAAAGCAAATTATCAAGAGCTAAAAAAAAGTTCAGGAGTTTAATTGGTAAGGAGACGCTGACATGAAAACAGAACAGGAATTGACACCTCTTGGGAAAGCAATCAAAAGAGCTGTTGAGGAGCAAGCAGAAAAATTAAATACTATCGATAGCAATACAGTACGTAACCTTGCTGTGAACTATGTAAAGCAAGAAGAATATACTAAAACTCGAAAAACACGGTATGCATTTACTTTCTTACTGCCAGCAGCTGCTCTTATAGTAATTATTCTCGTTATTAGTGTACCATATATTCAAAAATTACAGCATGATCAGGTAACAATACATGCAGCTCAATCATATATTGAAACGATTATACCTGAACGCTCAAGCTGGATACATGAAACCTTATTTGGCACAATAGAAAAATCATATATTGATGATTATATTGATACTATTATGGAATCAGAAACGCTATACAATTTTTTCTAGCATACTACCCTATTTATCATTGATGAAGTAAAAAAAACAAAACTACTCTATTAAATTTCCTGGTTTATCTTTACCATATTTTCTTGAAATGTACAATAAAAAGGCTTATAGTATAAGAAAGTCTAAGGATCATACTACTATATAGTAATACGAGGAGGTGAGTATGAAACCTTCTATCAATTGGTTTGGTCATGATGCATTTTGCATAACAGGATCAAAAAAAATATACATTGACCCCTTTCAGCTTAAAAAAAAGGATAGAGCTGATATTATTTTGATTACACATACACACTATGATCATTTTTCACCGGATGATATTGCAATGATTATGAGTACCAATACTACTATAATTGGGCCGCATGATACTCTCGATAAAATAAACCATATAAAAACAATGCAGCCGGGTGATATAATTGAATTGCATGGCGTTACAATTGAAGCTGTGCCAGCATATAATATTGGAAAAAAATTCCATCCTAAAAGTAATAATTGGCTAGGCTATATTATTTCCATTGATAACACAAGAATTTATCATGCCGGGGATACGGATCATATCCCGGAAATGAATAAGTTATCAAATATTGATATCGCATTATTACCGGTTTCTGGCACCTATGTGATGACAGCTCATGAAGCTGCACAAGCTGCCCTGGACATTCAGCCCAAACTTGCTATACCAATGCACTATGGCAGTATTGTGGGAACAGCACATGATGCAGAAATTTTTAAAAGAGAGCTCTCCGGAAGTATAGAGGTTCAATTATTACAGAGACAGTAATGTTAGGAAAATATCAAATAGTACTCCATGAGTACAGTAAAAGGTAGTAGCATGACAGATGCAGTTTGTGATGATAATTCTTGTTTAAATGAACGAAGTTTTTCTGAAGTAACATTCAGTAC
>ERZ795050.2652-NODE-2652-length-19324-cov-10.258861_pt1 | contig 19324 bp, 15 predicted proteins | sample MGYA00375134_ERZ795050 | MGnify/ENA primary metagenome ERZ795050 (study PRJEB30179, sample SAMN05720221) | activated sludge metagenome | isolation source: Anaerobic digester | place: Japan | collected 2015-05-26 ... | reverse complement strand
AGGTCTCCACCGCCGCGCTCGAAGCCTTCATCCCCGAGATGAAGGTCTTCAGCATTCCTTTCGTGTTCCGCGACGAGACCCACTTCTGGAACACCCTGCACAGCGGCGTCGGCAAGGCGCTGCTCGCGAAAGGCGCCGCGCGGAACTTCCGGGGGCTCTGCTACTACGATTCGGGCGACCGCAACTTCTACTCCACCAAGAAGCCCATCCGGTCGGCCGACGACGTCAAGGGCATGAAGGTGCGCGTGATGAACAGCCGCACCGCCATGGACATGATCAACGCGCTGGGCGGCAGCCCCTGCCCGATCACGTGGGGCGAGCTTTACACCGCGCTGGCGCAGGGCACCGTCGACGCCGCCGAGAACAATCCGCCCTCCTTCGACACCTCGCGCCACTACGAGGTCTGCAAGTACTTCACCTTCTCGGCGCACCAGCGCATCCCCGACATGGTGATCGTCAGCATCAAGACCTGGGACGCGCTCCCGCAGGACGTGCGCGCGGCGCTGCAGCAGGCCGCCGACGAGTCCGAGGCCTACCAGCGCGAACTCTGGAAAGAGAAGACCGCGCAGTCCCTGGCGCTCGCGAAGGAGAAGGGCGTGGAACTCATCACGCCGGAACTCGACGGGTTCCGCAAGGCCTGCGCCGGCATCATCCGGCAGAAGGATTACGCCGAGATCGTCCCGATCTACAACGCGATCCAGGAGGTGAAGTGATGGCCGCCCTGCAGAACACGCGGCACGGACTGGTCCGCGCGCTGGAGGTGCTTATCATAGCGATGGTGGCCCTGCTGACGCTCACCGTCCTCTGGGGCGTTTTCACGCGCTTCGTGATGGGCCGTCAGGCTGAGTACACCGACGAGCTGGCGCGCCTGCTGCTGGTCTGGGTCTCCATGATCGGCGCGGCGCTCGCCTTCGGCGAAAAGGCGCATCTCGGCGTCGATTTCTTCGTCAACCATCTTCATCCGGAGGCGCGCAAAACGCTCAGCGTCGCGGTGCAGGTGATCATCGTCGCGCTGGCGTTCACGGTCTTCATCGCGGGCGGCTGGAGTCTGGCCATGGCGCAGATGGGGCAGGAGCTGCCGACGCTGCGGCCGCTGACGCGCGGCATGGTCTATCTCTCGCTGCCGGTCGCGGGCGGTTTCATCGCCCTGTTCGCGCTGGAAAACCTCGTCGCCATTCTGAGAACCCCCGCCGACCGGCTCGGCGCGCAAACCCAGTCGGAGGGCTGAACCCATGGCCGGCATCATCCTGATCCTGACGGTATCCTTCTTCGTCCTGCTGCTGATGAACGCGCCGGTCGCGGTCGCGATCGCGGTCTCGTCGCTGCTGGCGATCCTGGCCAACGGCGGCGACGCGGCCTACACGGTGGCGCAGCGCATGGCCAACGGCGTGGACAGCTTCCCGCTGCTGGCGATCCCCTTCTTCGTCTTCTCCGGCTACCTGATGGGGCGCGGCGGCCTGGCGCGCCGCCTGATCGACTTCGCGGCGCTGGCGGTCGGGTGCCTGCCCGGCGGGCTCGGCTACGTCAACACCCTCACCTGCATGCTGTTCGGCTCGATCTCCGGCTCGGCGGCCGCGGCGGTCTCCTCGATCGGCGGCTTCATGATCCCTGAGATGAACCGCAAGGGGTACAACCGCGAGTTCAACGTGGCCGTGACCGCCACCGCGGCGACCACCGGGCTGCTGATCCCGCCGTCGAACGCGATGATCGTCTACTCGGTGTCTGCGGGCTCGGTGTCGATCGCGGCGATGTTCATGGCCGGCATCCTGCCGGGCATCCTCGTGGGGCTCTGCATCATGGTTGCGGCGGCGGTGGTCTCGATCCGCAACGGGTACGGCAAGTCGGTTCCCGGTGCGGATGACGAGCCGCGCCGGCATCCATTGCTCGTCTGCTGGCGCGCCGTCCCCAGCCTGCTGATGATGGTCCTGATCATCGGCGGCATCCTGATGGGCGTCTTCACGGCCACCGAGGCCGCAGCCATCGCCGTCGCCTACGCCTTCCTGCTGTGCGTGGTGATCTACCGCGAGATTCCCTGGAAGGACCTGCCGGGCATCTGCCTGCAGACCGGCATCACCACGGCGGTCGTGATGCTGCTGATCGGCGCCTCCAGCGCGATGTCGTGGATCATGACCGTGGCCAACATCCCGCAGACCGTCTCGTCCGCGCTGATGGGGCTCTCGGAGAACCCGGTCGTCATCCTGCTCACGATCAACGCGCTGCTGCTGGTGGTCGGGATGTTCATGGACATGACGCCCGCCATTCTGATCTTTACGCCGATCCTGCTGCCGGTGGTGCGCCAGCTCGGGCTATCGGACATCCACTTCGGTATCATCCTGATCGCCAACCTCTGCATCGGCCTCTGCACGCCGCCGGTGGGCACCTGCCTCTTCATCGGCTGCGGCGTCGGAAAGACGACCATCGCCAAGGTGACCGTCAAGGCGCTGCCCTTCTTCCTGGCGATACTGGTCGCGCTGATGCTGATCACCTTCGTCCCGTGGTTCTCGACGGCCGTGCCTAAGGCCTGCGGACTGCTGAAATAAGTTTACCGGTCATTGCTTTTTCCGGCCGCACGGTGTTGGCGGGCCGAGGGGCCGGCGTCTTGACAGACGCCGGCCCCGGCACTTTAGCCTACAATTAATTTGTAAATGACAAGCACCACCATGATGGCAAGAACGACCAAAACAAATGCGTGTTGTTGTGTCAAACACGCTCCGTTTCCGCCATATGGCTGATGACGCACGGAGGATCCGTTTTCATGGCAATTCCCGACCGCCCGTGTTGCGCACAAAAGCGGTCTTCTGTGATTTCTCTTTGTTGCGGAGCATTCTGCATCCGCACTTTGTGACATGAAATTTTTCCGGCTCGCCAAGGACCCGCCTTCGTATCTGGCGGAAGGTTATCTGACGCCATCGGGTGCTCGTATGCCGGGGCATGAAGTCAAAATCATCGGCGGACTGCCGTACGGACTGGGCCAGGCGTTGATGATCGGCGTTTGACTGGTGCTGCTCTATCTGGCGATCGTGAAGGAGTTCGAGCCGCTGCTCCTGCTGCCGATCGGGTTCGGCGGACTGCTGGCCAACATGCCGTTCGCGAATGTCACCGCGCCGCCGCTCGTGGACGCAGCTACAAAACTCGTGGTGGAGCCCGGCGGGTTCCTCTACTACTTCTTCGAGTTCGGCGTCAGCACCGGTCTCTTCCCGATCATGATCTTCATGGGCGTGGGCGCGATGACCGACTTCGGCCCGCTGATCGGTTCGGCCGGTGTCTCGGCAGTGCCGATGGCGGCGCGCGTCTCGAACAAGGTGGGCCTGGAGTCCGATCCGGCCAACTATCTGCTGATGCACGCCATGGGGCCGAACGTGGCCGGCGTGATCGGCTCGGCGGTGGTCGCGGGCGTTCTTTACACGCTCTGCAAGTAGTCAGCTTTTCACACGAGAAAGCGAAGTATATAGAGAGGGCCCGCCAGGCCCTCTCTTCTTTGTTATTCGCTCTTTTTCCAGCGCAACAGCCGCACCGTGTTGGTGGACAGAGGCGACAATGGCTCGACATGCTCTCGTCCCGGCTCAGCGGCTGAATCCAACGTATACCCCGGCACCGTCAGCGTGAATGGCGTTGTGTCCTGAGACAGGTTCCAGACGATCACGCCGAACCTGTCACTCGTCACGAAGCCCTTGGCCACGAGATCTCGCCCGGTCAAAGTGAAACCTTCGTTATCCACATATCGACCGTACCTGAAGAACGCGGCGTTTTGGCGCTGGAACTCAAGCGCCTCTTTCAGATAGCGCGTGGCTTCAGCGGGTGGCGTGGCCTTCATCATCGCCACATCCGGCTTGTTGATCACATGCGCATAATCGGCCACGTCCGGCACGCGGTCCTCCAGCAGATAGGTCACATCGGGGCCATAACGCGATTCAAGCTCGAAGTGTAACCCGTACAAGCAGGTGTAGTTCACCATGTCGCGATCTGACATGGGGGTCGGCACACGCACCGTGCTCATCACTTCCGGAAAGGTCATGCGATACAGTTCGGGGAAAGGATCCGAGATCCGGCTGGCGCGCAGGCGCACTAACATTTCGGATGAGGATGCGTAAAACATGCCCAACTCGCAACCATGGAACAGCGAAATCGCGTCCAGCGCGCAATCGTACAGTCCCTCGGTCATCACAATGAACTCGGGATTGATCCGGCGCATATGATCGGCGATGCGCCGCAGAAAGGCAGGCCGCTCGGTCTCATGCACCATGCAGGGCACCGGATGCCCATGGCCCTCGCCATAACAGGCCATGGGCGACATCATCGCCAACTGGTCGTAGAGGATACCGTCCGCCCCCAACTCATTGGCTTGTATGGCCAAAGCCAACATACGGTCATACCACGTCTGCGCGTAAAGGCAGCCGAGATCAAAACGGTATTTTGGGATATTGGTGTACTTATGGTAAGTATGCTGATAGGTCTCTCCATCACGCCGGGTAATAGCGATATCTTTGCCGACCGTACGCCAAAACTCGGTGGCCTCGCGTTCCTGAAGCTGGCCGTTGGCGTAGATGATCGTGCGCTTACCGCGCCGCTTCGCTTCCTTCAAGCTTTTCTTCAACGCCTCGGAACCCCCCATCTCGGCGCAGGGATGGTAGTCTGGGTACAAATGGTCGTGCCCGCCATGTGCCCAGCCGAACAGGCCGAGAATGTCCAAGCCGCGGGCATCCGCCACATCGCACAGTCTGTCCAGCGAGGTGTAGGGCCACATGATCTCGCCATTCTGCTGCTTCAGGATGCAGAGCAACCAGCCCGAGGCCTCGCGTACCCATGCCGGCACGTCGCGCAGTGTGCGGTCCGAATCAAACCACGCACGATAAAGCCGTGCCGCCACATGCCATGACCCCACATAGGGCTGAATCACCACCGGCGGCAACGTCACACGCTCACCGCCATGGCAGAAGAAGTCGTGACGCACCGCCATGCCCAAGTGTTTGGAAGCGGGATCATAACGCAGACTCAGACGCTTGGCGCGGTGCAGCGGATCATGGCTGCCGACATAGAGGCCGCCCTCGCTCCCTGCGAGGGCAAACCACTGCATGGTGCCGCGCGCACCTGGATAAGCGACGCTTGTTTCATAGCCGTTACCCAGGCGCTGCCACTTTTTCTGCTTTTCATCAAGAGCCGGAACACGATTGATCCGTTTGCCAAACCCCTCGGGGATCAGTGCGGGATAGTCGGACAGATCCGCAGCGATCCCGTTCAGCACCGGGCCCGTGAAACCGGTCAGCAACCAGCCGCGCGCCGCGTTCGTGACCGACCCCGACACCGTGAACCCATCGCCAGACGCGCGGATCTCCAGCACGAGCCCGATCTTAAAGACGCGCTGGCCGTCCGTCAGCGTGTCGTAGGTCAGCCGCAGGCCATCCGGCAGCGTGTCGCAACGCACCGTTTTTTGCTGCCGATCGGTCATCACCAAGCTCTGACCCTGCGTGGGCGGTATCGCATCCGGCTCCAGCGTCAACGCCCAGAACGGCTCACCGGTGGCCCGACTCGCCGGGCACACCACCACCGACGGTACCAGACTAAGTCCGTTGGTGCCGACCCACAGCGTGCCTTTGCCTGCTACGACAGCATCACCGTCGTCCGCGAAAAGCCCGAACGCCCACATACCCGCCAGACATCCTGCAATCAGTCGCTGCATGACCTTCTTTCCCCTTGTCGTTCAAACGCTCAATATCGTCGTCTTCAGTGTAGGATTATACGTGAACGATCTCAACCTCGATTATCCGAACTGGATACTCGATTTTCCGAACGATCCGTCAAGCGCGTGATTGATCGAAGCCAGACACGCATAAGCACCGTACCTCCCTGTTGCTCGCGCATAACTTGGGCTTGACCGTTGAGCGGCCCAGACGCATACGCTAAACCGCTTCCGGCCGGGACGAACCGCCGGGCCGTCCCCGGCGGTCTCGGCGAGACCGCCCTGCCAATATCGCGCTGACTCGCGTGCTGACTTTCAAAGGACGGGTACGGAGCCCCGCGTTCCCAAGTTATGCTTCGCATCGAACACGCGCTCCACTTGGATCCCCCTGCCACTGACCGATTACGCCGATTGACGTTTGGCGTTTACGATACATCGTAGGCCGTCTATACTGTGGCCATGGTTAAGCAACGGTCACGAGTCAAGAAGGTTACCCGCCATAAGATCCCACAGGTCGCGATCCTGCTGGAGTCGTCGCACGAAATCTCGCGCGGCATGATCCGCGGCATTCTGGCGTACGTGCGTCTTTACGGCCCGTGGGCCCTGCATCTCGAATCCGGCGGCTGGAGCGACCAGAAACTGCCGGATCTGAATGTGTGGCACGGCAACGGCATCATCGCCCGTGTGCCCTCGTCCAAAGTGGCTGCCGACGTGGCGGCGGCCCGTCTGCCCACCGTCCTGATCGACCCCATCGACGATTATCTGGATCCCAAGCATCCGCTCTCCCGTTACAGCCGCATCGAGTGCGACTCGGCTGAAGTCGCCCGCCTGGCCGCCGATTACTATCTGGCCAGCGGCTTCACGCGCTTCGCCTTTGTGGGCGAACCGTCAGACGTCAACTGGTCGCGCCGTCGCCAGGCGGCGTTCGTCCGGCGGCTCGACGAAACCGGGCATTCTTGCGCGATTTATCCGTCGCCGAACGAGGCCGAACGCGACAACTGGGAGATCGAGCGCCTGCGAATGAGCCGCTGGTTACGCAAACTACCCAAACCGATCGCCGTCTTCGCGGCCAATGACGCGCGCGGACGGCAGGTGTTAAACGCCTGTCTGGCTGCTGACTTGCCAGTGCCCTATGAGATCGCCGTACTGGGCGTGAACAACGATGTCATGATCTGCGAAACCAGCCTGCCACCGCTTTCCAGCGTCGCGGTAGACATGGAGCAGGCCGGTTATGCGGCGGCCGAGTTACTGGATCACCTGATGCGCAAGACCCAGAGAGGACAGCAGTGCGTGCTCTTCAAACCGCAGGAGGTGGTGGCACGCGCCTCGACACAGCGCCTGCAGGTCAACGACCGTCTGGTGATCCGTGCGCTGGAATACATCCGTATCAACGCGGGACTGAACATCCGCGTGTCTGATGTGGCGAGTCACGTCGGCGTGACACCGCGCTGGCTGGAGAAGCGGTTCGCGCATACGCTGGCACGCTCAGTGATGGACGAGATCCAGCGCGTGCGCATGGACACCGTCAACTCGCTGGTCACTAAATCAGACCTCTCGTTCGCGGAAATCGCACGCCGCTGCGGCTTCACCAGCGCCAACCACCTCGGTGTGCTTTTCCGCCAGACCTTCGGCACGACCATGAGCGAGTTCCGCCAGCAGAAAGGCCGGTAGAGCGCATCGCCATCGAACCGCCCGAGGTCGCGGCATGTCCCAGAGAATGGCGCCTGATCGGCTCCGAGGAGACCGTCAGGCTCGACGTGTAGCCGATGCGCTTCAGGAAGGTCGTGACCGAGCGGCGCAAGTACGTGCGCCGTTCCGGCGGCGATGCGCCCGTCGCCGCGCCCGAGCGCATCTGCGCCGGCAAGTTCGCCGACCACCTCCCGCTATACCGCCAGGAACAGATCTATGCGCGTGAGGGCGTCGTCCTTTCACGCAAGACGATGTGTGGCTGGGTCTGGCGCACGGCGGACTGGCTGTGGATCATTTATGAGGCGATAGGCGCGGAGAATCTGTCAAACGACTATATGCAGGCGGACGAGACTCCGGTCAGGCACATCTGTCCCGGTCATAGCCAAACCAGAGCCGGGCACCTGTGGGTTTATCCCGCCCCCGGCAGGGGAGTGTTTTTCGAATGGCATGCGGAGACTAATTACCGAATCCAGCGAAACTCTGCTCGTTCCGATTGACTGTCGCGCGTAGCGAATCCGAAAATTCGCTACGCGCAATTTGCATTCGTTACTTCAGCAACATGAGTGCGCCGCCCTGCGTGGTCATGATCAAGTCGTTACCGCTCTTACGCAGTTTCCACTTCTTGTTGGTGAAGCCCGAGACAGTCGCCGTGCCGGTCAGCCCGCCCTCGGCACGGAGGATGACGTATTCGCGTGCGGACGGCGCTTCAGATATCTCGTCGGACGGCACCACCGTCAGGCCCGTCACGTCGAGTGCACCGGGGCAGGTGACAAAGTCGTGAACACCACTGTCCGCCGTCAGTGACAGCACTGTCCCGTCGCCGCTATCCTCCAGCAGGACGAAGTTCTCCACCGCCGAATACGCGCCGCGTCCGAGCGGGTCATAGGTGAGACCGCCCAGACCGTCAGCGGGGCCGACGTTGCCCGTGCCGTCGCCGTAGCGCACCTCGATGGCGTGCGGGCCGGGCGTCATCACCCAGTCTTGGTACTGAACGCCGGCGGAGAGTTTCACGTTGCGCACGAGCAGTCCGTCGAGCCACAGCGCCACGTCGTCATCGAAGGTGAAGCGCCAGGTCCACGTCACGTTGGTCGTCGAGTTGACCCACAGCGTGCCGGTGTACACCCAGGTGTGATAGCTGCCGTTCCAAAGGCCGCCCGCATATGTGCTGTTCGCGGCTTTGGCGCCGTTGCCGGCGCGGGTGGTGAGCTGCACCGACGTCTTGGGATTAGGCGTGACGATATCCCAGAAGTCGTCGGCGCCGGTGCCTTTGAGCATCCCCTCCCACAGGCCGGGAACGTGGGTGAATGTGTCATGGATCGTGAGGCGGTAGGTCGCGCCGTCCAGCGAGCCGCCGGAGATGGACATCGTGCCGGTGCGGGCGTCACCGGCGGGTGACAGCACGCTATCCATGCCGCCCGCGCTGTTGAGAACCGCGCCTCCACCGACGATGTTGACACCCTCACGGGGGATGCCGCCCAGGTCGAGCGCCGCGCCCCCGGTGACCTCGACGGTCACGCCGTCGAGCACCCCCGCGTCACCGTCGTGCGGCGTGAGCGTCAGCAGCGAGCCGTCGCCGGGATCCTGGAGCTTGACGAAGTTGGCGAGAACCGCCGCGCCTCGTCCCTGCCAGTCGATTCCGAGGGCGATGTCCTGCGGCCAACCGACGGTCTCCCCATTCTCGGACGGCCCCGCACCACCCGCGCTTTGTCCGAAACGAATCTCGAGGCTGTGCGAACCCGGCGCGAGGGTGAGCTGCAGCAAGCCGATAATGTTCCATGCGTTACCGCGGGTAACCGGAATAAGCGTACCGTCGAGGAACAAGTCGATGGTGTCGTCGAAGTTTTTATAAAGCGTCAGGTTGGTCGTGACGGACGAGCGGTTCCAGATATAGCCGGAGTAGCACTCGGTCAGGTTGGTCGGCCACCCCTGTCCGGCCGTCCAGCGCGCGCCGTTGTCCAGCCGTGTCTTGGAGTTAGCCTGATCGGTTGCGAGCACCACTGCGGTTTTTGGATTGGGCTCGGTCAGGTTACGTGCCGCGCTTGACAACCCACCGTGATCGATGGTGCCCTGATAGAGGCCAGGCTCGCGCGGCGGCAACAGCAGTGTGCCTTCAGCCACGCGCACCACCTCGTCCGGTTCACCCGAATCGGGCAGGTTCACGGTAAAGACCGAGCCGTCGCCGGGATCAACGAGCAAGGTATAATTCGCGTAGACCTGCTCATTACGGCCCAGCTTATCCACGGAGAGCCCACGCACAGCGGGCGTCCACCACACACTCGCCGGGTCGGTCGTGACACCCGCCGTTCCGCCCACGCCGCCGCTGCCCTGCCCGAAACGGGCCTCGAAACGGTGCGGGCCGGGCGTGAGCGTGACGTTGGTCTTCACGACCGTGTTCCAGCCGGTATGGTAGATAATATTCGTGCCGTCGAGGGTGAGCTGCAGAGAATCGTCGAACGCCTTGAGGAACGTCCAGGTCACATTGGTGGCGGCACGGTTCCACAGGTAACCGGTATAGATGTAGGTGGTGTTGTTGCGCCACTCTTTGCCGTTGAGGAAAACCGGATCGCCGGAGACACTGACACCGTTCGCGGCGACGGTGGTAAGCTCGATCGCCGTGCGGGGGTTGGGGGCGTTGGTGTTGAACGCGCCGTCGACGCGGCCCTCGTAGAGGCCGGGGATGAGCGCCGTGGGAACCCGCGCGAGCTCGGCGTGCGCGTCCCAGACAGCGGTGTCCGCGCCGGTCTTGACGATGGAGGCCGCGACGATCCTGCCGTTGATGACCGCACCGGTGCCGGAAACGATGACGCTCTTGTTGGTGACCGTGTAGCCGCCGAGGTCAAGCGTGCCGTCACCGATCACGATACCGGTGGCCGGGAGCGCCTGCGGATGGGCGATCCTCAGGACGCCACCCTCGACACGGGTCACGCCCCCATAGGTGTTTGGCACGTTCAGAATCAAGGTGCCGGAACCGCGTTTCGTGAGACCGCCGGTGGAGGGGGCACCGCTGATCGTCACGGCGCCGACCGCCGCGCCGCTGCCGCCGCCGCCGAGAAGCGTGACGTTCGGGGCGCTGGTGTACCCCTGCCCCGGACTGGTGACCTCGATGGCGGTGACCGCACCGGTCTCACGGTCGATACGCGCAAACGCGGTGGCGTTCGACCCGCCGCCGCCGGTGATGCTGACGTGAGGCGGCATGATGTAGCCGGAGCCGCCGGACGTCACGGAAATAGCCGTAACGCCTGCACCGATGGCCGCGGCGAGCGGCACGTCGAGGGTGCGCACCACGCGCTCACCGATCTCGATGATCGCACCGCCCGCATAGACGTAAGCGTTCAGCGGGAGCGCCGCATTGTCCGACGATATCAGCTTGGCGTTGCCCGCGTTGTTGGTGACGCAGAGGGTGCCGCCGTTAAAGTTGACGGCACAGTTCGCGTTCTTGTTGAGGCGGCGCAGATAGGTGGTGGTGAGCCTGCCGCCGTTGAGGTTGAGGATCGCGGTGGCGGTGGGAGAACCGTCCGCGCGGTTGCCGAAGAGGACTTCCGCGGCGGTCGTCACGTCGGCGGTGCCGGTGACGGTCGCCACAGCGGTGCCGCCGGCAAGGTTTTCCCCTGCCTCGCCATTGTTGTTGTAGTTATCGAGCAGCTCGAGCTGCGAGATGGTCGCGGTGCCGCCCTCGAAGTGGGCGATGCCGACGCCGCCGCGCGAGAACGCGAACGTGCCGCCGTAACCGTTGCTGAACGTGAGCCGGCCGCCGGTCTGGCGGAAGATGCCGATGCTCTTCTGGCTGTTGCGCATCACGCCGAACTGGGTGCCGCCGTTGATGGCCAGATGCCCGCCGTCCAGCTGGTACAGCCCGCAGCCGTACATGCCGACCATGCCGTCGTTGTTGTTGCCGGCGGGGCTGTTCCAGAGGCTGTCGCCGGACTGGTAGACCGCGGCGACGGTGTTGCTGTCGGCGAGATCCGTGCCGCCGACCAGAATCTTGCCGCGCACGAAGGCGTTGCCGGTGACGTTCATCACGGCCTTGCAGCCGGCATGCGCGCCGACAACGATGCCGGGGTGCTTCTGGCCCGAACCGAGGTCGGTGCTGAGGAACTGCGCGTTCCCGCCGATGTTGAGGACGGTGTCCGCGCCCGTGCCGTCGCCGTGGTAAAAGCCGCGGTTGCCAATGTCAAAGATCGCGCTGTTGGTTAGGGTGAGCGTGCCGGCGTAAGTGCGGGCGTGGCCGGAGAGCAGCCATTCGCCGTCCAGCACCAGCTCGCCCGCGCCGTGCTTGTCGACCTGGCCGAGGAACGGCGCGCCGATATTGGCGTTCACGCAGACCGTCTCCTCCGCCGCGACCTCGAGCTGGAGGCGGTTGTTGGCGATACCGAACCTGCCGCTCATGGCGAGTGACTCGATCGCGCCGCTCGCCCACGTCATCGGATAAACGCGCACCGCGCTCTCGCCCATCAACGTGAGGTTGGCGACGTCCGGCAGCGAGCCGGGATATTTCAGGCCGAGCACCGCGTTGGTCACGCTCACCGGCCCGGCGAAGGTGTTGGCGGGGTGCGAGAGCAGGTTGAGTGCAAACATGCCGCCGTTGGAGACGGACAGGCCGCCGTCACCGGCGAGATGGCCGGTGAGATTCTTGCCGTAGCCGCCGTTCGCCGTGAGGTGGAGCGTGCCGTTCAGGACGATGTCCGAGGTGAGCACGTTCTTGTTGGTCGCGGCGTCGGTGCCGGTGGACATGATGGCCGCGCCGTCGGCGGGGATGATGCCCCAGTTGAGGGGCGCGGTCAGCGTGTTCAGGCCGAGCGAGCCGCCGGGGGCGATCAGCACCTCCTGCGCAGGGGTGTTCGGCGACACGACGGCCCCCGACTCGACCGAGAGCATCCCCTGCCGGATGTCGAACACGGTGCCCGCCGGGGCGTTGGAGATGTTGCTGGCGGCAAAGACAAGATTAAAGGTGCCGGTTTTTGCGAGGGTATGCCCGGCGAGGTCGAGCGTCGCGTTCGGGCTGCGAATGTCCCAACGCCCGGCACCGCCAAACAAGGCGTCATCTGCCAGCGTAAGAACCGTATTCTGGAAAATATTCTGCTGATTGAGGCTGGTATTGATGATGGCGCCCTGGCCTTCGGCACCCGCGCCGGAGACGGTGACGCGGTTGGGCAGGGTGAGCGCGTTCGCGGCGGCGCCGCCGAGGTCGAGCGTGCCGCCGCCCGAGATCACGAGATCGCCCGTGCCCAGCGCGGCGCTGTTGCCGATCCGCAGGACGCCGCCCGTGACGAGGGTGCCGCCCGCGTAGGTGCTGGCGTTGGCGGAGGGCAACGAGAGCATGCCTTTGCCGCCCTTGACCAGCGCGCCCGCGCCGGTGACGAGGCCCAGCGTGTCCAGCGTCCCCGCCGGCGTGTTGACGATGAGCGCGCCGGCCCCGATGCGCACGGGGCCGGTGACCGTGGCGCCGCCCGCGAGCGTGACATCGCCCGCGCCTTCCTTATCCAGCCCGACGGCGTTGTAGTCCGGCGGGACGACCGCCGCGTTGACGGTGAGCGGCGCGTCGGAATCATTGCGCAGGGTGAGCGTCGTGCTGACGGTGTCGGAGGCGGGTTTGGCCTGCTGCCACTTGGCGGCGAGGTAGGCCTCGACCGTCTGGCGTTCGGTGTCGTTCAAGGTACGGCCGAAGAACAGCACCTCACCGATCTGGCCCCGGTAGTTGTCGGAAACGGAGCCGTTGCGGTGGCCAAGATGGAGCGGCGTGGCGGTGGTCGCGAGAACACCACCGTTCTTGGCACCCTTTGTTGAGACGCCGTCCGCGAAGCCCTGGAAGGTGTCGCTGTTACCGTCCACGCCGTTCAGCATGGTCAGGACGACCGGCGTGGCCCCGGGCTTGACCGGTTCGTCGATGTCGTTGCTGTAGGTGCCGAAACGCGTGTAATCGTTGCGCAGATAAGGCTCGAAGGCGTTACGTGTGCTGCCGGCGCCTATCGAGACGATCATTTCCTTGCCCGCGTCGCGGGCGAGGACGCAGACGATGGTGCGCGGCGCGTTGCCGGACACGCCGCAGTTGGCGAGGCTCTGGAGGCCCTGCGAGGTCACGGCGATCCGGATCATCGGCAGCGCGGCGTGGGAGTCCGCGCCCGTGGCATAGAGTGGCGCGGTGAAGCCGGGACGGACGATGGCGTTCAAAGCGGCTCCGGCGGTGCCCTTGTTGACAAGGCCAGTGACAACGCCGAAGTAAACCTGAACGGCAGCGGCATCCGAGGGGTCGTACCAGATGGTCGGCGCCAGCGCGGCCACTGCGGAGCTTGTCGGGGGATGACGGGCGCGGCGAACTCCGTCACGGGCGGCAGGAACACGCCGTCACGGGGAAGGGCACCGATGGTGAGCGCGGCCGCGCCGGAGGCGATCGCAAGCTCACCGGCATAGAGTGTTTTCCCGGCCGTGCTCACGGTCGCGGCATCCCCCGCGACCGTCTGCGTCAGGCTGTAGAGCCGTGTGGGGTCGGCAGACAGCGCGATGTCCGCCCCCGTGCCGACGCTGTCGATGACCGCCTGGATATCCGCGCCGTCCGGCAAAACGCTGCCTTTGGTGGCGAGGGAGGCCGAGGTGGCCGTTGCGGGCACGAGGCCGTTGACGGGATCGTAGGCGGCGGCCCCGCCATTGAGCGTGAGCCAAGGGCCGACGACGCCGGAGGGGAGGCTCTTGAGGAAGATGCGGTTGGCGAGCGAGCCGGCGACGTTGAGGGCGGAAAAGGTCACGGCCGAGGAGGTCGCGGCCCGGGCGACGGTCACTGCGGCGGCGCCGAATCCGTTGACCGGCGGCAGCGTCACGGCGTAGCCGTCCGTGGCTGAGGGATTGATCGCGAGTGTCGCACCGGTATTCACGATAATGGCAGAGGCCCTGCCGAAGGCATTGGTTGTGGCATCCAGCCCGAGGGCACCCGCATTGACCGTGAGGGTCCCGGAGAAGGTGTTGCTGCCGTCCAGCACCCATGTGCCCGAGCCTTCTTTGATGACCGAAAGGGCATTGGTGCCATTCTGGGAGATGGGGCCACTAATACGGGCTTCTGCCGCCGATGCGTCGCCGTCCAGCGTGAGTGTAACAGCGCTGGACGGCGTGCTGCGAACGGGCCCAGTGAAGACCAGCGGGCCGCTACCGGCCTGCACGAAGCGCGTGGGGTTGCCGTTGAGGCGGTAGTCACGGTCGGTGCTGTCGCCGGAGCCGGTGTAGATGAGGCGGTGCTGGGGGCCGCCGCTGAGGCCAACATAGGATCCCGCGCCAAGGGAGGAGGGTTGGCCCGCGTCCGCAAGCTTGACCACGGCGTATTGCATCCCGCCGGCGAGCGCGTTGTTGAAGGTGTAGTCGTTGGCGGCATTGCCCAGAACGATGAGACCACCGGGGTGATCCGCTGTCGCGCGCCAGCCCTCGAAACCCGTCGCGCCGGTGATCGTGGCGTTGATCGTGAGGGTGAACCCCGCGTTCGCCCCGTTGTCGAGGTGGTTGTCGCTCGTCGCGTTGCCCGCCGTGGACATCGTCAGCATGCCGGGCCCGTCGACCGTGAGGTTGGCCGTCCGCGACGGTGATGACCGGATCGACCGGCCCGGTGACCAGCATGGATTTGATGGTGGTGTTGGCGGAGACCGTCACCCCGCTGGGCACGTCGTTGGCGAAAACCGCGACGTCCGCCGCCGCCGGCACGGAGCCGCCCGACCAGTTGGCGCCGTTCGACCACAGACCGTCACCGCCCGCCCCTGTCCATATCACGTCCGCCGCGAGGCCGGCTCCGGATAAAAAGGCACAAGCGAGAAAGGAACACACCGTCATTACCGTTACGTTCATCGTGGCTCTCCTTGCACTATCTGCGTTCAACGCCAAAATCATTTTCAAACCGCATCGACGTTCATTCATGCCCAAGGCTTGGCGCTAAACCAAGACATGCTCAGAGCGTATACAGATTAACGGCAAGAAGTCAAGCAGAAAAAGCAATCGCCAGGGACATCGTTTCCATGTGAAGGGATTTTGACGGGTAAGCATGCGTAATGTCATTGTCCTGCTTTCTCGGCAGTCATCGGTGAAGGCGCCAAGGTTGCCGTCTTTACTCCTTGCGTTGAAGAAGAGAAGCGCGGCACGGGCGACCGCGAGATTGCCGACGATGGCCCTGTCGCGGCTGCGCGTCTTGTCTTCCAGCAGTGTGGAGTCCCTGCGGTTGTGGTTGCGGGACTCTATCCCCCAGTGGTCCCGTATGTGTGCGGCCCACTGGCCGGCCGTGCGTCGGCGCGGCTCAAGGGTGCACAGGTGCCAGGCCGTTTCGGCGGATGTCTGGCCGGTCTTGTGCACGGTGCGCTCCCTGTCGGTCTTGAGCAGCGTGAGCGCGCCGAAGAGGCCCACGCCGGCCGGTTCCGACAGCTCGTAGACATATGTGCGGCGGGTCTCTGTCCGCCCGTGGGCTTTCTCCGTCACGGACGCCGTGCAAAAAGGGGGGCGCGGCGGTCGGCGACGCTTTCGCAAGCGGCCAGGATCGACTTCTGGTTGCCCTTGACCTGGACGAGCGCCTCGCCGCCGGACATTGTGATCTCGCGGACGGTCTCCTGCTGGCAGTGCAGCGCGTCGGCGGAGACAAGCGCGTCCGAGAGGCCCGACTGCCGGATCAGGCGTCGGGCGACCGCCATCTCGCACTTTTGCCCCCACCCTCCTTCTGAGACGCTGCGGCCATCGCCACGGGCACGCCGCTTTCGGCGTCCGCCAGCGAGACCACGCCGGTCACGTCCCGGATGAACTTGCCGTCCAGCGCGAGCTGGCGCGGGAGAGATCCCTCGCGGGATATGATCCACGCGCCCATGACGGCCGCGAAGTCGTCCGGATCTAGTTTCTTGAGCAGGTTGTAGAAAGCGCTGTAGCTGGGCGTCTTGCGGTAGTTGCCGCCGCCCTTGCGGTCAAAGCGCGGCAGGCCGAGCGCGACGCGCTGCCGCTGCGTGAGCTTGCCGCAGTAGCGCACGATCGGCTTGAGATCCCTGTGCCCCGCCATCACGCCCATCGTCAGGAGCGTCAGCATCGCGCCGATGTGGAACCTGCGGTTACTCCCGCGCGGGTCGCGCACCCGGCAGAGCGCCTCGTGCAGGGACTCAACCAGCGGCTCCGGCAGCGGAAGGACGCCGCAGGCGTCGCTGTCCGCGCCCTTCCTGCATTCAGGGGGCAGTTCGGTCGCGCGCAGCGTCTCGCATGCGCCCTGCCGCAGCGGCTTGACCCAGAGCGCCTTGGGGCGGCCGTTGGGCACGTAGTAGTCCGCCGTCTGGCGCGAGCGCGAGAACCCCTTCGTCATCCCCAGCGGCGTCCAGCCCGCCGCGCGGTAGCACGTCCCGGCGGACGCCTCCATGTCGCAGAAGGTCTCCGCGATCAGCGGCTCGTACCCGAAGCTCGCCAGCCACAGCGCCGGCAGCTCGCGCGCCGCCAGCCCAAGAACCCGCGAGGCCAGGTTCGGCCGCTCGCCACGCCCCGCCAGCACCGTGAAACGGCGATTCTGCACCACCAGCTTCTGCCGGCCAGCCCGCAGGGAGGCCGTCCATCCGATATGGGCGTCCCTGTGCTTTAGGCGGTAGCAGGCCGAACCCCAGACCATAAGCGCGGCCCATTCGCCATCCTCCTCGGCCACCAGGCGCAGCGTGTCGCCGCCCGAGCGCGTCTCGCCCATGTAGTGGTATTCGCCCTCCAGCTTCTTGAAACGCCCCAGTTCGCTGCCGCGTATCTTCCTGATTGCCAGCATCCTGCACCGCCAGTTCTGTGACGCGGACAGAAACCGCGCCCTTCGCGGTTCTGCCACGCCGAAGCATAGGTAAGCAAAAAAGGCGGTTCGCGTTTAGCCAAAAGTCTTTATCAATAAAACAAAGCACGATAACCGCTTAAATGAAAATGCCCTGCAAGATCGCCTGTTTTTTAACGCGCATCCTTGACACGCCGTGCCACTCAATGGTATAAGGTCACTCGTTTTTCACGGTGCGGGCGCTTAGCTCAGTTGGTTAGAGCGCTACTTTCACACGGTAGAAGTCACAGGTTCGAATCCTGTAGCGCCCACCATTCAAAACAGGCCAAAATCATCAAAAACCCCGGCAATGATGGGGTTTTTTGCTTTTCTAACCCATTCTCGTTTCGCTCTCTTTAACAGCAAAGCCCCCACGACGTTCCCGAGCGTGACCGGCATCCAGCCGTTCACCGACTGGAACAGACTGATCGTAAGCGGCTGAACTTTGACCGTCTTGACGGCGACGCGTTAAACGATACATCACGGCGTTCTGCCAGCCGCCGCTCTCGGAGCCGAAGAACCGCCCGTTCTTTCTTTCCGATCGCGCTGGGCCGGATCGTGTTCTCGACGAGGCTGTTGTCGATCTCCACCTCCCCGTTGGCGCCGTCATTCTCTCTCGGGCTAACGTCAGCGGTGAGGCGGCGGCATCCCGTCGCCTCCACCGCGTTGTCGGGGCTTGTCTTCATCCAAATTGCTATCGCTATCGGGATCGGGATCGATTGGGTTTCCGCCGCAGGCCGATGTTTCTGCTCGCACTGGGTATCCTCTTCCGCCCAGCCGACTCAGCATCGCCGCCATGCGGTCCAGTTCATTCTTTCGTTCCTGGCTTTCGGCTTCGTCCAGCGCCATGGGTCCCGTGCGCACGATGGACGCCCTCCAGCCGCGCAGCGATCTCGTAGACCCACGCGGCGTCGCCGATCGCCAGCCGGAGGACATCCAATCTCTCGTGTCAGAGTGCCATTCGGTGTTCCTTCGATAGCGATAGCGATCCCGATTTCGATGGCCCCAACGAAAGCGTCACCGCATTGACGCCGTTGGCGCGGCAGAACGCCGCCTGCGTCATCCCGCTCCTGCCGTCTTTCCGCAGCAGTTTCCGGCGCTCGCGCTCCGCATACCGCTTGCGCCCCGTCTTCTCCGCCTTCACGATTTGTGTGTTCATGCCCGCGTTGTAGCACGGCCATCAAAAGGCGGCTAGGAGGTCAAAGTTAAGCCGCTTACCTGGGGATAGCGTCACTGCGGACTCGTCAGGTGCTTCGCAAGTTCATCGGGCGGCAGGGCGCTCGCCGCGTAGCGCATCGTGCCGGGCAGCGTGGCGGGATCGGCCAGCGGATTGCCGAAGAGATCAGTCCAGCGGATGGCGGGGTCCTGGATGAACGGCAACTTGGCCTCGCGTCCGCCGCACAGCACCGCGCAGCTTCCGCCGCGCCCTGCGAAGAGATAGGCGAAACGGTTCTCGCCCAGCGCGACTTTGCGCACGAACGGCTTGCCTTCCAGCGAGCGCGTGAGGTGGGCGTAGGCGGCCAGGCCCGGATGCGGATAGCCGTCCGCGCCCAGCAGTACCATGAAGCTCGGCGCGCGGGCGAGGGAGGAGTAGCCATGCGCCGTGTAGAGAAAGACCTTGGCCACCTTCTGCGCCAGGAGGCTGACCGTGTAGCGGCAGTTCTTCTCCGCCAAACCGACCGTATCCTCTTCCTGTTGCCAGGTGATGGCGTGTTTATACAGGCCGGTCATACGCTGCCCGCCTCCGGCGGAGCCTGTGCTGCCGCCCTGCCCCTCGCTCATGTAGATCGGCTTGCCGCCCGCGTTCGGGACCTTGTCGAAGATTTCGCCGACCGCATCCCGATAGGCCTGCGCCACGCTATCGTCCGCGAGGCACGTCGCGTTCTTGGTATAGAGGTGGAAGTCGATGATGTCGCACGCCTCCATGCCCCCGGCGGCCAGCACGCCCGCCGTCCACAGCCGACCGCCCCCACCTCCATAGGTATTGAACCCCGCGACCTTGATGGAAGGGTCCACCGCCTTCACGGCCCGGTAGGCACCGCGGCAAAGCTCAGCGAAATCGCGCTTCGCGTTATCCTTGCCGAAGAACTTTGCGTCCTGCCCTGATTCCCACCACCTGCCCCAGGGCTCGTTCCAGACGAAATATTCGTCGATCACCCCTTTGTAGCGCGTGACGAACG
>ERZ795050.2645-NODE-2645-length-19379-cov-5.663527_pt1 | contig 19379 bp, 12 predicted proteins | sample MGYA00375134_ERZ795050 | MGnify/ENA primary metagenome ERZ795050 (study PRJEB30179, sample SAMN05720221) | activated sludge metagenome | isolation source: Anaerobic digester | place: Japan | collected 2015-05-26 ... | reverse complement strand
TGCTTCAGGACCTTGGAACAGAACGACCTTTTTCTAACTCAGCTTTTCGGGCTTATCTCTTCTCTCTCTTCTATAGGGAGGATTTTCCCAAGGTTCCGGGAAGTTTTCCCGGAACGCCGGGAGGGGTTCCCGAGGCGCCGGGAAATTCTCCCGGGACACCGGGAGATGCCGGGATCAGGACCAGACGCCAAGCTCCTGCAGTTGACGGGTGGCCTGCGCCGCCCAGTCCCGGTTTGCGGCGGGGTTGGCTGGGCTGGGATGGAGAATTCTGCCAAGCCGGGGTCCGGCCTTCGAGAAAAGCGCGAGGGCCTGACGCCAGGCAAAGTCACCGATGCCAATCAGCCATTCCGGTTGGAGGATTTCGACCACGCGCCGCAAATGCTCGTCGCAAGCCGCCGTCAGCGCCGCTTTTTCCGCGGACGGGAGCTTGTCCGGGGTGCGGTTCCGGCCGGAAGACTCGAGGAAAGCCAGCGGGCAGTAATTGACGACGAGGTGGTTGCGAAAAAACTCGTTCGGCGTGCCAAACCGTGAGGCAAACAGGCCCCAGAGCCGTTGTCCGCTGACCTCGGTTCGGAGGCAGTCGAAGCCCAGGACGGGGCGGCGGGGATGTTCCAAGGGCGGTTTGCGGACCGGAGCTTCGATCCCGAGCCAGTCACGCACGGCGCGGACCTCGCCAAACGGGACGCCCGTCTGCGCCATGCCGAAGGGGCCCGGGTTCATTCCGAGAAACACGACGCGCCGCCGTCCGCAACCGTAGCGGCGAAGGTAAAGCTCGTGTGAGGCCCAGGCGTAGTCGAGCGGGTTATAGACGCACCAGACCGGCGGAGCAAATTGGAGTCGCGCCACCCGCTGCCGCAGCCTCCGGGCGGCAAGCACCAGGGCCCGGGCCGGGTCAGCGTCGCGGCCCCTGACCGCCGCCCCCGTCGCGAGGCCGTTGGAGCGGGCGCAAGGCGCGCCGGAGGTTTTCGATTTCCTGCTCATCCGCCGTCTTTTGCCGTTCGGCCAGCTCGAGGGTCTCGAGCACTTCCTCCATGTCGTCAAGGGTCTCGCGCAAAGTGTCCACGATGTGGGTGACCTCCTCAATGGCTTCGCGGACTGCCATCGGGTCGGTCGGCCGCCGCGGCGGCGGCGGCGGGTAGTCGCGGTCGCGGCGGGGCGGGTAAGGTTCGCGGCGGTGGGGATAATGCTCGCGGCGGGGCGGCGCCGCCGGCGGGGCGGGAGGCGGAGCAGGCGTTTCCGCCACGGGCGGCGGCAAAGTCTCCCGCTGGACTTCCTCATCCTCGACCGGCGTGGTCGGTTCCGGCGTTTCGGCGGCGGGCGGGGCGGTTTCGGTCCGATCGGTGTCTGGCGGAGCTGCTGATTCCGCAGCAGGGGCCTCGACTTCCGCGGCCGAGGCGGCGCGCGGCGCCTCTTGGGCGGCTTCCGGCGGCGCTGCTGCTTGGGAGCTCGTCCTGGGTCTGCCCCCGCCCCGCCGGCCACGCCCCCGCCGGCCGCGGCTGCGGCCCGTGCGGGCTCCCCCCTGCGACGGATTCGGGTCCTGTGTTTGTTCCGGCATTTCCATGCCGGTTTCGGGTTGCTCTGGCATTTTTCATCAACTTGCCCGGAACCAAGGCAAAAGCAATGGCAAAAGCGCCAGCCTTGGCCCGTAACATTAGGCTGGAAATGAGCGGCGAAAAGCCAACAATGCGGAGTGAGATGAACCGAATGCGAAAGATGACGCTGGCCCTGGCCGCGGTGGCTGGACTGCTTGGAACGTTCTGTGCCGTTGGCGCAGCCCGAACGGAAGGTCCGGCCGCCCGCCGAGCGGCGGCGACGCCGGCGTCGGGCCGACCCAATATCATTTTGATTCTGGCTGACGACCTTGGCTACGGCGATCTGGGCTGCTACGGCCAGACGCGGATCAAAACGCCAAACCTGGACCGGATGGCAGCCGAGGGGATGCGCTTCACCCAGTTCTATGCCGGGAGCACGGTTTGCGCGCCTTCGCGGTGCGCCCTCATGACGGGCCTGCATACCGGTCACGCCCGGATTCGCGGCAACGCCAAGGTGCCATTGAGAACCGAGGACCGGACGGTGACGGAATTGTTGAAAGCGGCGGGGTATCGCACCGGCCTGATTGGGAAATGGGGGTTGGGCAATGAGGGCACAAGCGGGGTGCCGCAGAGCAAGGGGTTTGACGAATTTCTGGGCTATCTCGACCAAACCCACGCCCACGATTATTACCCGACTTACTTGTGGCGGTATGATGACCGCACCGGCTACAACGACCGGATGTCCTTCCCGGAGAATGAGCGCGGCCTGAACCAATCCTACAGTCACGACCTTTTCACCAAGGCCGCCTTGAACTTCATTCGGATCAACAAGCCCGAACCGGCCAACCAGCACCGGCCGTTCTTTCTGTTCCTGTCCTACACCATTCCCCACGCGAACAACGAGGAAGGCCGGCGCTCCGGCAACGGCATGCAGGTCCCCTCCGACGCGCCGTACTCGAAGGAAGCGTGGCCGCAGGTCGAACGGAACAAAGCCGCCATGATCACCCGGCTCGACAAGGATGTCGGCCAGATTCTGGACCGCCTGGCGGCGCTCAAGATTGATTCCAACACCGTCGTGTTTTTCAGCAGCGACAACGGCCCGCATCGGGAGGGGGGCGTGGACCCGAAGTTCTTTCAGAGCGCAGGCCCGTTGCGGGGCATCAAGCGGGATTTGTACGAAGGGGGCATCCGGGTGCCGTTGCTGGTGCGGTGGCCGGGAACGGTGCCTGCGGGCACGGTGTCGGACCTGCCGGCGGCTTTCTGGGATTTTCTGCCGACAGCGGCCGAGCTGGGCGGCGCCAAAACCCCGAAGGAGCTGGATGGCATTTCATTCCTGCCCACGCTCCTGGGCCTGCCGCAAACCAACCGGCATGACTTCTTCTATTGGGAATTCCATGAGCGCGGTTTTCAACAAGCCGCGCGCCTGGACCACTGGAAGGGCTTGCGACTTAAACCGGACGGCCCCCTCGAGCTCTACAATCTGGCGGAGGATGTGGGCGAATCCAAGAACGTGGCGGACCAGCATCCCGAGGTGGTTCAGCGCATCGCGGCCCGACTGGAGACCGCCCGCACGGAATCCGAACACTGGCCGCGGCAGCCGGCGAAAAAGGCGGAAAAAAACGGGAAGGAACCCTGAGGAATCGGGGCGCGGACTGTCGTTCTATTCGACCACCAGCGCGAATCCGGTTTGCCTCGGCTCGGCGCTGAGGCATTCGCGCAGAAAACACACAATCTGGTCCTGCAGGGCCCGGCACTTGGGCGTCCAGCGGCGCGCACCCAGGAGGTCCTTGACGCAACCGCGCAAACCGCGAAATCGCAGCACGCGGGGGGCGAGGGACAACTGCTGCCGCAGCTCGTGGCGGAGCCGCGGGAAGAAGACCAGCTCGAAACCGCCGCCCGATTCCCGGGCAATTTGCCGGAGGTCGGATTCGCGCACCTCGGGCGAGGCGGCCGCGTTGGAAGGCGTCGGGGGAGCGGGGCTGAAGCCTGCCAGCACTTTTTCCATCGCCTCGGCAAATTCGGCAATGGTGATGCTCAGGCGGCCCTGGTCATGCTTGAAGTAATGGAACACCGCGCTGGCCGCCTGCTCGATGAACTCCGGCCCGAAGCCGTGGTCGTCCTGACCGCTGACCTCGACGGAAATCATGTCGGGCGTGAAGGGCACCCCGCCGTCGGGCGTCTCGAAAACCAAGCAATTTTGCGCGAGTAAAATCATACCTTGCCTTCCAGTTTCTTGACCTCCTGCACAAAGTCGGTCGCCTCCTGAAACCTCCGGTAAACGCTCGCAAACCTCACGTAGGCGACCTGGTCGAGCGAGCGCAACCCATCCATCACCAATTTCCCGATGACCTCGGCCGGAACTTCCCGCTCGTACTGGTCCGTAATCTCGTTGACGATCCGCTCGACCATGTCCTCGATCACCTTCGGGCTGATGGGCCGTTTCTGGCAGGCTTTGCGCAATCCGGAGAGCAGTTTTTCTTTCGAGAATTCCTCGCGGCGTCCGTCGCGTTTGAGGACGACGAGCCCGGCGCGTTCGATTTCTTCGTAGGTGGTGTAGCGATAACCGCAAGCGATACATTGACGGCGACGACGGATGGTCGCGCCTTCGCGAGAGGCGCGAGAATCAATGACCTTATCATCCTGGCAGCCGCATTTAGGACATCGCATAGCGAGGCCACATATTGTGGCCACGCCCTTTATAAGACGCAACGGCTTGGGGTGTCAAGCGTATCCAATGCCAAAACCAAGGTTTTATCCGACCCCAACTCCGACCCCATTCAAGGCCGGGCAGAACTTGAAGGACGCCTCAGTTCAGGCGGAGTCGCATGAAGCGGTTGGACTGGGTGGCTACGGCGGCCAAGTCGCGAACGGTGATTTCTTCGAGGAGGCCGAGGTCGCGGACGGATTCGATCCGAGTCCAGAGGGGGCCGGAGTTCCAAGTAATCAGGTCGGAAGAGACTTCGGCCGTGCAGGTTACGTCGTTGACGAGTTTATCCCGCGCATAGGTCATGGCCAGGTAACGGTCGTTGCCGATGTTGAGCAGGCATCCCCAAGGCAGGCCATCGGGGGGCGCCCATGTGCGACCCGGCAGGCCGAGGAAGTACTTCCACAAATTGGCGACCCGGTCTCCATCAGGCGCGGCGGCGGCGCCGCTCAGGTTGGGGTCGCTCAGCTCGGCGGCGTTGAAATAGCGGGCGCGCCACAGGTCGAAGCTTGCCATCCAGCGGGCGACCTCGATTTCGTACCAGATGGTCCCCGCATTGGTATCCACCGAGATAACCGACGAGTCTGCGGTGCCGAAGACCGGGATGGGGGTGGTGCGGGCTCCGCGGGGGTCGAGGGCCCAGACGCGGACGTGGTTGGTGCCCACAGGCAGGGTGAGCGTGAACGGAACCACCTCGGTGAGGACCGGGGCGGTGCCCCACTGGTTGCCAACCGAATCCTTGTTGGCGTCTTTCCAAACCTGGCCGGTGTTTTCCCACCAGCCGGTGGCAATCAGCAGGGCATTGCAGTCGTTGGTGAAGACTTCGCCTCGAGTCAGCGTGAGGCCGAGGGTGCACCAGCCGAGGCGGGTGGTCTTGGGTTGGAGCGTAATGCCGCCGAGGTTCACCGCGCGGTTGTCGGCATAGCCGAGGAGGGCCTTGGTGCGCGGGGTGTCCACCGTGACGCGTCCCTGGCCTGAAACGCTGAGGTCCCAGCGGAGCTGGGCGGTGTCGCTGGTGAGAACGCTGCCGGCGGGCGCCGCGGGCGGGTTGGTGAGGCCGGGGGCGTTGGGGCCCACAGCGGTGGACAGGCGGCTGACGAAGGCCAGTTTGCCCGGCACGCCCAACTGGCTGGCGCTGAAGATGCCCCAAGCGTGGGCGTTTTGCAGCAAATCCAGCTCGCGTTCGGGCGTGAGGGCCATCGTGAATTCCTGGGCGGCGGGGGCGACATCGCCGCGCCGGAACAAGTTCGCGGCGAGAAGCAGGTTTGCCATTTTGGTGGGATGCTGGCCGATTTCGAAGAAGCCGCGCACGTAACCCATGGTGACGCCCGAAACGGGATTTCCGTGACCATAGTCGAAGAGCCAGAGGCCATCCCAATCCTGAAGTCCGCCATAGGCGGCGAGCAGGAGGGGCCCTTCGGCCCCGTAGTAGTTGGGCGAGGGATGCTGGTATTCGGTGACGGTGAAGGGCTTGCCTTTGATGCGCTGGCGGGCCAGGCCGGCCAGGGTGTTGTTGTCCGAGAGGGTGTTGACCATCGAGATGTTCGGGACATACCAGTTGACCGAATCCCACGGCGTGCCGGGGAACTGCGGGTGCTGCCAGTAGGCATGGCCGTCAATGACGTCGAGCCGGCTTTGGACGGTGGCCGGGCTGTTGGCCATGATGGTGCCGAAGACCAGCCCCGGGTAGCCGAGGTTGGTGCGGAGATGGCCCACCATGGCGTCGTAGTAAGCGTACTCGAGGTCCCGCAGGAAACGGAGCCAGTCACGCCGGGCCTCGCGGGTGCCGGTGTAACCGGCGCCCGAGTAGCGCAGGTTGGGCACCGTGCGGCCCGCCAGCGAGGCGCCCGGAGGCAGGACTCCGATCTGGCCGCCGGATTGGAAGCGGACGTCGGCAAACCAGAAGGTGGCGGGTTTGTTGCCCATGGAGCCGAAGTTGACGCGGGCGTTGGTTTCGGTGGCGAGGGCCTGAAAGGTGTTGGTGAAGAACTGCCAGTTGGTGGTGAGGTTCAGGGTTTGGTAGGAGCCGAGGTTGACCCAGTCGGTGTGGGCGCGCATGATTGAGGCATCGGCGTTGGTGGCGGGGCTGGACTTGGCCCAGAAGGAAACGGTGTAGGTCTGGTTGGAGGTGAGCTTGATGCCCGTCTGGTTAAGCTGGATGTGCCAGGAAACCGAGTCGGCGTTGGTCACCATGACGCGCGCGGAGGGCAGGCTGTTGGTGAAGTCGAAGGTGCGGGTAAACCCGGCGCGGGCGGTTTCATGCTGTTCGGCGTTCCAATAGGTGAGGCCGTTGCTGAAATCGCCGTTGCGGAGGACGTTGGTGCCGAGCGGCTGGTTGACCACGTTCCAGGCCGAGAGCAGCGCCGCATCGTCGCTGTAGCGGGCGGCCAGCCACGAATTCCAGCGCGCCTGCAGGTTGGTGGCATAGCGCGCCGGCAGGGCATCCAGCGCGCCATCGAACCATTTCTGGATGATGCCGTTTTCGTTGATGATTTCAACGAAGGCCACCGCGGGGTCGCGCGCCAGGGGCAGGCCGGTGAAACGGTTGGTGGTGCCGAGGAGCTTGGTGGCATAATCCTTTTGCAGGGCGAGGGCGGGCTCGTAGAAATACCCCAGGATGTGCTGGTCTTTCCAATCCAGGGAAGTGATCTCGGTGCCGAGGCCGTCCAGGGAGCGGAACTCGCGGCCGACCAGCAGGTTGATGTCCGAATAAATCCCGTGAGCCTTTAATCGCGCGATGAGGAAGTGAAGCCGTTCGAGTTGGGCGGCGTTGAAATTGGTGCTGCGCGAACTGGTGTAGGCCAGCACTCCGCCGTTGTAGGCCCACGGCGCGTCCATGTGATGGAAGCGCACGTTGTTGACTCCAAACTTGGCCAGGCGCGCGGCGACGCCCTCCGCGTTATTGGTGGGCATGAAGGGCGAGTCGCCCGCGAAGTTGACGCCGAGGAAGCGGATTCGGGCGCCGTTGACAACAAAATGGCCATTGGCATCCACGGCGACCCAGTTGGTGCCGATGGGCGGGTTGAAAGCCGAAAAGTCGGTCACGGCGGGGGTGGCGTCATTCCAAGGTAAAATCCAGGGCACCGACTGCGCGGCGGCCGGCCCGGGAATGGCCAGGAGGAGGGCCAGCCAGAGCGACGCGGAACAGCCGCCATGAAGAAGCGGGAGGAAACGCCGGAAAACAGCGAACGAGAAGGCAGGCGAGAACTGCATAAGGATAGTATGGACGACGGTCTCAAATTGTCGAGACTGGAGAGAATGGAAGGCGGCGCGGCGAGGCCCCGGCGCAGGGCAAATCACCCCTCCGCGCCGCCGCGGCGAGAGCGACCCAAGCCGTGCCGGTCAGAACACCTGGGGCACGCCTTCGTCGAGAATCTTGACGTGGCGGCTGATCCCGTTTTCCGCGGCGAGCTGCCGCAGCCAGCGCGGGGGCTCGTCCATTTCCTCGAAGGAAAGTTGAAAACTGCCGTAGTGCATCGGCACCAGCCAGCGCGCGCCCAGGTCCTTGAAGACCTGGATGGCGTCGTCGGGGCCCATGTGCACACACCGGAACGATTCGGGATGATAAGCGCCGATGGGCAACAGGGCGATTTCCGGCGCGCAGGTCCTGCCAATTTCCTTGAAGCCCTCGAAATAGGCGCTGTCGCCCGCGTGGTAGATGCGCCGGCCCTGATGCTCCAGCACAAAACCGCCATAACCCCGGTGATGATCCCGCAACACGCGCGCGCCCCAGTGTTTGCTCGGGGTGAGGATGACCTTCCAGTCGCGGTGGGAAAAACTCTCCCACCACTCCAACTCGACCACGCGGCCAAAGCCCAACCCGTGCGCCAAGTCGCCCATCCCCCACGGCATGACGCCAATCTTGGGATGGGGCAGGCGCCGGAGCGTCGGTTTGTGGAAATGGTCGAAGTGCGCGTGGGTCAGCAGCACCAGGTCAATCGGCGGGAGGTGTTCGATCCGCAAGCCGGACCGCTTCAGTCGTTTGAGGAGGAAGAGCCAGTTGGCGAAGTTGGGGTCAATCAGCACGTTCAGGTCGGTGAACTGCACCAGGAAGGAGGCGTGCCCGATCCAGGTGATCGCCACCTGGCCGTGGCTCAGCTTCGGGAAGACCGGTTTTCGCGACTGGCCCGTTCGCCGGGTCAGCAGCGCCTTGAGCACCATCTGCCGGAAAAACGTCCGCGGGTTGAAGTGCCGCGCGGGAGTCAGGTCCTTGAACGAGCGCGGCAGCGGTTGCCGAACCACCGGCGGGCGATAAGGTTTATGCCTGGTCATACATCACAACCCAGCTTATACTCCGACGCCCGCGGCTGAAAAAGCACAAAGCGACGGGGGAAAATCGGGGGCCGGAGGGCGGAGGTGTCACTTGATTTGGGCGCAGGGGTGATGGATGATCAGGCGCGGCCCAAACCGGCCGCGGAACTGAAAATGAGAACGAACGAATCCGACGCCGCGGCGCGGCGTTTTTTGATGGTGATGGGGATGGCTATGATAGCGACGGTGAATGCAGCAACGACTCCCGAGCGGGCGGAAGTGGAAGAACGGTACAAATGGGACTTGGGCAAGATGTACGCCTCGGGGGAGCAATGGGAGGCGCACTACCGGCAGATTGAGGGGATGGTGGCCGACTTTGCCGGGCGCCAGGGGAAGGTGGGCGCCTCCGCGGAAAGCTTGCTGAGCGCCTTGCAGCTTCGCGACCAAGTCAACATCCAGCTCGAGAAGCTTTACGCCTACGCCGCGATGAAGCGGGACGAAGACATGCGGGTGCCTTCGGCGCAGGCGCTGTATCAGCGGGCCCAGACCCTTGCCGTGAAGTGGGACGAGGCGGCCTCATGGTTCCAACCCGAGCTGCTGAAGATATCGGAGGACCAGCTCAAGACCTGGTTGAAGGAGCCGAAGCTGGCGGTGTACGGCCATTATTTTGACGATTTGCTCAGGTCCCGGGCCCACATTCTCTCGCCGCGTGAGGAGGAGCTGCTGGCGATGGCGGGGAAGGCGACGGACGCCAGCACCGACGTGTTCGGGCTGTTGAGCAACACGGAGTTGAAATGGCGTCTGGTCAAGGACCCGGAAGGGCGGGAGATCGAGATCACTCCCTCGACTTACACGGCGGCGATGCAGTCCAAGGACCGGCGATTCCGGCAGGACGCCTTTCTGGCGCTGCACCACAGCTACCTGGATGTGAAGAACACGCTGGCGGCCACGCTGGCGGGGGCGGTCCAGCGCGATTGGTTTTATGCCAAGGCGCGGAAATATCCGAGCAGCCTGGCGCGGGCGCTCGACGCGGAGAATCTGCCCGAGGGGGTGTATCACAATCTGCTCAAGACCATTGAGGCGCACCAGCGCCTGCTGCACCGGTATGTGGCGTTGAAGAAAAGGGCGCTGAAACTCCAGGAGGGGGTGCATTTCTATGATTTGTATGTGAGCCTGGTGGATGTGCCCGAGCGAACGTACAGTTTCGAGGAAGGGCGCGACCTGGTGCTGGAGGGGGTGAAGCCGTTCGGGCCCGAGTATGTGGGGGTGTATCGGCAGGCGTTTGACTCGCGGTGGATAGACGTGTTCGAAAACAAAGGCAAGCGCAGCGGCGCTTACAACATGGGGACGTATCTCTCGGCGCCGTACGTCTTGATGAATTACAAGGGCACGTTTGACCACGTCTCGACCCTGGCGCACGAGCTGGGGCACGCCGCCCAGAGCTGGTTTGCGAAGGAGAATCAGCCGCCGGTCTATTCGGGCTACCCGATGTTCACGGCCGAGGTGGCTTCGACCGCGGCGGAAATCGTGTTCAAGCAGAGCATGCTGGACCGGACCCAGGACCCGAAGGAGCGCGCCTACCTGATCAACCAGATGCTGGAGGACATGCGGGGGACGGTTTTCCGCCAGACGCAGTTTGCGGAGTTCGACCTGGCGGTCCACACCCTGGCCGAAAAGGGCGAGCCCATCACCGCCGAGGGGCTGATGAAACTTTGCCGCGAGCAGTATGTGCGCTATTACGGGCCGGACTTCGTGATTGACCCCGAGCTGGAGGTGGAATGCCTGCGCATCCCGCATTACTACCGCGGTTACTACGTGTATCGCTACGCCGACAGTTATTGCGCGGCGGCCGCCATCGCGCACCGCATCCTCAAAAAGGAGCCCGGCGTGCGCGAGCAGTGGCTCGAATTCCTCAAGACCGGCAACAGCAAGTACGCGATTGACATGCTTAAAGTGGCGGGCGTGGACATGACCACGCCCAAGCCGATCGAGGACGCGATGAGCCTGTTCGAGCGGCTGCTGGGCGAGCTGGAGCGGTTGCTGCCTTAAGCCGCGGCCGACCAGACCGGATGTTCCCGCAAGCCTCGCGCAGGCTTGCGGGGGGAGTGGCCCGGCCTACCGCGCTTCCGGCAGGCGCAGGACGGTGAGGGAGTTGCCCGGAAAACGGTGACGGAACACCGGGCCGGAGACCGGCAGGCTGGCGGTGCGCGGCGAGACTTTGGTGGGCTCGTCGAGGGAGTTTTCGTCGGTCGGGCTGTCGGAGGTGAGCACCGTCAGGCGGGCCGACCCTTTCAGCGAGCTCATGCCGGCAAGGGACAGCTCCACCTCGCGGGGTTCGGGGGCGGCGTTGACGACCTTCAGAATGAGCTCGCGCGCGGCTTCATCGCGGGTGGCGCTGGCGAACAGCCACGGGCTGGAGGGCATGGTGAAGTCGTGAATCTGGCGGCCATCGAGGAAGCACTTGACGTTGCGGCCGCGCGTTTCAATCCGGATGTCGTACCACCGGCCGGTTTCGATGCTGCCAGCGACCGAATCACTGGTGTTGCCGTCCATTTCGATGGCGTGGCGGGTGTTGCCCCATCCGCCCAGGTTCCACCAGGCTTTTTCCCGGGAATCGGCGACATTGAACAGGATGAGAAACCCTTCCGCGCCGCCGAGCTTGCGGGCTTTCAGGGTGTAGGTGTAGTCGGTCCAGGCACGGTCGCCGACGACCGCCCGGACATTCTCGCGGGCGCTGGACTGGCGCAGCGCCCCGTCCTGCACTTTCCAGTCGCCACCGCCGAGGAGTTCCCAGCCTTTTGTCCCCTGGCTGAAGTCGGACTCGAACAGCGTCTGACCGTTGCGAACGACCTTGAGGTCCTTAAACTCGGCCTGGGTCAGCCACGTGCCGACGCCGACGGCGCCGCCCGGCGCGGGCGCCTCGGCCAGGGGGGCCTCGACCGTGGTGGGGAGCACCACGTCGCCCCGGTTTCGGGCAAAGAGCTGCTGGACGTAGTAGCTGGGGATGCCGTAGGCCCGTGAGTTGTCGAAGTTGATCAGGTCGGGATTCCAGCGGCGGTGTTTGACGTGGACGAAGAGGGGGGCGTAGGCGGCCATGATGACCACGTCCGAGTTGCGCTCGAGGCCGGTCATGAAAGCGGCCTCGCCGATGGCGCCCCGGAGGTTGCCCTGGCCGGTGTTGCGGGTGACGGCGTATTCACCGACAAAGACTTTGGGCCCTTTGCGATCGTAGGAGTCGTAGCGGGCGGCCTGCCGCATGAAAAACTCGGGGGTGTCGTAATAATGCTCGTCAATGATGTCCGGCATGGGGTTGGTGGGATACCCGCCCCAGACATTGGCGATAAGCTGGATTTCGGGATAGCGCGCTTTGATGGCGCGGTGGAACAGGGGCCAGCGTTCGGCGTAGGCGCGTCCGCCGTTTTCGTTGCCAATCTCGAGATATTTCAAGTTGAACGGCTGCGGGTGGCCGTGTTTGGCGCGCAGGGCGCCCCAGGTCGAGGACACGGGTCCGTTGGCATACTCGATTGCGTCCAGCGCATCCTGAACGAACTCTTCCATGCGGTTCAAGGGGACGTTTTCCTTGTGGGACATGCCCACATTGATACAGAAGAGCGGCTCGGCGTTGAGGTCGCGGCTCAGTTGGAGGTATTCGTGGTAGCCGAGGCCATGGGTGGCCCAGTATTGCCAGATGTTCCACTGCGTGCGCCGCTCAGCCAGCGGACCAATGGTCTCCTTCCAGCGATACGCCTCCTTCATGGTGTCTCCCTCCACCCAGCACCCTCCCGGAAAGCGCACAAACGCCGGTTGCAGCTCGGCCAGCATTTCGGCCAGATCGGGCCGCAAGCCATTGGGGCGGTTTTTCCAGGTCTGGCGCGGGAACAACGACACCATGTCCAGCCAGAAGGTTCCGGGCTGGCTGGCGGTAATCACCAGCCGCGCCTCGCGGTCAGTGCCTTGGGCGTGGAGCGTCGCCTTGAAAGGCTTCCAATCCGCGCCCAAGCCCTTGATGGCGTCGCGCGCCAGGACTTTGCCATCCGCGGTTTCAAGCTGGACGGTCAGGGCGCCCTTGAAGCCGGGCGCGCACCGCGCCGCCAGCGAGAGATCGTAAATTTCCCCGCTTTTGACGGGCACGCCCCAATAACCTTGGTTGGCCACGCCGGCGGCGCCCTGGGGCGGCACGCGCGTGAGGGTCACCCGCAGGTTGCGGAGGTTGCGGGTGCGAGCGGGGTCGGCCGCCCAAGGGCGCTCGCAAGTGACCGCGACGGACGCCTCGGCGCCGCCGCGCTCGACCACGGTCCAGTGATCCGGCTGGTCCGACTCCTCGAAGGATCGGTTGCGGAGCAGTTCGGCGTAAAGCCCGCCATCGGCGCTGAGGTTGATATCTTCAAAGAAAATGCCCCACAAGGTTGGCGCAACCCGGTGAGCCGGTTGATTGGCCCGGACGGTGATGCGGGCGGGCGTTTCCGCCGCGGCGAAGAAAAGACCGGCGAAGCACCACAAGGTGACCTGAAATACAAGCTTTCTCATGACCGGGAGAATGCCAGCCTCGAGCCCGGCTTGGCAACCGGTTTGGCGCCGGGAGTTGTCAAAGGAGCTTCCCAATCCCCTCCGAGGGGTTATATTGCATCTGTGAGATGGGGCGTGGTTCATGCGAAGGATCAGTGCCGCGCCAGCCTTCTCCGCAACCTGGAGTTTTTTTATGGCTGAAATGAATGTGACACCGCCCGCACGTAAATCCCGGAAGTGGCTGCGCATCCTGGCTGTGTTGGTGGCAGGGGTCGTGGTTTTGCTCGGGGCGGGCTATTTCTTTGTGACCAGCGCGTTTTTCCTCAAGAGTGTGGTGCTGCCGAAAGTCAGCGCGGCGGCCGGGGCGGAAGTCACCGTTGGTGACGCGTCGGTCAGTCCGTTTTCACAAGTGGTGCTGCGCCAGCTCAAAGTCCAGCCCAAGGGGCACGAACCGCTGCTGACGGCTGAGGAAGTGGTGGTGCGTTATGATCTCAAGGCAATCCTCGGCGGCAACATGAAGGTTGAGCTGGTGTCCGTGTCGGCGCCGGTGGTCCAACTGATCGTTCAACCGGACGGCAAAAGCAACCTGGACCCGCTGCTCGAGGCGGGGACGGCTGCGGAGAAGACGCCCGAGCCGCCGGGGGCGGAGGGCGGCAAGCCGCTTCAGGTGGCGTTGAGCAAACTGGCGATTCAGGAGGCCACCGTGCGATATGTTCAGCTTTATCCAGGGGGCCATCGCGACACGGTGGAGTTGTCCAAGGCGGGTGTGACGGTGGAGAATGTGGCCAATGGCCGGACGGGAAAGCTGGCGCTCGAGGCGGACCTCCAGGCGCAGTTTAATCCGCCCGCGCCGGCGACCAACGGCAGTCTGCAAGGCAAAGTCTCCGGCCAGTTCAGTCTGGCGCTGGCGGAGGACCTCAAGCCGGCGGGATTGCAAGGCAACGCCAGCTTTACGGTGTCCCAGGCAGGCGGGATGCTCGCCGGCCTGAGTCTTTTTCGCGCGACACTTGAGAGTGAAGTGTCGGCGACCGAGGTGAAGCAACTGGCGCTGCGCTTTCACCAGGGGCAGACCCAGCTCGGGGAAGTGCTGGTCAGCGGTCCCTTCGCTCTGGCGAAGACCGAGGGGCGGCTGACCGTGGCGGTGGTGAACATAGACCGCAATGTGCTGAATCTGGCGGCGGCCGGCAGCGGTCTGCAGTTCGGGCCGACGGTCATCAACTCGACCAACGAGCTGGTGATTGCCAAGGGTGGCGCCAGCATTGGGGCCTCCGGCCGGTTCAATCTCAACCGGCTGCAAATGACGCTGGCCGGGCAGACCACGCCTTCGCTGGATTTCAGCGCGGACTACGATGTGTCGGTGGATGCGGAGGGGGGCAATGCGTTGCTGCGCGCGTTCAACTTGCGTGGCGTGCAGGAGCAGCAGGTGTTTTTGACCGGCAGCCTTACCAGTCCGATGGCGTTCGCGTGGGGAACAGCCGGCGGCAATGCGGGAGATGCGGCGTTAAGCGTTCTGGTGACGAATTTCAACCTCGCCGGGTGGCGGGCCTTTCTTGGCGAGGTGGCGCCGGCGGGAGTCGTGAATGCGGGGCTGCGCCTGGCCTCCGCCCAAAGCGGCAAGGAACTGGCTTTTGAAGCGGACAGCGGCATCCAGGATTTGACGCTGCGGTTCGGGAGCAATGAGCTGGCGCGGGCGTTCGTCAAATTGCGCGCGCGGGGGAAGGCGCTGGAATTTGACCAATACACCGTGCCGGAGTACCGCTTGGAGGCCGGTCATCTGAACCAGCCTTTCCTGACGGTCGCCGGCACAGCCAGCTATCGGGCCTCGACGGAAGCGGCCGAAGCGCAGGTCAAGGGCCGGTTGCTGCTGGCGCGGGCAGCGGACGCGTTGGGCAAGCCGGACCTCAAACTCGCTTCCGGTGAAGCGGATTTGGATTTGCGCCTGGAGCAGGCGAAAGGGAAGCAGACCGTGGCCGGCACGGCGGCAGTGAAGGAGGTCACCGGGACGCTGGCGGGCAGTGCGCTGGAGGCGTTCTCGGCCAACGCCGACCTGGCCGCCGAGATGACAGCGGACGAATTCCAACTGCGCAACCTGGCGGGCAAGGTGGCCCAAGGGGGCCGGCCCGGCGGCGACTTTGTCATTTCGGCAACCTACAACTTCACGAACTCGAACGCGCGATTCAGCGCCCGGTTGAAGGATTTCAACCAGAATGCGCTCGGGCCGTTTCTCCAGCCCTCTCTGGAAGGCCGGCGGTTGGCGAGCGTGGCCATCAACGGCGAGGCTGCGGGCGAGTATCACGCGGTTTCGGGGGGACGGTTCAGCGCGGACATGACGCTGACCAATCTGGTGGTGACGGATTCCAAGAGTGCGGGGCGGCCGGCCCCGCTGGAGGCCGGCCTCCAACTGCGGGCGGGCTGGAGCAACCAGGTGGCCCGAATCGAACAGGCCCGGCTCGGGCTCACGCCCACGCCGCGCGCCACCAACGAAGTGGTGATGACGGGCCATCTGGACCTGTCGAACACCAACGCCATGACCGGACGCCTCCTCCTGACGGCGGAATCGCTGGATTTTACGAAGTATTATGACCTGTTCATGGGGGGCGAGGGCGCGGCGGCGTCAAGCGCCCCGACGCCGGCTCCGCCGAGTCAACCCGCCCCGCCCGCCGCGGGCCCCTCGGAGCCGGTCAAGCTGCCGGTCCGGGATTTCGTAACCGAACTAAGCGTCAAATCGCTGTATTTGCGCGAAGTGGTCATCACGAACCTGCAGGCCAAGGCCGCGATTGATGGCGGCAAAATCGTCCTGAAACCGGCCAGCCTGGTGCTCAACGGCGCGCCGGTGAACAGTTCGGTGACTTTGGACCTCGAGGTGCCGGGTTACCGGTACGACCTTGCATTCCGCGGCGACAAGGTGCCGTTGTCGCCGCTGGTAAACTCCTTTGTGCCGGAGCGGAAGGACCAGCTCAAGGGGACGGTGACCGCCGCGGCGGACATCGCGGGTGTGGGCACGACGGGCGCCCAGCTCCAGAAGACGCTGGCTGGCGGCTTCCACTTTGATGCGACCAACCTGGACCTGGCGATCTCGGAACTCCGTTCGCCCTTGTTGAAGACGCTCATCAATGTCATCGCGGTGGTGCCGACCGTGGTCAAGAATCCCAAGGCGGGCCTGGGTTCGCTGGCCGGCGCTCTGCTGGGGGGCGGGCCGGGGGGCGGGGGCGGCGGCTGGATGGACGAGTTAAGCCGGTCGCCCATCAACCTCATCCGGGCCGGGGGCAGCATTCGTTCGGGGCGGATTGACCTGACCAACGCCGTGGTTCAGAGCCCCGCGTTTGAAGCGGAGACCCGCGGCACGATTGACATCGCCACCGAGTTGACCAACTCGCCCATCCGTTTTCCGCTGAGTGTGTCGGTCGAGCGCTCGCTGGCCGACCGGGTCAGCCTGGTGCCGCCCGGCACGCCCACCAACGTGGTGTACGTGCGGTTGCCCGATTACGTCACCATCGGCGGGACCCTTGGTGAGCCCAAAACGGATATCAACAAGCTCGCGCTGGCGGGGACGGCCTTGCAGCAGTTTGGCGGCAAAATCCCCGGCGTGGACCCGAAGACGGGCAATCTGATTCAGAATCTTGGAGGCATGCTGACCGGGAGGCCCGCCGGTGGCGGGGCAACCAATGCCCCGGCGGCAACGGCAACCAACGTGCCAAGCCAGGCGGCTCCGCCCAATGTGATTCAGGGTCTGAGCGGGCTGCTGGGGGGCGGCCGGCCGGCCACAAACGCGCCGGGCGCGACCAATGCTCCCGCCACGAATCGTCCGCCCCCGCCCAACCCGCTTGACTTTCTGCGGCGTTCGAAGTAATCGCCCACTTTCAACTTGGTCCATTACGGAAGCCTTATGCAACGCGTCACCGATTATTTGCGTCAAAACCAGGCCCGCTTTGTCCGCGAGCTGTGCGATTATGTCCGGTTCCCGAGCGTCTCGGCGCAGCCCAAGCATCAGGCGGACCTGAAGGCCTGCGCCCACTGGCTGGCGAAGCATTGCCAGGCCTTCGGCCTGCAGGCGCGGGTTTATCCGACCGCGCGCCATCCCATTGTCGTGGCGCGGACGCCGGGCGCGCGCCAAAAGCGGGGGGGCCGTCCGCATTTCGTGGTGTATGGCCACTACGATGTGCAGCCGCCCGAGCCATTTGAGTTATGGCAGTCTCCGCCGTTTGAACCGCGCCTGAAAGGGGGCGCGTTGTATGGGCGGGGAGCCAGCGACAACAAGGGCCAGCACCTGGCGCATCTCAAAGCGGTCGAGGCTTACCTAAAAACGGGGACGGAGCTCCCGTGCGACCTGACTTTCGTGATCGAGGGGGAGGAAGAGGTGGGCAGCACCAGCCTGGAGGGGTTTCTCAAGCAGCATCGGTCCGAGCTGGCGTGCGACGCCGTCATTGTTTCGGACACGGGCATGCCCACGCCCAAACACCCGGCGCTGACTTACGCCCTCCGCGGAATCGCCGCTTACGAGGTGATTGTCCATGGCCCGGCGCGCGACCTGCACTCGGGCATCTTCGGCGGGTCGGTGGACAACCCGGCGATGGTGCTGTGTCAAATGCTGGCCCAACTGCGGGACAAGCACGGGCGCATTACCATTCCCGGGTTTTATGATGATGTGCAGCCGCTGTCCGCTTACGAGCGGCGGCAGTTCAAGCGCCTGCCCTTTAACGAGCGCGAGTACCGGAAGTTCCTCGGCGTGCCGCGTTTGTTTGGCGAACGCGGCCACACGCCGCTGGAGCAGCGGTCGGCGCGCCCGACCCTGGAGATCAACGGCCTGACCAGCGGGTATCAGGGGGAAGGCAGCAAAACCATTGTGCCCGCATGGGCCCGGGCCAAGATCACGACCCGGCTGGTGCCCAATCAAAAGCCGGCGCGGATCATCAAATTGGTGCGGGACCACCTGGCCAGGCTTTGCCCGCCCACGGTCCGGCTGGAGATCAAGACCGGGCACGGCGCGGAAGCTTATTGGGTGTCGCCGACGGGGCCGGATGCGCGGGCGGCGTTGCGGGCGTTGAAAACGGCGTTTGGGTGCGAGCCCGTGCTGGTGCGGGAGGGCGGTTCGATCCCGATTGTCAACCATTTCAAGCGGGTGCTGCGAGCCGACACGTTGCTCCTGGGCCTGGCATTGCCGGATGACAACGCCCACTCGCCAAACGAAAAGTTTGACCTGGGCTGTTTTGCCAAAGGCCAGATCATGAGCGCCTGTCTGTGGCAGGAACTCAGCGCCGTGCGGCGGCGCTAACGCGGCAGGCCTATCGGGAAGGGCGGCGCAAGGTGGGGCCGGACGCCAGGCTCTGCGAGCGGGCGGCGGCGGCCACCAGGGCCGGCTTCAAGCTCCATTCCTCCCCCCATTCAGCCAGCGCGAGGGCGAGGCATTCGACCGGCAGGCCAACCACATTGCTGTAAGACCCGACGATTCGCTCGATGATCATCTCCCCGTGCTCCTGGATGGCATAGGCGCCGGCTTTATCAAGGGGATTGACCCGGGCGAAGTACTGGCGGATGTCGGCGGCGCTCAGCTTCTTGAAGGTCACGGCGGTTTCGTCACACACGATTTTTTGCCGGTGCTGGCGCAGGTGCATGAGGCAGAGCGCGGTCACCACCTGATGGGTTGTGCCCTGCAGCCGGGACAGCATTTGACGCGCCTCGGCCAGCGTGGCCGGCTTGCCGAACAGTTCGGTCCCCCGGTAAACGAGGGTATCGGCCGCCAGGACCAGGGCGTCCGGATGCTGTTTGGCGGCGACCCGCGCTTTGCGGTAGGCATTGACTCGGCAGAGTTCGCGCGCCGTGAAATCCTCATGGTGCAATTCGCCGATGGCGGTGGGCACCACGCGAAACTGAAGTCCCATCTGGCGCAGGAGCGCCTCGCGGCGCGGGGAGGCGGAGGCCAGGATCAACAAATGTGCGTTCATGCAGCCCGCTCAGGGCATCGGGGGCGGCATCAGGCGATTCCAACGCCGCCATCCACGGCAGGATAATCGTGGCCGGCGCCCGACGGCAAGCGGAATTTGGGCGCAATTTGGGCACGCGTTGCGGCCCGATGCGAATCCGTCGGGAGAAGGGCGGAAACGCGAGCTGCCGGGGGCCGTTCGTTGTGTCGCATTTTTTTCTTATTGCCCCTGCGCAGCGCGTCCGCTAGCGTCGAGCCGGTTCGCTTCGCCGGTGGCCCGGCTCGAACGCGGGACGGAACGAAGCGGGTTTGGACCGAAGCCTGCGGAGCCTTCAGGGGCCGGGCGCGCGGCGAAGGTTTACGCCGTTCCGGGATCGCAGCATTAAATTACTGAACACATAACGCTAAACGTTACCTATGAGTACCACCCTGTATTTGCAACTAAGCGCGCTGATGTTTATGGAAT
>ERZ795050.2642-NODE-2642-length-19389-cov-9.037085_pt1 | contig 19389 bp, 36 predicted proteins | sample MGYA00375134_ERZ795050 | MGnify/ENA primary metagenome ERZ795050 (study PRJEB30179, sample SAMN05720221) | activated sludge metagenome | isolation source: Anaerobic digester | place: Japan | collected 2015-05-26 ... | reverse complement strand
TGGAAAATTTTGGTGAATTATCTGTATATAACGCAGGTGCAATAAATGATGGCCGCAAAGTATTTATTCAATTAGCGATTGATGGTTATTCAAAGGTTGGAAATGATAGTATTAAAAAATATGTAACAATCATTGATAGCAATGATGGTTCAACCAGTCTTTCAGTTGGTATTGGTAATTTAACAATGAGTTGTCAAAATCAATTTTGGAAATTTTATCGTAACGGTCAAATGAAAGCTAAACATACATACACGATACAAGAAAAAATTAAAGAATTACCATACCTTATTAAACTTGCCCTTAGTGAAAATTTACGAATGATTGAAATATTCAACAAGTTTGAAAGTACCCCAGTAACGAGGGAATTAGCGAATAAGATGGTTAAAGAATTACTTGGTTTTGATAGAATAATGGTTGAAAGTGAATCAAAAGAAATATCGACACGTTCCAAAAATATCATGAATTCTCTATATAACGCAATTGATATCGAAATGAATAACAAGGGTGAAAATCTTTGGGGTCTTTTTTCGGGAGTTACTCGTTGGACTACTCATGATAATTCAGCACCTAAACGTGAAAATGGTAGGATTGAAAGTAGCATGTTAGGTAACAATTACCGTTACAATCAAAAAGCATTAAATTTTGGACTTGAATTAGTTTAAATTGGTTTGACTAAAAAGTCCCAAAAAAAATTGATTTTTTGGGACTTTATTTGTATCTTTGTATTACAGAATTTTCTTTTTGATTTATATTCTATTAAAACCTGACTGAATTTTGCATTCTTTTTTTTTTTCGGTCAGGTTTTTATTTATGGGTATAGTAAAAAAAATAATAACCAAGTTGGAGTATACTCTCCTAACTTAGTTTTTTAAGTCAGCCCGTCATTAATTAATTGACAATACAAAGGTAAGAAAAATTTTTGAATTTACCAAATTTTTTTTAGTTTATTTTCAAAAAATTTTCATATTTTAAAAAACCTAACTTTAGTATGTTTGTGGGTGGTCCTTAAAATACTGATTAGTGGATACGTTATTTATGGTTATACCCTAACTAAGGACCATGAATACATGGTTATTAATTTGTATAAGAGGTTATAAATAATTTCTCATTATTTTGTAAAAAAGTTTTCAAATTATTTGGTGAATTGAAAAAAATGTATTACCTTTGCATTATCAAACCAATTAAAATTTTAAGTAATATGGCAAAAAAAACGTGGAAAATTGGTGAATATGCTAAAGGTGGCATAATCACCGCAGAGGTAAAAGGAAATTCTGTAACCATTATTGGTTTAAACCAGTTTAATGGAAAAGAATTCACTCGTTTAACTGTAAATGTTGAAAATTCAAATGCACGTAGGGAATTGGATTTTTTTCTTATTGACCTTACGACCTCTTACTATACTGACAAAATACTTGAATGGATTGAAACTAAAGTAAAATTTAAAACATCGTGGTAAAAAAGTATTAACCATTAAGTGAAAAATTATGAAAAACAAATTAAAAGATTTATTTCGCACACCGAAAGGTAAAGAGGTTGTTTCAAATATTATTCTTAAAATTGTATATAAAAAGTAAAAAAAATTAAAAAAAGTCCCAAATAATTTTGAAATTTGGGATTTTTTTTTATCTTTGTATTGTCAAACCAATAAACCAATTTATTATGGTAAAAACATTTATTAAAAGGATTCAATGGAGTACAAGTATAAGTCCTAATGTTGTTAAATTTTCGATAGATACTGATAGAATAAAAAATTTAATGGAACTTGTTAGAGAAAATAATCTTTCGGAAATACGTATTCGCACCAATGGTGAATATTTTAATGATTTGAATTGTGAATATGAACATGATGAATTTAAAGCTGGCGTTGAAATGTTAGTGGTTTTTTCTCATAGCTTTTTGTTTTATGCCCAACATAAATACGATAATTCGGCACAGATTGAAAGTGAAGAAATTCTATTAACCGAATTAAATAGTTAAAAAAATAGTTGTAAAAAAAATTTGGTAAATTCAAAAAAATGTATTATCTTTGCATTATCAAACCAATTAAAACTTAATAATATGAGTAAAATTAAAAATTGTCCAATCTGTAAGTCAAGCGACATTAGCAAGGATTTATTCCAGCCTAAAACAATGCGATATTGTAAATATTGCGGTGCTGATTTTAATATTAACGGTGAAATTATTTCCAATCCGTTGAAACTGATTGATGAAGAAACCGAAGTTAAATATTCCAAATTAGATGAGCTTGCCTATGTTGATTATGGTGGGGAACATGTTACTTTGTTCGTGAAAGGTAAGATTAATGGTAAAATTGAGGTATGGACTGACAGGGAAAACGAAAACAGGGAATACATTTGTCTGAATTATGAAGTTGTGTATTTGGACACTATTAATAAACTGTAAAAATATTTCTCACAAACTTGTAGAAAAATTTGGTAAATTGAAAAATATTTTTTATTTTTGCATTATCAATTAACCAAAAATTTAATGCTATGAGTTTAACTGTAAAAAATTTAAAAGAAATTCTTGCTCGCATGAATGATGAATCTATTATTCGCAATGAGCAAAACGAAGATTTTATTCACATTCTTGGTAATGATGATGAATTAAGACTTTCAACTGTAAAGCCGATAGGTATTTGTAACCGAACTGGTACATACGTTTATCCAAGCGTTATTGATGGTTATAGTGCGTTTTGTCCTGAATTGGATGAGGACCTTTATGAAAATGAATGGACACCTTTTGTTTTAGATTGACTTGTATGTAATTCAACCAATACCAGCAATGATTTTGACTGGCTCAAACGGTAGAGAAGTAAAATAATGAAAAAAATAATTCCCAAATTATTTGGTAGTTTGGGAATTTTTTTTTATCTTTGCATTGTTATTAACCAATAAAAAAAAAAATTAATATAGCAAACTTTAAACCAAGTGTTTTAGTAATAACCAAAGAAACACGCAGTGAGTATGTAAACAGTTACGGCAAAAAAAATCCGTATCAAAGAATTACTTACAAAACTTACAAGGAACTGAAAAAGAATCTGAAAAAGCACCTCGAAGAAAACCTCGAAGAAACCGTATGTGTTTTACGTTCCAGACGTGGTGAATGGGGTGAATGGTTTGAAAACTGGAAGTTACATAATGGAAACCAGTCATTGTAAAACAAGGTTGGATGTAAAATATTGTGAAATTAACACTGAAAGGATAGCTTAAAGTCCTATGTAACTTCAATCTAACAATAAACTTAAATGTTTTTGTACCTCGCAATATTGCGGGGTTTTTTATTTTATTACTAAGATTTTTGCAAAAAAATTTGGTAGATTCAAAAATTTTTCTTATCTTTGCACTATCAATAACCAATAAAAAATTAAAGTTATGGAAACACAAATTAAACTTTTATCTAAAAATTTTATTAAGGATACTATCATTAATGGTTCTCTTTATTTAGGTTCACTTACTCCTCTAAATAAAAATTTTATTAAGGATACTATCATTAATGGTTCTCTTTATTTAGGTTCACTTACTCCTCTAAATAAAAATTTTATTAAAGATACTATCATAAACGATTCTTTTAATATAGATTTACTTACTCCTCTAAATAAAAATTTTATTAAAGATACTATTATAAATGATTCTTTTAATATAGATTTACTTACTCCTCTAAATAAAAATTTTATTTTAGTAAACAATTTAAAAATGTTATGTTATGGAAACACAAATTAAACTTTTAAAAAAATATGGAATAACTGATTATAGCATAAAAAATAATAAAATAATTATAAATAGTTCTATTTATTTAGGTTTACTTACTTCTGTACATAAAGATTTTCTTAAGAATACTACTATAAATGGTTCTCTTTATTTACCTTCGCTTAAATCAGTACATAAAGATTTTCTTAAGGATGCCACTATAAATGGCAATCTTTATTTAGATTCAGTTAACTCAATACATAATATTGGAATATATCATTAAAGCAATAAAATATGGTAAGTGAACGTTATTTAATAGCAATGGAGAAACAAATCAGAGCAAAAATGTTTCTCATAAAAACCAAAAAGGTTACACCGAAAGATTCTGGAATAGGTGTTTTATTGAATAATCTTAAAAATTTTGATGAAGCATTATATGAAATTTTATTAATAGAGTATAAAAAAATTCTCGAAAATATTAATCATTAAAATTTGGAGAATTGAAAAAAATGTATTAACTTTGTAAAGTCAAACATTAAAATATATAGAATATGGAAAAGAAAATAAAAATTAAAAAAATAACAAATGATTTTTCGGTAGGTTGGCTAATTTGCTATCGTGAAGAAATAAATGATTTTTATTTTGTCTTTAAAAATCAACCTGAAATTTTTTCTTATTTGGGTAAAGAATACAGTAGTATAGAGGTATATACAGGTGAAAAGAAAATAAATTTAACAAAGTTTACATTACATTATGATAAAAATAATCGTCCTTATCTAAGGGAAAATAAGGACGGTGAATACATAATATATTATGAAGAATGGTCGTGTAATCGCAATTACACTCCCACCACATATAATAAAATTTCATTGTTTAGCAAAATAAGTTATTCAAACGGCGGAGGAGCTGGTGCTTACTTTGCCGTGCTAAAAGAGCAAGATTTGGAAAAAGACGACTTAGCACTCGACTATTTGAACGCATTGGAAAAAGAATATTAATAAAATTGGGTATAATGAGAATGAAATTTGTTATATTGGTTATGATGGTCATGATGTTGTGTAGTTGTCAATCTGCCAAGTTTGTTATTACTGACAAAACACCTGCTAAATTTTATAATAATTGTTTTGTTTATTTAAGTCCTATAAATCAAAAGGCTAAACGAATTGCAAAACATAGTAATAGGGCTTTAGTTGGTTGTGAACAGTATAATATAGGGGATACACTTATTATGAATAAAAAAAATTTCACAAATTATTAAAAAAAGTTATTTAAAAATTTGGAAAATTAAAAAAAATGTATTATCTTTGTATCGTTAAATTAATAAAAAACAAAAAAATATGGCACGTAAAGTTTATGTTGATGTAACAGTAAGACTGATTATCAACGCAGAAGAAAATGTTAAAATTTCAAATGTAATTCAAGAAATGGATTATAACTTCACTTCAAACCATGATGATGCTGAAATTGTTGATACTGAAATTATTAATTTTTATACTGTTGAAAGTGAATAAACATTAAAGTTAAGAACTTTGGTATAAAAAAGTTATTTAAAAAATTTGGAGAATTAAAATATTTGTTTTATCTTTGTATTGTCAAACCAAAACATTAAAGCATATGAATTTCAAAGAAAGACAAATTGAAATTTGGAAAGAAGAAAAAGAACTTCATTCCAAAACGCAAGAATTGTTAATAGACTTGCTAAAGAGTTTAAAACCTATACAACTTAAAAAAATCTCTAATTTTCAAATTGACGAATATACGTTTATTCACAAAATCACTCCAGATGTTGTTGTTGTCGGTGAGTATGATTTGGATGAAAACCATTACTTTAAACAAAGTATTGAAACTCTATCACAATCTACTCAAAAACAAATAATCGATTTTATTCTTAGTGAAATCATTAATCTCGACTTGCCGTCATGACGGCTTTTAACCACAAAACGTGAATAGAATTACTAACTTTTAAATAACAAAAAAATGTCAAACGAAGAATTGAACCCAGCCTTGCGGCAAACCGATGTTAGCCGCTTATTGCTTCTTATTGACCAAATGATTAAGGAAGAAAACGAAGCACTTGGTAAAGTTGGATTTTATAATCAGTATGCCAGGGAAACTCACGCCAATAACAAATATTGTTTGGCTATTGTTAAATCGTTAATTGAAATACGGTTCGGCAATAGCGGCTAAAGAATAATATACTCAAAATATTGATATTCATTATTTAACAAAAATTTTTATAAAAATAGTGAAAAAAACTTGTTAAAAAATTTGGAGAATTAAAATATTTGTTTTATCTTTGTATTGTCAAACCAAAACATTAAAGCATATGAAAACAGATGAACGTTTTGAAAAAATAGACTACTGTCTTAAAAAATTGGATATATCAAGAATTTTTGGTAGAACTGGCAAAAAAAATCTTATTAGGGTTGATGGTTTTTCAAAGAATAGAGAGAAGGTACAAATCATTGGAAGGCATGATAAGGAGCATGGAATTATATTTATTGAATTTATTGATACACCTTTAGTTGTATTTTATTCAACATTAACGTTAAGAAAAAATAAAATAGAAATTTAAATATTGCTTTACGTTCATGCTTTATGTTTTATGGTTAATTGACAACTGGGGGTTCGATACTATCGGGTCCCCTTTTTTATTTGAAAAAAAAAATTAACTATGAATAAAAAAAATTTCTCAAAAAATTTGGAAAATTGAAAAAAATGTATTATCTTTGTATCGTTAATAACCAATAAAATATTAAAGCTATGGTACACTATATTATAGATAATGAAGGCGAACGTATTGAAATTCAAAATTTGCCAAAGGCTATAAAAGAGGCTGAATTATTTATTAAATTTGACGTTCACGACAAAGAACAAACCGAATATTGGAAAGATATATTGGAAAAGCTCAAAGAATTATCAAAATAATCTTATTGTAAAAGTTTTTTGTGCCCATAACGGTTGGGTGTATGAGAAGGTTTGCTTTGATGAACTTTCAAATTAGCACTACTGCTGATAGCAAACTTTCTTATACACCTTGTTATGTACAGGTGCGGTGAAGTTCAGATAAAACTTGATTAGAACCACAGACAAAAACAAAAAGAATTTTAGGGTGGAAATTTTAATTCTTAATATTTATATATAAAGAAAACAAATGAAAGATTTGAGAAAGTTTATAGCAACTACATTAAGAGAATATTTGAATGAAAATATTTATAATGAAATACCACAACCATTTTCAGGTATTGACGTTATTGGAATGGGAACATTTGGAAATAAAGAATACCCAACTGATGCGTATGAAGCGTTTTCGGAACAATATGATTTACCAAATGAACCAATATTATACATACATAGTTTTTTTCCGAAAGAGGAATATAAAGGTAAAGGTTTAACAAAAAAATATCTTTTAAAGACATTATCAGATTGGGCAAATCATAAACTGGATAATAAAGAATTGATTAATAAGATTGGGAAAAGGTCATTAGATAATTTTGGAGGTAGTGACTTTTTCGGAACATCATCTTTTTATGATGAGGGTGAAAAGTTTTTCAATAATTTAATTGAAAATGGGTTTTTAGAAAAAGTACATTTAAATAAAAAAAAAGAAGGACGTGCTTTGAATCTATTCAGAATAACCAATAAAACTAAAAACATTAACATTTAAAAGTGCGTTGGGAAAATTCTTTTTGTTTTCTTCACCGAACTCAATTAGAAGCACCAATGTAGCACTTGTACATAACTTGTTTATTGGTGATTGACAACAATAAAACCCCTATTTATTATAGGGGTTTTATTTTTTTAAAAAAAAGTCATCAAAAAATTTGGAGAATTAAAATATTTGTTTTATCTTTGTATCGTTAATAACCAATAAAATATTAAAGCTATGGAAAAAACATTTAAAGTATCAATCCAATTTGATTCTGTAACTGGAAAAACACCTTTAGGTGCAGCAAAAATTATTGCAAAATGGCTAAAAGATAGTGCTGATGAAATGATATTTGATATTATCGATGAAACAACCAATGAAGCATTTACAGTTGATTTGTCAGAAGAAGAAGAAGAAAACGCTGTTTTAGCAAACAAAGAAACCTCAACAATCAATGCGTATCAATTACACGACCACAAGTCTGAAGAAATTATTGGAACTGTTTTCATTCAAAAACCAAGCCAAATTACAAGTGATGAAATTTTTAGTGGTTGGGAAAAATATAATAAGGAGTACGAAGAAATAAATATTAATAGCTTTGTTGAATGGTTTAATGAAAACCATTTAACGAAAATCGGCGTAGTTAATATGGACTTTATACAACCAAGTTAAAAAATTGAAAAAAATTTATAAGATATTGAAAAAAAGTTACTCAAAAATTTGGTGGGTAACTTTTTTTTTATTATCTTTGTATCGTTAATAACCAATAAAATATCAAAGTTATGTTAGTAATATGTAATTCAATTCCATCGAGTAAAAATGTTTTATCAACTCATTTTAGAGTTGGTGAGGTATATCGTCATATACCTGATGGTAAATATCATTTTGTAAACGGGTACAAATTTCCTAAAGTTCTCTTTGATAAACATTTTACCAAACTTAGTGTAATTTTTCCAGTATATATCGAACAAATTGGTTTGGTAAAAAATGGAAAATTTGTTAGCAAAAGAAAATTTAAAGAAATTTCTCATATCGAAGTTTATGGATATGGTAAAATTAAAAAATTAATTGTTTTCATTGGAAAATTTAGAGAAAATTTGTTTAAACTCTATCCATATACCACAAATCAATCTGATGCACTTAATTGGGCATATAATGTAATGTCCGAAATTTATAACGGAGATATTAATGCAGTAGATTCTGGAAATGTTAAGTGGACAAATAAAGGCATACCAATTGTTTATGACTATACAAGCCCTATATACACATATATTTAAGTTATTTAATTTTACTGTAATAATAACGGTTATGATGATTATTAATATTAATGGAATATAGGGAGTTTTAACTATTAATTATTCATTTAAACACCTATACACATTTGTACCTCTAAAAACTCATTAGACTTTAATAGAGAGGATATAATATTCTTTTGTTTATCTAATATCATTAAATAAAAATAATTGTTTAAAACGCTTATAATGCATTAATAAAATATTCTTATGATTTTATACGGATATAATTAAGTGAATTAAAAAAAAAATATTATCTTTGCAGTGCAATTAATTAAATTAAAATGTTATTGTATGGATAAATAATATAATTTAATTAACATTAAACTACAATTTTTTTTTTAATTAGTATTATTTTTAGTAACACAAATAATAAATTTATTGAATCAATTAAATGATTAAAAAATATATTATTTAGTGAATTTTACATTAAAATGGAACCTAATAAAAAATTAACGCTTTCCATAAACCGAAAATTCCTTACATTTTTATAGAATAAAATTAACCACAAAGATAAAACAATTTTCAAAATTGTTTTCTTCAATAGTTTTCTTTTAAACTCGACCCATCATTAATTAATTGAGAGAGTACAAAGGTAAGAATAATTTTTCAATTTACCAAATTTTTTATGAAAAAAAATTAACAGACACATGATTTTTTTTAAAAAAAATTGTTGTTTTGAAAAGAAAAATGTTGTATCTTTGTAAAATTAAATTTACTAAGGCATTTATAAAAGAACCTTTAACATGAAAAATTTAAACAATATATTTAGTAAAATCATTAATGAAAGAATTTATTCTATTGAATATGAAATAGCTCAACTTAAACATGATGTAGTTGATTTAAGAAAAACCATTTATAAAAAAGAAGAAAAAATTAAAGAAGAAATTAAAAAAATAAAAGCTAAACGTGAACTTTTGCCTAAAGAAGTAAAAAATATTGATTCATTCTATAAAGAATATAAGGATAAAAACAAAATAGAACTAAAAGAACATATTAAGAAAATCGAAGAAATAACGGGTCCTATAATTGAAAATGCCATTATTAATGCTTTGAAATCATCATTTAGTTTAAAAGAAATGAAAGGTGAATTAAAAAAACTGGTTAAAATACAAACAATGAAAAAAAGAAAAATCGCATTGCTTCAATTTGAAATCTATCATATTAGAGCATTAAAATATAGTAATATAGAATATTGTAAGGCATTATCAAATGGAAAAGACAAAAGAGAAGCGGTAATATTGACCGCACGTGAATATTACCGCTATTTAGAGAGAAAAAAATATCATTAAATGAAAAAAAGTTATCAAAAAATTTGGTAAATTAAAATATTTGTATTATCTTTGTATCGTTAAACCAATAAAACATTAAAGCTATGGCAAAGAAATTTATTAAAAACGGAGAGACAGTTTTTGCAACTGGAGTTTTTTTAAGAAGGGATACTTCAGTAAAAGGTGGTTACGTTGTTGTATCTTTTGAAGATGATTCGTTTTTTGAAGGGAAATATGTTAATGATGTTGAAAACGAGCCTTACATAACCGAAGGTGATGATGATGATTAAATAGAAATCTGCCATGTAACAAAGTAAAGCTAAGATAACAAATCTTGGCTTTATTTTTTTTTGAAAAAAAGTTATCAAAAAATTTGGTAAATTAAAATATTTGTTTTATCTTTGTATCGTTAAACCAATAAAACATTAAAGCTATGAAAGTAAAAGATGAAAAAAAATTCGCTTATTTCGATTATGAATCTGTTAATTCGACCAAATTTAGACTTGGTGATATTGTGATTAAAGAATATGAAGAACTTGTTTATGAAATTGGTGTCATTTTACAAATTCATTCTGAGGATGAATACCGAACGGATATGTTCGGGAATTGTAGTGTAGATGAAATTAGATTGGCAACTATTAATGAAATTAAAAAGTACAGACCAGAATTGCTGCCAGAAATTTTAAATGAATGAAAAACCAAAAAAAGGGAGATAAAAGCTATTAAGCCATTTTCTCCCTTTTTTTTATGGCTTATATTGAAAAAAAATTTCTCACAAAATAGTGAAAAAAATATCAAAAAATTTGGAGAATTAAAATATTTGTTTTATCTTTGTATTGTCAATAACCAATAAAACTAAAATATTATGAAAACTAAAGCTGAAAATACTTACAGAAGAAAAATAGGTTTCAGATGGTATGATGAAACCTCAAATAATTCTGCTAAAACAGATGAAATAGAACAAAATGAGCAGAACAATGTTGTTGCGGTTTCAATGTCGTCTGCACAAATTGACCTTGTTGAATCAATCGAAAGTTTGTGTGAAATCATTACAGACAAATCATTTGCAAAGTACACAACCTCACAAAGACGAAAATTTATTAATCAGTTAGTCAATTTTGTTGCTCTTAATACTGAATTAACCACAAAAACAAATTTGTTACTTTTATAGAAAATAAAAAATCTAATTGAAGTTAAAAACAAAAACTATAAAAGAAGGGGGTTTCACCCCCTTTTTTTTATGGCTTATATTGAAAAAAAAAATTCTCACAAAATAGTGAAAAAAAATATCAAAAAATTTGGTAGTTTAAAAAAAATGTATTATCTTTGTATCGTTAAACCAATAAAACATTAAAGCTATGGAAAAAAGTTTAAAACTTTTAACAATTGGGTTTGAAAGCTCAACCCGTAAAACTCCTGAATTTAATTCTTTTTTTAGAACCTTTAAAAGTGAATTCTCAAAGGAATTGAAAAGTATAGGTGCTACCAATATTAAAATAGAAGCAGGGCACTTTTATATTTCAGGATTTTTTACTTCAGCATCAGGACAGATTTATTATTTCAGTTTATCAGATGTACGTGGAATGGAATATATTTTACAAAGTGGACGTAGTGTTGAACTATTATACCGAACCGCAAAGGATTACAAGGATTTTAATGGCGGACCCAATCAATGGGTGAAAATTGAAACAGGGATGGGACAAAAAATGAATATAATATAAAAAAGAAGGGGGTTTCACCCCCTTTTTTTTTGGCTTATATTGAAAAAAAAATTTTTCACAAAATAGTGAAAAAAAAAATATCAAAAAATTTGGTAAATTAAAATATTTGTTTTATCTTTGTATCGTTAAACCAATTAAATTAATAAATTATGGTACGAGTAACAATTCACGCATTTGATAAAAATTCAAGTGCAAGTATTTCCGATGTTATCATTGCTGATACAAAAGAAGAATTTAACAAAGCAGTTGAAGAATTTGAAAACAGGGTCCCGTTTAGTAGGTTTTATACCGAAATTATTTCTGATGGAGAATTAACCCAAGAAGATTTAAAAATCGTTACAGACCATGAAATACATTAAATAATAGAAAAAGAAAGGTTAATTCATAAATAGAATAATATTTCACTAAAATAACGTGGTTACTTAAACAATATAGTAACCATGTTATTTGTTTAAAATAATTAATAGAATCATTTTATTCTATCGTAATGAATTAGCTTAGATATTTTAAAAATATAAATAAACACAAAGATATTAAAAAAAAATCAATTTACCAATTTTTTTTTATTATTTTTAATAATTTTTTTTTGGTTAGTTATTGGCATATTGGAGTATACTCTCCTAACTTTTTTTAAGTCAGCTCGTCATTAATTAATTGACGTTGCAAAGATAAGAAAAATTTTTTATTCTACCAAATTTTTTGATAACTTTTTTTCAAAAAAAAAATCATACCTTTATTAATTAATTAAAAAATCATACCTTTATTAATTAATTAAAAAAAAAATGCAAAAAAATTTGGTAAATTCAAAAAAATGTATTACCTTTGTATTGTTAAACCAATTAAATATTAAAGTCATGAAAGTAATTAATGAAAAAAAATTTGCTTATTTTAAATATGAATCGGTACAATCAAGCAAATATAGACTTGGGGATATAGTAATTAAAGAAAGTGAACAAGTACCTGAAATTGGGGTTATTTTGCAGATTCATGATGAGAATGAATACCGAACTGATATGTTTGGTAATTGTTCATGCGATGAAATTAGATTAGCTAACATTGAAGAAATTAAAAAATATAGACCTGAATTGATACCTGAAATTTTGAAAGAATAAAAATATTGTGAAACCACGCAGAAAGCCCGAAAGGATAGGTTAAAGCCCTATGTGGTTTCAATAAACAAATAACTTAGCTGTTTTTGTACCTTGCAATATTGCAAGGTTTTTTTATTTATATACAAAATAGTTAAAAAAAAATGCAAAAAAATTTGGTAAATTCAAAAAAATGTGTTATCTTTGTACTGTCAATAACCAATTAAATTAAAATATTATGGCACGTAATTATTCAGGTTCAGATTTAAGTCAAGAATTTAAAAATTTCTTTAAAAAAGAAAAAAGACGTATAGTAAAAGTTTTAACTGAAATGGGTTGTACCGATATTAAAATTAATTACGGGTTTTATTTTTTCAGTGGCTTTTTTACTTCAAAAACTGGACAAGTTTATTATTTATCATCACCTGACGTTCGTTTTGGGTATGATAGAATATTATATCGTACCGCAAAAAATTACAAAGATTATACTGGTGGTGGTAACAATTATGTTAATGTTAATGAATTAAAAAAAATGTGTATCGAATAAACTATTTTTTACCATCAAAAAAAATTGCTCCAAAATTTTGTGGAGCAATTTTTTTTTTATTATCTTTGCATTGTAAATAAACTTAAAAAAAATGTATGTAAAAGTTTATAGATATGAAAGTCCAAATGATGGGTTGGGACCATATAATTCTAATGATTCTAAAATTAATTTATATCTTAAAAGAAAATTAATAAACAAACATATAAAAAATAATAAACCTTCAATTGAAAATGACGGCTTAGACTTTGCAATAAATGATAATAATTTTAAAACAGCATGTAATACATTAAAAGAATTAAAAAAATGGTTTAAGGGTTATAATAAAAAATTAATTAATTCTGGTTTTATTATTGTTGAATATATTGTTAAATATAAAATTGATGGTAAGTCAAAAAAACAATGTATTTTTCATATTGATAATGTAATTAAAAAAAATATAATTGAAACTAAAAAAAGTTTTTTAAACATTTGGTAAATTCAAAAAAATGTATTATCTTTGCATTGTTAATAATCAATAAAACTAAAATAGTATGAAAGCAATAATGATTTTATTTAAAAAGCGTATTAGTGATTCAATAAATGTTTACTTTTTAATACATATTTTATTATTCATTTATATTGTTTATTTTGAATATCACTTATTATTCGGTAATCCGATAAAAGAATCAAAAACTGCATTTTTAGTTATTAATACATTAATTTTAATAATTGATGTAATTGCTTGGATAGTTAAAATAGGGCGTGAATTATATAAATATTGGTTTTCGGGTTGGAGAAAGTTTAAAGATGAATATGGTTTTTATGTAAACGGTTATTTAATACGTTTACATAGTTATTGGGGTATTTATCAAGTTTTTGATAAAAACTCAGAATTTTGTATTAAAGCGTTTGCTGAAAAAAAAGATGCAATAAAATATTGTAAAAATAAAAAATAAAAAAAATTTGGTAAATTCAAAAATATTTCTTATCTTTGTATTGTCAATAACCAATTAAATATTAAAAGCTATGGCAAAATTTGAATTAAAAGTAGGTAAATATACTACTATCAATGAAAAAACAGAAAATTACTATTATTTTGTAAATGAAAAAGGGCAAATAGTTAATTACATGACGTTAAAGCCTTATAGAGGTAAAAAAATGGAAAAATACGCAATGAAAAGTAAGGTGCAAGCAATGGCATATTTAGCTGTTATCAATAAAGAATATTAAAATTACTCTCTATGAAAACATGAAAAAGGGGTTATTTTTTAATAACCCTTTTTTTTTTGAAAAAAACTTATAAAAAAATTTGGTAAATTAAAAAAAATGTATTATCTTTGTATTGTCAATAACCAATTAAATATTAAAAGCTATGAATCAGATTAACGAAATCATTGAACCCTTCAAAATCGGACAAAGGGATTTTTCACCTATTGAAGTTATTAATGCAATGAGAAAAACAATAAAATGTATGTCTTGGGGTCCTCATGCTTGGTGTATAATTGACAAAACAAAAGGTTTTAGATTTGCGGTGAATGGCCATCATCACAAAGGCCATGTTTATATTGCTTTGGCTTGGAATGATACTTTCACAGTTTATTTTACAACCATAAAAGGCAAAATAATTGATATAATTGATAACGTTTATATTGATATGCTAATCGATACCATCGACCGCAAAGTCGAATATATACCATTATATGGCAACAAATAAAATTTATTAAAAAAAATGCAAAAAAATTTGGTAAATTAAAAAAAATGTGTTATCTTTGTATTGTCAATAACCAATAAAAACATTAAAATTATGGAAATTCAAATTATCATTAGCGAAAAAGCAAAAAATGTAATTAAAAACTTAAAAGAAACTGTTAGAAAAACCCCAACTGGTGTTAGTTTCGTATCAATAAAAGGCTATGAAAATAGTTTCGGAGAAATATCAAACAATCTTATTAATATAGGGGTAAACTACGAAAAAGCAAAAAAAGATGACGTTAAAACATTAGAAAATATCGATTTAACAACCGTTCAAACTAAAACCGACTTAATTACACTCGAAAAAGCACGTATTGAATTAATTAATGAATTAATTAAACCAAATGAAAATCGCAGTTATGGACAAATTGACGCTTATACGAACATTTGTACAGGTTTAAAGGTCCACAATGAAACAGGTGAAATTTACATTTGGGGCTTTAGAGTTAAAAAAACTGTTATTAAAGAGGGTGTTTATCCAACTGTAAAAAGCAAACCAATGACCATTGCAAAAAACGAACTTCGCAAACTTCTGAAAATTAGCAAATTTACACAGTACAAAGTTAGCAGTATTAACAACATGAAATTAAACGGTGAAACACTGGAATTTTAACCGCACTAAAGAAAAAGTAAAAGAAAAAAAAATGAAATTAAAAAGGGGCTAAAAAAAGTCCCTTTTTTTTGGTAGTTTAAAAAAAATGTATTATCTTTGCATTGTCAATAACTAATAAAACTAAAAAATTTACAAAAATATTTGATATTTTGGGAAATTTTTTGTATATTTGTATTAATACGGAAAAAAAATATAACATATAACATAATACATATTAACCCCTCCCCCCTATACCATACAGGGGGGGACCCTACTAAAGAATATACAGGGGGCTACCCCCGTAACCCCTCTTATAATACCCCCCGTTTGACCCTATTTTTGTGGGGTCTGATTTCTACGTAAAAAATTTCTGGGAATTTTTTAGGTAAATTTAGGGGGGTGTTTATTTTCTATATAAAAAATTCTTATAATTTTTTATAAAACACGACCCTATTTTATGGGATATGGCTTTTTGTAAAAAAAATTTCTGGGAGTTTTTTTTATAAAACACGACCCTATTTTATGAGATATGGCTTTTTGTAAAAAAAAATTTCTGGGAATTTTTGGGTGAATTTTTTTATATTATTAATGGTGTATAATTTAATTTCAGATATTTATAAATAAAAGAAATAATGGAAGAAAAAATAAAATTACATAAATTTATTTCTAGTGCAATAAGAAAATATTTGAATGAAAACATTAAGAATAAACGCACAAACTTAGATATATGGTATCATGGTAGTAATTCTCCGAAATTATCTATAAATACCATTAAAATCAATCATAATTCGCCAGAAATGTTTTATGGGGATGGTTTTTATGTAGCATCGGATATAAATTTAGCTAAGAGATATGGCAGATACATATATGAAGTTGAATTTGATGGTAATTTTTATGAAGTTAAAACGAGGGAGGTACTTGGGACTTATGGGACATTTGATGAGTATTTAGAAACGATAATTAATTCATATAGAGAAAACATATTAGATTATATTAAAGAAAACCCCAAATATTGGTTAAATAAGTTAAAAATTAAAAAGGATGAATTAATTAAATTATATGGAGATGGTGATTCTGATACATTAACAAGTTATTTTATTAAAAACAATATAGATGAATTATTTAAAGAGTATATAGATAATCAAATATCGTTAAGAGAAGAGTATGAAGATGGGGGTTATGATGGTTTAATAGATGGGGTACAGTGTGTTATTTTCAATCCACAGAAATCCATTAAAAAATTAAAATTATTAAAATAAATTCATTATTTTTCATAAAAGAAGATATATAGAGAAAGACATGAAATTAGGTAAATTTATAGCTATTACTTTAAGAAAACATTTAAATGAAAACGGTAATGGCTATATTGATAATTTAGATTATAGTTATAAATTTAATAAAGGCAAATTAGATAATTTTATTAAAAATGGTCTCAAATGGGGTAAAAAGGATTTTGTTGAAGAATATGTTTATTTGAATGACATAAAATTTGTCAAGAATTATGGTTCTATAATAAAAAATAATAATGGTATTGATTATATATATGAATTTGACATAAAACTTATTAATACGATAAGTGAAAAAGGTGAAAATATTGGGACTAATTGGGGTATGGGTGGTTGGTTAGAAAGTATGTATTATGAATGGCATGATACTGTCATTATTGAAGATGCTAATACTGGATATGGTATAATGGATGAGATTGTGATATTTAATGATGGTAATATTAAAATAAATAAAATGATTAAAATTTGATTTATATATTTGTGTATGGAATTAAGAAAATTCATATCGAGTAGCATACGAGAAGTTTTGGATAAGTATGATAAAGTTCTGAAAAGAAATAAATTAAATGAGGGGGGTATAGATGATTTTAAGTATGATGCGGTAAAAAATCAAGTACAAAATGCGATAAATAATAATTCAATAACTTTAGATGATATTTCGCCGAATAAATACTTTATTATTTGTTTTGATTTATATAATCATCATATTTCGACTATTAGCACGGCATATAAATCCGAGGCGTTAAAACTTATTGAATACTATAAGAATATTGATGATGTTTGGAAAATTTATGTTGAAAAACCGAGTGTTGGTGCCATTGTTTTTTTAAGAAAAGAGTGGGGTTGGGTTAAAAAGTAATTTCATTTTATTTTTTTCAGAGTGGTTATTAAAATCAATAATTTAATAACAGCATATTGATAAAATTTAAACTTATTGATACTATTAATAGGGAACTTTTTCATACATTTTATTATGTATAGATACTGGGTAAAAATTTTAAAAGAAAGATGGTAGTTTTTCAGTATTAATAAAAATTCAAGAAAAATGTTGCAATTTTGAGAAAAATTATATAACTTTAAATTTTTAAATATTTATATATAAAATAAAATATTATGAGTGAAGAAATGCGTAAAATGATTGATAAATTTAAGAGCATTAAAGAAATTATAAATGAAGGTATTGTGGATAAGATTTGGTATCATGCATCGCCGAATAAGTTTTATAATTTTGATGTAACGAATGATATTGGGTATCATTTTGGGACAAAAAAACAAGCGGTTGATAGGATGAAACAACAAAATATAGAGCATTATTTTCTTTACAAAGTTAAGTTAAATATTAAAAAACCATTGAGGACAATTGACAAAAAACTTGGTTTGGTTTAAATTTATTGGATATTTTATCAGTAAATAAACTTGTAAATCGAAAAGAAATGTTAGAAAAATTGGATAATTTAAAAAAGCGATATAAATATGATGAAAATGGCAAAATAATACCAAATTGGAGTGAAAAGGCGTTAAGAGAATGGAATGATGAATTAAAACAGGTATTATATTCAAGTGGATATGATAGTATTATTTATCAAAATAAATTTGAAAATAAATCAAAACCAGAAGATAGCATAATTGTTTTCGACAAAAATCAAATTAAAATAGTAGAAATTATTGAAGTTTAAAGGTATGTAGAAAATTCTTTTTGTTTTTTCATTTCGAAGCTCAAATTAAAATAGTCAAGTAAGTTATATAGGATAATGATTGTAAATATATTATTATTTTAATGCGACATATTTGATGTCATATATGTAGTATTTTTATGTGTTGGATTAATATTTTTTAAATAGTAATAAACTAAACGGTATTAATTTTCGTTTTACCGTTAATTATGTAATGATTTAATTTAGAATCCGACTAGGATATACTATCTTTTGAATTAACAATGTTGAATATTAGTAGTTGTAATGGAAAAATGGACTGTAGAAAGTTTAAATTATTATAGACATATAAAAATATCGAAGAAAGATGGTAAAAAGATACTAGATGGTAAATAGCAAAACTCGTGGTATTATAATTTTGTGGATGAATGCAGAGTAAATGTTTTGTTTGTCAATGGTTTAGCGAAATAAAAAAAAAATGAAGATAAACGAATTTCAAAAGGATTTGCTGGATACTACTGGTTGATTAATGAAATACTTAAATATGATAGAATTTTAACATATAAGGAACGTAATGAAATGCGTAAACAAAAAAAAAATATTAATAATGTTCCTTAGGAACTATTTTTAGAATACGTTAATCAAGTTTAATATCAGGATATAATAGAATTAAGAATAAAATCTTATTGTCGTAAATCAGTTACATTGTCAATCTTTGAGTACAAACATATTCCATAATTAAAGAATAATTCTTGGTAAAAATTTTGTTATTGACTTAATTTTAACTTTTTTAGTTAAATATTTCACAACTGGTAATTTTATTTGAATGTTCATTTCTTCTTTGTGTATTTTTGATAATTTAAGTATCATA
>ERZ795050.2641-NODE-2641-length-19393-cov-9.101975_pt1 | contig 19393 bp, 15 predicted proteins | sample MGYA00375134_ERZ795050 | MGnify/ENA primary metagenome ERZ795050 (study PRJEB30179, sample SAMN05720221) | activated sludge metagenome | isolation source: Anaerobic digester | place: Japan | collected 2015-05-26 ... | reverse complement strand
TCTGGGGCTCGCCCCGGACTGCCGCACAGATTCCCCATCCGGGCAATAATCACTGCGACTACACCCTCCGCCCGGAATGGCGCAAGAATCTCCATCCGCCCGGTGCGCGCTGGCCCGGCCGTGTGCCACTGCTCCAGGCAGAACGACGACGGGCATTTAGACCACATCGATGTAGGGATGCTTCAGGAGCCCTTTCACGATTAGTAACAGAGCCGGCTCGTGTCGAGCCGGAATATGACCAGAGTACCGCCAATCGCTCAGGTCGCACGCCCGCACGCAGCGCAGTGGCACCCAGCACGCACTGCCGGGAGGGGTTGGAAACGAATTCCGTCAGTCCCGTGGGGACGGCTGAAAATAGCCCAGCACGCAGTGCTGGGGAAAGTTTGGAGACGCAATCCTTTAGTCCCGTAGGGACGATCGAAGGCTCCGAACGACGGAAAGCTCAATCGTCCCTATGGGACTGCGGTCGCCAAGGCCGCCCACGCCGCTCTAAACGCTCCATGCGGGCACTGCCCGGCGTCGCGCCGCGGTGTGCAGAAAGAACCGCGCTAAAGGCCGGCGCTAACGGCACCCGACGACTGACGACTAACTAATTTCGGTCTGCGGCCAGCGCGGTCGCGGGCGGGGTCTGCGGTGTGGTGTCGGACGCGTCGCTCACCACACCCTGGCCCGCGTTGCATTCAATTCGCTTCCACACCATCTTTCCGTCGCAGACCTTGATGTTCTTTTGAATGTCCCGGTACTCCGCCGGAATAGTCACACGCCGCACCATGGCCGGTGAGACCAGCTTCTGCCGCCGGATCGTCTGAAACTGAGCCGGGATGCGGACCTTCTCCACGTGGGCCGGCTTCACCAAAGTTTGCGTGGGAATCGTCTGCAGAAGCGGCGGATGGCTCACCAGGCAGAACACGTCCTGCGCGGGCTGACCGGGGTAGGCGACACAAGTTGGGTTGGCGTTAACTTGCCACTCCGTCCCCCCCGCTTGCGCCTCAAATGTCACGGGGCGCATGGCGAATTGCGCCGGCACTACTCTGAGTTCCTCCGAAGCCTCTTTGACACACACGCGCTCCTCGACCCACTCATAACGGGCCGGGACTACTTCGAGTTCATCGTAAGCGTCGCGGACCTTGATGCGTTCCGTTACGGTCGCGAATTCGGGCGGCACGTACACCTTGGTGTAGCACTCGCCGGGCCTGGCGTTCGGGGGCAAGGCGTCGGAATCCGTCATACCGGGTTGCGGACAAACCGCGCCAGCCGGGCAGCGTGGGTTCTCGGCGTTGGCCGGCGTTAATGCCGTCAAACCGACACACAAAGACAGCAAACCGGCAACCTTCATCGCACTCGCAAACAACATTCTGTGCCTTCCTTCGGCGCTTGGCCGATCTGTAATGCAGCGTGCGGGAGCGTCCAACGATCGGCGCCGCCCGGCGACGACTGCTTAGCCATTAACATTCTTCTACGTTGCCGCAGTGAATTGCGACTAAATTGGGGGTCAATATCGAGTTAGTGCATGGAATGGCGGGCGACTAACCGACTGTTTAAAAAGGCCGGGGCCAGGAAGGGTGCGGGGGCCACAACTAACAACTAACTACTAACAACTAATAATGCGTGGGAACGTGGGAAAGTGGGAAAGTGGGAAAGTGGGAAAGTGCGAACATGAGAAAAGTACTTCAAACTCGAGACTTGAAACCTTCTGTCAGCCCTTCGCCAGCGCCGAGGCGCGCATGCTCTCCGCCTCCGCCAGGAAGCGCTCGGTATAGCGTTCATCAACGCGGCGGCAGCAACGCGTGGTCTGCTCGGCAATCTCTTCGTATTCGGGGTCTTGCGTCAGCATCTGGAATTCCCCCGCAAGAATCACTAGCCGCAATAGATGCCGCAGGATCAAGCCCTCCTGCTTGATCAGGTCGCGGCTGCGAACGAATTTGAAGAACTCGCAATCGAGCTCGAACGTCCCGCCGGCCACCCACTTGGGCTCAACCATTACCGGCTCCGGAGCCGCCAGGCGCGTCTGGAAGATGATCGGCAGCATTTCCGGGAACGTCGGCGGACGCTCTTCCTCGTCGTTAAGTTCCCACGAGGCCCGCATCCAGCGCGGCTTCTCGGGCGGCGCGTCCTCGTCGGGCTCCGGCCCGGTCAGCTTCACGCCCATCGCGATAAGCTGCGGCTCCAGCACTTGGGATTGCAGCGGCCCCTTCGGCAGGTCCTCGGGGATCGGCACCTTCCGCAGCACCGGCGGCGGCAGCGGCAGGACTGACTCCAGCACCAGCACCTTCTCGGTAAAGTTGCTGAAGTTCAGCATCTCGGCCGCGAACGCCCCGTATAGCGGGTCGACGCTGCGGAAGTTCAGCAGCTTGCGGATGCTCTCGTCGAGCGTCACGTGATCGCCGTCTTCGGAGCGCTTCAGGTAGCCCAGCGCCTGCAGGTTGTCGAGCATGAAGTTGAGCTGCGCCTGGAACTTCTCGATGCGGTCAGGTGAGTTGAAACGCTTGCTCAGGAAATCGCGCGTCTCGTGCAGCGTGCCGGTGCGCGTCAGCAGGTACAGCAGCACCTGGTATGGAATCATCGACCGGCTCGACAAGCTGGCCGGTCCGGCCGCTATCAGCGTCTTAAACTGCCCTTCGCTCCAGTACTGCTCGGACTTGCGGCGCGTCGGGCGTTTGCGCTCCAAGTCCTTTTTGACCCGCAGCAGGCCGGGGTCCTTGGTCTGGGCCGGAATCTGGTCGTACTTCTTGCGCCACTTGTTGATCTTCACGTCGTCGTCGTGCGCGACGGCGTAAACGTAGCCTTGCTTGTCGAACTGCGGCCGGCCGGCGCGCCCGAACATCTGGTGGGCGCTACTGGCGGGAATGAGTTTTTTCTCGCCGTGCTTGCCCTTGAGCAGCGTGACGAGCACGACCGAGCGGGCCGGCAGGTTGATGCCGGCGGCCAGCGTTTCGGTGCAGCAGACGAATGGCACCAGCTTGCGTTCGAAGAGGTCTTCGACGATCTCTTTATGGCGCGGCAGCACGCCCGCGTGGTGCACGCCGACGCCGCGCAGGAGCATCTGCTTCAGCTTCGGCCCGACGCCCTCGGCCAGGTCAGCCTGCCGCTCGGCGAGAACGGCCTCAATCTCCTGCTTCTGCTTGTTTGAGACCAGCGCCAGCCCTTTGAGCTTTTCGGCCAGCTCCCAGCAATCGTCGCGGTTGAAGGCGAATACGAGGGCCGGCGTGCGGTTTTCCGAGTCGTTCGACGAGACCATCTGCACCAGGTGTTCGTGCAGCAGCTTGTCCTCGACCCAGTGATATTCGAGCGGTACGCGCCGCTCCTGCGTGATCACCACGTCGAGTTTGCGGCCGTGCTTCTTTTCCAGCCAATAGGCGAAGTCGTAGGGGTTTCCGACGGTGGCCGACAGCAGCATGACGCGCACGTGCTTGGGCAGCAGCACAAGCGACAGCTCCCAGACGACGCCGCGCTCGAAGTCGTTGAAGCTGTGGAACTCGTCCATTACGACGGCGCCGACGTGTTCCATGTCCGCGATGGCCGGGTCTTCGGCGATTAAGTGGTTGAGCAAGATTTCGGCCACGACGACGCGCACCGGGGCCTCCGGGTTCACGCGGCGATTGCCGGTGATCAGGCCGACGTCGTCGCGGCGAAAGCCCCAGCGCTCGGCCAATTCCTGGAAATCGCGGAACTTCTGGTCAGTGAGCGCGATAAGCGGCGTGGTGTAATACAGCCGCTGGCCGGTGTGCAGGGCCTCGAACACGGCCGCCTCGGCGATGAGCGTCTTGCCCATCCCGGTCGGCGCGGCGATCAGCACGCCGGCCTCGGAGGCGAACCAGGCCAGCAGGGCCTCTTCCTGGAACGGATAGAGGGTGTACGGGAGGGATTCGAGGAACTTGGAGCAAACCTCGTCGCGCGTCATGGGCGCAAGGTACAGACGATGAATGCAAAACGCAAAACGAGGCCTTCGTGCGCCGGCAAGGCTGCCGGGCGGCGGCGCCCCCGGGGTGACTCCAGGGGGCCGTTTTGATTTGCCGGCTTAACTTGCCTATTGGGCAAGTCGCTCGTATACTCAGGGTAGACCCGCGGCGGTACTCGCGCGATCAGGAAGCTTCGCTCTCAAGCAGTGGCACGCAGTGAGGCGCGCCGTGTGAGTCCCGCGTGTCAGGCTACAACGAAAGGCGGCGAACTCGTGAGTGCTTTCACGCCGGGACAGGAAATTTGCATGGCCCTGGTGGCCTACCTGCGGCAGCAGGGCAAGACGCTGCGGCAAATCGGAGAAATGGTGGGGCTGAGCGAGTCGTTTGTAAGCCGGGTGGCCAAAGGCGAGCGCAGTTTTACGCTCGACCATCTTGCGCTTTATGAGCGTCGCTTGGGCGAGCCGCTGTCGGTGCTGATCATGGAGTCAGTATGGGCGCGGGATATCGATGCCGAACACAAAGCGGCCTATGACGAAGCGTTACGCGTGCTGCGCGAATTGGGCGAGTTTCGACGGCGGCTGGCCGCCGGGAGTGTAGCCAAAGAGCGGCGGTCGGCTCGGGGAACTCGGTCAAGCGGCAAGACGCGGCGGGCTGGGTAAGGCAAATCCGGTAGCGACGCGAATGGCAACAGAGTGATAAAGTGATAGAGTGATAAAGTGATAAGTGATTCGCGGATGCCCCTTATCACCCTATCACCTTATCACGCCCACACACCGCCCCCGGCACTGCTTGGAGCTGCGCTTTCAAGCAGTGGCACACACTGCGTTTTCAAGCAGCGGCACACACCCTCATGACGGCGAAGATTGCGCCGCGTGCCGGCTGGCGTGCCATTGCGTGTAGAACGTCTCCAGCGCGACGTAGAGGTAGCCGCCGATGAAGATGAGCAGGAACGGGATGGCGGCCGAGACGCGCTCGTACCAGTTGTCGAAGAAGAATAGGCCGACCAAGCACGCGATCAAGTAGAGCGCGATTCCGAATTCGGCCCAGACCTGCCATGAGCGGCGGTGGCGAAAACCGGCCAAGCGGTGCCGCCAATCCCCGGTCTTTCGTGCCTCTTCGCCGAACTTGGGCGTGCGAACGAACTCACCGGTCTTGCCGAAAAAACCCTCGAGTGTGGCGATGGCGTTGTTGAATGCGATTCCCGCCCCGACGGCCATCAGTGCCGGGATGTACTTAATGCTGCTAAACCATCCGCGCTGCAGGGCGCGTTGGCTCAGGATGTAGAACAGCAGTGGTGCGCCGAACCCGATGACGAACAGCACCGATTCGTACCTGATCAGCCAAGGCGGATCTTTGCCGATGATCACCTTGGCATAAAGCGCCGGGCCCAGCAGCAAGCTCAGCAGAACAATCAAAATGTACACGACGCAGCTCGTGAGGTGGAAGAACGCTTCAAGCTTGATCCACCACTCCGCGGGACTCCTTAGAACGCGCGGCAGCAGCTTCAGGCACGTCTGCGCGCCGCCCTTGGTCCAGCGGTGCTGCTGAGCCTTGAACGCCGTCATCTCGGGCGGCAGCTCGGCCGGAGACGTCAAATCCGGCAGGAAGACGAACCGCCAGCCGCGCAGTTGAGCCCGATAGGAAAGGTCGAGATCCTCCGTTAAGGTGTCGTGCTGCCAGCCGCCGGCGTCGGTAATGGCGGCTTTCCGCCACACCCCGCCGGTGCCATTGAAGCTCATATAGCGCCCGGAACGGTTTCGGGCGGTGTGCTCGATCATGAAGTGCCCGTCGAGGAGTACGGCCTGGGCCTGAGTCAGGACCGAGACATCCCGGTTCAGATGGGCCCAGCGGGTCTGGACCATGCCGATCGCCGGGTCAGTGAAGTAGTGAATCGTGTCCTGGAGTATCCGCTCTGGCGGCAGAAAGTCCGCGTCGAAGATGGCGACGAACTCGCCGCGGGCGGTTTTCAGGCCGGCCTCGAGGGCGCCGGCCTTGTAGCCGGTGCGGTTGTCACGGTGAACGTAGACGACGTTGTGCCCGGCGGCCCGCATGCGCTCGACGGTTTTGCGGGCGATGGTCTGCGTGTCGTCGGTGGAATCATCCAGAACCTGGATTTCGAGCCGGTCGGCAGGGTAATCGATACGGCAAGCCTGCTCGATGATCCGCTGGGCGACGTAGCGCTCGTTGAACATCGGGAGCTGCACGGTTACCCAGGGCAGGTCGGTAAAACGGCTGGCGCAGGACCGGCCGGCCTTGCGGAACCGATAATACAGGCCGACGAGAAAGTAGCGGTGAGCCCCGTAGATGCATACGAGGCTTAACACGACGATGTAAGCGGCCAGGGCGAGTGAACTTAAGGATTCAAGTGCCATGTTGCTTCGGTCCCACCGCGCCGGGACGATACGCGCACCATTGCGGGTGACTATCGTAGAATAAACCGTCCGGCGGTGTCAATCATGCGAGAACCGATTCCAGCCTCCGAGTGTCATAAAGAGACATCCGGCATCGACAGCCAACTTGCCTCAGGAGCACGCGTGCCCAAAGAGATTCAGGATCAAACCGACGCCCTGCGCCGCAGCCGGCGCGAGGCCGACATCGAGCGTTTCATCGAAAATCAGTTGCCTGGCCCGAACCAGGATCTATTCAAGGATATGCTGATAACTCTTTGCCGGCTGGCGCGGGACGGCGCCGGGCGGGGGGATCTGAAGCTGCTGAACAAAGCCTTGGCGGAGTTGCGCTACGCGCTGCGTGTCTTCGCCCCGTATTCGGAGATTCGCAAGATCAGCATTTTCGGTTCGTCCCGGACCCCGGAAGACGACCCAAATTACCAGGCCGCGGTGGAGTTTGCGCGGCAGATTAGCGAGAGCAACTGGATGATTATTACGGGGGCCGGCGACGGGATCATGAAGGCCGGGCACCACGGCGCGGGACGGGCGGCCAGTTTCGGGGTGGCGATCCGGCTGCCGTTCGAGCAGAAGACCAACACGGTGATCGCCGCGGATGATAAACTGGTCAACTTCCGATATTTCTTCACGCGCAAGCTGGTGTTCATCAAGGAGGCTTCGGCGGTGGCGCTCTTTCCGGGCGGCTTCGGAACGCTCGATGAGGGGTTTGAAACGCTGACGCTGGTGCAGACCGGCAAGGCGCCCATCGTCCCCGTAGTACTCGTGGAGCGCCCCGGCGGTACGTACTGGCTGCGCTGGCGCGACTACGTGGAAGCGGAACTGCTGCGGGCCGGGATGATCTGCCCCGAGGACATGGACCTGTTCACGATTACGGACGACGTCGGGCTGGCAGTGCGCGTAGTTCGCGACTTCTACCGCGTTTACCACTCCATGCGCTACGTCGGCAGCGACCTCGTCTTGCGGCTCGAGCGGCCTCTACTGCCCAGCACGCTGGAACTGCTGAACGACACTTTCGGCGACGTCCTGGCACGCGGACGCTTCGAGCAGACCGGGGCGTTGCCGGCCGAAGATGGTGAATTGGCCGAAAAACCGCGGCTGAAGTTTGCGTTCAATCGCAAGAGCTTCGGGCGTCTGCGGCGGCTGATTGACGTGATCAATGCGGACCCGGGCGCCCTGCCCCCCAACCCCTGATCGGCGTCTGCAAGGCTAGACGTCCAGAGCCCGCGGGCGGGCGACCGTTGGCAGCGTCTCCCTGGTAGCCTTTCTGACTGTGTGCGCCTGGCCGTCTTTGACGATGGCAATGGGCCCGCGCTCTACTATGAGAGCTCGGGGCCGTGCCTCGCAAAGAGGGACGGGTCCGCCTGGTCGGACGTCGGGCGCGGCGTAACCGGTTTCGACTACCTCACTGGGCGAGGGTCTGGGGCGCGACATGGACACTTGGAAGATCTGCACCTGAGGTGTTATCTCGAGGCGGCGGATTGCAATGCCGACGGCGCGGTGAACGTCTTCGATAGTGACCCGTTTGTGGAGGCGCTCCTGGGCAGGTAGCGGTCAAGCGCGCCCGGGGTGAAGGCCCAGCCCGAGCACCGTAGACCGTGTTCTTGACCAACCGTTCGTCTTGCTAGGGCGGAGCGATTGCCGGCGCGGAGCGGTTTTTGGCGGCCAGCGCTGGCCGAACGACGCCTAAAGTCGCAAAAAGCCCGAGTTTTCTGCATGTTTTGCACAAGAAGCCCTTGACGGAACGCGAATTTCGTGCAAAAAGTTGTGTACTTCCGTGGCGCGGTCAAAAACCCAGCTTGAGCGCAGGCAGTGGCGCCTGCGAACGGAATGGGAAATGCGCGTTCGTAACAGCAGTAACGGGCCCGGCGCCGCAAGCGCCGCAGGAGCCCGGGAGGACGAGCAAGGATGGCTAAGGCAGCGAAGAAAGTTGGGGCAGGAAAGCCCCGGAGCAAGTCGGAGATCTTCAACGAACTCGCCGAGAAGGCGGGCATCACACGCAAACAGGTCGCGGCCCTGTTCGGCGGCCTGAGTGAGATGATCAAGAAGGATCTGACCAGGGGCCCGAAGACTTTCGCAGTCCCCGGCCTGATGAGAATCAATGTCATCGTCAAGCCCGCGACCAAGGCCCGCAAGGGTATCAATCCCTTCACCGGCCAGGAAATGATGTTCAAAGCCAAGCCGGCCCGCAAAGTGGTCAAGATTCGCCCGCTCAAGGGCCTCAAGGACATGGTCGTCTAGACCGAATCGCGGTTTTCCGACCGATCGCATACCGGCGGCGCCGGCCCTAACAAGCCGGCGCTGCCGGAACGTGCAAGCCGCAAGTCACCAATCAATACTGAGATGCGCTTGCGTCGAGAATCGAGCAGGCTCAGGGGTTAGTTTCGTTTTCTGGTCGGGCTTTGGGGCGGGTGGCGGCGCGCCGCTTCAGTTCCTCGCGCAATTCGGCCGCAAGGGCGTAATCCTCCTCCGCCACGGCCGCGTTCAGGCGTTCGGTAAGCGTTAAGTCGATGCCGTATTCGCGGCGCAGTCGCTGTGCCAGCGCGTGCAGGAAGACGACGCCCGGGTCGCTGCGGCGCTGTTCTTCCTCATACCCCATCTCCTCCAGAACCTCCTCCAGAGCGCACCGCCCGCGCAACGCCTCATCAATTGCATCCTCGTAGCGGTCGTCCAGAATCGCGCGCTGCACCCGTAGTCGCCCGCGGTGGAAGGTCAGCGTGGGGCGGAGCACAACGCCGCCGGATCGGCCGCAGCGCTCAATGACGTCAATGCGCCTCAGGCAACCGTCGATATCGCGCAGCGCCCGCTCGACGTGCCGGCGGGCATTGTCGACGTCCTTGTGCATGAGGCATTCTTCGACCAGGCTGGACGAAGCCAGGCGCCGGTAGTTCATCTGGTAAAGTTCGCGCTGCAGCTCGCGCGCGTCCTCCTCCGCGATCTGGGCGCGCCCCAGCCGGGCTTCGTGCTCCACATAATCCAGCACGGTCGGCAGGCCGTGGTGACGCTTTCCATCCGGGCGCCCCTCGGGAAACATCTGCATGAGCCCCAAGTCGACCCGGAGCTGCAAGAGCTCGCCGCCGTCGCGGCCAACGATCAGCCGCGCGCTGATTTCACCCGGTTCGGCATTCCAGTCCGCGATTACTTCCTGCAGATCGAGCGTCATGATAAGCGCCGCTGGCGATGCTGGTGTTATCGTCTGGGTGCAATCGAGACTGCAATCAGGCCTTTTCAACGGAGCCGCCAGGCCGGAGCGTCCTATCAGCACCGGCCTCATTCAAGGACCCGTTCGACACGACCGAAAAAAGTGCCCGCTGCGGGCTGTGCTCATTCCACAGCCGCCCGTTCAGGCGCGCCGTCGGCGCCGCTACTTGCCCTTCAGCTCACTGACGATGCCGGTCACCATCTTCTTGGCGTCGCCGAAGAGCATCACGGTGTTCTGGTTGAAGAACAGCTCGTTCTCAATCCCGGCAAAACCCGGATTCAAGCTGCGCTTACAGACCATGACCGTGCGGGCCTTGTCAACGTCGAAGATCGGCATGCCGGCGATCTGGCTTCCGGGGCGGCGGGCGTCCGGGTTGACCACGTCATTGGCCCCGATCACCAAGGCCACGTCGCACTGCTCCATCTCCGAGTTCAGCTCGAGATCGGAGAGCATTTCGTACGGGACGTTGGCTTCGGCCAGCAGGACGTTCATGTGCCCCGGCATGCGCCCGGCCACCGGATGCACCCCGTAGCGCACGTCCACGCCCTTTTTGCGGAGAATGTCGCCCAACTCGGCCACGGCGTGCTGCGCCTGGGCGACAGCCATGCCATAGCCAGGAATAATGAAGACCTTCTGCGCCGACTCCAGCACCATGGCCGCTTCTTCGGCGTCCATCTTGCGCACCGTGCGCTCGCCGCCGGATGTCTCGCCCGCAGCGGTTATCTCCTGCCCGAACCCGCCGGCGACGACGTTCAGAAGAGAGCGGTTCATGGCGCTGCACATGATCTTCGTCAGGATGATGCCCGACGCGCCCACCAGTGAGCCGCTGATGATCAGGGCGTAGTTATCCAGCACGAAGCCGGTGGTCATCGCCGCCAGGCCCGAATACGAGTTCATGAGCGAGATAACTACGGGCATGTCGGCTCCACCGATCGGCGTCACCAGCATCACGCCCAGCACCGCCGCCAGCAGGTAAAGAAGAACTATCGCCCAGGCCGCTTCATAGTTGGATACCAGCACGGCTATGAGAACGACCGCGATCAGCACTTGCGCGATGTTGATCGGGTGGTGATGCGGCAGCAGCAGCGGATTGCTCAGGGGTTTGCCACGGATTTTCCAGCCTTGCAGCTTGCCAAAGGCCGTCATGCTGCCGGTGAAAGTCACCATGCCGATCAGCGCGCTCAGGCCGATCGCGATCAACACATCGAGCCGCGGGTCGCGGTTCGGGTCGATATAGACGCGGATGTACTCCGCCAGCGCCACAAGCCCCGAAGCCAGCCCGCCGAAGCCGTTCAACATCCCGACCATCTGCGGCATGGCGGTCATCTGCACCCGCACGGCCAGAATCCACCCGATGGCCGAACCCACCACCAGGCCGGCGATGATGGTCGTGTAGCTGACGATTTCGCGGTCGGCCAGCGTCACCACGATGGCGATCAGCATGCCCACTGAGGAGAGCCAGTTGCCCTGCCGTGCGGTGCGCGGGTGCGACAGCATGCGCAACCCGAAGATAAACAGGGCGGCCGCCAGCAGATATGCGAGGGTGATGCCCAGGGAGCGCAGGTCGTTCCCCACGGCCGCTTCCGTAACTTCCTGCGTGGCGGGCGCGGCCTGGGCGAGCAGGCCAAACAGATGACAAGTCAAACTCATGGCCGCCCTCCTACTTTCTCTTGAACATGGCCAGCATGCGGTCAGTGACGCGATAGCCGCCGACCACGTTAATCATGGCGAACGTGACCGCTAGAAAGCCGAGGATTTCGCTCCAGACCCCCTGGTGCAAACCGGCGATGACCAGGGCGCCGACTATTGTGATGCCCGAGATGGCGTTCGCGCCGGACATCAGCGGCGTGTGCAGAATCGCCGGCACCTTGGCGATGACTTCAAAGCCGATGAACATTGCCAGTACGAAGACTACGAAGTTGTTTGTAAAGCTCTCGATCATTGGCGATCCTCGCTTGCGATTGCGTCTTTGGTCGGTCCGTGCACCACCTCGCCGGCGTGCGTTATCAGTGCCCCCGCGATGATCTCGTCGGTAAGCACCAGGTCGAATTTGCCGTCTTTCCAGAACTCGAGCACGAAGGCTGTCAGGTTCCGGGAATACAGCACGCTCGCATCACGCGGCATGCTGGCGGGCAGATTGAGCGGGCCGACGATTTTGACCCCGTTCTGAATGACCGTCTCGCCCGGCTTGGTCAACTCGCAATTGCCGCCGGCCTCCGCGGCGACGTCCACGATTACCGAGCCGGGCTGCATGCCGGCCACCATTTCGGCCGTGATCAACTTGGGCGCCTTCACACCGCCGATCAGCGCAGTGGTGATGACCACGTCGCTGGCGGCGCAGGTGCGGGCGATCACCTGGGCGTGCTGCCGCTGGTACTCGGGCGTCAACTCGCGCGCGTAGCCGCCGGCCGCCTCGGCGTCTTCCCCGCCCTCAACGCCGACGAATTTCGCCCCCAGGCTCTGGATTTGCTCCGCAACCGCGCGGCGCACGTCCGTCGCCGTCACGATCGCTCCCAACCGCTTGGCGGTGGCAATCGCCTGCAAGCCGGCCACGCCTGCGCCGATTACGAAAACTTTGGCGGCGAAAATCGTGCCGGCCGCGGTCATGAACATCGGCAGGTACTTGGGCAGCTCGACTGCCGCGATCAGCACCGCCTTATACCCGGCGATATTCGCCATCGAGGACAGCGTGTCCATGGTTTGCGCCCGCGTCGTGCGTGGGATCGCGTCGGTCGAGAAGGCCGTTACTTTCGCGGCCGCCAGCTTCTGCACGACGTCGAGATTCCGAGTCGGATTCAGCGTGCACAGCAGCAGAGAACCGGGGCGCAGCAGTTCTACCTCGTTGCGCCCGTCAGGCAGGCGGCCTGGGGGCTGGACCTTCAGCACGAAGTCGGCTTCGGCGTAAACGTTAGGGGCGTCGACGGCGATCGTGGCTCCGGCTTCGGAGTACGCGGCGTCGCTGAAGAACGCCCCGCTCCCCGCCCCGCTCTCGACCGCGATTTGCGCGCCGGCCTTGACCAACTTTTTGACGGATTCTGGGACCAGCGCCACCCGCTGCTCCCCGGCCCGAGTCTCTTTTGGAACGGCGATTTTCATGGCAGACCTCGATGGCAGACTTCGCATGCGCCAGCGCCGCGATGCAAGCACGACCACGGCCCGAGAGCGGTCGGCCCATCCGGCGGAGTGGGCAGTATATCAGGGAGCGTTTACGTCGAAAGGGCCGCGGCAGCAGCGCGCCTTGGCTACGCGCAATCAAATCCAATCGTCCCTACGGGAACAGAGCCGGGGCGTGTCGCCTCGAAAAGCCGCCAGGGCCTCCCGCCCACATTGTAATTGCCGCGGGAGCGCTTACGGCGACTGCCCCTGTCGCCCAAAGGTATCCCGCCGCCCGAGGACGCAGAATCCGACCCGTGATGTCGGTCACCGCAGTGCTTCTTCGCGGAGAATTCCACAGTGCTTTTTTCACGGAGGGATTTGAAAGTGCTTCTTCAAGGAGGATTCGAAGCGGTGTCGACTCCGCCGAACACAAATGAGCACACGAAAAGCGCACTCCAAAAGCGCACTAGCTTCCTTACGGAGGGCCTCTTCCGTATAACATGTGACGATGTTGCGTTCCCAGTGAACGGGTACACGAGCAGGGGCAAAGATGGCCGTCGAGCTGAAAATCCCCGAAGCGGGCGAGTCCATTACTGCGGTACAGATCGGACGCTGGCTTAAATCCGAGGGCGACTTCGTCCAACAGGACGAGCCGCTGGTCGAACTCGAGAGTGACAAAGCCTCCATGGATCTGCCGGCGCCTGTAAGCGGCCGCATTAGCAAGCTATTGAAGAAGACCGGCGACGGAGCGCGCGTCGGCGAGACCATCGCCGTCATCGACGAGACCGCTGTCGCGCCAGACAAGCCGGCTGCGGAGAAGCCTGCCGGGCCCAGCGAAGTGCGCGCGGCGGCCGCCGCTCCGGCGGCCGAGCCGGGCACCGCCACACCCCCCGGCCGGCCGGCCCACGTTATGCCGGCCGCACGCCGCGTTCTGGCCGAACGCGGGTTGCAGCCCGCCGACGTCGAGCCCACCGGTCCTGGCGGTCGCCTGCTCAAAGAGGACGTGCAGCGGCACGTGGCGACTGCGCCGGAACAGGCGGCCGCGGTCGAGGCGCGGGCCGGCGTCGAAACCCCCGCGCGCGCCGCGCCTCCGCCGGCACTCGAATCTTCCGCGCCCGCCGCGCGGCAGGAAGAAGCCGTCCCCATGACGCTCATCCGCCGCCGCATCGCCGAGCGCCTGGTCGAGTCGCAGCGGAACGCCGCGATTCTGACGACGTTTAACGAATGCGACATGTCGGCCGTCCTCGACGTGCGCCAGCGGCACGGTGAGGCGTTCGAGAAAAAGTACGGCATCCGCCTGGGCCTGATGTCCTTCTTCGTCAAGGCAGCCATTGAGGCCCTGAAGCTCTTCCCCGCCGTCAACGCCGAAATCCGAGACCTGCCGATGTCCGATGGCACAACGGCCCCGCACATCGTCTACAAGAACTACTACGACATCGGCGTGGCTGTCAGCACCGACCGCGGCCTGGTGGTGCCGGTGATCCGCAACGCCGAGCGTCTGAGCTTCGCCGAAGTGGAAAAAGCCATCGCCGACCTCGCGACGCGCGCCCGCGACCGCAAAATCGCCGTCGAGGAGTTGCAGGGCGGCACATTCACCATCAGCAACGGCGGCGTCTTTGGCTCGCTGCTTTCAACGCCGATCATCAATCCGCCGCAAAGCGCCATCCTCGGCCTGCACGTCATTCAGGATCGCCCGGTAGCGCGCGATGGGCAGGTGGTGATTTGCCCCATGATGTACCTCGCGCTAACCTACGATCACCGCATCATCGATGGCCGCGAATCGGTCTCGTTCCTGCGGCGCATCAAGGAGTGCGTCGAGGACCCGCGCCGCATCTTGGTGGAAATATAGATTCCGCGGCTCCCTTTACGCCGGTCCGGCCGCCAAAAGGGCCTGCCCCGGTCGCGTGCAGCCGGGCCGTCACAGGTTCTTTCGAACCCACTCCATCTTCTCTCGGGCGCTTTTTCCCGAATAGATCGGATCCACGCGCAGCGCGCGCTCGAAGGCGGCCAACGCCTCGTCCCGCCGCCCTTGCAGTACGTGCCAGTCACCCCGCGCGATGTCAATGCCGCCGTTCTCCGGCTCCAGTTGCCGCGCCCGGTTGAGCGCGCGCTCGAACTCCGGTCCCAGACTGCGGCGGAGAAGCAGCAGTTGCGCGAGGCTGATGTAACCCGCAGCGTTTGGGCTGTAAGTCAAGGCTTGCCGCAGCGCCTGCTCGGCCTCGGCCATGCGCCCGCAACGCTTATAGATGTAAGAAGCGTAGTACCAGGCGTGCCCGTCAGTCGGATCCTGCTGCACTACCAGCTCGATTTCCGCAATCGCCTCTGCGTGCCGTCCCTGCAGCGACTTGATCTCCGCTCCCATGACGCGCTTCCACAGCGGCAGCATGTCCTTGGGATCACACACGCCGACCCGCACGCCCTCGCCCGGGCTGCCCACGTACCCCAGCGACGCCAGGCGCTGCACCTCTTCGGGCGACAGCCCCTGCGTCTGGGCCGCAACCTGCTCCGGCGATTCCCAGCGGCTCATCGTCTCAGCCAGCCGCGCCTCCAGCTCGCCCACCTCGTCCGGTGCATCCGCAACCAGGTTCCGCAACTCGTGCGGGTCGGCCTTCAGGTCGAAGTACTCGGGCCGCGGCGCAAGTATGTACTTGTCATGCAGCCGCCGCAGCCCATGCAGCGAGGCCCAGCCATTGTTCAGCCGCGACGCCATCGTCTCGATATAGAGGGCGCGGTCTTCGTCCGGCTTAGACGCCAGCAGGTGCTGCCCATCCAGCCCCGCGGGGACCGCAACGCCAAGCAAATCCAGCACCGTGGGCATGATGTCCGCCAGGCTGACCACGCGATCGTCAATCACGCGCGGCGCGCCAAACAGCGCCGGGCTGTTGAGGATCAAGGGAACGTGCAGCGTCGAGTCGTATATCAGGTACGCGTGCGTCGGCTCACCATGTTCCTCCAGCCCCTCGCCGTGATCGGCGGCCACCACGATCAGCGTCCGCCGTTGCAGCTTCTTCTGCCGCAGCAGCTCCCGCACCCGCCCAAGCTGCGAGTCCACATACGCGATTTCGCCGTCGTATCGACTCTGCCCGTCTCCAGCGAATGCCGGCGGTGGGGCATAAGGAAAGTGCGGATCATAATAGTGAATCCACGCAAAGAACGGGTTCTTGCGCGACCCATCGTTCAGCCAGTTCAGCGCCGCATCCGTAACGGCCGTCGCCGAACGTTCATTGGCCATCGTGTCGCCGAAGTGACCGACCACCCGGTCCGGCGGCGCACAGGCATCATCATACGTCGCAAAGCCTTGCGCCAGGCCATACCGGCTTTCCAGCGTGAAGGAGCTGATGAACGCCGCCGTGGCATAGCCCCGCGCAGAGAGGATTTCCGCCAGCGTAGTCTGCTCGTCCGCCAGGCGGCAGCCGTTGTCCCGCACGCCGTGGGAGGGCGGAACCAGGCCGGTCATCATGGTTGCGTGCGAGGGTGTCGTCAGCGGCGCCGGCGCAATCGCCTGCGCAAAACGCAACCCCGAAGCGGCCAGGGCATCGAGATTGGGGGTGCGCGCCGCCGCATATCCGTAGCAGCCAAGATGATCGGCGCGCACCGTGTCCAGCGTTACGAGAAGCAGATTGAATCCCGCTGCCGCTCCCGGCCTCAATCCCTCTGCCCCACCCGTGGTGCGGACGTAGTAAGCGACTGCTGTGCCGCCGATTGCCAGCAGTACGGCGCAGATCAGTCCTATGCTCCGCCAAGTGCGGCCTCTGCCCCCGCCCCTCGCCGCCGGCTTCGGGCGGCGAACGTCACGTTGCCTGCTGCGGCGTACCGCCATTCAGGTCACTCCTGGAACTCAAAGGTTCAAGCGAAACGCGGGAGCTATCGGGCAGCCGGTTTCACCCTCGTGCCTTCAGGGACCGGCCTGATCCCACGCCGCTGAACCGGTTTTTGGGTGGATGGTCTTTTTTGCTCACGCGCGGCGAGCGGCCGTTGTGAGCAATCCCCCAGGTTGTGTGCCCTCGGTTACTGCCATCCTCCTATGTACACGGCTAATTGTACCAAGAAATCCGGTGAATCAATAACATTTCTTAAAAATCGCGTGCAACGTCCGATACGGGCGTTGAAGAATCATGCGTGGGCATAAATCCAATGCTCGCGGACCTCCTGCGGCAGCATGCGCTTGATGTCGTTTATTTCGCCGATGGTGATCCGCTGATCCAGTACCCTGAATGTCGCCTCAATGGCACGCTCCGGTTCGATCATCGGATTGCCGCGCAAGCTCTCGCGCACGTTCTGCACGAACTCGTCCCAGGTGCGCTCGCGGTGCGGCGACGCCGCCGGCTTCCACCCTTCGAAATAAAAGCCGCGCACCAGCATCGGCAACTGCGCCCCCAAATGGGCCGCCTCATCCACCGTCAAACGGTCGCGGATCGCGTGCAGCACGGCGCGCAGCGCCGAATAAGCCTGCGGCTCGCCCGTGAAACCGCCCGCGTCGGCCACCTCCTTCAGCCACTCGTGCGTTTTGTTCATCGTCGTTTCAAATGCGGCCACCGGGCTCTGCGGCATGGTATTCTCCTTTCACGGATAAGACCGGTCCGAAGAATCTTCTCAAAAGAGCCTGAACGGCCTCTGAATTGAGACTGACCTTACGTTAAGCCACTCTAAGATTGCCGAATGATTCCGATTCTGTGAGATTTCCGCTTGCGAGCGTGTAGTATCTGCCGGTCTAATCGGAGCTCGTTCGGCAGCGAAGGCAACCGAGGCTGCGGCCTCCGGTAGCTGCTGGCCGCTTACTAGGTATTGGCCGTCTATTAGGTAATCAGTCCGTTCGCGAATGCACCGACCGGTTCGAAAAACAGAACGCCCGGCGTCTCGTCCCGCGCGCAGGCATGCGCGACAGCCGCGCACGGACGCCGGCCGCAGTGCCCCAACGCGCGGCTGGGATCATGTGGCGAGTTGGTATGACCGGCTGGTGGGAGACGAGGGCTCGGATTATCACCGCCACGTCATTCTGCCGGCGGCGCTGCGTCTGCTGGATCCGCAGCCGGGCGAGCAATTGCTGGATTTGTGCTGCGGACAGGGCGTGCTGGTGCGCGCCCTGCTTGCGGCGAACCCCAAGCTGGTCGTCGGAGTGGATGCCAGCCCCAAGCTGATCGCCGCCGCCAAAGCTCGCGGCGGGGCTGATCAGCGGGTGCGATTCGTCGTGCGCGACGCTCGCCGCCTGGGCGACTTGGCGGCCGCGCAGTTCGATGCCGCGGCCTGCGTGATGGCGGTTCACGACCTCGAGGCCATCGATGAGCTGTTCGCCCAAATGTCGCGCGCTCTGCGCCCGGGCGGGCGCGCCGTGGTCATTCTTCTGCACCCGTGCTTCCGAATTCCGCGCCAGTCAGATTGGGGCTGGGACGAGACTAAGAAAACCCGTTACCGGCGCATCGACCGCTACGCGTCCCCGCTGAGCATCCCCATCGCCACTCATCCCGGCCGCGACCCGCAGCAGCATACGCTTTTTTACCACCGGCCGCTGGCCGATTACATCAACGCCCTCGGGCGGGCCGGTCTGGCCATCATCGCTTGCGAAGAGCTGCTCACGCATCGCCGTGCGGAGCCCGGCAGCCACAGCCGCGCCGAAAACCGGGCCGCTCAGGAGTTTCCTCTCTTTGTGGCTCTGAAGGCGATCAAGGGCGCGTCCAGTTGAACGCCGTCTGTGCGATGGGCATTCCGGTTAAGCGCCGCCTACAATGACGCCGTGCTAACCATCGGCCCGCTGCAATTCGATCTGCCGGTAGTCCAGGCCGCGCTGGCCGGCTATAGCGACGCCCCCATGCGCCGCATCGCCCGCCGCCTGGGCGCCCCGTACGCCCTGCGCGAAGTCGTGCTGGACAAAATCGTTATACAACCCGGCAAGCGGCAGCGCGAAACCCTGGCACTGAGCCCCGACGACCACCCCATCGGCGGACAGCTCATGGGTTCCCAACCTGAGCAAATCGCCGAGGCCGCTGAAATCATGGCCCGCAGCGGCTTCGACGTAATCGACCTGAACTTCGCCTGCCCGGTCAAGAAGGTGCTCGGCCGCTGCCGTGGCGGGTACCTGCTCTCGGACCCGCAGACCGCTATCGATGTTCTACGTCGCGTGCGGGACGCCCTGCCGGCCGCAGTCCCGCTCACGCTGAAGCTCCGCCGCGGCATGGACGACTCGGCCGAGAGCGAATGCAACTTCTTCCAAATTCTGGACGCCGCCCTGGAGATGAACGTCGCCGCCGTTACGGTGCACCCACGTACCGTGCGGCAGCGCTACGTCGGCCCGAGCGACTGGTCGTTTCTGGCGCGCGTCAAACGTTACGCGGGCCAGCGTACCATCATCGGCAGCGGCGACCTGTTCACTGCCGAGGACATCGCCGCCATGTTCGCCCAAACCGGCGTCGACGGTGTCAGCATCGCGCGCGGCTGCATCGGCAACCCGTGGATATTCAACGCAGCGCGCGCCCTTCTGCGCGGCGATCCCGCCCCGCCACCGCCCAGCGTCGCCGAGCAGGGACGCGTCATCCGCGAACACTACGCCCTGGCCACCGCCGAATACGGCGAGCGGCGTGCCCCGGCCGTGATGCGAAAATTCGGCATCAAGTATGCCGAGCTGCACCCGTTCTATCGCGAGGTCCGCGACGACTTCGTCCGCAGCGGCGATGAACGAAGCTGGTCGGCCATCCTCGACCACTGGTACGACCCCACGCGCGTCTGGCCGCCCGCCAGAGAAAAGAAAGGCCCCGGCGCGTTGATCGCGGCTGGAGCGCGGCAGTAGTTTGCCAGGCAAG
>ERZ795050.2634-NODE-2634-length-19473-cov-5.633021_pt1 | contig 19473 bp, 15 predicted proteins | sample MGYA00375134_ERZ795050 | MGnify/ENA primary metagenome ERZ795050 (study PRJEB30179, sample SAMN05720221) | activated sludge metagenome | isolation source: Anaerobic digester | place: Japan | collected 2015-05-26 ... | reverse complement strand
CCCAAAAAAAAGCCCCTGTTCCAACGGGCTTTTTCTCAAAGTAAAAAGGCCTGAAAAGAACTCTAATCGTAACCCTGGTTAAATGTCTGACTGCAATTTCCGCAAATTTTATTAAACAGACATTAAATTAAGGTTAAAAGAATATTAACTCAGGCTGAAACCGGGAAAAACAAAGTTATATCGGTGCCTGAACCTGCCCTGGAGTTTATTTCCATTCTGCCTTTATGGCTTAAAACGATCTGGTTAACAAGTGCAAGACCGATACCATGACCGGGTACAGATTTTGCATTACTGCCTCTGAAAAACGGCTCTTTTATCTTGTTAAGTTCATCATCCGGGATACCAATACCCTTGTCGCTGATTACCAGTTTCACGAACCCTTTTTCGACGAATAGTGAGATATTCACTTCCTTGTTGCCGGAATATTTGCAGGCATTGTCTGCCAGGTTCATAATGGCAGTACGCAGAAGTGACTCATCGCCAGCTACCTGCATTTGTTCTGACTCACCTATTTCTTCATCTATTTTTATGTTAACATGATAATCCTTTTTAAACTTGCCCATATCTTCCTGAACCTGCCACAGAATTTCATCGAGTCTTACTTTGTTATTAAGTGTAGAAGGGTCGGGTGATGCGGTGCGCGCCATCAGGAGAAGTCTGTTTGCAAGGTCGGACAGTGATTTGATATCGTCAAGTACCGAAACCAGTTCTTTCTTATATTCTTCTGTCGACCTGTCCTTCATCAGAAGCACCTCAATCTGGCCGTAGATAGATGTAAGAGGTGTGCGCAGTTCGTGTGAAGCATTGGCGATAAAGTCCTTTTGAACGGCGAATGATTTTTCAAGCCGGCTCAGCATATTGTTAAAGGTTTTTGCCAGCCTTGCCAGCTCGTCTGCCCCGTTTCCCTCGTCGAGCCGCAGATTAAGGCTTGTAATGGTAATCTCTTCCACACGTCTTACAACATCCGAAATAGGTTTCAGTGCCCTTCCCGAATATATCCATCCGACCAGGAACAGAACAAGGAGGCTTGACAGGCAAACAGATATAAGAATCAGCCTCAGGTTTCTCAGCCTTAACACCCCGGCATTATCGGTTGCCGCCGAGATTACGGCAAAACGGTTCGCACTCTCTGCATAGAGAAGACCTACCACCCGGTAGGGTTCCTGGATATAGGTGATTTTCCCAAGCCTGTACAGCCGTTGCAGAACATCGTCAGTTATTTTTATTTCCCCTGACTCGTCGGAGGTGTAAAGTGTGTCCTTTTCATAGTTAAGGATTATGGTCTTTTCATCGGGAAGGTTTGCAGGGCTGTCTTTTTCAATCCTTTTCAGAAGGTCTGCGTTTATTTCCTCAACTTCAATAAGCAATTTGGCAGTGTTTCTTGCCCTGCTTTCGAGGCGGCTGAAAAAATCCTCCCGCAGGTATCTTTCCGAAAGAAAATATATTGCAGCCGATGCAATAATAAATATTGCGCCGCCGAATAAAAGGAACTGCAATGTAAGCCTTGTCCTTATCTGCATCTCTCACCTCGATTCGTCAAAAACATAACCCAACCCAACCCTTGTATGGATAAGTTTTGTTTCAAATCCCCTGTCAATTTTTTTCCTGAGAAAGTTAACGTAAACGTCAACAACATTGGTATTGAATGAATAATCTGAGGCCCATACCTTCTCAGCAATATCGTTACGTGAAAGAACCCTGCCCCTGTTTCTCATAAAATACTCGAGCAGCATAAACTCTTTGGCAGTAAGTTCTATCTCTTTTCCTCCGCGCCGCGCCTTCTTTTTTTCGATATCGAGCTCAAGATCAGAGAATACCAGTTTTTCCTGTGCACTCTCTGTCTTGCGGAAACGTTTAATCAGCACCCTGATTCTTGCCAGCAGCTCCCGGAACTCAAAAGGTTTGACGAGGTAATCGTCGGCTCCGGCATCAAAACCGGAAATTTTATCATCGGTGGTTCCAAGAGCCGTAAGGATTATGACAGGCCTTTCCGGATTCTCATCCTTGAACTGCCGGCAAAGGGTGAGTCCGTTTATGTCGGGCAGTATTATGTCGATAACCATAAGGTCATATTCATTCTGTTCCGACATGATTCTGGCCGATTCTCCGTTTAAGGCTGCATCGGCGGTGAAACCATTCTCTTCCAGACCTTTTTTCAGGAATGATGCCACTTTCTGTTCATCTTCCACAATTAGAATTCTCATATCATTCTATCCTTTCCGACAATTTTTACTGAACGCTGGTACTGTTATTTTCTTAACAGTTTCTGGATATTATATAGTTTATTAAGGGCTTCCACAGGCGTGAGGTTATTGATATCCGTTTCCATAATTTCATCCCTTATCTGTCTCAGCACAGGGTCGTCGAGCTGGAAAAAACTCAGCTGAAGTCCTTCCCTTTTGTTAATGAAATCGTCTACAGGTCTTGTAAGTTCCTGCTTCTCATGTGACTGTTCAAGCTCTGACAGTATTTCTTCGGCCCGTTTAACAACACTAACAGGCACGCCGGCCATACGCGCTACGTGAATCCCGAAACTGTGTTCGCTTCCGCCCCTTTTAAGTTTTCTGAGAAAAATAATACGGTTTTCCGACTCCATTATGGAGACATTATAATTTCTCACTCTTCTGAAAGAAGTTTCCATCTCGTTCAGCTCATGGTAGTGAGTTGCAAACAGGGTTTTAGGTCTCATTCTGCATTCATGAAGATATTCGACAATAGCCCATGCGATGGATATCCCGTCGTAAGTGCTTGTACCCCTGCCTATTTCATCGAGAAGGATAAGGCTTCTGTCGGAAAGGTTGTTGAGTATACTGGCCGTTTCTGTCATTTCGACCATAAAAGTCGACTCCCCGAGGCTTATGTTATCGGAAGCGCCCACTCTTGTAAAAATCTTATCCACAACTCCTATGTGAGCGCTTGCAGCCGGCACATAACATCCGCACTGTGCCATAAGGGTAATAAGGGCTGTCTGCCTCAGGAGGGCCGATTTACCTGACATATTCGGGCCTGTAAGGATAATGATCTGCTGTTCTTCATCATCAAGGAAGATGTCGTTTGGAACATATGACTCTCCTGCAGGGAGTTGTTTTTCAATAACCGGATGTCTTCCCTCTTTTATATCAATCCTTTTGGAATCGTCCGGCACAGGCCTGCAGTAATTGTTTTCGATGGCCGCCACAGCAAAGGACCTGAGACAATCGATCCTCGCAACTATGGAGGCGTTAAGCTGAATTACAGGGATGTAATCCATTATTGAACCGACAAGCTCATTAAAAAGCCTGGTTTCAATCTCAAGTATTTTTTCTTCAGCGCCAAGTATCTTTTGCTCGTAGATCTTCAGCTCCTCGGTGATATATCTTTCCGCGCTAACGAGAGTCTGTTTCCGTATCCATTCAGAAGGAACTTTATCCTTATGGGTATTTCTCACTTCGATATAGTAACCGAAGACGTTGTTGAAGCCGACCTTTAAGGATGGTATTCCGGTCTTTTTGCTTTCCCGCTCCTGTATCTCTTCGAGGTAATCTTTACCGCTGAAAAGCATTTTTCGCAGTTCATCCAGTTCATCGTTTACACCTCCGGCAATTACGTCGCCTCTGCCAATCTGCAAAGGAGGATTTTCATTCAGGTCGTGTGCTATCCTGTCTGAAACCTGGCGGCAGGGATTCAACTGCCCTGCCAGCAGTTGCAGCGGTTCCATGCCCAGGGTTTCACATTTTTCCCTGATTGATTCTATTGCCCTGAGGGCGTTTCCCAGTTGGGCAAGTTCGCGCGGGTTTATTCTGCTGACAGCCACCTTTGATACCAGTCGTTCCAGGTCTCCTGTTCTCTTCAGCAAAACCGATAATTCATCACGAAGAGAATTGTCCGATATCAGGTTCCCTACGATTTCCAGCCTTTCGTTTATCCTGTTAATCTCTTTCAGCGGAAGAGAGAACCATCTTTTTAAAAGTCGTCCCCCCATCGGGGAGATGGTTCTGTCGATAACATCGAGGAGAGTTTTGCCACCCTCGAACATTGGAGAGAACAATTCAAGATTCCGGATGGTAAACCGGTCGAGCCATACATATTTATCTCCCTCGATTCTCGAAACAGAGTTTATATGTCCAAGCTGATCATGCTGCGTCAGATCGAGATAATAGAGAATTGCTCCCGCGGCTATGATACCGAAAGTAAGGTTTTCGATCCCGAAACCTTTCAGCGACACTGTTCCGAACTGTTTTCTGAGCCTGTCGCCGGCCGCATCGGAAGAAAAAATCCAGTCGTCAAGCCTGTAAGTATAGAATTTCTGACTGAAATTCTCTTCAAAAACATCTTTCTTTCTTTTCTCGTAAAGCACTTCCCTTGGCTGGAAATTGGCCAGAAGCTGGTCAACATAATCAAAGGTTCCTTCCGCCACAAGGAATTCACCGGTCGAAATATCAAGGAATGCGACCCCTGCTGCCTTTTTGTCAATATGGATTGCCGCAAGGAAGTTGTTTTCCTTATGGGCAAGGACATTATCGTTCAGGCTGACTCCCGGTGTAACAAGTTCGGTGATCCCACGTTTGACAATTTTTTTTGCCAGTTTGGGATCCTCAAGTTGTTCACATATAGCGACCCTCTGTCCTGCCCTTACCAGCTTAGGGAGGTATGTATCGAGGGCATGATAAGGAAATCCTGCAAGTTCCACATACGATGCTGCACCGTTTGCCCTGCGTGTAAGGGTTATTCCGAGTATCCCGGCAGCTTTTATGGCATCCTCTCCAAAGGTTTCGTAAAAGTCGCCAACCCTGAAAAGCAGCAGTGCATCGGGATGCTTTGCCTTCACGCTGTAATACTGCTTCATAAGAGGCGTTTCAACATATCTGCCGGATTCCGTCATAAGCAGGCTGTAATTTCACCGATAACAAAGATACAATCCACTTTCGATCTTCTGATATTTTTCAGTAAAATGTAGGACCGGGCCGAGTCAATATCCGGGGAAATTAAAAATCAAGATAAAAATCCCTCGTCAGTGAAATAAAATCTCCCGAATATCCTTTCCCGGAGAAAATTGTAATGAATTTCTCCTCCAGCGGTCTTTTCTCTCTTTCAAACTTAAGTATTAATCTTTTTGGTTGCGTACCGGGTCTGGGTCTGACTTTGATTACCCTGTTGCAGTAGAAGCTGAAGTCTGAAGCCTCGGCAATAAAAATTGTTCCCTCCCTGTAAGGCAGAATAACCTGCAGCGTTCCTTCAGGTTTCAGGAGTCTCGCAGCACTTTCAAGCAATTCGGCGGAAGACATGTATTCGGAGTGCCTGGCACGGGCGACCGGTTCAACGGCACTTTTTAATGAGGCCCTGAAAAATGGGGGATTTGAAACCAGGCATTCAAATGACCCCGGAGGCTCTCTGCCTGAAAAATCCCTGAGGGTAATCATTTCCGCCTTAAGCCTGTCGCTCCAGGGCGATTGTCTGAAATTCTCGGTGGCCTCCAAAAAGGATTCCCGGTCGGGCTCGACCGCGGTAATGGTGCATGAGGTTCTCTGCGCTGCCATCAGTGCTATAAGGCCTGTCCCTGTACCGGCGTCAAGGATCCTCCCGTTTCCCGGAAATTCTGCAGCGGCACCCAGAAGCACCCCGTCGGTGCCAACCCTGAAAGCCGATCCGGACTGCAGAACAGTAAACCTTTTAAACCGGAAAATGTCTCTGGGCATATTTGTTTACGTATTTAACATGGTTACATTGCAATATCCTCTGCCATTTAATTTGTAAATTTAAAAACTTATGAACCTCTATGAACGAAATTGTTTTATTCTGGTTCCGCCGCGACCTCAGGATTGAGGATAATGCAGGCCTGTGGCATGCGCTTTCTTCGGGTTACAAGGTAATGCCTCTCTTCATTTATGACAGAAACATCCTTGATCGTCTTGAGAAAGAAGACCCCCGTATGGATTTCCTTGGCAAAACACTGAGGAATCTGGATCACCGGTTAAAACAGGTCAGCAGTTCATTGCAGACATTCTATGGTACTCCGGCAGAGATATTTAAAACCCTTGTTGCAAAATATATTGTTAAGGGCCTGTACTTTAACCGCGATTATGAGCCGGAAGCCATCAAAAGGGATGAAACTGTGGGCAAATTCTTTGAATCCTCAGGAATTCCCGTATTTAGTTATCGCGACCAGGTGATATTTGAAAAATCGGATGTCATTAAAGATGACGGCACTCCATATACAGTTTTTACGCCGTACCGCAGAAAATGGCTCTCATTGTTCAGAAAGGATATGATTAAACCGTATCCTTCCGAAAACCTGAAACAAAATTTTACGGCCTCTGGTCAGTCAGACTTAATAATGCCGGAGCATCTTGGATTCAGATGTCCCGGATTCAGGGTATATGAACCTTTACTTGATGAAGAGCATATCAGGCACTATGAAAAAGCCCGTGATTTTCCGGCGCAAAACGGAACTTCGCTTACAGGACCGCATCTCAGGTTCGGAACTGTAAGCATAAGGGAGGTATTCAGAAGAACTATTGATGTAAGCCAGGTATTTGTAAGTGAGCTGATCTGGAGGGAGTTTTTCATGCAGATTTTGTTTCATTTCCCTCACGTAACCGAAAGGAGTTTCAGACCGGAATATGACAGGATTGAGTGGCTTAATGATGAAGAGCATTTTGACAGGTGGTGCCGCGGTATGACAGGGGTGCCCCTGGTTGACGCCGGCATGAGGGAGCTGGCTGCCACCGGGTATATTCACAACCGGGTCAGGATGGTCGTTGCAAACTACCTTACAAAGATACTGTTAACCGACTGGAGGTGGGGCGAGGCATGGTTTGCACAGAAACTTCTCGATTACGAATTGTCATCTAATAACGGCAACTGGCAATGGGCTGCAGGATGCGGCTGTGATGCCGCTCCGTATTTCAGAATTTTCAACCCTGAAAACCAGGTCAGAAAATTTGATCCTGAAAGGAAGTATATTGAAAAATGGATTCCCCACCTGGAAACCCCTGAATATCCCTCGCCTGTTACTGATTATTCAGTGGCCAGGGTACGTGCCCTGAAACATTACAGGGAAGGGATATCCGGGGACCTCCGTTACCGGTAAAGAGTTTAAATCATTTCTCCCTGCCTGTCAGAATGGCTTCCAGTCTGTCTCGTTTTGCGTAATTCTCAAACCGGAACGACTCGGCAAGGGCAACCAGTTCTTCATCCGAGAGACCTTTGAAGAGGTTGCAGTACTCAGGCACCAGAGCTTCGGATATAAGAATATTCCTTACCAGAAGTGTTATGTGCCGTGCTATGCCTGTCGGATAGGGATTATAATCCGGAAATTCCCTGCGGAACAATTCCTCTACCGGTTCTATTACCGGACGTATATCCTTGTCGGTCGATCCCCACGCATCGGCCCCCAGCCGTTCTTTCTTTTTCAGGAATGAGGAAATGAGTTTCATATACGGAGTCTCCTTCTTCTGGTAGATAATTGCCTGCAGGCCAAGATCCTTGTAAAGCCAGATACACCAGCTTACCTTGTATTTATCGAAATATTGAAGCTGATCCTTAAGTATCTGGTATCGCATCTCATCTTTTTCGGGTATGCCGGTATAAACCGGGCCGAATTCGCCTACCCAGATCGGCACCTTATTTTTGAGCATAAACTCACTCTTCTTCAGGAAGTCGCTTTCTAGTGTGTCCCTGTTTATGTACCTGTTTCTAGTTACCCCGGGATAATCACCTCCGTATATAAAGCCGGGCAGTGCATAATCGTGATTTGTGTAAACCACGTTATCCCATATTTCCGTGAATGCACTGAAATCTGTTGCGTAACGGTCACCTTCAAGGAAGAAAATATGATTGGGGTCTATTTTCATTACCGCCTCACGAAGTCTCTTGAAATACGGGAAAACCCTTTTGCCGGTGGGGTCTCCCGGTTCGTTAATGAGGTCATAACCTGCCACCCATGGCTGATCCCTGTATCTTCCGGCGATTACCTCCCACAGATGCAAAGCCCTGTCCTGAAAATCCCTGTGATCCCAGAAAAGAGCCCTGTGAGTGGGATTATCGCTGTGCCAGTGCTGATTCTGAAAACCCGGAAGTGCATGAAGATCGATAATGGTGTAAATCCTGTATTTTGCACATAGTTCTATCACCCTGTCGAGATGCTCAAAGGCTTCTTCCTTTATTACACCGGGATTCATATCATCTTCGAAGAGATGATAATTTATGGGTATCCTGACAAGGTTTAACCCCAGGCTGTGAATATATTCAGCATCGGCTTCGGTAAAATAATTCTTCAGGAATGTATTGAAAAACAGATCATACTTTTCCCTGCCCAGGACTTCCAGCAGACCTTCTCTCATGGTTTGTTCATTTCCGGGGTAGCCGTTGATGAAGTTTTCCATATGCAGCATTCCTCCGAGTCCAAAACCGCGAAGAAAAACCGTATCTCCTTTCTGATTAACTATCTGGTCGCCTGAAACCCTTAACCAGTTTTCATCTTTCGGGGTGTCGGCTCCCTTTTTTCCCGTTTGCTCCGACATATTGCAGGAAGCAATCAGAAGAATCATCAAAGCAATAAGCAGTTCTGATAAACGATAATTTTTCATGGCAGAAGTATTTACGGTGATAAATATATTAAAACTCCGGGAAAAAGGAATTCACCGGTCGCTCAGAATTTTTCAGATACGCCAAGGCCGAACAATGCGAAATCGTATTTTACAGGGTCTTCAGGGTCGAACTGTCTGAGGACCTCCGTAAGTTCCCTTACAGCCTTAAAGTCGTTCTGTTTTCTATGGAGGAGACCAAGTTTTCTTGCCGTATTGCCCGTATGGAAATCGAGCGGTATGTAAAGCTGTGACGGTTTAATTTTCTTCCATATACCGAAATCGACCCCGCGGCCGTCGTTCCTGACCATCCACCTGAGGAACATAAAGAGCCGCTTGCCGGCCGCGCCTTTTTCCACATCGGCAAAATGTTTTGTGGTACGGCACTGATGTGGCAGATTGAAAAAATACTGTCTGAAATTAGTCAGTCCGGGGACAATATCTCCGCTGCTCCCGGCACCTGTGCTTATGAGCTCCTCCATACTATTGAAATTCATATAAATATTTCGAAGGGCTTTAAAAAAGAACCCGCAGTCGTGTCCGTTAAAGGTCCGGTGTACAAATCCTGAAGCTTTTTGCATGGTGCCGTCCGTTGCATTCATGATAAAGTCATACGGAGCATCTCCCATGATCTCCATCAGCCTGACTGCAGATTTAAGAATCAGATCGCGCCGTCCCCATGCAATTGTGGCTGTAAGAAACCCGGCTATCTCCCTGTCCTGGCTGGTGGTATAACGATGAGGTATAGACACAGGGTCATGTTCAATGAATGAAGGGTTGTTGTACAGGAGGTATTTCTCATCGAGAAATTCCTTTAACTCCGTAGCAGGTATACCTTTAAACTTTTTCCTGGCTGCCATCTACAATTAATCCGTCTTTCAGCTGGATGATTCTGTCGGAGAGAGAAGCAAGCTGTCTGTCGTGAGTAACAATAATGAATGTATGACCGAATGTATCGCGAAGGGAAAAAAACAATCTGTGAAGGCCGGTTTTGTTTTCAGTGTCAAGGTTACCGGAGGGTTCATCGGCAAGTATCACCGAGGGGTTGTTTACCAGGGCTCTTGCCACAGCCACCCTCTGTTGCTCTCCGCCGCTGAGTTCTGAAGGTTTATGATTGGCCCTGTCGGTCATCTTCAGGAATTCAAGCAGTTCCCTGGCTCTTTTCTCAGCCTCATACTTTCCCTTTCCGGCTATATATGCCGGAATGCATATATTTTCGAGGGCGGTGAATTCCGGAAGAAGCTGGTGGAACTGAAAAACAAAACCGATGTTCCTGTTCCGGAAACCAGCCAGTTGTTTTCCCCTCAGTTTGCCTGTTTCTGTTTCGTTATAAAAAACCGAACCGGAGTCGGGCCTGTCGAGCGTTCCAAGTATCTGAAGCAATGTCGTTTTCCCGGCCCCGCTTGCACCGGCTATTGCAACTATTTCCCTGTCGCTGACTTCCAGATTTACTCCTTTGAGAACTTTAAGAGTACCATATGATTTTGTTATGCCGGTCGCCCTTATCATCTGGCAGTTTCTAATTTCTTGTCTGGTTCCGGTTTTGACACACCTGTCCCGGTATCCGAGCCAAATCTCAGTCCGTATACAAATTGCGGTTTATATCATCAACATCTTCCTGCAGGGATCCTGCCGCCTCGTCTATCTCCTTTTTTAAGGGTTCGGCAGATTCTTCTATTTCCGATGTTATAGAATCAGAAATGTCATTCATTTCATTCTCCACCGAGGTCTGAATGTCGGATATTTCATTTCTCACCTCTCTGGTGCTCTCTTCTATTTCCTTCTTAATGTCTTCAGTTGCCTTTCTGAAATCGCGCATGCCTTTTCCAATTCCTTTTGCAATTTCAGGTAGTTTATCAGCTCCGAATAAAAGGAGAACCACCAGAAGAATAATAAAAATTTCCTGCCCGCTTATGAATAACAGAGTACCCATTTTACATCATACATCAGCATGCAAAATTATAAAGTTTATCCGAATCACCATTGCGGTTCATGTACATAATGGAGAATAACTGAAGGCTTGTTTCGTTTGGGAAATACCTTACCGGGGAAAATATAAAACTGGGTTGACGGGAAAGGATTAAAGAATAACTTTGCATGGAATTAAATAAAGGGTAAATGCACATGGCCGACACATCTCAGGTGAACAGTATATTTGAACTGTTGATGAAGGGTGGAATAATTATGATACCCATTATACTGCTTTCATTCATAAGTATTTACATATTTATTGAGAGATATATTTATATAAAGAAATCTGCCGCGCCGCGAAATTCGCTCGTGAACAAAATACTTTCAGAGGCAGCCGGGAGAAGGTACGAAAGCGCGCTTGCCGATGCAAGAAAAGACTCATCAGCGTTCGGCAGGATATTTGAGAACGGGTTGATTCATGCAGGTAAGCCTGCAAAGGAGGTTGAGGGCTATATGGAATCTGCAGCCAATCTGGAGATAGCTCTTATGGAGAAAGATATGGGCTATCTGGGGATAATAGCTGGTGTTGCCCCCATGCTTGGTTTTATCGGGACGATAGCCGGTGTTATAAAGATATTTTACAACATTTCCCTTGCCGACAATATCAGTATAGGCATAATAGCCGGGGGTCTTTACCAGAAGATGATATGCAGCGGGGTCGGGCTGATAGTCGGAGTTATTGCTTACTCGGCCTATCATTACCTTCAGATGATGATCGACCGGTTTACCGTTAAGCTGCAAAGGGATGTCAGTGAATTTCTAAAGACCCTCTGATATGAATCTGCGAAGGACAAAACATTTTAAGCCTGAGGTAAGCACTTCATCGCTGAACGATATAATGTTCTTTCTCCTTCTGTTTTTTCTTATCGTATCCACACTTGCCAATCCTAATGTCATTAAGCTTCTCCTTCCGTCTTCGGATGCGGCTCAGAATATAAACAAACAGCAGGTTACCATTTCCGTAACAGAAGACAGGCAATACTTTATCGACAATACACCCGTAGCACCCGGAGAACTGGAATCTGTTCTCTGGTCAAGAATTAAAAACATCCAGGAACCAACTGTGGTTCTTCGTTTTGCATATAACCTTACCGTTCAGGACCTTGTGGATGTTATGGAAACCGGTACCAGGCTCAAGGTAAAAATGGTCCTGGCCACAACAAAAAAGGAGAGTCGTTGACTCTCCTTTTGTAAAAAGTAAAAAGTATATTTTTCAAATTATTCAGGCAGTGCCTGTTTTATCCTGGCAGGAGTGGTATCATACATAAGTGAGGCAGCGACAAAGATTGATGAGTATGTACCGACCAGGATACCAATCATAAGAGCGAATATAAAGCCTCTTATCACTGCTCCTCCGAAGATAAATATGGCAATAACGGTAAGAAGTGTTGTCAGCGATGTGTTAATAGTACGGCTCAGTGTTGCATTCATGGCCAGATTCAGAACATCCTTGAACGGACGTTTCCTGTAGATGGGAAGATACTCTCTCATCCTGTCGAAAACTATCACCGTGTCGTTTACAGAATAGCCGATCACGGTCAGAATTGCGGCTATGAATGCCTGGTCAATTTCCATACTGAAGGGCATTATTCCCCAAAACAGAGAATAGATGCTTATGACAAACAGTGTATCATGAAACAGTGATGCCACCGCTCCGAAACCATACTGCCAGTTCCTGAACCGGAGAAATATATAAAAGAATATTATAATAAGCGCTATACCAACCGAATATACGGCTTTAATCTTAATATCGCTTGCAAGGGTCGGCCCGATTGTTTCAGAACTTTTCCTGTATTGTGAAAGCCATTCATCTCTTCCGAGTGAACCGCCCGTCATATCTTTAAGACCGTTATAGAGCAGAGTCTCAACCTCATCCTCGACGCCGGTCTGGTTTATTTTATATTTCGTGGTAATCTTAACCTGGTCTTCGCTTCCGAAAGTAACTACCTGTGGCATTTCCCCGAATACAACCGAAAGCCTGCCGGCCACATCAGCTGTTTTCACGGGCTGATCAAATCTGATAATATATGTTCTTCCTCCTGTAAAATCAATTCCCAGGTTCAGGCCTCTGACGAAAAGTGAACCGATTCCAAGAACAGTTACTGTGATGGAAAAGGCATAAAAATATTTTCTCATTCCCAGAAAATCTATTTTGGTATTTTTCAGCAGGTTGGCTGTGGCCGGCACTGAGAAAGTAAGATTGGCATTGCGTTTAAGCCTTGCCTCAAAAATAAGCCTGGTAATGAAAATAGCAGTAAAGAGTGATGTGAGAATACCTATCACAAGTGTTGTGGCAAACCCTCTGATGGGGCCGGTACCGAAAACGTAAAGTACAATACCCGTAAGAAGTGTGGTAACGTTTGAGTCGATAATTGCCGAATATGCCCGTTTGTAACCGTCAGCAATGGCCAGCTTTATTCCTTTTCCGGCCCTCAGTTCTTCCCTCACACGTTCATAAATAAGAATGTTGGCATCAACAGCCATACCCATTGTAAGAACAATACCTGCAATACCCGGGAGTGTAAGAACAGCATTCAGTGAAGCAAGAACACCGAACATAAGGAAGACGTTGCCCAGAAGGGCCACATCTGATATCAACCCGGCTTTCCGGCTGTAATAGAATATCATGTAGACAAGTACCAGCATGAACGCAATTGCGAAGGAAGTAAAGCCTGATTTTATGGCTTCCTTTCCGAGCGTAGGGCCTACAACGGTATCAGACACTATTCTGGCCGGAGCAGGAAGCTTTCCGGACAAAAGAATATTTGAAAGGTCCTGAGCCTCCTCAAGAGTAAAATCACCTGTTATTTCTGAATTTCCACCTGTGATCTCTACCGCAACGCGGGGATATGAGCGCACATATCCGTCAAGCACGACAGCAATGCACCTGTTCAGGTTTTCGCGGGTTAGCCTGGCCCACGTCTTTGCCCCTTCTGCGTTCATTACCATGTCGACCTTTATATCAGAAGAGATCACACCTGAGGAAGGTCTGGCGGCGGTAATCACGCTTCCGTCGAGAGGGGGCCTTCCGTCGCGTGTTGTGACCTTAATGGCATGCAGTTCATAAAATGTTTTTGAATTGTCATATTTATAAGGATTCTGGCTCCAGAAGAACCTGACATCACGTGGAAAGAGTGCACGTATCTGGTTCATTTTGAGATATGCATTTACTTTTGCAGTATCCCTGAAGCTTGCCATACCGATCAGGCTGCCCGGCAGAGGGTTTCCCTGCTGATCGACGTGAGGGCGGAGGATTCCAAAAAGCGGGTTCTGTGCAGTAAACTGCTCGAGGCTCTCGGCTTCGGCAGCACTGGTAGTGTCTTTTTTAATAAGATTCAGAAGGTCCTGTTCACCGGCAACTGTATCCACTCCCGCTTTCGCCTGTCCGGCAACAGCTTTCACCGAATCGGCGCTTTTCTTCATGTTTGCCTCTATTTCCCTGAGCAGATCATTTGCCTGTGCCAGGTAGCCGATAATCTCGCTGTTTTCGTAGGTCTCCCAGAATTCAAGACTGGCAGTCCCGGAAAGAAGCTCGCGAACCCTCTGGGGGTTGTTCACGCCCGGGAGCTCAATAAGAATTCTTCCTTTGGTTGAAAGCTGTGTAATATTTGGCTGTGTAACGCCAAAACGGTCAATCCTCGTGCGAAGAATATTAAATGCATTGTTAATGGCATTATCGACTTCCTTCTCAAGGACTTTTATAACATCCTCATTGGTTGAGTTAAAGTTTATTTTGTCTTTCAGCTCCACTGTGCCGAAAATTGAAGCGAGCCTTGCCTGCGGATCTATTTCACTGAAAGCATTTGAGAAAAGAGTCAGGAAATCACCCTGTGTCTGCAGGTGTCTCTGCCTGGCCCTTGAAAGAGCTTCATTAAATGTCTTATCAGGGTTGTAATTTGACATTGCCCTGAGTATGTCTTCAACGGAAACTTCAAGGATTACGTTCATTCCTCCCTTAAGGTCAAGGCCAAGGTTCAGTTCCTTTTTAAGACATTCCTTAAAAGTATTACCCAGGAAGCTCCACTGGTCTTTTGTGAGAGTTGACATTGAATCGATGTAGGCAATCTCCTTTTCAAGGTTTCCCATTGCATACTTCCTGGCATCGCTTTTAACCTTGTAGGTTGCAGCTGTAAATGACAACTGGTAAACAGATACCAGGGCAAGGGTTACTGCCAGGACAATAATAGCGCCTTTATTCTGCATTTGTCGTTATTTTTGATACGGTTATACTAAATCGTTTCGTTCAACGAGGCGCAAAGTTAAATAAAATTGGGTAATACCCAACGGTCAACGGGTATAATTAAATGTCAGATACCTGACGGTGTCTAATAGAGCACTTTTTCGAAGTCGGTTTCGATGGGCTTGCGGTTGATGAAATCGTACAATGTAAGGGCTCTGATATTATAGAAATATGACCAGTATGCCTGGAGCGCCTGTATATATGCCCTCCTGTTGGTATCTTTCCTTGAATCAGCGTCGTTCAGATCAAGTACAGATATTTTACCTATAAGGAATCGTGCCTTCGTAACTTCGTAACGTCTTGTGGCAACAGTGTCTGATTTTGCTGCTATCCTGACCTGGTCGCTCTGAAGATTGAACTGTGCGACATCGAGGAACAGGTTTTGCTGGAAATTCGACATGTTCTGTTTTTCCTGCACTTCTGCAAGTTCAAGGCTCGATTTTGCCATAAGATATTTTCCTCTTGCCTGACCCCAGTCAAGAATAGGTAATGTAAGGCCGATTCTAACCCTCTGTGAATTACTAAGGTTTTCATACGCCATCAGGAAATCCGTGTTCTGCTGGTTAAACCCGACTGATGCCGTCATGGTCGCTGTAACGCCCCTCTGGTTGCGTGCCTGTGCAAGACTGCTCCGTGCATTGAGAGTATTTACCCTCTGGTTTATGATATCAGGGTTATTCGCCAGCGCAAGGTTAAGAACCTCCTGTAAATCTACCTGAAGGTTTGGTATTTCGTTGGGTATTATCAGTTCTATTTCCACATTCTCGTTGAAGCCGAGGAATGATGCCAGACGGATCTGTCTGTCTTTCAGGTTCATATCCGCCTGTTTTCTGGCTGTTTCGGCATTAAGGAAAGATAGCTGCATTTGCAGAAGATCGTCTTCGGCAATGGTTCCAAGCTGGTATCTTCCCTGGGCTATTCTGTAAAGAGTATCGGCATTGGAATAGTTCATCTCGGCTATCTGTTTGTTTATCTGGGCCAGGGCAAGGCTGAAAAAGTTCTGAACAGCTGTCCCGTGTACTTCCTCAATAGTGTTCAGGAAGTCTTTCTTCGCCATTTCATATCTCAGAGGTTCTATTTTAGCCTGCCATTTCAGCGTGTTGTACCTTCTGATAGGCTGATTAATATTTATGGAAACAGGATTTGTAATATAGTTAACAGGGAGCTTTTTCTCAATATCCTTGTACAGAGTAAGGTCGGAACTCAGTGAGATTGTTGTTCCCAAAGGCCCTATAGCCTGTGAAAGAGCAAGAGTACCTGTTGTACTTACAGTACTTTTTGCCCTGTAAACATACTGGTCGGTCACGGAGTTGTAAACTTTTTCCAGTCCGTTACTGAAATCAGGTATGGTACCTGTAAGAGTAAGAGAAGGAAGGTACTGGGCTCTGAAGGACCTGTATTGCCAGTAACTTGCACGGAACCTGTGCTTTGCCATCAAAGCCGAAGGAGACTGCTCTTCCGAAAGCTTTATCACTTCATCAAGTGTAAGTACTTTTTTTACCGACTGTGCTTCAGAGTTCTGTATCTGTAAAAGTGAAGCTGAAATAATTGAAACAATTATTGCAAAATTTCTTTTCATACCTTTTTTTATTCGTATCTGAGTGATTCAATAGGATCTTTTTCCGATGCTCTTTTTGCAGGTGAGTAACCGAAGATTACTCCGACGGCAGCTGATACTCCGAAGGCGATAAAAACGGAGAAGAATGAGACTATTGTCATAATGCCTGCAATTTTCTCTATCAGCTTGGCCATTATTATGCCGAAGAATATACCGATGAATCCGCCTGTTATGCTTATAAGAACGGCTTCTGACAGGAACTGAACAACGATGTCCATTTTCTTGGCGCCAATTGCCATACGCGTTCCTATTTCCTTTATGCGTTCCATAACTGAGGCAAACATGATATTCATGATGCCTATGCCGCCTACTATCAGGGAAATGCTTGCTATTGCACCAAGTACTATATTGAAAATATCCTTTGTTCTCTGCTGCTGTTTAAGGAGCAGTTCGGGAACGGTTATTTCAAAATCCTTTACTCCCGAATGGCGGCGGGTCAGCATCCGGCTGAGAACTTCTGTTGTCGTATTCAGCTGTTCGGTCTCCTGCACCTGCACCACAATTCTGTCGAGCTGATTATAGTTGGTTTCCTGCTGTGTATTTGCATCGGAGGAGCTCACAATAACACGGGCCATACCCATTCCCATTCCGCCTCCGAACATCTGGATTGAAGTTGATACTTCGGAAGCAAGTTTTGTATTTACAAGGGCCCGGTTCTGGAACCTCATTAGCATGGTCTGGATGGGAATATAAATATTATCGTTGTAAACATTCACTCCCTTTTCCTCAAATCCCGTGAGAGATACATTTGTTTTCTGAAGCACACCTATTACCTTCAGCCAGATACCATTAAACTTAATATACTGTCCAATGGGATCTATTTTGCTGAAAAATTTTGATCTTATATTGGCTCCGATGATACAAACCTGAACTCCGTTCTCATCCTGGAATTTGTTAAACACCGTTCCGGAGACAAGAGGAAGGTTATAGAGGTAAAAATAGTCGTTTGAAACGCCCACCAGTTTTGCTGTATGTTTCACGCCGTTCAGTATGGCGGTTGAGTTAAAGGATATTTCCGGGCTGATTCTCTTTACCGAAGGCACGTTTTCCTTAATAGCCTCCACATCGAGCATGTTAAGTCCGCGCGAGAACTTCCTCTGCTGTTTCTCACCCTCTTCCGACGAAGATGCGCTTTTATCGGGAATGATGGGGTTTATAAGAATATTATTTACACCCACCATTTTCATTTGCTCCAGTATCTCCTGTTTGGCCCCCCTGCCAATTGCAAGCATGGCAATTACCGCTGCCACACCGAAGATGATTCCGAGGGCGGTCAGTATTGATTTCAGCTTGTTTGAGATAATTGATTCAACAGCTATCTCAATATCGTGAAAATATCTTAGGATAAATCTGAACATCTCTATTATTTATTAAATTTTTTCGGCTACAGGACGGTATACCGGATTACATATTGTTTCCGCCCTCCTGCATTCTCTGGGTGTTCATTCTTCTTCTTGCCGAGGTATCACGCATTCCGCCGGCTCCGCCCTGCGAGTTCCTGAATTCCTCCATCCTGCGTCTCATGGCTGCGGTATCGCGTACGCCGGCACCTCCGGGCATCATACCTGCACCACCCTGGAAGTTACCACCTCCGGGGAAATTACCTCCTCCGAAGTTCTGGAATTGTCCTCTCATTCCGGCTGCTCCGCCACCCATCATTCTCTGTCTGCGTTCAGCTGCCCTGGCGGCCTCTTCCCTGATGCGTCTTTCCTCCTCCTGTTTCAGTCTCTCACGTTCTCTGATCAATGGTATAAGTTCCTCACCGGCAAGTGAAAATTTTTCGGGTTTCTCAGGCGTGCTGAGGTAAAGAAGTGTACCCGGTTCAATTCCTTTCTCAACCACAACGTCATTCTCATTTGATTCACCAAGCAGCACTATCTGTTTCTTGCCTGATTTTGTATAAACGAACGGTATGCTGTCCTGGCCTGTCTGGACACATTCGAGTGGCACGTAAATTACATCGTTAATTGTCTTGGTGACAATTTTATTACCGGTTGTCATGGCCGGACGAAGAATAGGATCTGAACCATCAACCTTAATAAGAACTTCGAACACTTTTGCATCAGCATTGGGAAGTTGTTCTCCGATGTTTGCCACTGATATTACCGAACCTGTATAGGATTTGTCGGGGAAGGCATCAACAATAATATCCACTTTCTGGCCTGCCTTTACCTTGCTGACGTCGATTTCGTTTACATATGTTTTTGAAATCATCGACGACATGTCGGGAAGTGTAGCGATGGCGTTGTCGAAAGGACTTATTGAAGATCCCGTTTTTCTTTTTGCTCCGGTCCTGTCTCTTTTATAAATCACCATTCCGTCGGCCGGCGCCTTGATGATGAAACTGCTAAGAAGTTTCTGAAGGTCTGCAACTTTTTGTCTTTGCTCATTAAGCTGTCTTCTTGTATTAAGAATATTTGCCCTGGTTTGTTCAACCCTGAGGTTATAGCTGCGTTTTGCCTGTTCAAGCGAACGTTCAGCCTTGTCAAGGTTTATTTCGGCCTGCCTTATTGTGGCAGGTGGCTCATATTTTGACTGCTCGAGGGTAATACGGGCTTCCTCAACCGAATATGTGAGGTTTTTGATATTATCCCTCAGGTTGGTCAGGGTAACCGCAGTATCGAGCATGGCTGTCTCAAGGTTGGTTTCGTATGTTGCGAGCCTCTCCATTTCATCTTTAAGTGTATTATCAAAAGAGGTTCTGTCAAGTGTGGCAACATAGTCGCCCTCTTTAACCAGAGTACCTTCCGGTACAAGGTCCTGAATTTTTATTTCCATCGACCTGATATTTCTTGACTGGGCAATTTCAGGCCCCCTGATATCAAGCGAATTTTCTGCCTGCAATTCCCCGGTAGTATATACAATTATGTCGAACTGCCCTTTTTTAGCTTCACCATATAAGACACTTATGTCGCTTTTCTTTGAAACCCTGCCGATAATGATCAGAGCCGCTACGACAATTACTACTGCAATTCCTGAGATAATTAACGTTTTTTTCATATTATTTTGCTTAAAATCTGTTCCTTAAAAATCCAGCCACGAAAGTATTAAAATTCCTTTGGCTGAAAGATTGTTTAACA